>Ga0182024_10023394_pt1 | contig 11067 bp, 10 predicted proteins | sample P32metaG_FD_120480 | JGI IMG/M metagenome (GOLD analysis project Ga0182024, IMG submission 120480) | Permafrost microbial communities from Stordalen Mire, Sweden - P3-2 metaG (Illumina Assembly) | ecosystem: Environmental > Terrestrial > Soil > Wetlands > Permafrost | place: Sweden: Stordalen... | reverse complement strand
CGTTTCACCCGTTGGGTGCGCCATGACCGCCTCGCTCAATCCAAGATAAGCTGCTGATCGCTATATCTGAATCGCGGCGCGCCTTGCCAAAATCAGCGCATCATCCGGGGAATGCGGGTTTAATGTAAATCCACAGCTCTCGCTCTCTGCGAACGGCATCATAATGAATGACCCCAGCGGGGGAGCTGCATCGCCGTCCTACGCCAACGGTGGTAACTCGTTTACCGTGAATTACTTAGCGGCGCCGTGCAAATGGATTAAGGGCGTCAGCGAATGCATTACCGAATTCCAGACCGATGTTCCCTTTGGCATCACAGCGGGACCAGACGGCGCGTTGTGGTTCACGGGAATGAGCGGCTATATCGGCCGCATTACAACCGCGGGTGTCAACACTGGCGACTGGATGAATCTCTCGGCCAGTTCCCATCCCAGTGGTATCGCGGTGGGACCAGACGGCGCGTTGTGGTTTACAGAAGGAGGCGCCAGCGAAATAGGCAAAATAGGCCGCATTACGACCACAAGTGCGATCACCGAATTCCCGATCCCAACGGGCATTAGCCGCCCCTTTGGCATCACAGCGGGACCAGACGGCGCGTTGTGGTTCACTGAGAATGCCGGCAACAACATCGGCCGCATTACGACCACAGGCACGATCACCGAATTCCCAATCCCAACGGCCAATAGCGGTCCCAATTTTATCACAGCGGGACCAGACGGCGCGTTGTGGTTCACCGAAAGTAGCCCAAACAATACCAGCAACAAGATAGGCCGCATCACCACCGCGGGTGTAATTACTAACGAATTCCTGCCCCCCACATTTGGCAGCAGTGTTGGGGGCATCACAGCGGGACCAGATGGCGCGTTGTGGTTCACGGAGTGGATCGGCAACAACATCGGCCGCATTACGACCACAGGCACGATCACCGAATTCCCAGTCCCAACGGCCAATGGCAAACCCTTGGGCATCACAGCGGGACCAGACGGCGCGTTGTGGTTCACAGAAGATGGCGCCAGCAAAATAGGCCGCATTACGACCACAGGCACGATCACCGAATTCCCAGTCCCAACGGCCAATAGCCACCCCTTTGGCATCACAGCGGGACCAGACGGCGCGTTGTGGTTCACCGAGCAGGCCGGCAACAACATCGGTCGAGTTATTCCACCCTCCCCCAGTCCGGTGAACGCTACCCACGACTTCAACGGCGACGGAGTGAGCGATTTTCTCTGGCGCGATATCCTGGGAAATATTGTGGTGTGGATATCGAGCCACGTCCCTACGCCTCAAGGGACCGCAACGTCAGCAACTATCGCCAAACCTGCCGCGAAGTCTGGAAGTTTCGGTGCGGTCTCGAACACGTACTCGATCATCGGCCAGCGCGACTTCGATGGCGACGGTAATGCCGACTTGCTCTGGCGCGACACCGACGGCAACCTCTATCTGTGGTTCATGAAGGGCCTGACGCTGTCCTCCTCAGCAGGCATCGGGCACGTCTCGGCCTCCTGGAGCATCAAAGGCACGGGCGACTTCAACGGCGATGGCATGAGCGACGTACTTTGGCAAAACACTGCCGGGAACGTGGCAATCTGGCTCATGAACGGGAGTCAGATTACATCGTCGGTCAGTCTTGGCACCGTGCCTCCCTCCACGACGTGGAACATCGTCGCAACGGACGCCTCCGGTCACATTTTTTGGCAAGATGCCGCCGGTGACGTTGCATTTTGGCAGGTGTCCGGTGGACAGCTTGCGTCGAGCACGGGTATTGGCAACGTGCCGGGCAATTGGCAGATCGTCGGCGTCGGTGACTTCAACGGCGACGGCAATACGGATATTCTGTTTCGAGACACGAACACCGGCACGGTCGCCATCTGGTTTCTGAATAGCGCTGGGCAATTTCAATCGGGTGCGGGCGTTGCCGCGGTGCCGACCAGCACCACTTGGACCATCGCCGAAACCGGCGACTTCAACGGCGACGGCATGAGCGACATTCTCTGGACCGATGGCACCGGCAATGTCGCTCTCTGGTTCATGAACGCCTCAACGATCACGTCGACCATCGGCCTCGGCAATGTCGGCACGAGCTGGCAGGTCCAATCCCTCAACGCCGAGTGACAGCGCCGGGTGAGGGTAGAAGCATCGAAGCTTCAGAGGGTACTCGCCGCTGCCCGCCGCCCATCTTCGGCGAACAGCACACACCCCTTCCGAGCAATCTTCGCAACAGAGCTCAATCCCCGGCTCAACCAAGCCCCGGACGGCCCCACTTCCTTCCAAAATCCGTGACGCAGAATTCCGCCTCCACGCGTTGTCAGGCCGAGTTCGTAAGGCTATCGTAAAGCGTCAACAGGAGATCAAGGAATGGCACGCGGCACCGTGAAGTGGTTCAATTCGCAAAAGGGATACGGGTTCATTGCGCCGCAGGGCGGAGGAAAAGACGTATTTGTTCATATTTCGGCTGTCGAGAGAGCCGGCCTCAGCGGCCTCAACGACGGACAGGTTGTCGAATACGAGGAAGTCGCGAACAAGGGCAAAACGTCGGCAGAGAACCTCAAAGTTCAACGCTGATCTTGCCGTAAGCGGTCATACCGAGAATCTGCCTGCCTCACGCTTTCGGCGCGACCGCTTCCCCACCGGTTTTGTCCACCATCTGCGCGCATCGCGACTTTGTGCTATACTGTACACCTATGACTACAACGACGTTTTCAGTTCGCGTCGGCCGCTCCACCAAGAGCCGCCTTGAGAAGCTCGCCAAGAACACCGGCCGCTCCCGTTCATACCTCGCGTCCGAAGCTATTTCCGCCTATCTCGACACCAACGAGTGGCAGATCTCCGGCATCGCGCGCGCGCTAACCTCGCTTGATCGCGGGAAAGGCATCGCGCACGCGCGCGTCAGCGAATGGGTCGCTTCCTGGGAGACGCGCAAGGAGCGCCGTTCTCCTCGGGGCGTATGACGCTCCACTGGTCTCCGGAATCCGTTCACGACCTCATCGCCTTGCGCGCGCATATCGCCGAACAAGACCCGGCTGCCGCGAAGCGCGTCGCCGTGCACATCCTCTACTGCGTCGAATACTTGCTTTCGGAAAATCCGAAGCTGGGCGCGCCCGGCCGCGTCCCCGGCACACGGGAACTCGTGATACCCAAGACGCCCTACATCGTCCCCTACCGCGTGCGCGCATCGAAAATCGAAATCGCCCGCATCTACCACACCTCCCGCCGCTGGCCCGACCAGCTTTAGCTAGCGGTGGCGCTCAGCAGTCGTCCGCCGCGACGATTTGCTCGACGAAGCGGACAACGGAGCGCCTCAGTGCGGGGTCGCTGATATGCGTTAATGCGCGGACCAGTCTCAATCCGCCGGAGTCGGCGAGAAAGCCGGAGACGTAGGCGGGTGACGGAGCCGCTGCGCCCTTCGCGACGTGGTCCGCCATCTGTGGAGCGCCGTCGAAGAAGAACGGGACCGAAACCTGTAGAATGTAGGTCAGCGCCTGCAACCTGCTGGCGCTGATGCGGTTTGTGCCGTTTTCGTATTTCTGCACTTGCTGGAAGGTTATCCCGAGACGGTCGCCAAGATCCTTCTGGCTCATATCCAGCATCCGTCGACGCATCCGCACCCGCCCACCAACATACTTGTCGATAGATTTGAGAATTCTTTTTGCCATCGCTTCTTCTCCGGCCCCGCTCCCTTTTCTTGTCCTGATCAAAATCTCAATGCAAGAGGACTCCCGCCGTTCGCGCGCATTCCACAACCAATCGCCATGCGCCCCTCAACCAAGCGGTGCAGGGTGCCGTGGCATCCAAAATCCGTGACGTGCCGAGGCCATGGTAAAGTGCAGCCATTGCCTCCAGTATGGCCGCTTCACTTGCACACGCCCATCGCGTTCCGCACACCGTCAAACCACCCGCGCGCTGTCCCCACTGCGGCAGCACGCGTCTCATACGCAAGGGCACCCGGCGCAAGAAGCTTGAGATCGTCCAGCTCTGGCAATGCAAGCTCTGCCGTCGCGTGTTCACACCCGCTCCGGCAGAACTGCGTTATAAAACGTATCCGCTCCGCATCATTCTTGACGGCGTTACCTTTCACAATCTCGGCTATTCCCTTCCCGAAGCTGTCGCCAAACTGAAATCACGCCACGGCTACAGGGTCTCCCCATCCACCCTTGCGAGTTGGATGACCGAGCACCGCGAGCTGACAACCTACAGCCGCCTGCGACCGCAGCTTCGGCGTCAATTTCCACCAACCCGGATAATTCGCCGCTCGAAGCTGTATCACCGGCAGGTCTACAGTTTCGCCTACCACCGCGCGAAGCTGGCACTCCTGTGCGAAAGCCAACAGCACAGACGCTTCGCACCACTCGCCGGCTTCCTTGAGCGCGTTCCTAGCGATTGTCCGCATGACCTGTTTCGCGACAGCTCGCGGGCCTCACAGAGTGGCGATTTTATCGATCGCAATCATCTCATCGTTGTCGAGAAAGAGAACTTCGCGACACGCGCCGCTGCACTCATCATCCCTTCGGTCGGCAACAATCACTTGCGGCACGAGACGCTACAGCGCTTCATGCTCGCCAATGACTCCGTAACGATCGCCGTTGAAATTCCGATTTGGCTGACGGCCGCCGACATCGACGCGCTTGAGGTTGAGCACGGCATTCGCCTCTTGCCCGAAGGAGACGGGCCGCGCGTCCTCACCGGCCACATCGACTTCCTCCAGGTCCGCAACGGCGCCGTTCACATTCTTGATTACAAGCCCGATGCACGCACCAACAAGCCAATAGCACAACTCATGCTGTACGCACTGGCGCTCACCCGCCTCGCCGGACTTCGCTTATTCGATATCAAGTGTGCCTGGTTCAACGAAGAGCAATACTGCGAGTTCTTTCCCCGCGCGCTTCTCGCGCATGCGCGGCCGAGAGGTGGAGACGAGGCCAGGCGCTAAGAAACCGCGGCGCGACGATGCCGTCCCCAATCGACCACGCCGCACTGTGGTAAGTACCTATCTATCGCGCCCATCCGGAATTACTCCACTCATTCCCACAAAAGTTGGAAAATCGGTATATACTTTTTTCTGCATTAGGACGGAAGTTATCCCGCGATAACCACTCTTGAAAGATAAAACGCCAAGCGGAGCGCCACCAAGTGGCTAAAAGCAAGCGAACCCCCGCCGGACCCGTAACGGCCATAATAGCTGCCAAACTAGGCTTGGCGCCAGGAATATTGCCACCGCGGCTGCTGGAAGCCTTGCTCGCGCTTCTCGATTTGATGAGAAAATACGGAATTGAGCATGAACCATCAGCAGTCGTGGCCGTTTCGGCTATGGCCTGCGAGCTTCCGACATCGCCACGTCCTGCTCCGACGAAGCAAAGAGAATATTCTGCAGGCGACATGTCCGCTACGGTCAAATTGAGGAAGGCGCGGGGAGTCACGGCGACGGCCGATCAGTCTCACCTTTGTGGCATCACTCGCCGATCTATGACCCGGTGCGCGCCGCTCGATTGATCGAACGTGTGGCGCCGGCCTACTTGTCCTTATCAGGATCCTGCGTCGTCCACTGCCACGTCAGGTTTGTTTCGCTGACCTTGGTGGCAAGCTTCATGGCGGTCGGCGAGACAGTCTCGAACACTTGGCCGTTGCGGCCGGTGATACGGACGTCCGAATTGATCACCAGCCACTTGCCGCCGAAAGCGCAGGTGTAAGGCGCGACGTGCTCGCCGCCGAGATTGACCCATGAGCCGGGGAAACGGGCGCCGTCGCACATCACGGCGTCCGCGCTCTTCTTGGCCTCGCTCAGCGCGCTCTTGACCTCGCGCTGCAACGCCGCCGTCTTGCCGATCAGCGGCATGATATCGCTCAACGGCAGGCTGCCGAATTGTCCGAGCTTGCCGGTATCGAAAGCGAGTGCCGGGGAGACCGCGAGCAGTGTCGCGAGGCAAACGACGCGCAGGGGCATCTTTTGTCTCCTCATCGCGAAACGACCCGCTCGCGAGGGTTGCTCACGCGCCGCGCGGACCATCTCACTCCGCCGGCTGCTTCGGCCGCATGAAGGTGCGCTTGAGATTGTCCCACAGCTCGATCTTGGCGCCGTTCTTGTGCATGATCACGCTCTGCTGCAGCACCGAGAGCGAGTTGTTCCAGGCCCAGTAGATCACCAGGCCGGCCGGAAAGTTCGCCAGCATGAAGGTGAAGATCAGCGGCATCCAGTTGAAGATCATTTGCTGGGTCGGATCGGGCGGCGCCGGGTTGAGCTTCATCTGCACCCACATGGTCACCCCCATGATCGCCGGCCAGAAGCCGAGGTGCAGGAACGATCCGACCAGCGGCAACACCGTCGGATCGAACGGGATCAGTCCGCCGAGCGTGAAGATGTTGGTCGGGTCCTGCGCCGAGAGGTCGTGGATCCAGCCGTAGAACGGCGCATGGCGCATCTCGATGGTGATGAACAGCACCTTGTAGAGCGAGAAGAACACCGGAATCTGGATCGCGATCGGCAGGCAGCCGGCAATGGGATTGATCTGCTCCTTCTTGTAGAGCTCCATCATCGCCTGCTGCTGCTTCACCTTGTCGTCGCCATAGCGCTCCTTGATCATCGCCATTTCCGGCTGCACCGCCTTCATCTTCGCCATCGAGGCATAGGATTTGTTGGCGAGCGGGAAGAACAGGGTCTTCACCAGCACGGTGACGATCAGGATGGCGATGCCGAAATTGCCAACCAGATGGAAGAAGAAATCGATCGCCAGGAACATCGGCTTGGTGATGAAGTAGAACCAGCCCCAGTCGATCAACAGATCGAAATGGTTGAGGTTCAGCGCCTTGTTGTAGCCGCCGGCGACCGAGAGCGGGAAGTTGATGCCGACCACCGAGACTTCCTTGGCGCCGGCAAACAGCCGCGCGTCGGCGCTGCCGGTTGAGCCCGGCGCGATGGTCTGCGGCTGCAGCAGGTAATCGGTCTGATAGGTCTTGAGGCCGCCCGTCTCGCCGGCGGAGAAGCGCGCGCGCACTCTGGCGTCGGGGTCGGGAAGCAGCGTTGCGGCCCAATATTTGTCGGTGATGCCGAGCCAGGCGTTGGTGACGTCCCAGCTTTCGCTCTTCTTTTCTTCGATCTTCTTGTAGGTTGCTTCCTGCAGGCCCTGGTCGCCCATCACGCCGATCAAGCCCTCGTGCAGGATGTAGTAGCCCTGCACCTGCGGGGTGCCGTGGCGCGAAATCAGCCCATAGGGAAACAGCGTGACCGGGTCTGCCGCCCCGTTCTGCACCTGGTCTTTGATGGTGAACAGATAATGGTCGTCCACCTCGATGGTGCGGCGGAAGGTCAACCCCGCGCCGTTGTCGTAGGTGAGCGTCACCGGATGGTCGAGGCCGAGCGCGCCGCCGCCCTGCTGCTTCCACACCGTATCGGGCCCCGGCATCGCCGCGGTCGTGCCCGAGGCGCCGACCCAGCCGAACTCCGCATAGAAGGCGTCAGGTGCGCCCGACGGCGACAACAGCACGATCGGCGGCGAGTTGGGATCGATGGTCTCGCGATATTGCCGAAGCGACAAATCGTCGATCCGGCCGCCCTTGAGGCCGACGCTGCCTTCCAGCCGGGGCGTGTCGATCGGGATGTGCGGCGAGGCGGCGATGACGGCCTGGCGCGTCTGCGTCGGAGGCTGCGCCGACGGCGCCGCGGAGCCCGGCACCGGCGGGACGCCGCCTTGCGGCGCTACCGGCTGTGCGGCGCCCGGCTGGGCCGGGTTGGGCTGCGCCGCGCCGGGCGCGGCGTGCGTCTGCTCCTGCTGCTTGAGCTGCGCGTCCTGGCGCTGCCGTTCCATCTGCGGGTAGCCGATGAAATATTGCCAGCCGACCACCACCAGCAACGACAGCACGATGGCGAGGATGGTGTTCTTGTGATCGCTCATTCAACGCTCTTGCTGCGGCTTGGGGCGCGGCTTTTGGCGCCGTTCTCGGAAGCTCCGCCGCGGCCGGGCGGGCGACCCGCTTCATGTAGGGGTTGCGGGCTCACGCCACCAGCAGTTCCCTCGCGCTCCGGGGCATGTATTCGGTGCACCGCCCTGTCGAGTTCCCGCATCATGTCACCGAACGGTAATTTCAGCGCCGCGCGACGCCCGATCAGCACGTAATCATGGCCGGCGCGCAAACGGCCCTCGGCCGAGAGCCTCACGATCTCCCGCAAGCGGCGCCGCACGCGGTTGCGCTCGACCGCATTACCCACCTGCCGCGACACCGTGAACCCGACACGGATGGCGCCGTCGTCGGCGCGCCGGCGCGCCTGCAGCACGAACGCGCTCACTGACGCCCGCAGCCCGGTCGCGGCGGCCCGAAAATCCGTCCGGCGTCTCAACCGCTCCACGGTAGCGATTGGAAACGCCGCGACGCCCCCGTCATGCACTGAGCCGCTTGCGGCCGTGCGCGCGCCGGGCAGCTATAACCTTGCGGCCGCCCTTGGTCGCCATGCGGGCGCGAAAGCCGTGGCGGCGCTTGCGCACCAATTTGCTCGGCTGATAGGTCCGTTTCACGGGATTTGTCTCCGCTGCTCGCCTGGCCCGGTCGGTCCCGGTCGGCCCGTTCGACGCTCGGCCACGCAATGCAGCGCCGGCGCGCGATTTGCGCGGCTTATACGGGAGCCCTCCCGGGCCGTCAATGCGAGCGGACGGCCGGCTTTTCGGCCCGCAATCGACGGCGAGGCGGCTGCGCTGCGGCGGTGTCCTCGGCAGCCATTTTCGCAAGCGACGATGCCGTTGTATAGGATGCACACGGGACGTGACAGGACCGAGACGGCGGCGCGCACGGCAGGCGGATGGCGCAGGAGCTCAAACCGGACATCTGCGTGATCGGCGCCGGCGCCGGCGGCCTCGCGACCGCATCGGCGGCCGCAGCCTTCGGCGTCTCGGTCGCGCTCATCGAAAAAGGCCGCATGGGCGGCGAAAGCCTCAACAGCGGCTGCGTGCCCGCAAAGGCGCTGTCGACCGTCGCCAACCGCATCGACGCCTTGCGCAACGGCGCGCGCTTCGGCGTCAAGACCGCGCGCTTTGGCGTCGATTTCGCCGCGGTCAACGCCTACGTGCACGAGATCATCGACACCGTGGCGCCGCAGGATTCGCCCGAGCGCTTTACCGGCCTCGGCGTGCGCCTCATCGCCGGCGCGGCGCGCTTCACGGATGCGGACACCGTCGCGGTCAACGACGTCATCATCAAGGCGCGCCGCTTCGTCATCGCCACCGGCTCGCTGCCGGCACGGCCGGCGATCCCGGGACTTGCCCAGACCCCGCATCTCACCAACGAGACCGTGTTCGATCTCACCGAGTGCCCGCGCCATCTCATCGTCATCGGCGCCGGCTCGGTCGGTCTCGAACTGGCGCAGACCTTCCGGCGGCTCGGCGCCGAGGTCACCGTGCTCGAAGCGGCGACGCCGCTCGCCAGCGATGACCCGGAATGCGCCGCCATCGTGCTCGACGCGCTCGCCGGCGAGGGCATCAAGGTGCACGCCGGGGTCGAGATCGCGCGGGTGCGCCGGGTTCTGGCGCGCATCGAAGTCGACATCGTCACGCCCGCGGGCGCCGAGACGATCGCAGGCACGCATCTCCTCCTCGCCGCGGGACGCCGGCCGAACGTCGAAGATCTTAATCTCGACGCCGCCGGCATCCGCTACGAGCCGCACGGCATCATCGTCGACAGGCGCCTGCGCAGCTCCAACAAGCGGGTCTACGCGGTCGGCGATGTCACGGTCGGGCCCAAATCCACCCAGCTTGCCAATTATCATGCCGAGCTCGTGGTCCGCCACGCGCTGTTCCGCCAGCGGGTTGCGGTTAACCTCCATGCCGTCCCGGCCGTGACCTACACCGACCCGGAACTCGCCCAGGTCGGCCTGCTGGAGGACGAGGCGCGCGCCCATGCGGGCGTCATCCGCGTGCTGCGCTGGCCCTACCGCGAGAACGACCGGGCGCTGACCGAACGGGCGACCAAAGGTCACATCAAGGTCATCACCGACCGCAGGGGAGACATTCTGGGGGCATCGATCGTGGGGGCCGAGGCCGGCGAAACCATCGCCGCCTGGACGCTGGCGATCGGCCAAAAGCTCAATATTGAGGCATTTGCCGGCCTCATCGTTCCCTATCCGAGCTATGCGGAGGTGGGAAAACGCGCCGCGATGACCTATTTCATGCGGGGTTTGACGAGTTCTCGGGTGCGTCGCATCATAGAGTGGCTGCGTCGTCTTGGATGAATGCAGGACGGCAGCGAGGCTCAGCGGATGAGTGAAGACACCGCCACACGGCCGGCGCCGGTCCGGGTGCCGCGCTTTGGGCTCTCGGGAAAGCTCCTCGTTCTCACGATCCTGTTCGTGATGATCGCGGAGGTGCTGATCTATGTGCCGTCGGTCGCCACCTTCCGCGTCGGCTGGCTGCGGGACCGCCTCAAAGCCGCCTACACCGCCGCCCTCGTGCTCGATGTCGCGCCGCAGGGCACGGTGCCCGATGCCCGCACCAAGCAGATCCTCGACAGCATCGGCGCGCGCGCCGTCGCGATGAAGATGGGCGAACGCCGCCGCCTGCTCGCGGTCGGCGACGCCCCGCCGCCGATCACCGACGACTTCGATATGCGCGAGCTCTACACGGTCGATACGTTCGTCGACGCCTTCAAGATCATGGTCAGCCGCAAGAACGACGTAATGCGGGTGGTCGGGCCGGCGCCGATGGGCGGCGAATATATCGAGCTCATCATGGATGAGCGTCCGCTGCGCAGCGCCATGCTGCGCTATTCGGTGGACATTCTGCTGATCTCGCTGCTCATTTCGGGCATCACAGCGGCGCTGGTCTACCTGGCGCTGCATTACATGTTCGTGCGCCCGATGCGGCGGATCACCGCCAACATGATGGCGTTCAAGGCCGACCCGGAGAATGCCGATCGCATCATCGTGGCGTCGGCGCGCGCCGACGAGATCGGCGTCGCCGAGCGCGAGCTTGCGACGATGCAGACCGAGCTGTCCTCGATGCTGCACCAGAAGAGCCGGCTCGCCGCGCTCGGGCTTGCCGTCTCCAAGATCAATCACGATCTGCGCAATCTTTTGTCCTCCGCGCAGCTCTTCT
>Ga0182024_10023393_pt1 | contig 11067 bp, 10 predicted proteins | sample P32metaG_FD_120480 | JGI IMG/M metagenome (GOLD analysis project Ga0182024, IMG submission 120480) | Permafrost microbial communities from Stordalen Mire, Sweden - P3-2 metaG (Illumina Assembly) | ecosystem: Environmental > Terrestrial > Soil > Wetlands > Permafrost | place: Sweden: Stordalen... | reverse complement strand
CGGGTGGGTGGCAGCAGCGCCCGCGCGAGCATCCCCGGCGGTTCCGAAATCGGCCGCATGCCAAAATTGGCAAAAATCTGCCGCTCCCGCCGCCGCACCGCGGGATCGAGCATGTCCTCGCACAGCCACATCGACCAGCGCAGCGTGCGCGGCGCAAAGAACCGGCCCAATTCCTTGAGGCGCGCCGCGAGTTCGCCTTCCCGCGCGCTCACCGGCTGCGTCAGCAGCCCGATGTTGAACACGCCGTAATTCAGCCCCGAAAAAATGGCGAGTCCGCCCTCGACTTCCTGAACGTCGCCCGATCCGGACGCGCGGCCGAAGAACTGCATCGCGCGGCGCAGATTTTCGTCGATGGCGAGGAAATCGTCCATGGGTTTCGGTTGGGGCGGGCGTTCTAAAGCAGCGTCACCGGGTCGACGTCGATCGCGAGCGCCGTCGCGCTCCATTTTTCCGCCGCCGCGAAGCGCCGGATTTCGCCGAGAATCTGGTTGAGCCGTTTCCGGTCCGCCGATTTGAGCAGCATCTGATAACGATACTCGTTCTTGATCCGCGCCACCGCGGCGGCCGCGGGTCCCATCACCCGCACGCCTTCGGGCGCCGGATCAAGCAGCCGCGCGAGTGAAGCGCTCCGCGCGAGCGCTTCTTCGTCGCGAGTTCCCCGCACCATGACGCTGGCCAGCGCGCCGAACGGAGGGTACGACATGAGCCGGCGGAATTCGATCTCCTTCGCGTAGAACGCTTCGTAGTCCTGCGCGGCCGCGCAGCGGATCGCGTAATGCTCGGGATTGATGGTCTGGATCAGCACGATCCCCGGCGTTTCGCCGCGTCCCGCGCGGCCGGCGGCTTGCGTGAGCAATTGAAACGCGCGTTCCGCCGCGCGAAAATCCGGCAGGCCGAGCCCCACGTCGGCGCTCACGATTCCCACCAGCGTCACGTTCGGAATATCGTGGCCCTTGGCGATCATCTGCGTGCCGACCAGGATATCGAAGCCCCCGTCGCGAAACGCGGAGAGGATGGTCTCGTAGTCGCGCTTTCCGCCGACGGTGTCGCGGTCGAGCCGCGCGATGCGCGCGCGTGGAAGCGCGGCGTGAAGCTCGTCCTCAACGCGCTCCGATCCCAGTCCGATGAACTGGATGTACTCGCTGTCGCATTTGGCGCAACGGTCGGGGACTTTCGCGGCGTAATTGCAGTAGTGGCACAGCATGCGCCGGTCGCGGCGATGATAGGTGAGCGTGACCGAGCAGTTCACGCATTCGGCGCGCACGCCGCACGCGCGGCACGCGACGAAGCTCGAAAATCCGCGGCGATTGAGCAGCAGCATGGTCTGCTCGCCGTTTTCAAGGCGCGCCGTCACGGCGTCGATCAGCGCGCGCGAAAACGTCGCCTGCTTGCGCGTTTCAAGGAACTCCCGCCGCATGTCGATCACTTCCACCTGCGGCATGGGCCTTCGCTCGATGCGCTCCGGCAACAGCAGGTGCGTGTACTTCCCGCGGCCGGCGTTATAACGGCTCTCGAGACTTGGCGTCGCCGATCCCAGCACCACCGTCGCGCCGGCGTCGCGCGCGCGCACGATGGCCACGTCGCGGCCGTGATAGCGCGGCGTCTCCTGTTGTTTGTAACTCTGATCGTGTTCCTCATCCACCACGATCAGCCCGAGATTCCGCACGGGGGCGAACACGCCGCTGCGCGTCGCCACCACGACGCCCGCTTCGCCGGCTCGGATTCGCCGCCATTCCTGCGCGCGCTCGGAATCGTGAAACGCGGAGTGCAGGATGGCCACGCGCTCGCCGAAGCGTTGCTGAAACTGGCCGGCCATCGCCGGCGTCAGCCCGATCTCCGGCACCAGCATCAGCGCGCTGCGCCCCTGCGCGAGCGCTGCCTCGATCGCCCGCAGGTAGACTTCGGTTTTTCCGGAACCGGTCACGCCCTGCAAAAGGAACACCCGAAACCCGCGAGCTTCGACCGACGCGCGAATCTGATCGAAGGCGGCTTGCTGATGCACATTGAGCGTAACGGGGGCGCGCAGCGGGATCGCGGTGATGCCGGCCGCCTCCACCGTGAGCTTGACCAGATTGCGGCGGCCGAGCGATCGCGCCGCCGGGCTCGCCTTCGCGATGGTCTTCTCGAGCTCGGCCAGATTGTGCGCGCCGGGGTGCAATTCGAGATAGGCGAGCAACTCGCGCTCGACTTTCGGAAGCTTTATATCGGCAGGTCTCGTGATAAATTCCGCGCGCAGCCGCGCGGCGCCGGCCCGCAGCGGATCGCGATCGGCCGCCGCATCCTCGGCCTCGATGAATCCCTTTTTTTCAAGCGACCGAAGCACCGTTTTTCCACGATCGCGCTGTGCGCCTAATTTCTTGACGAGATGCCCCTCGGAAAGCGGCCGGGTGTCGAGCAGGCGAAGCGCGTGGACCGCGGGATCGTCCACCTCGCCCGGCGCAGCGTTCGACACCAGATAAAGCTGCCGCGCCGCATCGCGTCCGGAAGAGGTCAGCGAATACACTTTTCCATGCCGGATATCGCCCGAGAGCGGAGTCATGGCGCGCAGCGTTTCGCCCGGCGGCGCGCAATAATACTCCGAAATCCACCGCCCGAGCTTCAGCAGCTCCTCATCGAGCGCGGGCTCTTCATCGAGCAACCGCAGCAGCTCGCGCGGCGCCTGCGAGGGAGGGTCGCTATGCGTCCGCAGCACCACGCCCGCGAGTTTGCGGCCGCCGAACGGCGCAAGCACGCGGCAGCCCGCGCGCACGCGATGCCGCAGCGTTTCGGGCATCGCATATGTGAAGCTTTGATCGAGCGGCACCGGCAGACTGACGTCGCAATAAAGCGGGGACGGGCTCATCCGCCAGGGCTCATCCGCCGGGACTCATCCGCGCTGGGCTCATCCGGGCTGGGCTCATCCGGCATGATCTATGCGGTCAGTCCTTTGGCTCCGCCCCGAAGACCGAAAATACCGCGCCCTGCGGATCGGCCACTACCGACATCCGCCCGACGCCTTTGACGGTCATCGGCTCCAGATGGATCGCCCCGCCGAGTTGCTTGGCTTTCGCAGCCGACGCATCGACGTCTTTTACGAAAAAGTAAAGCAGCCAGTGCGGCGGCATCTTCGCATCGCGATACTTGGACGGCGGAATTCCCCCGATGAACTCCCCGCCGTTTTTGATGTGCAGATAGCCGGAGGGATCCTTCTCGCTGGTCGCGATGCTCCACCCGAACAATTCCTCGTAGAATTTCTTCGCCACCTCCGTGTCGGATGTCGCGAGATCCGCCCAGCACAGCGTCCCTTCTGCGCCGGCGATTTGGATTCCCTGGCTCTGGTTCGGTTGCCACACGTTGAAGACCGCGCCGCCCGGATCCTGGATCACGCTCATTCGCCCCGACGCGCCTACGTCGAACGGCGGCGCGAGGACCCTGCCTCCCAGGTCAGTCGCGCTAACCGCGGTCTGATCGGCATCCGCGGTCGCGATGTAGAGATTCCAGTGCGGCACGCCCTGCTCGCGTTGCCCGGGTTGCATTCCGGCGCAGGCGGCGGCATCGCGGCCGTCGACTTGGAAGATGGTGTAAACGCCGGCAGGTCCCATCGGATGATCGTGAATGCCCCATCCGAACAGCGACGAATAGAAACTCTTGGCCGCGTTCTGATCGGTAGTGGAAAGCTCCACCCAACTGAAGGAGCCGGGATCGTGCTTGTCGATGTTCGGCATGATGGGATTATATCGCGCGAACTGGTACAGTACCCGCGCGATGATTCAAGCGGGCTTTTTCGCGGCGAACAGCCCGAACGCCATGGCGCCCTGCGCGTAAGCCTGCTTCATCAGCGGGAACGAGCGTACGAATCGCTGCGTGGACGCGCCCGTGAAATGCAGAAAAAAACGCACGGCGGGATTATCGCCGATCCTTGAGCAGTGGGCCCACGTCCGCTCAACATGGCGTGTGATATCTTCGGCCGCGGTCACGGTGAGTCCGGCTTCGAACATCCAGCGCCGATAATCGCTGAGCGAATCCAGGCTCGCGCTCAACATCGCCTCGGCGATGGTGTTGACCAGCTCCTGCTCATCCTTGCGTAACGGTCCGTCGCGGCGTAACCACGCGCATACCGCTAAAGTTCCGCCCGGCTTCAACGCGAGCGCGCACCGCTCGAAGAAGCCGCGCTTGTCGCGAAAATGTTCGCTGCTTTCCATGATCCAGATCATGTCGATGCTCGCCGGCTCGGGCTTCCATTCATTCGCATCCTGCAACTGAAATCGAACGCGGTGCGCCAGGCCGCGGGCTTTAGCTTTGGACGCCGCCATCCGCGCCTGAACCGGACTGATGGTGAAACCGGTTACATCGCAATCGAACTGGTCCGCCAGCCATAGCGCCGATCCTCCCACGCCGCATCCGATATCGAGGACACGGCCGCCTCTGGGGACGCCTGCGCGTTCCGCCAGGCGCTCCATCAGTTGGATCTGCGCGCGCGCCGCCGATTCGTGGTTTTCCCAATAACCGTGATGAAGATGTTCGCCCCAGAACAGGCGGTATAGAAACGACAGACGATCGTAATGCCTGCGAATGTGATCGATCTCGACTGGAAATTGCGGCGTGGAGGTCATTTCGATGGCAGCCGGGAGGGCTAATTCCTTGGACGCAGCCTTCGGCGCGCCCGCTTCAAAAAAAAGTCAAGCTCAGCCGGCCGCGTCCGATGAGATAGAAGAGGAACAACGTACCATGACAATTTCATCCGTATCAAGTCTTGCCGCGGCCTATCAACCGCAGCAGCAAAGCGTCGCGACCCCGGGCAAGAGTCAAGCTGCATCGCAACAATCGACCGACACGGTTCAGCTGAGCCGAACGGCGGCGGCCCATTTGAGCGGCGGCGACGCCGACGGCGACGGGGACGGCCACTAGAGCCTGTCCCGTCGCTGTATAATCGGTTTTCCGGGAGAACCGACAATGAAAATCTGCATCGCAGCCATCGCGCTATGTTCGCTCGCGGGCTTCGCCTTCGCCGACGAGCTCGAGGATTCTTTCACCAAACTCAAGGACGCCGTGGCGAAGAAAGATCCCGACGCGGTGATGGCGTCGTCGGCGGCGACGTTGAAGCTCGCCCAGGCCGCCGAGAACGCACCCAAGCCGACCGACGCCGATGAAGCCGCCAACTGGAAGGCGCGCGTCGAGTACGGCAAAGAGGTGGAGGGCTACACCGAGTACGCGCTTTCTTTCACAGCCGCGCAGCCGGGAATCGAGCCGGCCAAAGTGGTCGCGCTGGTGGACGCGCTGATCGCCCAGAATCCTAAAAGCAAGTACATCGACGATTATTGCGCCAACGCGTATCTGGTCGCGCTAAAGCCCGGCGGCGTCGCGAAACAGATGGCGGGGATGACCAAAATCGTCAAGGGACGGCCCGATAATACCGTCGCGTTGCAGGCGCTGGTCGAGGGCGGGTCAACTCAATATGCGGAGAGGCTGATCGCCACGATGAAGGCCAAGACCAAGCCGGAAGGCTATTCGGAAGCCGACTGGGAAAAGCAGAAGAACGCGGCGTTCGCCGCCGGGTACTTCAACGCCGGCTACACCGCGCTGCAAAAGCAGATCTGGGTGGATTGCGACAGGAACTTTAAGGCCGCCCTCCCACTTCTTGCGGGCGAAACGGCGCGGCTCGGCGTCGCCTACTTCGGGCTGGGCGTTTGCAATTTCAACTTCGGCAAGATGACCAACGACCGTACCAGGATGCAGGCGGGCGAGCAATTCAGCGAAAAGGCGGCAGCCATCAAGGGGCCGATGCAGGACCAGGCGTACAAAAACGTCGGCGTGATGAAGCAGGCGCTCGGCGGGAGGTAGCCGATCGTTTCTGCGCCAGCTTGCCGTCCCGGATGTATCATCCGCCTCGCCGGCACAAATGAATGCCGGCGACCATAACACTATGGACGTGCCCGAGATCATTGCCGCGCTGAAATCCGGCGATCTTGCCCGTCAGGGTCCGGCCGCTCGAGAGGCCGCCGAGATTGTTAAAGCCTTAACGTCAGAATGTATCAACGCGTTCCTGAGCGCGAGCTACCGGGGTCCGATCGCCGACGGGCTACAGCAATTCGGCGTCGTGATGCAACCCTTGCTGACCGAACTTCTCATTGAGCCTTTGGACGACGAGGCAAAAAATACGGCGGCAGCTCTCCTCTTCGCCGTGGGATCGGAAGCGGGACTCCCATATTTGCTATCAGACCTCAATCGCTTCGGGCCTGCCGATGTCGTCGGTCAAAGCAGACCGTTCATCCTCGCCGCAGTTGTGTTGGGCAAGGCGGGCGTTGCCGAGGCAGCCGGGCCGGTCGAGCGCGCCTTGCGAGGCTGGGACGTCCGCTCTGACCCATACATGGCCGCGACGCTGATCGATGTGTTGAACAAATTAGGGGGCGTGCCGGACGACCTGAGGCGCAAACTGGAGGCAGATTGGCCCGTCGAAATGAGGCCCGGACTGCCCGCCCTGTTCGCGCAAAAGCGTTGATCGTTCGCGATCACTTCTGAGCGAGCCCGCCGTCGACCGCGATCACCTGGCCCGTGATGAAGGTGTTGGTGGTCAGGAAAAACGAAACCGCGTCGGCGATCTCCTCCGCGGTGGCCGCGCGCCGAGCCGGAGTTTTCGCAATCAATCGCGCCGCGCGCCCGTCTGGTTCACCGAAGCCGATCACGCCCGGCGCCACCGAATTTACAGTCACCTTCGGCGCGAACGCTTTCGCCAACGCCCGCGTCATCATGATCACGCCGGCTTTCGACGCGCAGTAGTGCGCGTTTTTCGACCAGGGCCGCAGCCCGCCGAGCGAACTCAGATTCACGATGCGTCCGCCGTCGCCCGCGAGCATTCTCTTCGCAGCCTGCTGCGCGCAGAAAAACGCCGCCTTGAGATTCACCGAATGAATGAAATCCCAGTCGGCTTCGGTGACTTCGAGCGCGGGGATGGTGGTGAACCGGGCCGCGTTGTTCACCAGGCCGTCGATTCGCCCGAAGTGCTCGCCGATCTGGTCGAACAGCTTCACAATTTGGTCGACGCGCTCCAGGTTGGCGCAAAAAATTGCGGAGCCTTCACATTCCCCTGACGTCGCGCGCGCTTCCGCTTCCGATTGGTGATAGTGAATCGCCACGCGTGCGCCTTCCCGCGCCAGGCGCAGCGCGATCGCGCGGCCGATTCGTTTGGCGCCGCCCGTGACTACGACGACCTGGCCTTCAAGCGGCCGCATGGTTCTATTCTCGACGATCTCTTAGCAGGCCGCAGATTCACGCCGATACATGGATAAAGTAATTCGCTTTGCTGGTGGCGTGGGAGAGCTGTTGAGATAGGCACGCTTTCGTACGGTACCCAAGAAGTATCTTGTTTCTCATCGTGCCTATTCGTGTGCATTCGTGGCTAAAGTCTGCTTTATCCGCGTGTATCTGCGTTTATCTGCGGCCAGAACGCCTTCACGAACCCAAGGCCAGGCTCGCCTGCGCGCGTAGCGTCACGTCCGCGAACTCGCCCCGCGTGAATTTCGGGAACGCCGCGGCCGCGATCATCGCGGCATTGTCGGTCGAAAGTCCCGCATCGGGGAAAAAGACAGGATAAGCGAGACGACGCGCCTCCGCCGCCGCGCGCAGCCCCGTGTTCGACGCGACGCCGCCCGAAATGATCAGGCTCCGCGCGCCGATCTCTTCGGCCGACCGCGTCGCGCGCCGCAGCAGTTCTTCAATCACGGTGCTTTGGAACGACGCGAGCAAATCGAGCGTCGCCCGGGGCGTCGCTTGCAACCACTCCTCGACGCCCGGCTGCGGATTCGATTTCAACAGCGCGCGCCGCGCCGCGATCTCCGCGTCCATTCCGTGCGCCTCCACCCATCGCAGCACCGCGGTTTTGATTCCGCTGAAGCTGAAATCGAGCGTGTTGCCCTTCATCTTGGCGAGCGTGAAACGCACCGCGCGCGGATCGCCATACGGCGCAAGCTGGTCGATCACCGGTCCGCCCGGGTATCCGAAGCCCAGGAGTTTCGCGACCTTGTCGAACGCTTCCCCCGCCGCGTCATCGCGCGTCCGGCCCAGCAGCCGGTAAACCAGACCCTCGCTCACTTCGTAGAGATGCGTGTGGCCGCCGCTCACCACCAGCGCGAGCGCGGGCAGCTCGATTCGATTCTGGCTCGCCACCGCGTGGATGTGCCCTTCGATATGATTCACGGCGATCAGCGGCAGCCGCCGCGCGAGCGCGAGAGCCTTCGCGTAAGTCACGCCGACCAGCAGCGATCCGGCGAGGCCCGGTCCTTGCGTCACGGCGATCGCGGCCAGATCGCGCAGCTCCGTCGACGATTGCTCGAGCGCCAGCCGAACCACCGGCACGATCGCGCGCAGATGTTCGCGCGAAGCGAGCTCCGGCACCACACCGCCGTATTTCGCATGCGCGACCTGCGAAGAAACAATGGAGGAGAGAATCCTGCGGCCGTCTTCGACCACCGCCGCGGCGGTCTCATCGCACGAAGATTCGATGCCTAATATACGCATGCGTCTTTAACCATTGTCAAAGTTTTCGCAGGCCAGCGTAGGGCGGTGGGCTCGGCCTCGGCATCAGCGTTGCTGGCGTCTAGTGGGCCATCCGGTCACGGATGAAATCGTCGCAGACGAGCCTGGACACAGGAGTTGAGGCCCCATCCGCGTCCACAGTTGCGGCGAAAGCATCACCGCAGGTTGCTAGGCTCCTCCGCTCGAAAGCATCGTACAGTTCCTCGGTAAGATCGTGGGGCCCCGCCCAGGATACGGCGACGAAGCAGCGCTCATATTTCGAGCTGTAATGGTTCTCCCACCCCAGAGCGTCCTTATCCCAACCGACGCTCTTCGCGTCGCGTTCTGCCTGCGCAGCGCATTCTCTCATCCTTGCCCAGTCGTCTGTGCGGCCAGGCTCTGAGGTCACCTTTTCGACGCTCCGTTGCGCCTTATTCTTCCCCTGCGGCTGGCATGAGAAAAGGAGGACGCTCACCGTAACAACACCTGATAGGCGACGCGCGCCGTGAAATCCAGTTGGCCGGAACACCACTGGTGATCTTACCAGCTTCCTTTGGGGCTCCTATTCCGCTTGATCCTAAATGTATGCCTGCCAGTCATGTATTGCAATACTTGGTGGGGAGCGTCATTATTAGAGCATGAGAAATGACATTTCGGTCGAAGGTTTTGTAGCAGACAACAACCATCCTTCGGGATTGCGATTTCCCACCATCGAACTCGCAGCGGCGAAGGTATTCGCGCCTGAGCCCGACCGCAGCGTGACCATTAGGAATCGGATGGACAAAGGGGAGGCTGAACTCTGTCTCGTCTACGGAGATGGAGCGAGGTACAGCATTTGCTTCCCCTTCGGCGGCCTCGCTACCGCGGACCCATTGAATCAAGAACGATGGTGGGAAGTCGCGATCAGATCGGCATGGGGAAGATTAAACGAGCGGACATCTTCGTAACGGTTGAGGGTCGAATGTGGTCGCTAATGCCTCAAACTGACCAAGGATCGAACCACCTTGGCGTGCCCGTTCGCGGGAGCGTGCGCCTTTCGGAACCAGAGGCGAGGACACTTTGCGAGGGAGCGCGCCGAGACGGCTTAGTTGTGCATGGCAACCCGCCGCCGGCTTTGGTGAACTAGAATCTGCGAGGCAAGGCAATCGCGCCGTCGCTCCCGATCACGTAGGGAGCCGCGGAAAGAGACTATCGTGTAGAATTGCGGCTCAGCGACTTCGACTACCATCTACCCGAGGAACTGATCGCGCAACAGCCGCTCGCCGATCGCGCCGCATCGCGCATGCTGGTGGTCGATCGCGCGAGCGGTGCTTTCAAGGACGGCCAGTTCCGCGATTTCCCCGGCTACCTTCGTGCGGGCGATTGCATGGTGCTCAACGACTCTCGCGTGTTTCCTTCACGGTTATACGGTCATCGCGAGCACGGGACCGGAGGACGTGTCGAAGTTTTCCTCGCGAAGCAGGTTTCCTCCGACGGTTTGACCTGGGAAGCGCTGGTGCGGCCGGGGCGCAAGATGCGGACTGGCGAACGTGTGTTGGTCTCGGATGAATTGTCGGTCGAGATTCTCGGCCGCGGCGAATTCGGTGAGCGCATCGTCCGCCTGATTCCGCGCGACGGTGCGAACCTTTTCGAGGTGCTCGATCGAGTAGGGCACGTCCCGTTGCCGCCCTACATCCGCCGCTCCGATACGACCGAAGATCGCGACCGCTATCAGACCGTGTTTGCGCGCGAGCGTGGATCGGTCGCCGCGCCTACCGCCGGTCTGCACTTCACGCCCGAAATTCTCGATGCCTGCCGCGCCGCCGGGGCAGAAATTGCGCGCGTCACACTGCACGTCGGCCTCGGCACGTTTCAGCCGTTGCACGAAGAGGTAATCGGGCAGGCGCGACTTCACTCCGAGTCGCTGCGCGTTCCCCCAGCGACTCTTCAAGCCATGGACGCCGCGCGACGAGTGATTGCGGTGGGCACCACCAGCGTCCGCGCGATCGAGAGCACGGCGCTTGACCCGAATCGCGCGGAAACCGATCTGTTCATCTACCCGGGTTTCCAATTCCGCCGAACCGGCGCGATGCTGACCAATTTCCATCTGCCGAGGTCGAGCCTGCTGATTCTGGTATGCGCGTTCGCGGGCAGGGAATTGACGCTCGATGCCTATCGACATGCAGTTGAACAACGCTACCGCTTTTTCTCCTACGGCGACTGCATGCTGATCCTGTGAAATCAGCCGCGTCAACCGTCGTAAGGCTAAGGCATTCGGGACCAGGGGGATCTCTTCTCTGGGAACTCTAGCGTCTGAACATCACCTATAAGGTGGGCAGCCCGTCCACCCTGCCGCGACACCAAGCTGAGCTCGATTTCGGCTTGGTTGAGCCAACTGCCATGTTTGGGAGTGTAATGCACTTTCAGCCGGCTCCAGACAGCACGGCCCGGTTTGGCACCGAGGTGATCGGTGAGGGACTTGCGGCAACGAATATTGAGATTGTCCATCACCAGATGGATCTTGCGAGCAAGGGGATAGGCCGCCACCAGATTCTGCATCACTTGGGCGAACTGCGCCGCTGAGCGGTTGGGAGTGGG
>Ga0182024_10023392_pt1 | contig 11067 bp, 4 predicted proteins | sample P32metaG_FD_120480 | JGI IMG/M metagenome (GOLD analysis project Ga0182024, IMG submission 120480) | Permafrost microbial communities from Stordalen Mire, Sweden - P3-2 metaG (Illumina Assembly) | ecosystem: Environmental > Terrestrial > Soil > Wetlands > Permafrost | place: Sweden: Stordalen... | reverse complement strand
CGTAATCCCCGCGAACCCCAATCGCAGCAGCCATGGCAAACCCCCACCCGTTTGCCACGGTCAATCACATCTGCCTCGCTTCGGGAACCCCTTACGTGAGGCGCCGTCATGGGGACTTGGTATAAGACGTGAATTGATTGAGAAGGTGTAATGGACGGTCCATCACTGACGCCGAGGCTGGTGAGGCCGGCGAAAAGCTGAGGAGCGGCGGGGCTGCCGTGAGCCCGACCGCGGGGGAGATAAAGCGCAGCGGCCGGCCGAAGGCCGTGCGTGCGCCTCGGCGGCGAAGCTTCCACCGCAAATCCACGAGCCGCCATCCGCCCCATCTTCAGCACATGAAACGAATGGCGCTGGTACGGGATGAAGGCACTACGAGAATTGCCCGCCTGTGTTACGTTGCGGTTGATGTCGCGGTTCCTTTTTCAATCGATCGTTCTTCTCTGCGTCTGCGGCGGCGGCGCATTGGCCCAGTCGGTCGTGCCCGGGCAAACCGATCTGCTGGGCCTGCGCCCCGGCGGCGGCGCTGCGCAATTGCCGCAGACCGAGCCGAAACCGCCGCCGCAGCCCAGCGTCACGGCGCCCGCACCGCCGCTTCCGCGCGAGGCGCCGCCGCTCTCTTCCGCACCGATCTTCCTGTTGCGGGTAATCAAGGTCGAAGGCAATACCGCGCTCGACCAACCCTCGATCGACAAGATCGTCGCCCCTTATATCGGCAAGCCGGTCTCGATCGCTGACCTCGAGGAAATCCGCCGCCAGCTGACGCTGCTTTACGTCAACCGCGGCTATATCAATTCCGGCTTCACGATCCCCGACCAGAACGTCCAGAACGGTGCCATCGTCTTCCGCTCGGTCGAGGGGCGGGTGACCGGGATCGAATTGTCCGGGACCGAGCATTTCGATCCCGAATATTTCCGTGCGCGGCTCGAGCGGGGATTGACGATCCCCTTCAACGTCGCCGACATGGAGCGCGAACAGCAGATCCTGCTGCAAGACCCGCTGCTGCGCCGCCTCAATATCGAGTTGCTGCCGGGCTTGGTTCCCGGCGAGGCGCGGGCGCATGCCGATGTGTCGGAGGCCAGCCCCTACTCGGGGGTCATCCAGATCGCCAACAACCAGTCGCCGACCGTCGGCGAGACACGCGGACAGCTGCAGGGCTCGGCCGCGAACATTCTCGGCTTCGGCGACATCCTTTCGGCGCAATACGGGCGCAGCCAAGGCATCAATGACGGCGCGATCGCCTATTCGCTGCCGATCGCCAGCGACGACACCCGAGTGAGCCTTCGCTACGACATCAACGGCACCCTCGTCGTCACCCCGGCGCTGTCGCCGCTGCACGTCACAAGCAACTACAACAGCCTCGCCGTGGGGCTGAGCCGGCCGGTCTATCGCACCGCAGAACAGAACCTGACGCTTGGCGCTAGTCTTGAGCGGCGCGAGGCGCAGACCTTTCTGCTGAACATGCCGTTCTCGTTTACCGCGGGTTCGAGCAACGGCAAGACCAACGTCACCGCGTTGCGCTTCTACCAGGACTACCTCGACCGCGATGCCGAGCACGCCTTGGCCCTGCGCTCGACCCTGAGCTTCGGCCTCCACACCCTCGGCGCGACCGTGACGAACATGCCGGCGACCGGCAAGTTTTTCGCATGGCTGGGGCAGGCGCAATATGTGCGGCGGGTTTACCAAGACTGGGACTTGGTGGTTCGCTCGGATCTCCAGCTCTCCGACCACCCGGTCTTCCCGATCGAGCAATTCGCCCTCGGCGGCATCGACACGGTGCGCGGCTATCGCCAGTTCCTGACGGTAACCGACAATGCGTTTTTTGGATCCGCCGAGTTGCGCATCCCGGTTGCCACGCTGCGCCTGCCCTATTTTGCCGACACCGAAGAGGCAGGAACCCTGCAGGTCGCCCCGTTCTACGATTTCGGGACTGGTTGGAACGTCAATCGCCCGACACCCTATCCGCCGGATATTTCCGGCGTCGGCGCCGGTCTGCGCTGGCTGGTCGGATCGGGCATCACCGCCGAGATCTATTACGGCAAGGCGCTACGTCATATTTCCGCCGGCACCGCGCTCGAGGATCGCGGCATCTATTTTCGGCTGACGGCAAAGGTCTATTAATCGGCCGGTCCGCGTCGGACGTCGCTCCCTAATGCCGTGGCATGTCTTGCGCGTAGCCGGCTGCTTCGCTGAGGTCGGCCTGGTGGATCAAGGCGTCGAGCGCGGCATGACGGTCGAGGTGCTGCGCCGCCGCGGCGGCGGCAACCGCGTCGTACCACAGCCCGGCATCAGCTAGAAGGGCGGCGCGGCGCAGCGGCGGCGCGGCAAGCGCCGCGCTGGCGTTGATCGTCGGATCGAAGACGATCGTGCCACTGGCAACGATGTTGCGCGACCAGGCCCGTGGGTCGAGCACGATCGACACCGACCACGTGTAGGCGATCCCGGGGCGCAGTTGAACCCGATAATCCCCCGGGCGAAGCGCATAGATCCCGGCCGCGCCCGGCGACGGGATCGTGGTTTCGAGGACCGGAGCGGGCTGCATCGGCGCGCTGATCGTAAATTGGGTCGGCCACGCGACCGGCCGCGACACGAAGAAAAGCAAGGTCGGGGTCGGGGTCGCGGTGAGGCCTGCGTGATCGGATGGCGCGAGCAGCTCGATAATCGGCAGCGGGGTTGAAAGACGCACCGCGCTGCGCGAGGCCCCGCCGACGCGGCCGCCGGGGGCACCGCGCATCGGCGGCTTGTAGACCGGCGGGGCGGCGGCCTCCGCCAGCGCGTCGGCCGGGCTCTGCTCTGATGGGCTTTGGCCCGGGGGCGGGCTCTGCGCGAGCGCCGCGCCGGCCGCGGCAACGGCGAGCGCCAGGGCGATGACCAGCCGGTGCGTCACAGCCAATTGCCGATCAGCAGGAACGGCGCCCAGTAAGCCGGATGCGCGTAGCGCTGGCTCGACGCCAGCTGGCGCTGCGCGGCCTGGAGCGCATGAGCTTTCGACTGCCCGGGTGATTGCAGAGCCCGATAGAAATCGACGACCAGCTTGCCGGTCGCCTTATCGCTGACATACCACAGGCTGGCGAGCGCGCTGCGCGCACCGGCCTTGAGCGCGACGCCGGCAAGGCCGAGCGCGGCACGATCATCGCCGGTCGCGGTCTCGCACGCGCTCAGCACCAGAAGTTCCAGCGCCTTGTCACGATGCTCGCCGTATTTGATGCCGGTTTCCAGCTCGTCCATGTTCAGCTCGCCGTCATAGGCAACCAGAAAGGTGTGCTTGGGATCGGCGCCGAACTGGGCATGCGAGGCGATGTGCACGATGTTGTACGGCACCGTCTTCAATTCGCCGTCGAAGCTGGATTGGGTGAAGGCGTCGTTGATCAGCTCCTTGCCGCCTTCGATGTCATGCACCTCGCTGACCTCGCGCGCCACGTTGGGCAGATCGCCGAACCCCTGCACGCTCTGCGAAATGCCGAGGACCAGCGCGACGCGCGGCCCGGCAGCGGCGAGCGGCTTCGGGTCGATCAGGTGCATGCTCGGCGCAATCGCGGTGGCATAGCGCTCGATCAGGAAATTCCGCCCATCGTGCAATGCGGCGAACGGGACCACCCGCAGCACGCTGTCCGGGACGATCACCAGCGTGTCGATATGGTGTTCGGCGAGCAGCGGATCGAGCGGCCGAATGATCTGGTCATAGAGCTGTCGGGCCGGCACCAGGTACTCGTTGGTCGTCCGCTTCTCCAATAACTCGCGAAACAGCTGCACCTCGGCCCGCAAAGCCGGCTCGGGCACCGGGATCGTGAACTGCCGCTGTTCCTGGCCAAAGCTCACCAGCAATTCGAGTCGGTCCGGCAGCGAGATCGGATAGAGCACGGCCGCGCCCGGCGCGACCGTGTCGATCGATTGCCGCCGCGCCTCGAAGGAGGTGACGCAGGAATCCCGGAAGTAATCCTGCAATTCGCTTTCCTTGAGCTGTTCGATGGTGTCGCGCGCCTCGCGGATGAGGGGCCCGGCATGCGCCGCGTCCGCGGCCGAGCGGCGCAACAGCAGATCGGCGAACTCAAGATAGAGCGGACCGAAGGTAGTGAGATAGGAGGAGCGGCCGTCGCGGTATTCGACCGGGATGTCCTGGCGCACCGATTGCAACGCGGCAACGGCGCGGCGATAGCTGGCGAGCGCGGTGGCCAAATGCCCCTGTTGTCGCAGGAGGCGCGCTTGCTGCCAGTCCCAGCGATATGACAATTCGGGAGCCGGGGCTTGCTGTGCGGCGAATAGCGCCTCATCGGTGAGCCGCGATGCCTCGCCGGCACGGCCGGTGTGCTCGTACAGTTTGCCGAGACCGCCGCGCGCCAGCGAGGAAAGGGTCGTATTGTGCAACGCATCGGCCGCCGTCGCAGCCGCGTCGAAGGCGCGCTCGGCGATTCCTCGATCCTCGGCCGAAATATTGCCTTTGCCCTCGAGCACCGCGGATCCGGCCGAAACCAGCGCCATGCCGGCGCTGTAGGAGGGCGGCGTGCGCTGCAGCCGATCGACCGCCCGGGTGAGCAGTCCCCGCGCTCGGGCCGGATCATTCCGGCGCAGGGCAAGCCGCGCCGCATTGACATCGACCGTAGCGGCGAGCGCATCATCGCCGGCCGCGGCAGCGCTCGCGGTCGCCTCGCCATAGGCGTTCGCGGCAGCGTCGGCCCGCCCGGTCTGGGCGTAGAGATTGCCGAGGTCGTTGTTGCTCGCCGCAAGAGTATTGCGGTCCCCCAGCCGGGCGGCGAGATCGCGGCTGCGCAGCAGCAGCGGCTCGGCCAGATCGGCATGCCGTGCGGCGAGTTCGAGATTACCCAACGCGCCGCTCGTCCCCGCGATTAGGTTCTGGTTGCCGCTCGCCTCCGCCTTCGCCAGCGCCTCCCGCAGATCCGCACCGGCATCTCGCAGATAGCCTTGGGTCCGATACGCCTCGCCGCGCCGCGCCAGCGCTTGCGCCTCGAGATCGGGCGTCGCGCTCAGCCGCGCCAGTCGGATCGTTTCCGACCATTCCCGCACTGCCGCTGCCATGTCGCCGGTGCGAAATGCCGCGGTGCCGCGCCCCAGATGATCGAGCGCCGCGCCCCGGCCGGTCTCGACCTGCGCCTCCGCGCCCACCGGCAAGCATGCGAACACGGTGAACAGCAGCGCATACCGGCAGAACCTGATCATTTGTCGTGCATCTCGATCAATGTCCCGGTCTCTCCCTCCAACAATCGGCGGTGATGAAAGGCGACACAGGGGTCTTCGGGGTTTTCGCTGTATAAAGCCGCGAAATGTTCCGCCGCCTCGGGAGCATGCGCTTCCAGCTGGCGAAAGGCGAGATCGTAACGGCTGATCCAATCCGGCCGATATCGTTGCGGATCTACTGGCGCAAACACCAGGGTAGATTCACTGCGGCCCTTGACGATAAAGGCGCCTATCGGACGAAACTCGTAATTGCGGCATTTGTCGGCGATATCGCTCGACGCGCATATCCGGCTGCCGATCGCCTTGTTGAGGCCCTCGAGGCGCGAGGCGGTATTCAGCACGTCGCCAAGTGCGGTGTACTGCAACCGGTTGCGAGCGCCGACATTGCCGACGAACACAAACCCGCTGTGCAGGCCAATGCGGGTATGGCCGAAGTCGATCCCCCGGGCATTCTGTTCGGCTGAAAATTTTTCCGCAAAAATGTCAATCTCGAACGCCGCGGCGATCGCCCGGTCGGCGTGATCGGGCTGGTCAAGCGGTGCGCCAAAGAAGGCAAGCATGCCATCCCCCAGAAACGCGTTGACCAGGCCGCCATGTTTGAACACCGCGGCACACAGCCCGTCGAAATACGCGTTGCAGATCTGCGCCAGCTGCTCCGGGTCGCGTCCCTCGGAAAAGGTCGTAAACGAGGCCACGTCGGTAAAAATCACTGAAATCTCGCGCCGTTCGCCGCCGACGGTAGGCAGAACGTCGGCGTCGACCATCTGGCCGATAACGGCGGGCGGCAGATAGTGCTCGAAACTTTTGCGCAGCCGAGCGCGGGCACGATTGCTGACGGCGTGGAGCAGTTGGTTGGTCAGCGCGGCGCTGCCGGCCCAGGCGAGGGCTGCCGGAACGGCTGGCAGCAAGAGCTCCCGCCCGAACGCGACATAGACGATCGCGCCGATGGCCGCCACGCCGGCGGCCCCGCCTGCGCCCGCCGGCAGCGTCGATCGGATCATCAGGCCGAGGATTGCCCCGCCCACCGCCCACGCCCAGATCCAGAGGTTCTCGAATTGGCGCGGCATGCCGTCCAGGATCGGGGCACCATCCAAAGCCTCCCGGATCAACTGGTCGGCGAGGTGGGCATGGATGGCGATGCCGTTGACCGGATCGGCGCTGTTGAAGCCGGTGCTGAACGGCGTCGCGAACTGATCCTTGACGCTTTCGGCGGTCACCCCGACGATCACAACCCGGTCGCGGACCAGAGAGGCAACATCGTCGCGATCCATGATCTCACTCAGGCTCCGCAGCGGGAAAGGCTGTGGACCGCCTCGGTAATCCAGCAGCACCTGGTATCCACGGCTGTCGAGCTTGACATAGGGGCCGCGCGATTGATCGAGCGGTTTGATCACCGCCTTGCCAAGCCGCAGATCGTCCCCCGCTCCGGGTTCCAATGCGATGTGATCGGGTGCCAGATAAGCCAACGCCAGCGCCAATCCCACGCCGGTGTATTGGGTGCTGCCATCGTCGGCAAACAAGAGGCCGCGCCGCAGGATCGTCCGGTCATCGACCGTGTCTGCCAGCACGGCTCGATCGGTATCGCGCAGTATCCTGGGCGGCGGGATCCCCGGATGGGCATCGTCCTTTAGTTTGAACACCCAAACGATCTCAGGATGGCGTTGCAACACCGCATCGAGCTGTTCGGTGCCCGGCGGCTCGGGGATATCGCGGTAGAGATCGACCCCGATCGCGCGGGGCTTCCAGGAGGCGAGCCGCTCCAGGAGCTCGGCGAGCGAGCCGTCGCGCAATGGCCAGCCCCAGCGCCGACCATCTTTAGCGTCACCGGTCGTGATGTCGTCTTCGGTGGCGCCGACCAGGACCACCCGATCGCTGGTCAGGACCCCGGCCCAGGCGACCCGAAGAGCGTCGTAGACCGGCAATTCCACAGGCTGCAACCAGCCCTCGGTGCGCAACAGAATCACAGCAACAGTGACAATATGAGCGCCGACGATCGCTCTGAGGACACTGTTGCGCAGCAGCCTGGCCACACGCCCGCGCAGCTGCAGCCAATAGCCCAGCTTCTGGCTCGGCCGGTTGGCGAGGGTGGTCATGCCCGGCTTCAATCACCGCATTGCATCGTCAGACGCAGGCTGCTTTGGCCGCTAACCCGCGCCGGCGCCGCAGATGCGGCGGTGGGGGAGGATGGTTCGGCATCGCGCCCGGCAAGATAGAGCGCCGGGATTGTCGCTTCGGGATCCTGCGGCAGCCCGCCGCGTCCGGCCTGGATCAGGGTCGAGTGCGGCATACCGGCCCGCGCCGCGCAGCTGTCGCGGAGGATCGCCGCGGCATTGCGCAAGGCGCTCGGCAAGACGACGAGGCTGCCGTTGAGGGCGGTCTCCTGCCCGTTGATCGCGATCGTCCCGGCGATGCCGGTTTGCGAGCTTGCGGTCACCGCGCTGCCCGCCGAGGCGATGTACTCGCCGGCATTGATGACGATGTTGCCGCCGTTGCCGCCGAAGGCGTTGGCGGTGATGCTGCTGTGGTCGAGGACGACAAAGTGCGAACCGATCGTGATGTTGCCGCCGTTGCTCTTGACGCCCTCGCTCGATGTCGTGATCGAGCCCTGCTGCAGATAAAGCAGGTCGCTGGCCGACAGCGTGATGTTGCCGCCATTGGCCTGCGCGCCCGCCGCCGAGATCCCGGCGCCGTCGAGGATCTTCAGGGTGCCGGCGGTTAGCAACAGGTTGCCGGCGGCGCCGCTGCCGAACGACTGGGCGGTAATGTGGTTTCCGGGGCCGGACAGGATGATGGTGTTCGCCTGCGCGCGCACGCTGCCGCCGGTCCCGGTGCTGCCGGAGTCGGTCTGCGCGGAAATGCCGGTAAGGAATTTCGGGTCCGCGGAGGTCGAATCGATCGCGAGAGTGCCTGCGACCGAGACCGATACGTCACCGCCATTGCCGGTCCCGAAGGTACCGCTGGAAATCTCGCCGTTGCTGGCAATCGACACATCGCCGGCGCTTACCGTTATGGCACCGGCTTTCCCCGTCTTTCCCGCTTCCGCATCTGCGACGATGCCGGTCGTAAACCCGGCGCCAGACCCTGCGTCGATCGTCAACCCGCCGGCCACCGTGACGGTAACCTGCCCGCCATTTCCGGAGCCGAAGGTAACGCCCGAGATCACGCCGCCGCTCAGAATGGTCAGCGCCCCCGGCGCGGTACCGGTAACCGCGACCGAGATATCCCCACCATTTCCCGAGCCGGCGGTACTGCTCGAAATCTCGCCCTTATCGGCGACCTGTAGAATCCCAGCGTTCACGATCACATTGCCGGCGTTGCCGCTGCTGCCACTGACGGACTGGGAGGAGATGCCCGTGTTGTTGCTGGGCGCGCCGCTGTCGTCGATGGACAACGTCCCGGAGACGCTTATGTTGACGTTACCGCCGTTGCCTGATTTGGCGGGGCTTATGTCCCCCAGCGTGCTGGTCGTGATCTGGCCGCCGTTAACGATCGTCAAATTCCCTGCGATGACCGAGACGTTGCCGGCGTTTCCGAGGCTCTGATCCGAGGCGGCGGAAATGTCCGATATCCCGAACGCCCCGCCGTCGATCGTCAGGGTTCCGGCGACGGTGACCGAAACATTCCCGCCGGCGCCCGAGCCAAAACCCGTATCGCTGGAGATTTCGCCGCCGCTGGCAAGCTTCAGCGCGCCGGCGGTGACCGTCACGCTGCCGCCGGCGCCGCTGCTCTCCAATGTGTCCGCCGTGATCGCCGCGATGGAGTTTGCGCTGCCGGTGAGAGACAATGTGCCGCCGACATTGACAACAATGCTGCCGGCATTTCCGGTGTTGCCGAAGGCGACGGTATCGATTAATGCGCCAACGGTAGAGGCGGTCATCGTCAGGTCTCCGCTGACGTTGATTGCGATGTTGCCGCCCGAGCCGCTCACGGTGCTGCCGCTGCCGGCCGTGCCGCTGCTGATTTCCGCGCCATCGCCCATCGACAGGCTTGCGGCCGTGATCGTGACGTCGCCGGCGTTTCCAGCGCCGTTGGTGTTGCTGCCGATCGATCCGCCATTCATCAGCGACAGCGCACCGGCGATCACGGTCACGCTGCCGGCGTTGCCGGTGGCGGCCGGCGCGCCAGTACTTGCATTTGGCCCGAGGGTCCGGCTGGAAATCTCGCCACTGCCGAGGATCGTGACGCTTCCCGCGGTCACGTCGACGGTGCCTGCGTTGCCGCTGCTTCCCGCTTGCGCATTGGCGACGATCCCGGTCGCGAATTCAGGGTTCGCCGAGGTGCCGTCGATCGTCAGCCCGCCGGCCACGGTAACGGCGACCTGACCGCCGTTTCCCGAGCCAAACGGGTTGGCCGCGATGAAGCCGTTGGTCAGGATGGTCAGCGCTCCCGGCCCGGTGCCGCTGACCGCGACCGAGACGTTGCCGGCGGGGCCGGAGGAGACGGAGTCGCTCGCGATGCCGCCGAATTCGGCCAGCGTCAGGGTTCCGGCCATGACCGAGATATTCCCGGCGTTCCCGGATCCGGCGGTGCTGCTCGAGATCTCGCCGCCGTTGGTGATCGACACAGATCCCGCAGTGAGGGTGATATTGCCGGCGTTTCCACGGGTTCCAGTATCGGTCGATGTCGAGATCACCCCGGAGCTGTCGATCGTCAGCGCGCCCGGCACCACGACCGTTACGTTGCCCCCGTTGCCAGTGCTCGCAGGAAGCTTGCCGAAAACTCCAATTGCGCCGCTGAAGATGGTTCCGTCGTTGAGCAGCGATAAACTCGCGGCGGCGACGGTCAGATTTCCTGCGTTGCCGGTGCTCCCGGGCTGTGCGCTTGTGAAGAGCCCACTGACGAACGGCAGCGTACTGCCCGATCCATCGATCGTCAGCAGGCCGGCGACGTTGATCGAAAGATTACCGCCATTGCCGGCGCCGAAAACGGCGCTGCCGATTTGTCCGCTGCCGGTCAGTGACAGCGTTCCAGCGTTGATCGTGACGTCGCCGACATTGCCGGTGCTACCGAGCTCCCCCAGCGCCCCGATACCGGTGATGGCGCCGAGTTGGAACCCGGAGGCGTTGCTCTGGTCGATCGACAGCTGACCCGAGACGGTGACCGTGACATCGCCGGCGGCTCCCGAGCCGAAGGTGCTGCTCCCGATGCCGCCATTGTTCTTGATCGACAGGCCGGCGGCAGTGATGACCATGTTTCCGGCAGGTCCCGAGCCGTTCCCTACGGTCAAGGAGCCGATGCCGGTCGCCGGAATGCCGACCCTCAAAGGCGGTCCCGTCGACCCGTCGATCGTCAGCGCACCGGCGACGTTGATCGCTATGTTGCCGCCGCTGCCGGGCCCGGCGGTGGCGCTTTCGACGAGCGCGCCGGCCGTCATGCTCAGCTGCCCGGCTGAGATCGTGACATCGGCTCCCGCTCCGCTCGAATAGGCGACCGCATGGACATAAGCGAAATCGCTCAGCGTAATCTGGCTGTCGCCGCGCAGCAGCAGCGTGCCGCCCGGTCCCGAGCCGTAATTGTCGGCGTTGACCTCGCTGGCGTCGATCGTCAGCGCGCCGGCGCGGATATAGACGCTGCCGCCGCTGCCGAGACCCACCGGATCGCTGACATTGAGCAAGGAGCCGCCGGTGAGGCTGACGGCGCCGTAGGCGGTCACCGTCGGCGGCGCTCCGGTATGAGGAGCGGCCGGGATTTCGCCCGGGCTCGCCACGCTCGTGACATGGATCGTGCCGGCGGGCGCCGACAGATTTGCCCCGGCGATCGACACTGGTCCACCAACGAGGCCGATCGTCTGCCCGGAATTGACCCCGAGCGCACTGCCGTTGACGGTGATCGCCCCCGGCGTCGCGGTCAGAAACCCGAACGCCGCCGGCGGCGCCG
>Ga0182024_10023391_pt1 | contig 11067 bp, 6 predicted proteins | sample P32metaG_FD_120480 | JGI IMG/M metagenome (GOLD analysis project Ga0182024, IMG submission 120480) | Permafrost microbial communities from Stordalen Mire, Sweden - P3-2 metaG (Illumina Assembly) | ecosystem: Environmental > Terrestrial > Soil > Wetlands > Permafrost | place: Sweden: Stordalen... | reverse complement strand
TAGCCCTTCTTGCCATGGTGATGACCGAAAGCGTGGCCTTTGGCATAGCCCTTCTTGCCATGGTGATGACCGAAAGCGTGGCCTTTGGCATAGCCCTTCTTGCCATGGTGATGACCGAAAGCAGGGCCCTTCCCGTAGCCCTTCTTGCCGTAACCGTAGGCCGGGCCTTTACCGTAGCCCTTGGGGCCGCCCTTGGCGGAAGGTCCCTTGCCATAAGGTCCCTTCTTCCAGTCGGACTTGCCCTTTTCGCCCTTGCCGAATTCCTTGCCTTTGGGGGGAGGGCCCTTCTTCCAGTCGCCCTTGCCGCCCTTTTCGCCCTTCTTTTCCATGAAGAACTTCTTGTACTTCTCTTCGGCCTTGGGCTCTTCTTTTTCTTTGCCCTTGCCCTTCTTGCCCCACTCCTTGGCCCAGGGTGGTTGGAATTCACCCTTGGGGTCAAAGCTCTTCTTGCCAGATTTCTTGGCATCTTCTTTCTTCGGGGGTTCTTCCTTATCCGGCTTTTCTTTCCGGGATCGGTCGTATCCCCCCGATCGGCTGTCCCATTTCGGGAAGCCAAACGGCGGTTGAGCATTCGCTTTGAGGGCATCGATCCCCAACCAACCGAGCCCCAGAGCCATGCTCAACAAAACATGTCTCATTCTCACACCTCCCAAATACGTTCCCGTGCACCAACGCTTCCAGCAACCGGGGCCACTGGAATCGAGCCGACAACGAGTCAGCGGAATAGCAACATCTTACGATGGACATGGTTAAAGTCTGATGAATCCCGGCGTGAATTTTCGATACAACCGGAAAACCGGGTTTAATCAGTCGTCAATTTCCTCGTCCATCAGCGGCAGCTCTTCTTCCGGCGGCTCCAGCGCATTGCCGCCCACGGGTTTCATCGGCAAGAAGAATTCAAAGCCTCCGGGACCGCAGCTCCGTTCGAGGGTAGCCAGGATTTCCCGGCAGCGGGCAGCGTTGTCGAAGGGACCGGAGATGAACATGGGCTTGCCGTCCTTGCCAAATTCCAGTTCCTCCGTCGCCTGCGCCGGGTCGATGGAGCCAAAGAGAAGGCAGGCCCGCTGGCAGTCGGCGTGCGGCCTAAAGCCAAGATTGCGAGCAAAGGTGACGGCGGACTCGACGATACGGCGTGCATCGGCCGGGGAAATCGTTTTTACCTGATATTGCGACTTGACCTTGTTCAGGATCAGTTCGTTATAGTCGAACCGGCTGCCGATATTAGCGTTTGCGTTTTTCACTCCCAGACAATATCGGTCCACGAGAAACATGGCAAAAGCGACGGCGCCGTTGGGCAGTTGGCGGCTCAGGATGATCCAGCCCATGCCCTGGTCCCACAGGTCCATGGTGGCCAGGCAATCAATGATGGGACAGCCCGCCGCAGCCGTGAGTTGGCCCGGCAGACCGGCGGATTTCTGCCGCATGAGACTCATGTGCTTCGATTTCTGATGGGCAGCACGGCGCTGCAGTTTCTTTTGCCGCTTCCTTGGATCGGTGGCCATGATTTAGCTCCTCCTTGTGCTGAGATGTCAACAAGGACCATTCTATTTTCGTGAGAAGCTGGCGGCGAGTGCCTCGTGCAACAGGGTAGTCGTGGCGGGACATGCATCGGCGCCCTTGGCGCGGTCGGCACCGGGTGATAGGATTGCCGGAGGAGTCGCGGCGTCGGCTCCACTTTCCAACCTTCCGCGCTGCACCCATAGAGCCGCGAAAACGCGGGTTTCCCCGGAGCTCCTATGTTATCTCGCCTCGCTTGCCTTGGATGTGTCGTCTGCATCTCGGCGGCCTCGTTATTCGGAATCGCCGGCGGCGCGAGCAAAACGAAGCCCGGGCCAAAAGCTGCCGTCGGCGTCGGCGATACCATCTTCGTGCCCGAGGGCTTCGAAATCGACCTCGTCCATGCTGCCAACCCCAAGACTGAAGGCTCGTGGATCTGCATGGCCAAGGACCCCAAGGGCCGTTTGATCATCTCGGGCCAGCAGAGCCAGCCGATCTGGCGCGTCACCCTGAAGGACGGCCGCGTCATGGCCATGGAGAAGCTCAATCTCCCCATCAGCGGGGCGATGGGCATGCTGTACGCTTTCGACAGCCTGTACGTGAACGGCATCGGCCCGAAAGGTTTTGGGCTGTATCGCTGCAAGGATACGACCGGGGGCGATCAATACGACGACGTCCAGCTTCTCAAGCGCTTCAACGGCGGCGGCGAACATGGGCCGCACGGCCTGGCCCTGGGACCCGACAACAAGATCTACGTCATGAACGGCAACCACACGTCGGTGCCCGAAGGCATCGCGCCGACTTCGCCCTATCGCAACTATCGCGAAGATTTCCTGCTCCCGCGGCAATGGGACGGCAACGGCCACGCGGCCGGCATCCTGGCGCCCGGCGGCTACGTCGTCCGCGCCGACGCCGAGGGCAAGACCTGGGAACTGATGCTCGGCGGCTTTCGCAACGCCTACGACATCGCCTTCAATCCCGACGGCGAATTATTCACCTTCGACAGCGACATGGAATGGGACTGGGGCATGCCATGGTATCGCCCCATTCGCATCAATCACTGCACGAGTGCGGCCGAGTTCGGCTGGCGTTCGGGCACCGGCGTCTGGCCCAGCTTCTATCTCGATAGCCTCGGAAGCACCTTCGATGAGGGCATCGGTTCGCCGACCGGCATGGGCAATGGCATCGGTGCCCGGTTCCCCGTGAAGCATCAAAAGGCGATCTACGCTCTCGACTGGACCTATGGCCGGATCTTCGCCATTCACCTCAAGCCGAGCGGGTCCGGCTACACGGCCGAGTCCGAAGTTTTTGTGGCGCCGAAGGGCTTGGTCGTCCCGGGCGCACCGAGACGGAACCTGAACGTCACGGACATCGTGGTCGGCGATGACGGCGCCATGTACTTCACAACCGGCGGCCGAGGCACGCAGGGCGCCCTTTACCGCGTGCGCTACACCGGCAAGGAAGCGACCGACGCGGCAACGCTGGTCAACGCCGAAGGGGCCGCCGAGCGCAAACTGCGCCGCGAGCTGGAAAAGTATCATCACGGCCAAGCCGATGCGGACGCCGTCGCCAAGGCCTGGCCACACCTCGCCAGCAAGGATCGCTTTCTTCAGTTCGCCGCCCGGCTCGCCATCGAAAATCAACCGGCCGGTGAATGGCAGGAGAAGGCCCTGACCGAGAAGATCCCCGAAGCCGCGCTTGCCTCGCTGGTGGCCCTGGCCCGCGTCGGCGATCCGAAGACGCAGGACCGCCTGCTCGCGTCGCTCGATCAGTTTCCGCTGGCCAAGCTGGATGAGAAGCAAAAGCTCGACAAGCTTCGCACCCTGCAACTATCGTTCATTCGCCAGGGGCAGCCGTCGTTCGACCGCACCAAGAAGATCCTGGCCGAGCTCGAAGGCTGCTTTCCCAGGGAAACCGAGCTGGTCAATCGCGAGGTCGTGCAAATCCTCGTCTACCTCCGCTCGGCCAAGGTGCTCGACAAGGCCCTGGCCCATATCCGTGCCGTGCCGACCCAGGAAGATCAGTTCCATTACATCTTCCATCTGCGCACGTTGCCGATCGGCTTCTGGTCGCTCGAGCAGCGTCGCGAGTATCTTTCGTACTTTGCCAAGAACCACAAGTTCGCGGGCCATGCGCGGGAAACGCTGGATTGGTTCGAGCAAGCGAAACGCCCCTACAGCAACGGAGCGAGCTATGCGAACTTCGTCAAGAACTTCTTGAAGGAAGCCGTCGCCAACATGAGCGAGCGCGAACGGCAGCAGCTTGCGGACGTGATCAAATCGCTCGATCAGGTGGCCATCCCGACCTATGTCACCAAGCCGCGCCAGCTCGTCAAGGCATGGCAGATGGACGAGCTGACGCCCCAGCTCGCCAAGGTGGACGCCGGCCGTAACTTCGAGCGTGGCCGGGACGCATTCATCGCTGGGCAGTGCATTCAATGCCATCGCATGGGCGACGTCGGCGGCGGCGCCGGGCCCGATCTCACCGCGGTGTCGAGCCGGTTCAGCCGGCGCGACATTCTCGAATCGATTCTCGAACCGTCCAAGGTGATTTCGGAGCAGTATCAGAACCTTGCCGTGGCGACGACCGCGGGCAAGGTCGTGACCGGCCGGCTGGTCGATGAAACGCCCGCCAAGATCGTCCTGCAACCCGATCCGCTCTCGAGCGAACGCATCGAAATCGCGGTGAAGGACATCGACTCGCGCAGCGCTTCGAAAGTGTCGCCGATGCCCGCGAACTTGGCCGACGTGCTCACGGCCGAGGAGATTCTGGATCTCATCGCCTATCTCGAAGCGTCGGGGCAACGCCAGCATGCGGTGTTCGGCAAGAAGTAATCCCTAAGTAACAAAAGGGGGTCTCAATTCGTGGGGCAGGTTGCCAACCTGCCTTGTGAACGGCAGGTTGGCAACCTGCCCCACGAATGCGGAGCGATTACCCTGATGTGCGACTTTTCGGCATCAGGGCGAAGTGGCCCCTTGGGAAGTTCGCCGCCGCTGTTTGATCAGGTAGACCATGGTCGCGATCTCTGGAATCAGGCCAGCAACGAGCAGATTCTCTGGGGGTCTTTGGCGTTGACGACTTGTCAGGGGTGCCACATCGAAAACGCGGCATTTCGGTAGACGAATCGCTAAAGCCCGTCGAGTATTCGATTTAAAACGTCTACCATCGTGCCATGGTCGCCAAGTCTAGTGGCGCAGTTGGCGAACTTGTTCCGTCCATGCTTTTCGGCAAGCACTCAGCCCCAAGAGAATTTGACTACACCCCAACACTCGCGAATTGCACTTATATATAGGCAAAAAAACCGCGCTCTGATAAGCTGCACGGAGACAGGAGAACGCCCTGGTGCGAGTCCGAATTCGCCATACCGCATCGTGACAATCTATTTCAGCGCTGGCTGCGTAAGAGAATGGGTGCCAGATTCAGGCGCTGGGAGGCGTATATTGATGGGGAACATGGCCGATTCCGGCACGCGCATCACCCTTTTGGGCCGGCTCCGGCGCGATCCGACCAATCAGAAGGCGTGGGGCGAGTTCGTCGATCAATACGGGCCCAAGATCATGGGCTGGTGTCAGAAGTGGAACCTGCAGGACGCCGACGCCCAGGATGTCACGCAGAATGTGCTCCTCAAGCTGGCCGAGAAGCTGCGCGACTTCACTTACGATCCGCAGCGGAGCTTTCGCGCCTGGCTCAAAACGGTGGCCCAGCATGCGTGCAGCGACTTTCTGGAGAGCCGGCAACGGCCCGGGCTCGGCTCCGGCGACAGTCAGGTGGGCCAATTCCTCAACAACACGCAGGCCAGGGACGACCTGCTGCAGCATCTGGAGCAAGAATTCGACCGCGAGATCCTGGATGAGGCGATGCACCGCGTCCGCCTGCGCGTCGCCCCGCAGACCTGGCAAGCGTTCTGGTTGACCGCCGTCGAAGGACTTTCCGGGGCCGACGCGGCCGAGCGCATCCCGATGCAGGTGGCCCAGGTTTACGTCGCCAAGAGGCGCGTGCAGAAGATGTTGCAGGATGAAGTGACCAAACTGGAAGGGCCGGGAAACGACTAAATGATTCAGCAAGCCCGCATGCGAGGTACTCCGAGCATGCGGGGTTATGACCCCGCATGCTCGGAGTACCTCGCATGCGGGCTTGAAGGTTAACAACCCATGACCCAATGTCCAACCTCCGAGCAGCTGAACGATTTCCTCGAAGAGCATGTCAGCGACGCCCAGCAGGCCAGCATCGCCAAGCACGTCGATCGCTGCGAACGTTGCCAGGCCAAGCTCGACGAACTGACGGCGGCACCCGTCACGGTCCACGCCGGCGCGGACTCCCGCGTCATCGCCGCCCTCGCGCCACATCCCGCCGAGCGCGACACGGTCCAACAACAACTTCTCGCCAAGATCCGCGACAACCCGCCGAGCCGCAGCTCCTCTTCGGACAGCGAACAGAACAAGTCCGTGCCGCCCACTCGCAAGACGGACGGCTCGCTTTCCTCGCGCAAGTTTCCGCTGGTGGTCAACTACGAAATTGTCAGCGAACTGGGCCGCGGCGGCATGGGGGTGGTGTACAAGGCGAGGCAAGTCGGCCTCGATCGGCTGGTGGCTCTGAAGATGATCCTGGCCGGCACGCACGCCGGGCCCAAGGAACTGGCCCGCTTTCGTCAGGAGGCGGAGGCCGTCGCCCGGCTGCGGCATCCAAACATCATCCATATCTATGACATCGGCGAGTCGGAAGGCCGTCCGTTCCTGGCCCTTGAATTCGTCGAAGGCGAAAGTTTGTCCCACTTCCTTCAAGGGGCGCCCCAGCCGTTGACGGCCGCGGCCAGACTCATCGAAACGCTGGCCGGCGCCACGCACTATGCCCATCAGCGCAACATCGTGCACCGCGATCTCAAGCCAGCCAACATTCTCCTGCAGCTGGCGGACAGCGACATGCCGGCACCCGATCCCGCCGATTCCGTATCGCTGCCCGCGGTGGCGCGCAGCACCGCCGTGCACGATCTGCAAACCGTCATTCCCAAGATCACCGATTTCGGCCTGGCCAAACGGCTCGACGATCACCAGCACGGCACCCAGACCGGCGACGTCGTCGGCACCCCCAGCTACATGGCCCCCGAACAGGCCAGCAGCACCGGCCAGCCTGTCGGCCCCGCCACCGACGTCTATTCCCTGGGCGCGATCTTCTATGAACTGCTCACGGGCCGGCCTCCCTTCCGCGGCGCTACCTCACTGGATACCGTCCTGCAAGTCATTCACGAAGACCCCGTTCGCCCCAGTTACCTGCGCCGCGATCTGCCGCGCGATCTGGAAACGATCACCCTGAAATGCCTGGCCAAGGACCCCGCCAAGCGCTACGCCAGCGCCGACGCCCTGGCCAACGATCTACACCTCTATCGCAAGGGCAAGCCGATCAAGGCCCGGCCCGTCGGCATCCACGAACGCGTCTGGAAATGGGCCAGGCATCGGCCCGTGATCGCGTCGCTCGTCGCCAGCGTTTTCCTGACGGCCGTGCTTGGCTTCGGCGGCATCACCTGGCAATGGCAGGAGGCCCGCAAAGCCCGCCACAGCGCCGAGAATGAGCGCCAGCAGGCGGTGGACGCGCGCATCAATGAAGCCGAGCAGCGCAAGAAGGCCGGCGCCTCGCTTTACTACAGCCGCATCGCCCAGAGCCAGCTGCAGTGGCGCGTCAACGATTTCAACAGCGCCAAGCGGACTCTCGACCGTTGCTTTCCCGAGCCGGGCGAGGACGATCATCGCGGCTGGGAATGGAACTATCTTCAGGGCCTGTTTCACAATGATATCTTCACCTTGCTCCATGGCCACAGCGGCCAGGGAGGCGGCGTCAGCTATGATCCGGAAGGTGGCCGCATGGCGTCCGTCGTCAGCGGGCCGACCGTTGGTGAAACGGTCCAGCCCGGCGAAGTGAGAATCTGGGATTCGCGCACCGGCGAGCTGTTGCAGGCATTCGCCGGTCCGAGCACCATCCACCGCGTCGCCTTCAGTCCCGACGGCAAACGGCTCGCCCTGGCCACCAACGATGGCTTTGTGATGATCTGGGACGCCGACACCGGCAAGGAGGTCCTGCAAAAGCGCATGCACGAGCAGCCCGTGTGGGCGCTCGCCTTCAGCCCCGATGGCCGCACGATTGCCTCGGCCGGCGGCGACAAGACAGTGAAGCTATGGGACAGCCGCAGCGGCGCGGTCGTCCACGAACTTGTTGGCCATGCGAAAGAGGTCCGCAGCCTCGCCTTTCATCCGATCAAGCCGATCGTCGCCTCGGGCAGCTGGGACACCACCGTCAAACTGTGGAACACCGAAACGGGCAAGGAAGAGCAGACGCTGCAGGCCCATAAACAAGCGGTTTTCTGCGTCGCCTTCAGTCCGGACGGCAAGTCGTTGGTCTCGGCCGCCAGCAACGGCAACGTCAAGTTCTGGAACCTCGGCACCGGCGAAATCATGCAAAGCTTGACGGGCGATTCCGGCGGCGTGCTCAGCCTGGCGTTCAGCCCCGACGGCCGTTACATCGCCAAGGCCGGCAAGGACGGCACCGTGCGCCTCTGGCACATCGCCACCGGCATCGAACGCATGATCTTTCGCGGGCACAATAACGCCGTGGAATGCGTGCACTTCAGCCCCGACGCCCGCCGCGTGGTGTCCATCAGCCCCGGTGAAGGCGTCGTCAAGGTCTGGGACCTCACCCGTCATCCGACCTATGCGACCTTCGCCCGCACCGAGGCCGACATCGAGGCCATCGCGTTTTCCGAAAATGGCCAACGTCTTCTGTCGGCAACGATGGCCGGGAAACTGCAGGTCTGGGACGGCTCCACCGGCTTGCTCTTGGATGAGCGTCTTTTGCCGCTCAACCGCGAGGTCGTCAGCCCCGGTGTGCCCGTGACTTTTTCCGCCTCCGGCAAGCTGCTGGCCGGGCGTTCGGCCGAAGACGCCCGCATTGTCAAGACATGGGAAACGATCACCGGCTCGGAGCTGACGACCTTCACCGGCCATACGCTGCCGGTTACCTGCGTCCGCTTCAGCAACGACGCCCGCCTGCTGGTGACGTGCGCCTGCTCCGAAGCGAGTGGCGAGAAAAAACCGTCGCTGCATGAGATCAAGGTGTGGGATGCGAGCAGCGGCCAGGCGCTGGCCTCGCTGGCCGGCAAGGGCCGCATCTTCAACGTCGCCATCAGTCCCAACAATCGCTGGCTGGCCTGGGGCGGCCAGGAAGGGGTCCTGGGGCTGGTCGATTGGCAAGCGCCAAGCACCGCGGTGAACATGGTCGGGCATCACGCGGATGTCAGCGCGCTTGCGTTCCATCCGGATGGCGAGCTGTTGGCGTCAGCCGGCATGGAGGATCGCACGGTCAAGATCTGGCACGTTGAAAAGCTGGCGAAAGCGATGCCGGCGTCTTCACTCGCCACTCGCCACTCGCCACTCGCCACTTTCTCCGGCCCGAATCTGATCTGCGACCTGGCGTTCAGCCCCAACGGCAAACGATTGGCCGCCATCAGCCGGGACATGGTGAAGATGTGGGAGACCGACAATGGCCATGAGGTTCTGACGCTGAAAGGCGCTCCGCATCGCTATGGGGACCCGCCCTTCAATCCACGCCTGGCGTTCAGCCCCGATGGCACGCAGCTCGCCGGCACCAACTGGGACGAATCGATCAGCAACTGGGAAGCGCCGCCGCTCGACACCGAACAGCAGCACGCCAGGTTCCAGGAGAAGCGCCGCCGATTCGCCGATCAGCGCACCAGCTTCTGGCACCTGCTGGAAGCCGAGATATGCCAGGCCAACAAGAACCCGCCGGCCATGTATTTCCATCTCAACCAGCTCAGCCGGCTCAGCCGAATGAGCAACGAAACGCTGTCGCCGCCGCTGGAAATTCGCCGGCAACGGCTGGAAGCGGCACTGAAGAAGAATTGACGCGATGACCAAGAAGCATTTTCAGATGACCCTGCGACAATTCGCGGAAAATCCTCCCGCACTTCCGCCCGCAACCAGCTGGTACTTAGCTGATGTGACGCAAGCGCTGGGGAGACAGGAATTGTTCACCAAGCAGGCGCCCCAGAAACTCAAGGCGCTCCGCGAGCACGCCTTAATCGAAAGCGCCGTCTCATCGAACCGGATCGAAGGGGTTGAAGTCGATCAGAAACGCGTGGGCACGATCGTATTTGGCAAGGCATCCCTGCGCGACCGTGACGAGGAGGAAGTGCGAGGCTACCGCGACGCCCTTAGGCTGATTCACACGCGCGGGGCGAATTTGCCGATCTCGGAGGAGACAATCCGCCGCCTTCACTCGCTATCTCGCGCCGGCATCGGCGATGCAGGCCAGTACAAGCAATCGGATAATGACATCATCGAGGTGCGTCCCGACGGCCGGCGGCAAGTTCGCTTTCGTACCGTCAGGGCCGCGGACACGACGAATTGCATGGCCCAGCTCGTCCAGCACTGGCACGACGTCGTGGCGCAGAGGTCGGTGCATCCGCTGGTCGGACTGGCCGCGTTCAACCTCGACTTCCTGTGTATACACCCGTTCCGCGACGGCAACGGTCGAACCTCGCGGCTCCTTTTCTTGCTTTTTTGCTACCACTACCGTCTTGAGGTCGGAAAGTACATCAGCCTCGAACGACTCATTGAACAGAACAAGGAGCGATATTATGAAACTCTAAAACTCAGCTCCGATGGTTGGCATCAGGGAAGGCACAATCCCTGGCACTATATTAACTATCTGCTTTATACTTTGCTGGACGCTTACAAGGAATTCGAGCGACGCGTGGGGGACACAGCGGCGCCGCGCGGCGAAAAGGGCTCGCTCATCCAGGATGCTGTGGCACGCGCAGCGGGTGCCTTTAGCGTTGCGGACTTGCGGCGAGAATGTCCGGGCGTCAGCGTGGACATGATTCGGCACGTCCTCAAGAAAATGCGTCACAAAGGCCAGGTCAAGTGCCTCGGCCGCGGCAGAAATGCAATCTGGCAAAAGACTTCGGGATGAATTAGGCAATGCCCAGTTAAATGGGTAATAAATTAGGTAATCAAGCGCGGTAAGGATGCGGGTGAAGCGAGCGATGCCCGCATTCTTGCGAATGCGGCTACGGGAGGAGTAGACCGAGCGATCCGACCTTCAAGGCACTGCGGCGCGTGATGCCATCGCAGAAGCGTTTTGGATTGCCGAGGACTGTAAGCATGGGCTCAATCCTTCTTCTTCTCATCGACCATGGCAAACCGCCGCAGGGCGAAATTGGCGGCAGCACGGACCTGTAAACTGGGATCGTTTTCTTCCAAATCCTGAAGACGCTCCTTTGCCTTCAAAGCGTCCAGACGATGGCCGACCTTCGATTTTTTGGGAGGGGCTTCGACGGATGATTGCCAGCGTCCTGGAAGAAAGCATGGTTTTTCACCTCATTTGTCGGTTGTCGGAAACGAGATCCTCATAGCCGTCAGAACGACGTTGCCGGCCTTTCCTGCGCCCTGGCTATTTTATATTGTTGCCGTCGAAGAATGACATTCCGATTTGGCAAAGTGTCGTTGCATACCCAACACTGCAAGAGTGGCACGCCCTGAGGTACTCCGGAGTACCTCAGGG
>Ga0182024_10023390_pt1 | contig 11068 bp, 16 predicted proteins | sample P32metaG_FD_120480 | JGI IMG/M metagenome (GOLD analysis project Ga0182024, IMG submission 120480) | Permafrost microbial communities from Stordalen Mire, Sweden - P3-2 metaG (Illumina Assembly) | ecosystem: Environmental > Terrestrial > Soil > Wetlands > Permafrost | place: Sweden: Stordalen... | reverse complement strand
TGGAACGGGATATAGTGGTATCAAGATTTATTGTTTTGCCTCCTAATTCAATCTCAGTACCATATGCAATTGAAGACGAATTTATTTTGAGATAAGAACCTGGCTTATCATTACTATAATTGGTTTGACTACCGCCAGAATAAGTCTCGGTCAAACTATCCCCATCAGTTGTGATGTTGATATCAATATCTTTATTGTTCGCCTTTACTATACAATCTAACGTTATCTCCTCGGCTTGCGCAGCAGATGATGTTGCAATAAAAAAGCTACATACGAGAAATTTAATGGAATTTCGCATAGTTACCATTCCCCCCGAATTTCGCTCGCTGCGCGAGCGGCAAATGAAGCGGATTCATACGCTTTACATTGTTCCTCGTCCACCGTTGGAGATTGCTTCCGGCCTACAGGATGACACACACACTTCCACACCCACTCCCACTTTTTTATGGCAGCAATGCTGACCTATTCTGCCAACATAAAGTAGCCGCGATCGGTAGAGTCAACAAAGCTGGTTAAAACGGAATTCGGTTTAACCTCCTTATGTTGATTCCCGCGATAGTGGCCTCCAGGAAAGCTAGATAAGACGGATTCCGTTTTATCTAGCTTCGTCGACGCCACCGCCGCCGCAACCGGCAGTACAAGGGAGGCAGACGCATCCGATAGAACAAACGTCGCTTAGACACGTCCGGTTTCCCGTCACCCCGGGAAATGCAAGCGAAAAGGGGCCGCGTATCGCCGGTACGGAAAACCGCAGCATGTGATCTGTGATGACGTGCTGAGCGGTAGAAGCACCTGCAATATCAACAGCTGGCTGGCTGGTGTGTCACTTAGGGCAACGCCAGTGCAACAATCGGGTCGATTTCGGCCGACCCGGCTTGTGCTTCAATCGCACCTGTCAATGTTCCATCAACATCAAGTTGTGCATAACATAACAAAGTGTAGCACAGGCTACGGCTGTTCGTGTTATGTTAGCATTAGCTGTTAGATACCTACGGGCTATTGCGTGCGCAAGATAGATTTAACCGGCGCCGGGACTGAGACGAGGATAAGGCCCGTTTTGCCGGTCAAGACGCCTTCCGGGGTACAATCCACCGTCCCGACTATCGAGGCCACTCAGTGACCCAGGCGCTGCCTAGCCTGTCCCGCAAAACCAAGCCAGAGCGTGGCGACAAGCGCTATGGCCGCAGCGCCGTGTCCAATGGCAGTAAACCCATGTTGGGCGTCGATGGGCGTTCGGCGTGGCTCCGGCGCCGGAAGGACTTGATTCACGACCATGTGGCTGATTATGGCAGCGACCTGTCGGTTGCCCAGCAAGCTTTGCTGGAACGGCAAGCGGCCGAGCTGATCGCCTGCGAGCAGATAGAAGCCAGGATGGCATGTGGCGAGGCGACTGCCGAGGATATCGACCAGCATGCGCGGCTAACCGGGAACATCCGGCGCAATTATGAGGTTCTTGGCGTCGAGCGACGTGCAAAGCCCGCAAACGGCCCTCTATCTCTCGAAGCCATAAGCACGCCACATCGAGGCCTCGCGGCCATCAGGTGAGCCACTATGAGCTCTCTGGCGCGCATTACGGCCAGCGAGGCCATGAGCAGTCCGCACCTGTTCGGTGACTTCTTTGCTGGGCCGAGCTGGGCCACCTGGCGGGCCACCGTCAAGGCCGCTTTTGCTGAGCCGATGAATGCTATTGAGAACTCGCTATTCCGTGCTGTAGCCGCCCGCGACCCGCCGGCAAAGCGTGTTCGCGAGCTGGTATGCGCCGTTGGGCGGGGCGGCGGCAAAGACAGCGTGGCGAGCTTTCTGGCCAGTTATCTAGCCGTTACCTTCGACCCCAAAGGCAAGTTGCGACCTGGTGAGCGGGCCTATGTGCTATGCCTCGCCGTAGACAAGCCGCAGGCATCGATTGCCTTCCGCTATGTGCTTGGCTATTTCGAGCGGATTCCGGCGTTGGCTGCGATGGTTACAAACGTCGGGCAATCGTCAATTGACTTACGCAACGGTGTAACGATTGAGGTGATTGTTTCGAGTTTTCGTGCTGTTCGCGGTCGCACAATCCTCGCCGCGATCTTTGACGAAGCGGCTTTCTGGCGCGACGAAAACTTCGCCTCGCCGGACGAGGAAGTTTACAACGCTGTCTCGCCTGGGCTCGCACGTATGCCGGGCTCGATGCTGCTCATTATGCTCATTATTTCGAGTGTGCATAAGCGCAATGGTTTGCTGTACAAAAAGATACGGGACTGCCACGGCAAGGACAATGCAGCGACGCTTGCTGTGATGGGTTCTACTACGGTGTTCAATCCGTCATTTCCGCAGCACATTATCGATGAAGCGTTAGTAGACGACCCTGAGAGGTTTGGCGCCGAGTATATGTGTCGCTGGCGCGACGATCTATCGACATTTATCGATAGGGTATTGCTTGGCGCGGCGGTTGATATCGGAGTCGTTGTGCGGCCACCTGCGCCTGATATACATTATGTTGTGGGGTGTGATGCATCGGGCGGGCGCAATGACAGTTTCACGGCTGCTATTGCACACAGAGAACGCGATGACACTGTTGTATTAGATGTTTGCTTTGAACGCAAAGCCCCTTTCAATCCGTCGGAAGTGGTTAATGAGATTGTCCGTCTCATGAAGGAATATCGCTGTCACAAAATCACGGGTGACAATTATGGCGCGCAATGGACAACCGAGGCATTTGCGAAAGCCGGTGCGCAGTATGTCAAATCCGATCGCGACCGCAGCGCGGTCTACATGGATACATTGCCGTTATTCACGAGTGGCCGGGCGCGATTGCTCGACAATCCGAAGCTTGTATCGCAATTTAGTGCATTGGAGCGGCGGACATTCAGCACTGGCAGGGAGAGAATAGACCCTGGCCCCGGCCATGATGATTTATGTAACTCGGCGGCTATTGCACTATCACTGGCCAATACTGAGAGCCAGGGGCTGAACATTTCAGACGCATTTCTGGCGCGTTGTAAAGAACGCCCCTACCGGCAGAGAATTGCCAACTATTAACGAAAGGATAGAACGATGCGAGGATTATTGACGACGCCTGAAGAAGCCAGAGCGTATGGCCGCGCCTACTACAAGCGCTATCAGGCGAGGCTAAAACTAGGCCTGGACTCCGCCGATCCTGGTGATTTTTTGGGTGAGAATGGCGAGAAAGTTGCGCCGGGATCGGTGTCGAAAATATTGGATTTTCTCACGGGCAAATTGAGCGACTCCGACATGAGTGAATTTCAAGCGCTCCTCGAGGGCTCGGCCGATATGGGGGAAGCTTCGGATGAAATCCTTGGGCCGGAAGAAACCGAGGAGGAGCGCCAGGAACGCCTTGCCAGGTGCGGCCGGACAAGCGGTGGAAGCTATGGCCTTGACGCGGGGCGGCATTCCGATCGCCACCTTGATGTGCGGAAAGCGGAGGCCGAATTCAGATCGCTGTTCCCTGGTGCGGGTTCGGTGTCGAGTGGCTTCGATGCGGCATCTCGGGATCGGGACGCGCGGATGGTTCATACTGCCCGCGCGGAGGCAGAATTCCGCAAAATATGTCCCGATGCAAAGCCGCTGATCAGAGTGTGACGCCATGAAAGAGGCCACGCAACCACACGTCGAGCGCAGCTTGCTACGGCAGGCGATTGCCGATGCTGAAACCGCGCAGCACAATCTTGCGGATGCACAATCCGCGGCCAGCAAGGCGGAGGATCGTGTTTACGATGCAAACCATTGCCTTGCGGCGCTGCGCGAATCAAACGTGACCGCCGGCTTCCCTGAAGCTTTCATAAGCAGGCTGGCGTCAGGCGCCGAAGTTGATGTTCTCGCGCTCGACCGCCCGGCGGCGGAATGCCGTGCAAAGATTGATGTAGCGGAACAGGAGCTCGTTGCCTGGCGCGGTGTTCACGAAGCGGCCAAGACGGCGATTCAGGACCGCGAAAGGCTTGTCCCGATCCTCGAACATAAGGTTGCGGAAGCCGCCCGCGATGTTATCCGCAATTCCGAAGCTGTCGCGCGGCTCATGGATGGGCTTGCCGCGATGCAGGACGATGTGGCCCGCCGCCGTGGCGCGCTGCATTTTTTGATGTCGAAACAACTGTTGCCCGAGGGCGCAAAAGAAAGTGTTGCGCGCATTTTGCGGGCCGATTTTGACTCTCATCTGGATACCGAGTGGCAGTCTGCTTTCGACGATTTGAAGAGGGACGCCGATGCGCCTTTGCCGATAGGGGATTGATCGAATAGCGCGGTTTCTTGACCGTTGTCCGCGCTTAGTCCGGAGTTACGCATAGCGCTGGGCGGGCAAGCTGGGAGTGCCTCAAAACCCCGGCAGCGCGTTATCGGAATCCTTGCCGAGGAACGCGCAACGCCTCGGTTGTCAGTCTCCAGGCAACCGGGGCGCCTTTTCCGCCGAGATGGCTTGATTTTCTGTGATGGCTATTTCACAATAGTTCATCACGGCGCGGCGTGGCCGGGCAGGGCGCGGCGGGGCTTGGCTGGGCCGGGCAGGGCAACGCAAGGCAAGGACATAGCAAGACCCGGCCTGTTACGCCCAGCGGCCGGGGCTTTCTTCTCCAATTTCCAGCGGGGCTATGATGTTCTTTAGTCGCAAAAATAACCCTGAAAAGATGTTGAACGGACTGCGTGACATTGCGCGCGATTTGGCCCAGCAAGTGCGCGCGGCCTCGCTGAAAAACCCTCTCCGAACCGGAAGCGAAGGACGGCGCGCAAGAAAAATTAATCGTCCGTTTTTTCACAAGATGGCGCCGAAACATAAGCATTGGCGACCTCTGCCATACCGTAAAGATTGGAGCTTCCTGGTGCGCACTGCACCATATAAGTCTGACCCACAAGCGACGTACCGCTGTTCGCCGACGCCGCCGCGCCAGGATTGGTGAGCGCGAAAGCAACGCCGCCTGCGATCACCAGGTTCGCATAGTCAGCCGCCGCCAGCGTGAAAGTAACGTCATCCTGGATGATGGTGCCGGGAGCCGCGTTGAGGATCCAGACGTTCCCAGTGAGTTTCGTCGTCGGGTTCGCCGAAGACCAGATGTCGATCTGCGGGATGAGGATACGGCCTCCGTTGGCCGCACAGACGCCCGTCCAGGTAAAATAGGTCACGCAGGAGGAAGCCAACGTGCACCATCCTGTCAGGGCGGTATATGTCGTCGTGTTGGCGATGCGAGTGACGGACGAGGAAACGACGGCGCTGTAAAGAACGCTCTGCGCATGCGCCGAGACCGACAGAAAGACGATCGAAAGGCATGTCAACAATGATTGCAAATATCGTGGTCTTAGGGCCATTCAATCATCCGCCATGATGATGAACTGGAGGCGGCGTCACAACCCCAACAATGCCGGCGGGCTCGGAAGTTGATGCCCATGTTGTACCAGTCCAATCCCACCAGCTCCCAGCACTGTTTTCCTGGTAAACCGTATGATTAACATAAGCAATTTCAGCCACGTTCGCTGAATATCCAGCTGGCTTAGCATTTTCATCGACAATACCACTAACTACAGTCCAGAGATTATTAGCACTGTCCGTGATATGGCTACCTGAATTGTTGAGCACGACTGTATCGTTCGGAGATTCTCCAGGTGGTGGAGGCGGAGGTGGTGGAGGTGGCGGAGGTGGTGGTGTTGTCGTTAAAGGATTTGTCGTTGCTGCCCATGCCGACCCATTCCAATCCCACCAATTCCCGGCACTATTTTCCTGGTAAACAAGATTGTTGACGTAGGCTATTTCAGTTACATTTGCTGAAGCGGTAGCATGGCTATTCTCACTGACGATACCTGTTGCCAGTGTCCATGCATTGTGTGCACTGTCCGTAATCGTTAACCCCGAATTGTCGAGCACGACGGTATCGTTCGGAGATACAGTTGGTGGAGGAGGAGGTGGCGAAGTTGAACCAACATTTTGCCAATCCACACTGAAATTATTAACCGCTAGAGACCCGGCACCACCGGAAACTTCAGACCCGAGGCGGATGTCCGATATTTGCTCGGCTGAACTAATAGTTCCATCGGCTTCGAGTGCTTTGAAAATCGCATTGAGATCAAGCGTTCCCGATAGCATGTCACTAGCTGTGGTAATGGCGACAGTTTGCCAAGTCGCAGAACCGTTCGTGTTTGATCCAACCGATACATCTCCGTCAACGATACCGCCGGCTGTGAAGTTGCCGCTGGTAGAACCAAACGACGTCGGCGAGTGAACGAAGAGTTCAATCTCCGTCTGAGGGTGAGCTGTCACCCAGTTCAGATTGTTGCTTTGCCCTGGAGCGGTCAGCCAGAGGTCAAAAAGTACATCTGAGCTTGCTGTGTTCCCACTTAGAGATACATTATAAGTAGCTGTAAGCGTACTGAGGTTCGAGAGTGCCGTTGGCACCTCATTTGAGAAGAGTGCACCGGTTCCTCCCCCATTTCCATTTGCCCACTCATGGACATAAATCACATTTGGATATGCTTGAGGGCTCCACGTGCTCGCAGATACCGTTGGCCAGTTCCAATCAAAGGTTGTGCCGCTCGGGAACGTCGCCGGGGTCAGCGTTAAATATTCGCTCGACGTGCTGCCCGCACCCCACCAGTCATTTGCAGCTTCATAATTCCCGGCCTGATAGTCATTGTAATTGCTGTAATTTGCGTTGTTGGAGGTGATTGTTGTCATAGCGCTACCCCCGAGGGTAAACGAGAAGTGACACGTGATGATATATGATCATCGTTATACCATAATGATAATATCATAGCAAGCTACCGTTCGACGGCTGTCGGTAGCAGACGATATGTCCGGTTTAGGTAGCGCACGATCTGTCCGGTAGCGCTGGCGGGACTTTTTGGTGTTGGCGCGGCGGCCGCCGGTGGCGGGGTGATTGCTGGCATAGCGGAGATTGCTGCGGCGGCCGGCGCTGGCTATCTCGCATACAGCAAGGTTGGGGACATGCTGCCAAAGGGCGGCGGTGGCTCAGCTGAGGCGGCAGAGGCACCCGCGCCTAGCTCGGGCGGCACACTGGGCGCGCCAGCACCTGTGCCTGCCGGGTCCGGCAAGGTAGGCATAGGCGGCGGTCAGCCGCAGGCGCCAGCCTATGGGCCTGGTCAGGGGTTGATATCGCGGGGCCAGCCGCGGCGCATGTTGGAGCTGGCGGACCTGGAATATACCGGCCGCCATATAAGCTTAGTGACGCTGATATGAGCGCCGCTGTCGTTAATACGATTGCTGGCGAGGCGCAAAATAATAAACAGAGCATTGATGCTGTTATAAACAATATGCTCAACCGCGTTGGAACTAAGGGTTACGGTCGTTCCGGCAATTTGCGGGAAGTTGCGCGCGCGCCTGGGCAATATGCTGGATATCGTGTTGCTGCAGCGAAGCAAGCTGAATTCATTCTCAGCCGCATTAAGGCTGTTGCATCAGGCGGCGAACCGGACATCACCGGCGGTTCTAATGAATATCGCGCTAGTTGGTATAGTGGGCCGTGGGGGCGGAAACATGCTAATTCTCCGGTCATAGGCGGCAATCGTTTCGCTTATAACCCCGCCGTCGCGCCGGGGCCGTATGCTCCCTATGCAAGCCCGAAAGAGGGGCAGGCTACATCCTCGCCGCCACAATCTGCCACGGCCGATGGCGGTTGGACGGGCGGCAAGCCATCCGGCCTTTATGGCTCGCCCGAAGTCCAAGCACTGCTGCAGAAGTACGGCATGGGGAAGCAAATGGGGGGCCGGCATCTTCTGCCGCTCACGCAAGCTCTAACCGAATCTGGCGGCTGGGCTGCGAAGGCAAGTGCCATCGTGGCAGCGCTCAAATTAGACACAAGGCTCGCCGTGCACGGCTTGACCCAAGATTGGCGCGATATCACCGCGTATGGGCATAATCTAAAAGAGGCAATCAAGAAAGGCCTTGGCGGTCCGGCGGCGCGGGAAAAGGACCGGTTGAAAAATCAGCTCTTGTCAAGCCATGCGGCGGCGAAGGCTTTCGACATGCGGGCGAGCGCGGCCGATCATTTAAAGTCGGCGCCTCTTGGAAGTGGCCACCAGCATTTAATGAACCACAGCAATGTTCATGCGCCGAGCCAGCACAATAACATCACAATTCACGGTGTTACTGATCCTGAGACGGCGATGCGCGATCTAGGATGGCACCAGAAGAGGCTTTGGAGCGGGCTAACCCGTAACACGACTACGACAGCGAATTAACGCAATGAGCGAGGGCATTTCGATTCCAACCGAGGGCGTTTGGAGTCTCGCGGCCGAGCGTGCAACGCATGTCGGTTATCCTATGGCAAGCGGCGCCGATGGTCCGTTGAGCCGCGATGAGATCGCGCGGTTCGGGCAGGAACTCGGTGCGCGCGCGGAGCGGCGGCGAATTGCATGTGAGCTCCATTGGCTCGACATGGCGAAATGGCACAAAAACGGGTGGAAATGACATTCAAACCGACGCCTAGCCAGCTCGAGACCATCGAGCAATACGGCAATGCGCACATGCCGCTGGAAGCCATTGCGGCGGCGCTGGACGTCCGTCCGGACACGCTGCGAGATGGATAGCGCGGCTTACCGCAACCCGCTCAGTGAGCCGCTATGCACCGCTCCCGTCAAGGCCGGTTGCTCCCCCGCCAGCGCCGATCAGCCCGCGAGTCATTGCCGATCGCGTCTTCGAGAGCGGGCGCTAGGACTACCAAGCGCCCAATGAAGCATTTTAGCCTCTAGTCTGAGGAGGATATGGTGAATCATTGATGCTTTCAATGTCCAGGGATGACCACTCACGGTCCGCCATAATCCCAAGACCGCCGGTGACGGTGACGTGATGACCGAGCCACTTCTTAGAAACATCAACCTCAACTAATTCCTGATCGGCGCATGGCGGATGCTCGACCACAAGGGCCATATATGGCGTGCGCCCAAACGCTGATTGAACGATAGTCCCATGCAAAGTCACTTGGTGCCTTTCAAATTGGCATTTTTCTGCGCAAGCCACTCCGCATAATTTTTGCAGACTTGTGCTGTTTTGTGCTGTTCGCAATACATATCGTCGAATCCGACACTAGAACCGAATCCTACAATTCTGGGTTGGCGCTTGCCCAGGCACGATCTAGCAAGCCGGTGCAAGGCGACGGCGCGCGAGGATATTCCGCTATCTTGTATTCCCCACATTTCAATAGCGTCATCATCCTGCTCTGCGGCCCATTTCTCGCATAATGTCTGATTTGGAGACGTGGGCTCTTTTGTGAGAAGTGGCATGGTTGCGTATGCGGGGGCAACTGCGGCGCAGGAAGCTATTGAAGCGATTACAAAATAACTAAATGCGCGTTTCATGATGTGAGCCTTTCAATAATCTCGATGCTTGCCGCGAATGCAGCCATGAGTGCTGGCAACTTCGATAGTCTTCCCATGAGCGATAGCCCGCCGGGACGGGTCTAACAGGCTCAAGCTCGGTGACGCCGTCGCGTCGAACATCCAAACTGACTGTGTTAGACCCAGCGTTGCCGCGCCGCTGCTGCATGTATGCGCGCTGATATTCGCGTTTGGCTTCGCCGGTGAGCGCCATTATTTCAACGACCGGTATTCTAGCGAGTTAGATACGCCGTGATTTTTGTGGCGGCTGCTCATTTCCGCCTCGGCTTTTTCTCTTCGGCGGATTTCTCAAGGCCAATAGCAATCAACCGCTTGACGGCCGTAGCGCGGGGCGGATGCCCTGGCTGTTCCCGCCGCCACGCATCAATTTTCGCCAACAGCTCTTCGCTGGTGCGCATCTCAAATCGTTTGTCTTCAACCATATCAAGCATTTACGTCACCCTAGCTATTCAAGTCAAAAAAGCTCTCTTGACTTACGGTCCGGTCCGTACAATATTGTGTACGTACATGGAAATGTCAAGGAGAAACTCCCAATGAATTCATCACTAAAGGTAAAGCCATACCCCGGCCTGACGCGCATCGCGCCGGAGACAATCGAGCGGCATTCGATGGAGCAAGCGCTCCGGGATGCTCAGTATGCGCTCGATGTCCAGCTACACGATTTGCGCAGCGAATTCCTGATGCGTGAAGGCAAGCTTAGGCAGGACTATCTTGACCGCGTGGCCGAGATTACCGCGGCTGAATAAAGACGGGGGCAGCGGTTGGCGCGGACGAAGCCGACGACGCTTGCCGGGGCAGCCGCTTTTGTCGCACACATAGCGCGCGGCACCGAGGCCGGATATTCCGATTGGCACTCGCCCGCCCTCAAGACATGCGCGGCTGCGTTGAAGAAAATGGTGGCAGCGTGATCGCGCTGTTGCCTATCCGCTGGCGCCGTCGCTATCGCACATGGAAACTGCGCGCCCTCATGTTCGTCTTGCGGCGCCTTATGGCGCGGGCCGAGCGGCTGGCACGGCCGGAGGGGCGGCGATGAGAGAGATCGTAACCCCGTCGCCTGCCCAAATCTATCGTGCCCTCCAGGAAAAGCTTGACGAGCTACGCGAAGCCGAAGAGCGGGGCGCCGATGTCGCGAAGGAGATTAAGGCCGTGCAGTGGTTGCTCGACCTATGGACCCCCCAGGAATTAGCGGAGAGGCCGGACAAGGTTCGGTGGTTGAATTGAGAGGGGCGGCGATGAAAACATCAGCACTTGCACTTATCGCGGCGCTCGGCGTGGCGCTATTGGCGGAAAGCGAAGGAGACCTCCTGGCAAAATGACCCCAACTAAAATCATCTACTGCACACTCGATGGCTTTCCAAACCTATTCGTCGGTTATGAGGATGGGAGCACTTATGGTTTCGAATATCGCGACGGCAAATGGGAAGATGTTCACCCAGCAGATGTTTTCACCAAGGCGCCCGTGATCGGCGAGACCGCGTTCAAGATTAGGTTTCCCGGCCTCGAGCTACCCGCCTGCTGCGGTGACGCGCGGCGGGGCCGTCCGGGACTAGGAGCTACACTAGGATTGGAATGCCGGAATAGCTAATTTCCCCTCTGTAGCGTCGCGGAATGACTCTCGCCGCTTCATGAACTGGTAAAGACGGACCAGCGTCTTGCGTCACTTCGTCTTCGGTTGCCAGAGCCCGATCGCCGCGCCTGTCGGATCGATAATGACCGAGAAAGAGCCCGCGTTCGGCAC
>Ga0182024_10023389_pt1 | contig 11070 bp, 9 predicted proteins | sample P32metaG_FD_120480 | JGI IMG/M metagenome (GOLD analysis project Ga0182024, IMG submission 120480) | Permafrost microbial communities from Stordalen Mire, Sweden - P3-2 metaG (Illumina Assembly) | ecosystem: Environmental > Terrestrial > Soil > Wetlands > Permafrost | place: Sweden: Stordalen... | reverse complement strand
TTTTTGCAGTCTCAGGGAGAGCTTGTGATGGATAAACCACGCGGCTCCAACGATCACCACCAGGAGAGCCGCGATAGCCATGATCGCAGGACTGTAATCCCGCGGCATCGCGCCGCTTGGCTGCGCCATCAGTTTCGCTTGCGATTCGCCGCCCGTTTCGAGCGCGTATTCGGCGACCATCCCGTCTTCGTCGAGCCCCAGAAAGTGCGCCGTTGCGCGGACGAATCCCCGGTTAAAAGCGCCTCCGGGCAATTGGTCCCAGCGTCCGTTCTCGAGGGCTTCCAGAAAGCTTGTTTTGATGCGGGTAGCCGCGGCGATCTCGTCGAGAGACACGCCCCGCAACTCCCGCTCGCGTTTTAGGTGTTCACCGAAAGGTGATGACGACATCCGTTCGAACCAGAAACCAAGAAAAAATATAGGCGTCGGTCAGCGGAGTGTCAATCGCCAGGGCAAATTCTTCGCCCATTGTCGGCTAGCCCATTGGTTTTTTGGCACTTTGCTTGCTTTGAGGATTGCGGTGGGCGAAAACGGTTCACTATAATGCCAATGTTGCCAGACAAGCCCACGTACGCGAAGCAGTCCTCCCCTCCCGATACGCTGCGGAGGGCCACTGACGGTAAGCCCTTCTCCGGCGTCGAGCGGAGGCGTAACCCGAGCGGCCCTTTCGACTTGCCCGACGGCGGCGAAGTCAGCCTATTCCATGAGTTGGGCAAAGCCCTCACCTCCTCGCTCCAGCTGGATCAGGTTCTCCGCACCATAATGGAAAAGATCAACGAGGTCCTGCGCCCGGATACCTGGTCGCTGTTGCTGATGGACCTTGACCGCAACGAGCTTTACTTCCAGATCGCCACAGGCAAGGGCTCCGATGCGCTGAAGGATGTTCGTATCAAAGTGGGGCAGGGACTTGCGGGGTGGGTCGCTCAGTCAGGCGAGGCTGTGGTCGTTCCAGACACTACGAAGGATTCGCGCTTCTTCTCGCAGGTCGATGAAAAGACGCGCATGGAAACGCGCTCCATCGTCGCGGTTCCCGTTCGCTTCCGCGACCAATGTCTCGGAGTCATCGAGCTCATCAACTGCGTCGGGCCGGAAGGCGTCTTCAGTCAGCGCGATCTGGCCTTGCTCGAAGCTCTTGCGGACTACGCCGCCATCGCCATCGAAAACGCGCGCCACGTGCAGCGCATCCACGAGCTCACCATCACCGACGATTGCACCAGCCTGTACAACGCGCGTCACTTGAATTTCATGCTCGATACGGAGATCTACCGCTCCCATCGCTACGCCTTCGAGTTTTCGCTGATCTTCATCGACCTCGATCATTTCAAGGCCATCAACGATACCTACGGACACTTGATCGGCTCCAAGCTGCTTTCTGAAATCGGCGAGGCCATCAAAGAGAAGTGCCGCATGATCGACCTGGCCTTCCGCTACGGCGGCGATGAATTCGTGATCCTGCTGCCGCAGACCTCCAAGGAAAACGCCCTCGGCGTAGCCCGCCGCTTGCACAAGTTGATCCGCGAAACCGTTTGGCTGAAGGACCCGGGTCTTAACGTCAACATCACCGCAAGCGTCGGCGTCGCCGCTTACCCCAGCGATTCGCGCACCAAAGCCGAACTCCTGCATCTGGCCGACGAAGCCATGTACTTCGTCAAAAACACCACTCGCGACAGCGTAGCCGCCTCCGGCGAAGAAACCGCCCGCAAGCTGGACTCCCGCTGATTCGATTCTTCGTTGCAACGCATTGGTACCGCAGTGCGGAATTGAAGGCTAAATCAGGATTGTTTGGAAGCGGCGGCTACCCCGCTGAGCGCGCAATCGGATGGGCGGCCTCGGGGGCGGGCGCCTTCGAGCAGAGTTCGACGGCCTCTGCGATTCGCTGCGCTTCCCGGTTCTTCATCGCCTGCCATTTCGCGAATTCCGCTTTTTCGTGGGCCACTTCATCTCGATTGCGCTGGATCCGCTCCAGGTTCTGGGCCACGATTCGGTCGGTTTCCGCCTGAATCTGTAGATTAACCTCAGCTTTCCGCGCCCAGTATTCTTCAAAGCTCTTCCGCTGGCCGGCTTCGTACGCGTCGAGGGCGTCCCGGCGCAATGCGGCGTCCCGCAGCACTTCCTCCACCGAAATGCTGGCCGCGTCGAGCGCCATCAGGATCGCCGCGCGCTTCGCGTCGCTGGCGAGCCCGCGCATGTGGTCGCTGCGAATCATCTCGACTACCTTGCTGATGCTATACCCCATCCTCGGATTCAGGATCCCCGCGGCCCGGTAAATATCTTCCAGCGATTGCAAATCGCCTTGCAACTTCGCAAGCCCGTTCGCGCCGCCGTCCACAGCGGGCTTGCCGATTAAAATGTTCTCATCGCTCGCGCCGCCATCCGCGGCGAGGCCGCTATCGGTTTTTCCGTTCGGCGGTTCCTCTTTTTGGCGCTTGAACGCCATACCGAGCCAGTTCGTTGACATGGGTCTCCTTTCTTCTTTGTCAGGGGAAGGCGGGACAGGCGGAATCTCCAGAATGGGAGGATTCCTAACGGAGCTCGTTGGAACTTCGTGCCCTTTCGAAACGCTTTGCGTTTTTTGCTTTGTGACCGGACCAGCGCTGCCAGCGTGCATTTCGGCTGGTGCGGCGGCGACGGGGGGAATATTCCGTTCACGCCATTCAAGAATCTTTTGAATGCCCAGGACGTAATCCATGCCGTCCCTTCGGCAGTATTTCGTGACGCCGGCAATCTCCTCCCAGGGCCTCTTCACCCACACCGTCGCCCCAACGCTGATGGCCGTATTGACCCGGATGCACGCACCGGAACGGGACGTGTCTTCCATCCGCGCCCGAATCGCGCTGTGCTTGCTCCCGTCGGGCTCTTCCCACGACACCTCGACCATCGCCATCATGGCTGTTCTGGGCTCTGCCCGAATCCCACTCATGCTCTGTACTATCGGCAGCGTATCAAGGCACTTCAGAGCCCGTCGCCCGCCGCGGGACTTTCCTTCGCTTGACTGTGGCCCCGCATCTTTGTAACCTCTGCGCCGACGGGTAAGGAGCGACCATCGCTATGAACTTAAAAGTCATAAACAAGAGATATTTATACAGAACCGGGCAACTGGGTCTTCCCTGGTTGCTGTTGGCAATCCCCCTGGCGGCGAGTTCGACGCGCATTTATGTCGCGAACACAGCCGGAACCAGCGTTTCGGTCATTGACCCGGCGAAAGGCAAAGTCGTGCAGCAGATTGGAGACATTCAGGTGCCGGAGTCGGTGGCCGTCTCCCCGGACGGGAAGCGCGTCTACATCTCGCAGTGGACTGGCAAGGTTCTCACCGTGGTGGATCGCAAGTCTGGAAAGAAAATTAAAGATGTGCCCGTCAGCGGACACTCGCACGATGTGGCGGCTACCAAAGATGGCAAGTGGGTGTTGGTCTGCAACGCGCAGAACCCCGGCGCGCTGGACATCGTCGACGCCCATACCCTCGAGCTCGCGAAAACCATCCCGATGAAAACGAAGCAGCACGACGTGGTTGTGACTCCCGACAGCAAGTATGCGATCACCACCGCCGAAGGCCAGCCCGTGATGACGGTGATCGATCTCCAGACCCAGACAATCGCCTGGGAGCATCAATTCGACATGGGCACGCAGGTGGCGGCCATCGAACCGAACCCCGACGGTTCCGCCCGCCGCGTCTTCGTGCAGCTGAACCGCCTCCGCGGATTTGCCGTAGTCGATTTCGCGACTCACGAGGAAGTGGCCAGAATCACGCTCCCGGACGACGAGCCGGCCATCAAAACCAGCATGTCGGGCCACGGCATCGCCGTATCGCCCGACGGCAAATGGCTTTGGAACGCCAGCAAGACCTATGACGCCGTATTCATCTATTCCCTGCCGGACATCAAGCTCGTGGGGCGCGTCCACTTGCCGAAGCTGATGCCGCCGGGACACGACGCGCTGAGCGGCTCGCCCAACTGGATCACCTTCACTCCCGACAGCAAGAAGGCCTACATCATCAATGCGATGGATAGGTCGGTCTCCGTTGTGGATGTGAAATCTCTGCAGGTAACAGGGCGCATCCCGGTCGGAGAAGAGCCCAGCCGAATGACGTTGTTCGCGGGGCGCTAGGAATCGCAGCCCCTGTAATCGAATCCCGCATTCGAAAAAGATCGCCGACGGAAGATTTTGATCGTGCCTCGGCGTTTCACTTTGGCCCTTGGAGGCGATTTGTGAAGCCTGGAATTTTCGCAAGAGAAGTTGCTGCTCTTTTTCTGTTTCTGATGGTTGTCTTCAGCGCGGCTCAACTGGGTGGGGCGCCTGCCAGGCAGGATGCCGCTAAGTCTGTGCCGCCCCTTGACTACGAGGTTTTCAAAGCGCGCATCGAGCCCATTTTCCTGCAGAACCGCCCGGGCCACTCCCGCTGCTATTCCTGCCATGGATCGGGAAACGGACCTCAGTATCTGGTTCCGCTATCGCCGGGCAGCACGACCTGGAACGAGGAACAATCCCGCCAGATCTTCGAGAACGTCTCGAAGCTCGTCGATCGAGACAACCCCGCGAATAGCAAGTTGCTGCTTCGCCCGCTTTCACCGCTCGCGGGCGGCGATCTCGTATGGGAGCACAGCGGCGGCAGGCAATTTGAATCCAAGGATGACCCGGATTGGCAGGCTATGGCCGCATGGGCCGGCGCGGGAAAGTAGCCCTATTTCCAAAGCGTGACAATCGCCCCCATCGCCATCATGCTCACGAACCGGTAGCCTGCATTGATCGCGAAAAATTTGAACGGCCGGTGTTCGTAAGTCACTGAAGCGATCATCGCCGCGGCAACAAAACCCAACCAGCACCAGAACGTCGCCAGCAGGCCCTGTGCCACTTAGAACCCGTAGGATTACAAAGTACGGCGTGTGTTGACTCGCCAGAAATGGTGGTTATAGACTCCGCAGCACGCTTGAGAGGATGCTGCGGAATGAACAGAACAGTTGGCGGATGTGTTTTACTCGCGGTTACGTTTCTCGCGGGAAACGTATTCGCTCTCTCCGCCCGGGCGCAGGATTTGGCGGGAAGCAGGAAGATCGAAACGGTGGCGACCATTCCCTCTGCCGGATACACCGAGGGCCTTTGCCAGACAGTCGATGGCACGGTCTATGTGACGGGACTTGACGAGCAAGTCTTCTGGAAGGTCAGCCCGAGCGGTCAGGTGCAAAAATTCGCCACGCCTCCCGCGCACATCATGGTCCCGCTGGTAACGAAGGATGGATTTATTGCCACTGCCCGCCGCGGAGTTTCCCCTCGTACGCCGTTGCCCGGTGGCGTAGGAGTGGAACCTGGCAGTGCCGTACATATCGATTTTTCAGTGGACGTGGGCACGGGAATCCTCGTCATCGATAAGACCGGCAAGGTAACGGATACGATCCCCGGCCCCCAAGGGGCTTACTTTAACGGGATCGCATACGCGGGACATGGCTTCTACGTGATAGCCGATTCCGGCAGCCCGGTCATCTGGCGGTTCGACCTGGCCAAGAGGCACTTTGAGCCTTGGCTGAAAGACGGTCAACTCTCGGCGCCCGCGGACGCGCGCCCGAATAACATCGCGGGAAACGGTATCAAGGTACATGACGGCTGGGTCTATGTCGCAGTCACCAGCCGGAATGCTATCTATCGCATCCGGATGGATTCCAAAGGCGGCCCGAAAGGCGCGCTCACCATGTTCGCGCAAGGCTTCCGTCCGGACGATTTTGATATCACCAAGGATGGCACCATCTACCTGCCCAGTGGCACATCCCTCTTCAAAATTTCTCCCGCCGGCGAAGTCACCAGGTTTCTCGACGGTGCCGGATTCTCCGCCGCCACCAGGATCAGCTTGGACGGAAAATGGGTCTACTGGCCCACACGCGGCGGCACCGAGCCCCAGCGCCTGTTGAGAGTCGCGATCCCATAAGTTCGACCGCTGAACGATTCTTTTTGTGTGAGAAGATTGGCGTTCTGCTTGACCGGGGGCGTTCGAATCTTTATCTTCTTCGGGGGGGTAAATCATGCAACCAGGCGTGTTGAAACGTGTGAGAATCGCGATTCTGGCCGGCGGCCTCTCCGCCTCGCTCGCGGTGGCGGCGTTCGCACAGTACAGAATGACCGTCAACAAAGACCGGCTGATCAACGCGTAGAATGAGTCGCAAAACTGGCTCATGATGAACGGCGATTACGGCGCGCAGCGTTACTCCAAGCTTTCCGAGATCAACCGCGAGAACGTCAAGAACCTCCGCATGGTGTGGGCTCTGGCGCTCGGCGGCATGCAGGACATCGGGCAGAACGGTCCGGAAAATGAACTGAATCCGCTGATTGACAACGGTTTCATGTACACCTCGGACGGCTGGGGCACGATTTATAAGATCGACGCGCGCGAATCCAACCGCGGCCAGTTCGTGTGGGTCGCCGATCCCGGCGTAAAGCACCAGGGCAATTCCTCCCGCACGCGCGGCGTTGCGCTTTGGGAGGACCTGGTAATCGCCGCCCTTCCCGACGGTCGCGTGATCGGGGTCAAGCAAGACACGGGCGAAATTGCCTGGGACAAGATGCTGGCCACCACCAACGAATTCGGCACCCGGGAGCGCTTCGATACGGCGCCTCTGGTCATCGACGACAAGGTCCTCGTCGCAAACGGAGCGGGAGACGCCGGAACGCGAGGGTGGATCGCGGCTCTCGATGCACGCACGGGTAAAGAGCTGTGGCGCTGGTACGTGATCCCCAAACCCGGCGATCCAGGCAGCGAAACCTGGAAGGATAAGAATAACGCCTGGAAGACCGGGGGCGGTGGCATCTGGCAGACCGGATCCTACGATCCGAGTACGAGGCTCACCATTTGGGGAACCGGTAACCCGGTTCCGATGTTCGATCCCGAGGGGCGCCCCGGCGACAATCTCTACACCGACTCGGCCGTGGCCCTCAACGTCGACACCGGAAAGCTCGCGTGGTATTTCCAATACACGCCCAATGACGGCTGGGACTACGACGAGATCGGCGTCCACATGCTCTACGACACGATCCTCGATGGCCGCCCCCGCAAGGTCGTCGCGCATTTCGGCCGCAACGGGTTTTTCTACACGCTCGATCGCACGAACGGAAAGTTCATCAAGGGCGCTCAATACGTCAACGATCTGAACTGGACCAAGGGTCTCAATCCGGAGACCGGCAAGCCCATCGATTACGATCCAAAGCTGGATGTGCAAACCTACAATCCCGCGGCGCGCCAGCTCCGCGGCGATCCGGAAAAGCGCACCTGCCCCACGTGGCACGGCGGCGTCGCGCATCAGCCCACCGCGTATAACCCCGTCAAGCACATCGCCTACGGCGTGGGCGTGGAAGGCTGCTATTCACAGAATGGCGCTGCGGTGGCGTTCCTTTCGCCCAACGGCGGCCTCGACAGGAAGAACAGCCAGAAATACACCTACAGCAGCGACCTGTACTACGGCTCGATAACGGCCTTCGACACGATCAGCCACAAAGTCATTGCGAAAGCGGTGACGCCCATCGAAATTAGATCGGGCGCCACGGACACGGCAGGCGGCCTGGTCTTCACCGCGCTGCAGGACGGCTGGGTCGTAGCCTATAATGACGAGACCCTCGAGGAGCTCTGGCGGTTCAACGTTGGCACCGCGCTGAAGGGCGCCCCGGTGACCTACGCGATCGGACCCAAACAGTACATTGCCGTTCAAACAAGCGGACGCCACCTGCATCCCGTGAAATACGACAACTTCCAGGATTCCAGCTACCTGTTCGTTTTCGCGCTGAATTGATTTGTCGCTGGCTTTTTAGCGAAACTGACTCGCGCGAAAATTATTTCGGGAAGTCTTTGCAGGCGTCCGTCTCGGATCCCCAGAACTCGATGCACTTGGCGTGATCCATGGGGCCTTTTCCTACCACCTTCGCAAATAGAAAGTCGGCGATCAGGTCGATCTCGCGCGGCTGCAGCGTGGCCGGAGGGTCCGGCATCTTCGTCGGGTACGCTTTCAGATCGGCCTTCGTCTTTCCGTAGCAACGCCCGTCGGTGTAGGCGAATTTGTCGAAGGCTGGCATCTGTGCGTTCAGCCGCCCGCACTTGATGGTCAGCACAATTCCGGCGCGGCTGAGCTTGGTTTCGCGCAAGTTGGCGCCGCTGGGCATCTGGCTGTCCATGTTGCGCCCGTCACCCGCCCAACCGTGGCACGATTGGCAGTTTCCTTTCTGCTGGAAAAGCCTCATGCCCTCGGCAATGTCGGAAGCGTCGGGCGCGTTTTGGTCCTGCTTCTGTTCCTGTTCCTGCGCCCCCGCGCAGAACACGATTGCCATGACGCCGGCTAAGATCGCGGCCGCAACGAACGCCGTTGAAACGGAACGCAGCCCCGCGAAATGTTTGCGCCTTTTGGTCGAACTCTTAGTCAAACTCTCGATCATTGCCGCAGTATATATCACCGCATAACTTTCCCAAAAGGCGATGCTGAAATCGAAGGCGAACGTGGCGAACGTCGGCGGCGCTAGCACAGGCGCCTTTGGAGTTGTCATCCTGAACCCGTCCGCGCACAGCGCGGGACGGCGTGAGGGACCTGCTTCTTGCTGGCAGTCCCCGATTTACGCTTCTGAGAAATATGCGCCTTGGTGCCGCCCGCACTTCGGCAGCGAGACCAGACCCGTCTCCCACCACGACAACCCGGTTCTTACAATTCGCTTCTCCCATGATAATGTTGGCCTCCAGAGGCGCGAAAACAGCATCGAAAATGAGAAGAAGTGCAAAACTTGCCTCGCCACTCGACACTCTTATTCCGGCGAAACGGAGGAGCTTGATTGCGTAATCAGGAAGCCGAGCGATACTCGCGAATGGCGGCCCTGGCCGCCGGACTACTCGTCCTCGTCGTCGCCGGGGTGTATCTGCAGCGCGCTTACCGCGCCGTGCGGCTCCGGCGCGCCTTGCCCTCCACCGTCCCTTCCGAGGTCCAGCAGCAATCGGATAACTTTTCTTACTCGGACGTCGAGCAGGGCCGCACCATCTTCACCGTTCGCGCCTCCCACGCCACTCAGTTCAAGGATCAGAATCGCGCTCTCCTCCAGGATGTCTGGATCACGGTCTACGGCCGCGAAGGGAACCGCAACGACAATATCCACACCCGCGAATGCAGCTACGAACCCGCGTCCGGGGGCATTCGCTGTCAGGGGGAAATCCAGATCGACATGCAGGGTGCTCCCCAACCCGGGGGCAAACCCGCCGGGCAGCCCATGCAGGTGAAGACCAGCGACCTCACCTTCAATCGCGAAACCGGGGAAGCTGCCACGGCGGCGCCTGTCGAGTTTCGCTTTCCTCAAGGACACGGCCACGGGGTCGGAGTGAGCTATAGCACGCGAGACTCTACCCTGCGCGTCAACCAATCCGTCGAATTCGACCTGAACGCCTCCGATCGCGCGGGCGGCTTGCCGGTGAACGCCGCCGGAACCAGTCTTGAAATCCGCCGCAACGAACACAGTGTCGTTCTCGCTGGCCCGGCAACCGTCCGGCAGGGAGATCGCCAGCTATCCGCCGCGAAAATTTCAATTGCCCTGGATGAGAATTATCGAGCTCAAAAAGCCCTGGCCGAGGGCAATCCAGTCATTCGCGGCGGAGACCGCGGTGCCAAATTCAGTCTCGCCGCAAACCAGTTTCAGGCCGCACTCAACCAGCAGGGTTGGATCGAGAGCATCGTCGCGGAGGGAAGCGTAGCTGGCGCGCGGCAGACGAGCGCCGGCGGCGACCATTTGTCGGCGGCACGCTTGGAATTCACGATGCTTCCCGAGCGCAATCTCGTTCGAGAGATGAACGCGAGCGGCGGCGTCACGGCGGAGTCAAAGCAAGGGGCGGATGCGCGTTCTTTGAAGACGAGCGCCCTCCGAGTCGTGTTTGCAAACGCGCCGGGCAACGCTCGGGCGTCCCAAGCCTTGCCGTCACAGGCGTCCGTCCCTGCTGCGGGCTCGCAACTGGTCCAAAGCATCGAAACCCTCGCGCCTGGCGCCATCGAATCGAGGACGGGAAACGAAGCCATAAACGTCAACGCCAGGAAGTTTGTCGCACAGTTTGATTCGAACGGGCGCTTCGAAAAGTTGCTCGGCCATTCAGGAGTCGACCTGACCCGCCAGGTACCGGGCAGCGTTCCGCAGTCGAGCTCGGCGGCCGAACTGGTGGCCACCATTGGCGCGGACGGCCAATGGAATACCCTCGACGAGACCGGGAACGTCCGCTTTCAGCAGGCGGACCGCCATGCAACCGCCGCAACCGCCAGAATGTCCCGCTCCACGGGCATGATTACGCTGGAAGGCTCGCCTGTCCTGTCCGATTCGATGGGCCGCACCACGGCCGCCTCGGTCGCGATCAACCAGCAGTCGGGCGAACTCCATGCCTCGGGCGGGGTCGTCTCCACCTATCTTGCTTCTGCCTCCAATGATGCGGTGAATCTTGGCTCCGGCCCCGCCCACATCTCCGCCGACTCGGTTTCGGGCTCCACAACCTCCGGGCACATTGTTTACGAGGGCCACGCCCGCCTCTGGCAGGGTGAATCTGTTCTGGAGGCTGCCCGGATCGAGCTGTGGCGGGACGAGAAGAAGATGCAGGCCACCGGCCACGTCGTGGCGATCTTTCCTCAGGCCCCCGGTTCCGGTCCGTCGTTCGCGATAGCCCCGACGAAATCCCCATCGCGCCCTACCAGCCCGACGCTCTGGCAGATCCACGCGCCCGTCCTCACCTACTGGAGCGACCAGGGCAAAGCCCACTTGGAGGGCGGCGTAACCGCCACCTCCGATCAAGGCTCGCTCGAATCACGCACACTCGACGTATTCCTGACGCCAGCGGGCGCCTCCGGCACCGAGCCCTCCCATCCCTCAACCTCGCATGGCGTCTCGTCAGGCCAACCATCTGGCGCAGGAGGCCAGCAATTAAGCCGCGTCCTGGCCCAGGGAGATGTGGTCGTGCGCCAGGCAGACCGCCGCGGCACCGGCGAGCAGGCCGAATACACCGCCGCGGACCAAAAATTCGTGCTTTCCGGCGGCCAGCCCACTTTCACCAATGCCTCAAATGACACAACAACGGGGCGTTCGTTGACCTTC
>Ga0182024_10023388_pt1 | contig 11070 bp, 10 predicted proteins | sample P32metaG_FD_120480 | JGI IMG/M metagenome (GOLD analysis project Ga0182024, IMG submission 120480) | Permafrost microbial communities from Stordalen Mire, Sweden - P3-2 metaG (Illumina Assembly) | ecosystem: Environmental > Terrestrial > Soil > Wetlands > Permafrost | place: Sweden: Stordalen... | reverse complement strand
GTCAGCGGTGGCTGAGGTAACCGGGCAACAATAAGGATTTCATTTGTCGACCTAAACATCGGACACGCGGAAGTCTCCAATCACGCCGCCATGGACGGTTCCAGTTTCAAGTCTCCCGGCCATCTCTAGACCGCCACAAAAAGCACCTTCCGCAATCCATTGCAGCCGAGAACCTTGCCGATCCGTAAGAAACTGGAATGGCCGACCAGCAAAAGACGAGAGAGCGGAAAAGTCCAACCATTGGACTCTTCTGCTCTCGTCGTTTGCATTTCCGCTGACGCCGGGGGAGCTGTTCTATTTTAGCGGTCTATTTCTCTAACTAGACTCCCTTAACCAAATCGACAATTCTAATTTTCAGAGTGTCCGCGATAATTTTCAGGGTCTGGATCGTGACGTTAGATTCCCCGCGTTCGATCTCGCCCACGTGTGCCCTGTGCAGTCCAGAGCGCTCTGCGAATACATCCTGTGACAATTTCCCTTTCAGCCGCCACGCGCGGACGTTCGCCCCGATCTGCTTCTGAATATCTTGCACAGTAAGCAGTGTCGGAGTACGCTGCCTAAAACCATACTGGTTATAGCCAGAGGTCTAACAGCGGAAGGAATACTCTCATGCGCCACGTCTGTGTCTTATTGTTGTCTTGCTGTATCAGTTCAGGGCTAGCCTTCGCCCAAGACGAGCCACGCGGAGAGATTTTCGGCGGATACTCGTACCTGAACATCGATACCAACGGCCTGAGTTCGCGCCAGAACGCCAACGGCTGGGAAGCAGCCATCTCTGGCAGTTTCAATAGGTGGTTTGCAGTGGAAGGAGATGTGAGCGGATATTACAAAAGCTACGGCATCGACTTGGCAAGTCTGGGCTTGGGTACGCTAAACGTTAAGGTGACTGATTACTCATACGCTGCTGGTCCGCGAATCAATCTGAGGCCTATCTTCATTCACGCCTTATTCGGAGGCGACCATTTAACTGGCAGTGCTTTGGGCTTCTCTAAGTCGCAGGACGGTTTGGCAGGACTTGCCGGCGTTGGTGTACAGTGGAGGGTCTCAGGGCCGTGGTCGGTTCGTGCATCGGCTGATTACGTTTTCACCAGGCATAACATCTTTGGCGGCCCCTCCGTTACTCAAAACAACTATCGCGCCTCAGTCGGCATCGTCTACAGTTTTGGCGGCATTGGACATGCGAGTGCAGCAGCACGCCAAGCTGCGCCGCCTACCTCTGGTACTGGGATGCCGATTCCGGCCCTTGGAATCACGGCGGTTGCCGGACGCGCCCAAGGAGCGGAGATTACCGTTGAATTGCCAAACGGAGTAGCCGCCCTTGCGGGACTGCATCCCGGAGACGTGATTAACGCTGTAGACGGCAAGCCCGTAAAATCTCCGATGGAACTGGCGGCAGAACTAGCAAACCATGCGGCTGGGGATAGAATTAAACTCGGATATCTACTTCGAGGCGCATGGCAATCAGAGACCGCAGTATTGCTACTCGAAAATCAGCGGCCTTAATTTGTAAAGATAGGCAGCAGCCACAATGATGACCCGGACCGCGCGGATTCAGCTTGAGAAAGACATGTGGTACCTGGTTGCCGCGTTCATCAGGTCCATCAGCGGGTCCGGGAGCCGACATGAGCAGCCACAAGATTCGAATTGAATTTCTTGTACTCACGCCGCAACGCAAGACGCTATTTCTACAATGGGCGCTTGAAGGTTTCAAGTCCGCCAAGAATCCCTCTCGAGGGACACTTGCGAAGGTGTCAGAGAGAGCCGCTTAATCCAAGGAAGCATTTTCGCGATCACGTGTCGCCCCCTGGAAGCCACAAAGATCACTTCGTACTTTGTAGTGAGGTGCGCAATGTACTCGAACACTGTCTCAGTTTGCGAAAGGTCAAACAGTTGGACCCCGATTTTTGAGCACCAGGGCCGAGACCAATAGGTTTTCTCTATGCTGGCATCGACTCCAGTCCGAATTATGCCCCCTCCGACGCGCCGGGTCCACATTGTAAACACCCTCCGTTTCTTCTCGGATTCAACCTCGGCTTAACCTGAAACTGTCACGATCTCAACGACTAGTTCGTAGGCGGTGGAGGGTCTTCCTGCCCTTGGGCCAGTCTCTGTTTAGCCTTCTGTTTCAGTCTCTGCATGATTTCTACGTAGCGCTGGTAGCCCTCCCCAGCATTCCCTCCTCGCGAAGATTCTGGGGCTTGATGACCGGTCACCTGCGATTCACTTTCCAAACGGGCTCTGCCCTCGCTGCGATCAGTAATCTCTGCCACAGCCTTTAGATTGCCTTTTGCTGCTTCCATAGCAACCCTCCGCGCGATCACTTCTGCATAAGTACGTCCCTGCTTGTCTCGCGGGAATGCTTCCGCGAGAATGTCCCTATAGGCATCGCTTAGGATCGTTTTCTTGGGGCGCCCCGCTGGATTTGGGCTGGGCTCTCCTTTCCGAAAACGTGTTGCTTTGCCAATTGCAGGATCAAAGTTTTTGTTCATAGCCTGTTTTTCGCCTGTTCTCAGGGAATTGTCAATAGAAAAGACAATACGAACTGCTAGTTTGGCAGCCTTCCTGTTTCAGGGCCGGCGGATGTGGAGAGAAGTGCGCAGCAACGTCGAGTTTGCGCATCCCCAAGAGGCTCGGTGGGTCGGCTTCCCCGAATCTTTTGAACCTATTTATCTATTGAATCTACGACGATCCATTATCGTCTTTCAAGGCTAGTAAATTCCCGGGAAACTTATTCCTCAACCGCAAAGGTGTAGGAGCCCGCGCCCGCTTCGTAGATCGCGTTGTGACTGTCTTTGAGGACCAACGAGACGCTCGCGCTCTGCCGGATATCCTTCCCACCTTCCAGAATTCTCGTGGTCACGCCGCCCGGCAGGTAAAGCAGGCTGGTCGTGTTGGGTGGAATTACGACGTCCCACTTGATCGAATTGCCATCAACCTTCCAATTCGAGGTGATGGGACCATACGACGAATCATATGTCGCCTTGACCTCTCCGAGCGTAGAGTCGAACTGCGGATGCAGGACGATACGATGAAACCCCGGGTCTTCGCTCAATTCGTCGATGCCGGCCGCGTACCGGTATAACCACTCGGCGACAGCTCCATAAGCGTAGTGATTGTACGAATTCATCGAAGGGTCGCCCATCATCTGATCGCCGTTCCATCGTTCCCACATGGTGGTTGCACCGTGCTGAATCATGTATCCCCAGGAGGGATAGGTGTTCTGGAGCAGCAACCGGTACGCGGCATCACTATGACCGCTATTGCTGAGTTCGAGCATCAGGTAAGGCGTGCCCAGGAAGCCGGTGGTCAGGTGCCAGTCATGCGCCTTGATGTCCTCAACCAATTGCTCCGCTGCGATCGCCCGATCTTTTGGTGACAGCAAATTCATGTGCAGCGCCAACACGTAACTGGTTTGGCTGCCGGTGCCGACGGTGCCATCGGGCTTTACGTACTCCTGGTTGAATGCTTTCCGGACTTTCTCGAACACTTCCCGATACTTCTGCTCATCCTGCGGACGGTCGAGCACCTGCGCGATTCGCATCATCAGCGACGCATCATAAGCCCAGTACGCCGTTGCGATCAGGTCCTTTGACGTCATGCTGCCGATGGCCAGCCAATCGCCATAGTCGTTTCCACGGTCCTTCAACCAGAGGCCGTTCGGATTCGAGGCTGCGATGTGTTCCATCCACTTCTCCATCGCGGCCCAGTTGCCTTCCAGAAGGCGGGTATCACGGAATTGCAGGTAAGCAGACCACGGGATGATTACGCCGGCATCGGCCCATCCGGCGACGCTGTCGGTGGTGGGGCCAACGCGCGGAGACACATCGGTGAACGCGCCGGTCGGACTTTGCGCGTCACGAATGTCGGTGGTGAACTTGTGGGAAAAAGCGGCCAGGTTCGCGTTGAAGGAAGCCGTTCTCCAGAAGACTTCCGCATCGCCCATCCATCCCAGACGTTCATCTCGCTGCGGGCAATCGGTGGGCACACTCAGAAAGTTGCCGCGTTGTCCCCAGAGAATGTTGCTCCACAACTGGTTCACAGTCTGGTTTTCCGTGCTGAACTGCATGGTGAAAGGCGCCGCCGTATAAAAGACCACGCCCTCGATCGCGTCGGAAGTGGGAGTTCCCGGGTAGCCCGTAAGCTCGACATAGCGGAAACCGTGGAAAGTGAAGTGAGGCTCGAATGATTCTTTCCCCTTCCCGCGCAGGATGTACGTATCGGTGGCCTCGGCCGTGCGCAAATTCTCGGTGTAGAGCTCGCCATTCGGTTTGAGCACCTCGCCGAAACGGATTCGAACTTTGGTTCCAGCCTTGCCCGAAACATGAAGCCGCGCCCAGCCGACCATGTTCTGTCCAAGGTCGAAGATGTAGATTCCCGGCGTCGGGCTCGTGACTGTCTTGGGCTTCAGTATCTCGTTGACCCGAATGGGCTGAAAATTCTGCGCGACCACTGGAGCCGGGGACGCCGGCGCTACCACAACCGCTCCCCAACGGGAGTCAGAGAACGACGCCTGGTCCCATCCCGCCTGCTCGAGACGCGCGTCATAACTTTCGCCGTTATAGATTTCGGAGCCAGTGATAGGAGACGGCTTGGCTTTCCACGATTCGTCGCTCACAACGGTGTCGCCGGAGCCATCGCTGTATACAACCTCAAGCTGCACCAAGAGCCGGACTGGCGGCGGTCCAAAGTTGTACCGGTTTTGCAACCAGCTCAGACCATCCGCATACCAGCCTCCACCGAGAATTGCGGCGATGGCATTTCCTCCCTGTCGCACTTGCGAGGTAACGTCGTACACCTGGTACACAACTCGCTTGCGGTAGTCGGTCCAACCGGGAGCAAGAATGTCGTTTCCCACACGCTGCCCATTCAAATAGAGCTGATACGTACCCAGCGCGGTCGAATAGATGCGAGCGCTCTTCACTGCCTTGGCTGAGCTGAAAGTTTTTCGCAGCAGGTCGACCGGCTGCGCCGGCCAGGGCGTGCCCAGCGGTTCTTGCCCGATCTCGGCGACCACCGCTGCAGCGGGCCACGATGAATCGTCAAATGTCTGCCCAGTCCAGGCATTCTCCGATTGCTCGGGACCAGCCTTCCATTCGGGGCCAGAGATGAAGCGCTCGATGTTTCCGTCCGCCATCTCGACACGGAGAAGAGCGATGAAACCAGCTTGGGGAGGGCGCTCATGATCCTTTTGCACAATGGCCTCGGCCGCGAGGGAGTTGGCTCCCGCGTTCAGAAGCTTGCCGACCGGAATAACCCTGAAATAGCCCCATGGATATTGAGCTCGGCCGAACTTGCCCATCGGCGACTCGGTCACCATCTGCTTGCCGTTCACCCAGGCTGCAAGGTTGTCCTTGGCCGTGATGAAAAGCGTGGCCGCTTTGGGTTTTTGCGCCAGCTTGAAGGTGAAGCGAAATTCATGTCTGCCCGGCGTCGCGTTAGTGAGAGCGTTGCCGTTGGCTGCCCAGATCCACTTTGGCGACGACTCATAGTCACCGCGTTCCAGGGGCATCTCGCGCGTAATCCATTTCGCTTTCCAGTCCTGGGAAGAAAGCAACCCCATCTCCCACCAACTCGGCTGGCTGTAAGACGACGGCGTCCCCTGCAAATCCCAAACGCGGACCTGCCAGTAGTAACGGCGTCGAGACTCCACGGCGGGGCCGCTGTAGAGAACATTTATGGATTGATCGGAGTTAACTCGTCCGCTGTCCCAGATGTCGGCGTGATCCTGCGCCAACGATTCAGCCGAACTGGCTACGCGAATTTCATACCCTGTCTGCCTGGCGCCGCGTCTTGAATCCTGGAGCTGCCAGGAGAGTCGCGGAGCCGTGATGTCAATTCCAAGTGGCTCCTGCATCGCCTCGCATTGCAGATGGCTGGGAGCGTTGCTTTCGAAGGCCAGTCCTGTGGTGGACAGCAGTCCAACGGTCAGAAACAAGAGCGCAGAGGAAAGCCTGAGGTCGCGGTAACATTTGATGCTTGCTCTTATGGCACGCAGGCTTGCGCTGATCACCCATTGTTTTCCAGCCAGGTTTCTCGTCGCACCTTTTATCACCCTGACGTCCCGTGATTCGGTCATTCGCGGACCTCCTGCCAAAGTTTCCTATTGCACTGAATACCAAACATTGCGCGACAACCTCGTCGCACCTCATCCACGTGCCATCGCGCCAGTCCTAACAGGTCCCTCTGCACCAAAACCACGGTTGTGTTCCGGTGGGCCAGCACGAGCGCGCGGGTGAACAGCGGTGCGGCAACCCCGGTTGAAGGCCCCAGCCTCGCGATGAAACCGGAAAGCTGCGAGCCTACAGGAGGAGCGATTTCCCGGCGCGCCGCAGCGGCCCACAGTTGATTGGTCAGCTTGCGCACAGTCCTCACTCTCGATTCGTGATCCGGCGGGTCAATCAGAGACCGTAGTACCGGTTGCAGATGATGCGCTCGCCCAGCAGTTCCTGCAGCACGTTGCTCTGCGGATAGGCATGCCCGCGGTGCTGGCGGAAGGCTTCGGCGTGAGTAATCTTCTGATTTCCGCCGGCCACCTCCGCGCCACGCACCGCCGACCAGGACTGCATCGCAGCCAGATAGTCATCAATTCCGTGATGCGCCAGCAACCATTCGCGTTGACTGGAATGCTGGGCAAGCATCTCCGTCTTAAAGCCGATTTCGTCGCTTACGTCCACGTAAAACTCCGGCGCTACCCGTTTGCCAAAGATGTCAATGCCTTGCATGACATCGAAGTAGAAAAGATGGGGCACATGGCGAATCGGCGGCGCTTTTGTGTACTCCGCAGCGGCATAGTTCGCGACCGGCGCGCAAAAGCACGCATTGCGTCCCAGCGTGCTCGTGGTTTCATGATCCAAAAGATAGTCGGCAGGTGAATGGGTGAACACGATGTCCGGTGCTACGTCTCGCAGCAACGCGGTCACGCGCCGGTTATGAACATCATCATTGAAGATGCACAAATCGCTGGAACCAACGTAATGGTAGCTGGCGCTCAACAGCGAGCACGCGGCTTGCGCCTCTTTCCGCCGCTGGGCTGCGGTCTCCTCCCGGGACAGGGTCTTCGAGCCGCAATCCCCCAGGCTCATGGTTGCGACGTGGATCTCCAACCCGAGTTTCTGGAGCAGCCGCAGTGTGCCGGCGCAGTTGATTTCAACGTCGTCCGGGTGCGCGCCCAGTGCCAGGACAGATTTTGCTTCCACTTTAAGATGCGCCTTTCACTCGAAAATCTCGCTTGGGCTACAAGGTGCTCCTGAGGAACCACTTGTCCAGATTCCAGTGATTGCTTATGCCTATGCCCAACCATTAGTCGGTTGAATTCAAATCCGAAAGGGCGGGTAGCGGCTTTCCAGTTTGATATTTGTCTCGGAAATGACGATATGAGATCTGAAGTTTCCGCCAATACTGGGTTTCCAACTCAAAGTGGAGCATGGCGCGAGTTAATCGGTATGATGTGTATTCTTCCAGCCAATTCTTTTGATATTCGGGGCCAAGTTCAGATAAGCTGTCCATAAGGTCTCCCACTCGCCCGTGCGTTTGCGAAAAAGCGCCGTCAATTCTCTCCCATAACTCCGTGTCGGTACCTTCCAGTTCCTCCTGTTTTTTCCAGAGTTCGCCGATTTCTATGGCATACATCCCCTTCATTCCCGCGTAGTCCAGCATCTGCGCGGATAACAGCAAACTCTTGAGCGTCACAGGATCTGCTCCGGAAACCAAAGCGAGAAGGAGATGCTCCTCCGCATCCTCGGCCAATAGCCGGGTTTGTCGCAATTCGTCGCGATGCAGTTTGAGATTCTCCCAGAATGCTGTCTCGAATGGGTTCTGCCATAGCGCAGTCATGGTGTCGCTTCCCCAGACATCCTGCAAAGATACTTCAGCCTGCGAAAGTTGCTGGAGCGCAATCGCAACCTCTCCCGCCGAATGCGACGGATAGACGATGTCTGCATATTGTTCGAAAAACTTGTCCTTATCGACCGGGTTCTGCTGCCAGGCTGCGATCGCTCCATAGGCCATTCCCGGCCAGCCTGCCCGCCGCAATATCATTTGGTCGTCTGTCCAAAGCGTGTTAATCAAGCCGAGGGTCTGCGATCGCTTCCCCGCGGCGAGGAAGGTATCGATATTGTCGAATGTCTTCGCGAAATCGGGCGAAATCTCCGTGAACATATGCACGCCCGGTGCCACGAAAGTAGGGACTTTGTGGGCCACCAACGGGTCAAGCCATCTGGTGTAGTTAGGATCGGGTTGTGGTTCGTAATACCACGGAACTGCAATCAGGCCTTGAGGAAGACCTGAGATGATGTCCGGATACCTCACCATAATGTCCGCCCATGCCATCACCGTCTTGCCATGATCGTGGAAGCGACCCGCAACGATGTTGAGCTGGTCCAGGAAGAGCCTCGTTGGCGTGGAGTGCACTCCACCTTTCTTCGCCGCTCTTGCTATTTCCGATGTCTCATCGAAACCGATGTGTACGAAGGGGCTGGGGAACAACGCAGCATATTGATCCACCCAATCATTCAGCAGCGTTCTGACATTAGGATTCGTAGGATCAAATTCCCCCCCATGCGCGAAATCCGCTAGGTCTGAATATTTCTCAATGCGGAACAAATCGTGTTGATGTCCGTAAAGCTCAAGACACGGCACCACGTCAATGTGGCGTTCCCTCGCATAGTCAATGATTCTGGCGACTTCGGCCTTGGAAAAACGTGCACCCACATTCAGCAAAGGAAAGCCATCCAGTTCTATTGAATCTTCGTTGTAGAAGTAATATTGATTCGCCTTCCAGCGGGCGAGCATCGCGATCTGGCGTTTCACTTCTTGTTCTGTGGCCAACTGTCCTTCGCTCATATCGACCATCGTGCCCCTGTAGGAGAGGGAAGGCCAATCGCGAATTATGACCGCCGGCAGTCGTGCGTTCGCCCCTTCGCCTTCCACCAACTGCACCAGGGTTTGAACTCCGTAGAAAACGCCCGCAGAAGAATGCGCACGTATCTTCACCGACGACGAAGTGACCTCAAGCTCATAGGCCTCTCGCGATTCCGGACCTGGTCTTTCACCAGGAATCGGCAGAGGATCCAGCGAGCCGGTCGTTTCTAAGGTGACGGAGGCTCCAGTGATCGCAGAAGAGTCGCTCGCAACTCGCGCAAAAGGGACCAGAATACCGCAGCGATCGAACAATGCCCGTTGCAACTCGGTCGCGGAAAATTCATCTTCTTTTAAGGACGAGTGAGAGGCGATTTGAATGTGCAAGTCACGGACTTGAAGAAAGCCGGTTTTGTGCTCAATTTTTTGGGGGGCCGGAAGAAGAGGGCTGTGAGAACCGAACGCAAATGCCGCTGTGAGTAAAAGGATAGATGCCGTTGCTATGCGGCTTGCCATCAATGAGGCTCTCCTTACAGTCATATGCAGAGGAAAACGCCGTAGGCGCACAGCGGTTTCGGGGCAAGGGCACGGTCCTTATTCAGCGACTCAGCGCGCCTCTTGGCAAGACCCTGTGTCTCCTAGAATGTTAACTTCAGGGCCAGTTGGATGTCTCGCATCGCTCCCGCTCCCAGGAGCTGTCCAAACGTCGGAGAGCCCAGAGTTACGTCAGGAAGCGAGAAGTTCGCATGGTTGAACACATTGAATCCTTCGGCGCGAAATTCCAATTTCGCCTCCCTCCACACTACAAAATTCCTCGTCACACCCATATCAAAAGTGACCAAGCCAGGCCCGATCATGCTATTTCGCCGCCCATCTCCGTAAGATCCCCAATCAGGATAAGCGAATGCATTTGTGTTGAAGTACTCAAAACGGCTGCGTTGCGAACCGGGCAGGTTCGGATCGGCAATGATATTCGGTGTCTCTGAATTTGGCGTGCTGGCTGCCCCGCCGGAGTCGCCGGAGTTGGCCCGATCCTGATTAATCACGATGGTGTAGGGTTGTCCGCCTGTCCAAGTCGTGATGCCGGTCACCTGCCAATTACTGATCGCAGCCGAGACCACCTTGTTGGTGTCTGTCCCAAAGCGTCTGCCGCGTCCGAAAGGCAGGTCGTAGATATAACTAAGAGAGAGGCGCTGACCCATGTCCTGAGTGCAGAGACCTTTCATCGGCTGCCAATTCCGACTATTCATGTAGAAAATTCCACCCTCGCCATAATCACTGCCTGAAGAATTATCGATACACTTGGCGTATGTGTACGCAGCGAGCAACGAGAAACCTCTGGAATAACGATGTTCGGCTTGCACTTGCAAACTGTTGTAGTTTGAAAAGGCTTCCGACTCGGTGTACATAATCGGGCCGAAGTCCGCATAGGGACGAATTCCCACCACGTTGGGGGTAGTCGAACCCGGTAAGGCCTGGTTGATATCGTACTGCCGCGTCAGGTGCGATCCCTTGTTCCCAACGTACGAGACGGTCAGTTGGGAGGCCTTCGAAAGCTGGTACTGAGTACTAAGATTCCACTCCTGGAACATAGCTTCCCGAGTGTTACGTGCAATCGAATCGTACAGCTCAGCGCTGGCAGGCGCGTTCGCCAACGGAGCCGACAAGCTGAAATTTGTAATGTCAGTAGGAGTGGGAAAGTATACGAACTGTGAAACAAAGGGAGGATTGATCGACGCATCGGTCCATGTACCAATCGAGTCGCGCCCGTAAAAAATCCCGTAGGCCCCGCGAAGTACAAACCGACTGAAAGGCGCCCAAGAGAAACCCAGGCGAGGCGCGAAGTCCTTGTTCGTGCTGTTCACAAGCGCACGGGGAAAATTGAGCTGGGCAGCGGTGTCCGGCGTTACAAGTTGAGGCGGATTGGTGGAGAAATCGACGTTCGAGAAATTATTCTCCCTGGCAACCGGGCGGCCTAAATGTTCGTAACGAAGTCCCAAATTCAGAGTCAGAGTGGGAGTCACTCTCCACGAGTCTTGTATCCATGGATTAATTCCACGGTACACCCAGTAGGGCGTGAACGGGGTGATGCTAGCCACGATACTCTGCGGATCTCCGATCAAGAAGTCTGCCAACGAAGTCTCCGGATGGGCCTGTTGATCGGGCGCAGTAAAGTGGCCATCGAATGCATAAATTCCGCGGGGGACGATGGCC
>Ga0182024_10023387_pt1 | contig 11071 bp, 7 predicted proteins | sample P32metaG_FD_120480 | JGI IMG/M metagenome (GOLD analysis project Ga0182024, IMG submission 120480) | Permafrost microbial communities from Stordalen Mire, Sweden - P3-2 metaG (Illumina Assembly) | ecosystem: Environmental > Terrestrial > Soil > Wetlands > Permafrost | place: Sweden: Stordalen... | reverse complement strand
GATCATCACCCGCAACGACAGCCCCGACGTGGGATTCGACCGTTCGATCAATCCCTACCGGGGCTGCGAGCACGGCTGCATCTACTGCTACGCCCGTCCCGCCCACGCCTATATGGGCCTCTCCCCGGGCCTCGACTTCGAAAGCAAGCTCTTCTTCAAGCCCGAGGCGGCGCGCCTTCTGGAGCGGGAACTTTCCCAGCGATCCTACGCGCCCGGCGTCATCCACATCGGTGGCAACACCGATCCCTATCAGCCCCAGGAGCGGCGCCTGCGGATCACCCGCCAGGTGCTGGAGGTCCTCTCGCGCTTTCGCCATCCTTTGTCGATCATCACCAAGTCGGCCCTGATTACCCGCGATCTGGATTTGCTGGGGCCGATGGGCGAGACGCACCTGGCGCGGGCGGCGGTGTCGGTCACCACCCTCGACCGCAAGCTGGCCCGCGCGATGGAGCCGCGCGCCGCTACGCCGGAAAAGCGCCTCGCCGCGGTGCGGGCGCTGGCCGCCGCGGGCGTCCCGACCGCGGTGATGTTCGCCCCGGTGATCCCCGGCCTCAACGACCATGAACTCGAAGCTGTGCTGCAGCGCGCCGCCGAGGCGGGCGCGGCCGGGGTCGGCTATGTGGTCCTTCGCCTTCCCCTGGAGATCAGGGACCTGTTCGGCGAGTGGCTTCTCGCCCACCGGCCCGACCGGGCCGAGCGGGTCATGTCCCTGGTGCGCCAGATGCGCGGCGGGCGCGACTACGATCCCCAGTGGGGCAAGCGCATGAAGGGCGAAGGCCCCATCGCCGACCTCATCGCCCAGCGCTTCAAGATCGCCAGGCGCCGATTTGGCTTGGACCGCGCCATGCCGCCGCTCGATGTGAGCCAATTCCGCGTTCCGCCGAAGACCGGCGATCAGATGGACCTTTTCGGCTGACGGCTTTGCGCGCCCTCAGGCCTTCTCGAACAGCATGGCCTTGGTGAGGAAGGCGGTGTCCCGCCCCCCCGCCGTAAGCCCCGCGCCGCGGAAGAGGGCCGCCAGATCGGTCGTGCTGTAGGTGGCGTAGTAAGGCTCGTGAAAATAGGCTGGGAAGGCCTCCAGGAGGCGTCCCAGGCGCGGCTCGTCGGCGGGCTGGATCGAGTCGGCGAAGGCCAGGAGGCCGCCGCTCTTCAGCACGCGGGCGATTTCGGCGGCGACGCGGGTCCGCACCCGCCGCGGCAGTTCGTGGAAGAGATAGATGGCGCTCACGCAGTCCACGCTGGCGTCGGCGAGCGGCAGACGTTCGGCGTTGGCCTGGACGAGCGCCTTGACGCGCGAGCGGCGGCGGGCCTCCTCGAGGTAGGCGCCGGAGAGATCGGCGCCGATCAGGCGGCTGCGCGGGAAGGCGGCGGCCAGATCCTTGAGGTACGCGCCAGCGCCGCAAGCTAGGTCGAGGATGACAAGACCGCGATGGTCGCGGCCCCGCCAGGCGGCGGCGTGGAGCGATAGAGCGCGGCGGCGCATGGCCCCCGCCGCGCCGGCGAAGAGGGCCTCGACCTGCGCTTCGTAGCGGCGGGCGCTGCCTCGGGTGAACCAACCGCCGGTCTGAAAGTGGAAGTTCTGGCGGTAGTAGGCCGGCCACGCCCCGCCGGGCGGCGCATCGCCCTGCGCTTCGGCGCCCCCCGCCCGTCGCCGGCGCGCCTCGACCGCCCTGGCGTCGGCAATGAAGTCGGCCGCGCCGAGGAGGGCGGCGGCGGGATTGGCCGGTCCGTCCCCCATGGGCGGGTAGAGGCCAAGAGCGACGTCGCGGGCGTCCTTTTCGAACGCCTCGAGCCAGGCGCGGCGGACGAACCCGTCGGGGGCCGGCTCGGCGCTCGGCGCGAAACCCTCCGGCCGCGTCTTGCCCGGCTTGGCGATGGCGCGCGCGGCCATGCCGGCGGCCGTCCACCACACCGCCTTGATCGCCCCGCGGGCGGCCTGGGCGGAGCGATCGGCGGCGAAAGCCGCGGGCTTCGGGTCTTCCTTGCTCAAACGCACCCTCACCGGGAAAAGAGGCCGACCAGTTCGATATGGGGCGACCAGAGGAACTGGTCCACCGGCAATACCCGCTCGAGCGTGAAACCCCCTCGCGTCAAAATTCCGGCGTCGCGGGCGAAGGTGGCGAGGTTGCACGAAACGCCGATCACGCGCGCCACGCCCGAGCGCGCCAGCTCCGCGCACTGGACGGCGGCGCCGGCGCGGGGGGGATCGAACACCGCCAGGTCGGTCCTCTTCAAGTCCTGGGCGAGCATGGGCCGGCGATCCAGGTCGCGCGCCTCGGCCTCGATGGGATGAAGGCCCGGGGCGCTCGCGGCGGCGGCGCGCAGGGCGGCGATGGCGGGCGCCGAGACGTCGGCGGCGCGGACCGGCGCGACGGCGGCCAGAGGAAAGCTGAAGGCGCCTACGCCGCAGTAGAGGTCGGCGATGCGCCGCGCCCCGGCGCCCTCGCGCAGGATGAACGCGGCCATGGCCTCCTCGGCGGAGGCGACCGCCTGCAGGAAAGCCCCCGGCGGCAAGGCTACGGTCGCCGCGCCCAGCCTGACCAGCGCCGGGCGCGCCTGATAGATGATCTCTCCGGCCAGGGTGACGCGGGCGATATCCGCCTTGGCCGCCTCGTGCGCCGCGGCGACGCGCGCATCGGCGCTGAGGCCCCCCCCTCGGCGCTCGACGCCGGTGACGTCGATATCCAGACCGGTGAGCGCGAGGGTGACGTGCAGTGTCGGCGCGGACTTGGGGTGCTCGAGGAAAGGCGCGGCCACGCGCCGCAGGGCGGGGAAGGCCGCCACCAGGCGCGGATCGGCGATCATGCAGGTCTCGATGGGGGCCAGGGTCCATGAGCGCCGGGACTTGAAGCCGATGACCGCGCCCCTGCCCTGGCGCCGCACATGGAGCGCCAGGCGCCGGCGCGAGCGCGGTGGCGCGGCGAAGGCGCCGAGGATATCGGTCTCGATGCGCATCCGCGCCAGGGCGCGACGAATCTCCTCGCTCTTCCAGGCGAGATACGGCGCGCTCGCCCAGTGCTGCAGGGCGCAGCCGCCACAGGCGCCGAAGTGCGGACAGGGCGGAGCGACGCGCTCGGCGCTGGCTTGAAGGATCTCCACCACTTCGGCGCGGTCGCCGGCTATGCGCGCCAGCACCTCCTCACCCGGCAAGGTCCCGGCCGCGAACAGCGACGCGGCCACCCCATCGCCCTGGGCGCCCATGACCTCGACGGTGATGACGCGGGTCTCGGCCTCGCGCTCCGCGACCTGGCGCCTCACCCTGGCCATGTTCCTCATTTCCTTAACCAATACGGCGGCAGAATGAACGCCGCGGTCAAGCTGCGTTCAGCTTCACTGGAGCAGCCTTGCTTCCTAGCGATGAGACTTCCGCGCCTGAACTGAAGGATGGACAGCCTAGCATGAAATCCTCTCTGGTCCTCCTGGCCGCCGTCGCCATCGCCGCTCCCGCTCTGGGGATCCCGCAATTCGCGGCCGCCCAGAACTATCGCAGCTACGGCTCCGTCGACCCGTGCCGCGCCGCGCAGCGGCAGGCGGCCAACAACGGCACGCTCACCGGCGGCATTCTGGGCGCGGTGGTGGGCAGCGCCGTGGCGGGACGAGGCTCCCGGTTGGGCGGCGCAGTGGTCGGCGGCGCGGTGGGCGCGGTGGCCGGTCACGCGGTGGGCAAGAGTTCGGTCCGCTGCGCCGCCTATCCTCGCCGGATCAGTTACCACAGGCCCAATTGCCGCTGGGTGGCGGAGCATTATCGCGGCGCCGACCACAGTTTCGAGGTTTGCCGCGATCACGACGGCGTCTGGCGCCCCAGCGGACGCGCATAGAGAAGGCCCGGGGGGCTAGTGAAGTAACGGAGATCACCGAAATGCCCCTGCACCGTTCGAACCTCGAGGGCGCCATCGCGGGCGCGGCCTTGATTGGCGCCGTCGCTCTCGCCGGCGTCCCCGGCGCCGCCACGGCGCAGGCGTACGGCGGAGGCTACCCTCCCCCGCCCGGCTACGCCGACGGCTGCCAGCGCACCGGAAGCACCATTGTGGGCGCGCTGATCGGGGCCGGGGTCGGCGCGCTGATCGGCGGCAATGTGGCCGCGAGCGGTCACCGGGGCGATGGAGCGGCGGTGGGAGCCGGCGTCGGCGCGGTCGGAGGCGGCCTGGCCGGCGACTATGCCGCCAACTGCCAGGGCCAACCCCTTCCCCCGCCCCCGCCAGGCTATTCCCAGAACGACAACAGCTGGGATGACGGCCCGCCCCCGCCGCCGCCGCCCGGCTACGACGGGGGGCCCGGATAGAGCGTTCGAGGCTCGAGGCGAGTTCTTAGCAGAGGCAAGCGTCAGTTCAAGGCAGACGCCCCTCTCCAACCCTCCAGCGTCGCACCCAGCGCTTCCTCGAGCGGCCCCAGCCAGGCCTCGTAGCGGCGCCATTGATCCAGGCCCTCGCGGAAGATCGGCCGACGCACCTGCTCGGAGCTGACCGTCCGCACCGGGCGGTCGTTCTCGTAGAACTTCAGGCACGCCGCCTCGAAGGGGAGAGCGCAGTAGTCGAGCAGGCGGCGGGCCTCGCGTTCAGTGTCCTCCACCAGGTCTTCATAGATGACGCGGCAGACGCGCCCCGGCAGGACCTCGTCGAAGTGCGCCATCAGCGCCACATAGTCGCGGTAGTAGCGGCCGAGGTCGACGAGATCGTAGGAAAAGGCGTGCCCGCGGGCGAAGTGCTGTTTGAAGGCCGAAAAACACGACCCCATGGGATGGCGTCGCGCGTCGATGATCCTGGCCCTGGGCAGGATCAGCTGGATCAGGCCGATGTGATGGAAGTTGTTGGGCGTCTTGTCGATGAAGAACGGCCGGCCGAGCTTGCGGTGGATGCGGGTTTTGTCGATGAAGGACTCGCCGAGGGCCGCGAACGCGTGAGGGTCGATGTCGGCCAGGACGTCGGGATACCGCGCGCCTTCCTTCTCGCGCCCCGCAAATCCCAGCTCGCTGGCGAGGATGGCGATATCGGGGAGTTCCATGGTCCCCTCGACCCGCGAGTGGCTGGCGAGGATCTGCTCGATGAGGGTTGATCCGGCTCTCGGCAAGCCGACAATGAAGATGGGCTCGTTCGAGCGCCATCCGCCGCCGGCGCGCGCCGCGAAGAAGGCCCGGGTGAAGAGGACCCTGGACCTGTGCATGAGCGCGCTCACCTCGTCGGCCTCATATGGCAGCGCGCCGCGCCGCAGCTTGGCGCCCGCCCCGTAGTGCGAGAACGACGCCGCGTGATCGCCGCGATCCTCCAGCGCCTTGCCCAGGGCGTAGTGCAGATGAAGGCGATCCTCGTCGGTGAGATCGGAACGCTCGAGCGCGGCGCCCATGGCCGCTTCGTCGGCCGAGGAAATGGGCGCCACCTTCAGGTTGGCCAGGCTCCAGTAGGCGTCCCCCGACCCCGGCGCCAAGGCGATGCAGCGCCTGTACGCGGTCACCGCTTCCTTGGTCCGCCCGACGGTTCTGAGCGCATGGCCGTAGTTCAACCAGATCTTCGGCTGCCTGGCGTAATCGACCAGCAGGCGCTCATAGATCTCGATCGCGCGGTCATGCTCGCCAACCGAGCCGAGGCACGCGGCCATCAGGTTCCGGTAGGCGGGCGCATTTGCATCCCGCGCCAGCAGGCGTTCGAGATGGGCAATGGCCTCACCCGCCTTCTGCCGCCGAAAAAGGACCGCGGCGTAGGTGAAGCGGGCGCCGTCAAAGCCGGGATCGCGCTCGACGCAGCTGGCCAGCAGATATTCCGCCTCGCCATCGCGTCCCAGGCGCGTCGCCGCCTCGGCCAACATGTGTACGGCCAGCACGTCGGCGGGATGGGCCTCGAGATGCCGGCGCAGCAGTCCCTCCGCCACCGCGGGGCGGTCGTCAAAGAGGGCGTCGGCGGCTTCCTTAAGGGCCGGATCCTGAACCGAAGCGCGGACATGCTCGGCGTAGGCTGTCTCGGCTCCGGCCGCGTCGCCGTCGAGGAACAGCTGGTCGCCCAGCGCCCGCCACGCCTCGGGCAGGTCCCGCTTCACGCCGACCGCGTGGCGCAGGGCGGCGATGGCCGGCGCCCCTTCGCCGAGGGCGCCTAGGGCGAGCCCCAGTTCATAGTGGGTGTGCGCGGCGCGAGCGTGGGCTTTGGCCAGCGGGGCCAGCAGCGCCCGGGCCGCCGCCGGGTCGCCCTGGCGGCGGCGCGCCGACCCCAGAATGAGCACAGCCCGCGGTTCGGCGGGAATAGCCGCGAGAATCGCCTCGGCGTAGCGCTGCGCTTGGACCGGATCGGTGGCGAGCAACGCCGAGGCGTGGGCGATGGCCGCGGTCAGAGACTGGGTGGTGTCTATCGGCGACGCGGCGGCGATCATGGGCAAGGAGATGTGATCGGTTTGCCCATCAGCACAAGCGGGACGACGACACCGCCCACCGGCGCGGCGGCGGTCCGTTCGATCTCCACATAGCCGCAGGCGCGGTAGAGCGGCTCGCCCGAAAGGGTCGCCATCAGTTGAACGCGGCCAAAACCTTCCGCCGCCGCGGCGGCCTCGCAAAGCTTAAGGATCAGCCGGCCGACGCCGCGGCGCGCGAAGGCCGGATGGGTGTACATGGCCCGCACCCGCGCGGCGTCACGAACCGGATCGAGCAGGGCTTCGTCGCGCAACGCCGTGCTGTGATCGCCGCCGTAGAGAGTGGCGCGCCGGCTCCAGCCGCCGCACCCGGCCAGAGCGCCGCCATCCTCCACCAGGAAATAGGTTCGGTCGGCGATGAGCTGCGTGTCGAGCCCCATGACCGCGCGGCTGGCGACGATCTGCGCCTCGTCGAGAAACCCTCGCTGCAGCTGGCCGATGGCGAGCGCCATCAGAGCCTTCAGCGCCGGAAGGTCATTCTCGGTCGCGAGGCGGTGGGTCAGCATGGCGGCGGCTCTCGCACCCCGGCCATTGTACGCACCGGCGGGACGCGGTGAAGCGTCGAGCGGACCGAAGGCAAATCCGATCCGCTCGCGCCTTTGGCTAGAAGGTGTAGGTCACGCGTGCGTAGTAGTAACCGCCGTCGATCCCGAACGGGGACCATTGCGCCGGTTCGCCGTAGACGTTGTTGCCGTCGACGGGCCTGACCCCGCCGTTCCCATTGGGGATATTGGGTATGCTGGTCGGCCTGCGGTCGAAGAGATTGTTGGCGCCCACATCGAGTTTCAGCGCCGGGGTGATCTTGTAGCCGAAATCGAGGTCGGTGAGGCCCCCGGTGGGAATGGTCACGTTCACGCCGCCGACTCCCGTGCCGCTGAGACTGAGTATCTCCGAAGACGGGCCATAGATGGTCTCGCGCAGGTTCATGCTGAACCTGTCACGGGTCCAGTAGGCGCCCAGAACGGCCTTCTCCCTGGGCGCGGCCGTGGTCAGCTGGCTGATCGCCGTCGGACCCATCAGGGCGGTCTGGCCAAAGGCCGGATTGGCCACGATCGCCGGCAGGGGACCAAGTTTGGTGAGCGTGGTTTGGTTGTAGTTGAAGCCCGCCGACCAGTCGACATGCCCCCAGTCGCCGAAGTCGGAGGCGTAGCTGGCGGTGAGTTCAACGCCGCGGGTGCGGGTATTGGCCCCGTTGGTGAACACGGCGATGCCGACGTAGGTCACCGTCGGATCGAGGATGTTGCCGTGCGCGGCAATGGCGTTCAGCACCCCCTGCGAGATGATCTGGCCGTTGGCCTCGCCCAGGAGCGTACCGGTATTGATGATCCGATCCCTGATGTCGATCTCATAGGCGTCCGCGGTGATCTGGAGTCTCTCCATCGGGTGGGCGACGAAACCGATGCTGAAATTGTCCGATTTCTCCGGCCTCAGGGGCGAGAACCCGGCCAGAAGGGCGGCCGGGGAGTTGGGCGGCAGGTTCACCACGGCGAAGGTCGGCGCGACATTGGTGGCCGAATAGAATTCCTCGGCCAAGGTGGGGGCGCGGAAGCCGGTGCTGACGGTGCCCCGGATGGCTATGAGCGGGTTGAAGTCGTAGCGCGCCGTGAGCTTGCCGACCGTGGTGTTGCCGAAGTCGCTGTAGTGCTCATAGCGGCCGGCGAGATCGACGTGCAGACCGGTAACCGGGTCGGCCGCGAAGTCGACATAGCCGGCATAGTTGGTGCGCGCGTGGCTCGCCGCGTCGCTGGGCTGGAAGCCGGGATAGGATTGGCCGCCTTCCTTGTAGATCGACGCCGGGTCCCCCTGGGCGATGGCGAAGGTGTCCTTGCGCATCTCGCCGCCGAAGGCGACGTTGAGCGGCGAGGCCAAGCCGACGTCGAACGTCCGATCGATATCGAGGTTGTTGGTCCATTCGCTGCTCAGGAACTGACCATCATAAAAACTGGTGGGCGTGGCGTGGGTGTCGATGAACAGGGACGCATTGGCGGAATTGACGGTGTAGATCTTATTCTGGTCCTGTCCGTAGGTGGTGGAGAGATCCCAGTTCCACCCGCCGAGGTTGCCCTTGAGCCCGCCCGTGCCGGCGTAGTCCCGCTCCCTGATGGTTTCCCTCGGATCGAAACCATCGGGAAAGGGAATCAATTCGCCCACTGTGTCAGGGGTTCCCGCCACGCCCAGGACCGGCGAAGCGATCACGCGGGTGGGTAGGCGGTAGTTCTCGTAGGCCGAGGCCTTGCGCTCGCTGTAGCTGCCGAAGCTGTAGGCCTGAATGCCGCCGCCCAGGTCGAGGCCGGTATTGTAGAAGAGGTTGTAGACGTTGGACGCGGTGTCCCCGTAGATGTGGTTGACACGCGGATAGCCTGGAGCGTTCACCACCCCGGCCGCATCGGTCGGGTCCAGCCCCGGCAGCAGGGTGCCATCGAGGTTGGAGACCCGTCGGTCCGCGCCGCCCCGTTGGCTGAAGTCGTGGTAGCGCTCCTCGCCGGTGATGTTGAAGAAGCCGTTCGGTCCAAGCGGGAATCCCATGTTCAACGCCCCAGCGACGGTGGGGCCGTCGCCGGCATAATACTGTCCGCCCGTAAGGGTGAAGGCCCCGCCGTGATCGGCGTTCTTGAGGATGATGTTCAGCACCCCGGCGATGGCGTCGGAGCCATATTGCGCCGCCGCGCCGTCCTGAAGGACTTCGACGTGATCGATGGCCAGGACGGGAATGAGGCCGAGGTCGGGGGTAGCCGCCCCCTGGAAGACGTCCGGGTCGACGTGCAGGTTGGCGGTGGGGTGGCGCCGCTTGCCGTCGATGAGCACCAGGGTGTCGTTGGGATTGAGGCCGCGCAGCGCCGCCGCGTATGACAAGGCCGCCAAGTCCGCGCCATAGCCTTCGGCGTTGAACGACGGCAGGTTCTGCGAGAGGGTCTGGATCAGGTCGGGCGGTCCGACGTGACCGAGAGCCTGGGCGCCCACGACCTGGACCGGCGCGGCGCTGTCGGCGGCTTTCACGCCGATCTGGCGCGTGCCGGTGACGATCACCTCCGAGACCGCCGCCGCGCCGGTGTCGGCGGCCGGCGCGGCCGGCGCGGCGGCATGAACGATACCGGCGGCGGCCAGAAGCGGAAGCAGACTCGCGCCGGCGAGCAGATGTTTCATCTTGAAATCCCCCTCGATTCGAGACCCGGTCCGTTTTTCGGACCAAGCTTAAGCCAGCCTCGTCGATCACAGCTAAGCTCCGCCATCCGGTCGGCGCAGTCAATGCCGCCGCCGGAAAGTCGCCGGCCTGTGTCTTTTTCGACAGCCTGTTAGACCCGCGCCTCTTCGACGAAGAGTTGGCGCAGTTCGCTCTTGACGATCTTGCCGTTGGCGTTGCGCGGCAGGGTCTCGGGCCAGAAGAGAATCCTGACCGGGACCTTGAACGCGGCGAGGCGTTCGGCGACGAAGGCGCGCAGCTCGCTCTCCGTGGCCGTGGCGCCAGGCTTGAGGGTGACCACCGCGCCGGGCTCTTCGCCCAGGGTCCTGTGCGCGATGGCCACCACGGCGGCGTCCATCACCGCCGGGTGGTCGAAGAGAACGTTCTCGACCTCGATGCAGTAGATGTTCTCGCCGCCGCGGATCAGCATGTCCTTGGCCCGGTCGATGATGAAGCAGAAGCCCTCCTCGTCCAGGCGGGCCAGATCGCCAGTCTTGACCCAGCCGTCGACGAAGGATTGCGCCGTAGCTTCCGGCTTGTTCCAATAGCCCTTCACCACCTGGGGACCGCGGCACCACAGTTCCCCCACCTCGCCGACGCCGAGCGCTCGGTCGCCCTCGAGCGTCATGATCTTCAGGTCGGTGACCGGCACCGCCGGGCCGCAAGAGTCGGGGCGGTGTTCATAGTCTTCGCCGCCGTGGCTGGTGGCGGTGGCCGAGGTCTCGGTCATGCCCCAGCCGTTGCCGGGCTGTGACTTGGGGAAGGTCTCGCCGATCTTGCGCACCAGCTCGGGGGCCGAGGGCGCGCCGCCGTAGGCGACGCTCTCCAGCGAGGAGAGGTCATAGTTGGCGCGCGCCGGATGCTCGATCAACTGCCAGGCGATGGTGGGGACGCCGCCGGCGCTGGTCACCCGTTCGCGCTCGATCAGTTCGAAGGCGCGCACCGGGTCCCACTTGCGCATCATCACCAGCTTGGCTCCGCCGAAGAGGCTGGGGTTGAGGATGGCGAAGCATCCGGTGGCGTGGAAGAACGGCACCGAGAGCAGGGTGGCGCGCTGCGGCGCGTCCGGATCGGGGGCCGGCGGCGTCTCCCCGCGGCGGAGGAAGGAACGGGCGGCCGAACAGGCGCCGGCCATGACGTTGGAATTAATATTGCGGCCCGTGGCCAAGGCGCCCTTGGGCTTTCCGGTGGTGCCGGAGGTGTAGAAGATGGTGGCGTCGTCGTCGGGGCCGATCTCGGCGGGGGGAAGGCTCAGATCGGCGAGGCCCGCCCAGTCGTCCGGACTCCCGATGACCTCTTCCAGCGGCGAGATGAGGGGATTGGAGACTTCGTCGAGCTCGCGGCTGACATAGACTCGCTTCAGATCCGGGCAATGCGGCAGGTGTTCGGCCAGCCGCTCGAGGCGCTCGGTGTCGACGACGGCGATCTTGGCGCCGCAATCGACCAGGCCGTATTCCAGCTCCGGCCCGGTCCACCAGGCGTTGAGGGGCGTGACGATCG
>Ga0182024_10023386_pt1 | contig 11071 bp, 9 predicted proteins | sample P32metaG_FD_120480 | JGI IMG/M metagenome (GOLD analysis project Ga0182024, IMG submission 120480) | Permafrost microbial communities from Stordalen Mire, Sweden - P3-2 metaG (Illumina Assembly) | ecosystem: Environmental > Terrestrial > Soil > Wetlands > Permafrost | place: Sweden: Stordalen... | reverse complement strand
GATCGGAGCGCCCTGTGGCCGATTTACGATCGCTACCGGGACCGGTTTGTCGCCCTGAAGGCGGACTGCCAGCCCGGTCGCCCGGTGAAGGTCGAGATCGAGGAGATCACCCCGCAGGGTTGAACCTGCGGCCCGCAGTTCTGATCGCGCTTGATTTCCCGGCGAACCGACCGACACTTGACGGACCTGTGACCAAGAAATCGAGCCCGACCGCCGAAACCAATGCGGACCCAGCCGCGAGCGGACATGCCCGCGCCCCGGTCAATGCCAAGCTTTCCGCCGACGCCAAGATCGACCTCTACCGCCAGATGGTGCGGATCCGCCGGTTCGAGGAGCGCAGCCTGCGCGCCTATCAGGGCAAGAAGATCGGCGGCTTCCTCCACCTGTATGTCGGCCAGGAGGCCGTCGCGGTCGGCTGCTGCTCGCTCATGGGCCCGAACGACCACGTCATCACGGCCTACCGCGATCATGGGCACGCCCTCGCCGTCGGCATGGAGATGAACCCATTGATGGCCGAACTCTACGGCAAGGCCACCGGTTGCTCCAAGGGCAAGGGCGGCTCGATGCATTTCTTCGACCCCAGCCGCAACTACTGGGGCGGCCACGGCATCGTCGGCGGCCAGATCCCGCTGGGCACGGGCATCGCCTACGCCCTCAAATACAAGGGGCTGCGCGGCGCCTGCCTCGCTTTCATGGGCGACGGGGCGGTGAATCAGGGGGCGGTCCATGAATCGTACAATCTGGCGGCCCTCTGGCAGCTGCCGGTGATTTTCGTGATCGAAAACAACGGCTATTCGATGGGCACCAGCCAGGCGCGTTCGTCGGCCGGCGACCTCGCGCGGCGCGCGGAGTCCTATGGCATGGACTGGGGCGTCTTCGACGGCCATGACGTGTACGAGGTGCGGGCCGGCTTGGATAAATTCCTCGAGCGGGCGCGCAACGAGTCCAAGCCCAGCGTGCTCGAAGTGCGGACGTACCGTTACCGCGGCCACTCGGTCGCCGACCCGGACAACACCTACCGCACCAAAGTCGAGATCGAGGAGTACCGCCGGACCAAGGATCCGATCCAAGTCTTTCAGAATCTGCTGCTCGCCGAAGGCGTCCTCGACGAGGCCCGCGTGGCCCAGATCGACGCCGCCGCCCGGGCCGAGGCCGACGTCTCCGCCGATTTCGCGGAAGCGAGCCCCTATCCGACAGTCGAGGACATTCAGAAAGATATTTACTGGGAAGAGGATCATCCGGCCGAAAAGAAATCCCAGGGCCGGATATTCTTCGATTGATCCTGCGCCCCCCTTAATTCCGATGCCGCTTATCCAATACCGCGAAGCCCTTCGCCACGCCATGGCCGAGGAACTGCTGCGCGATCCTAACGTCGTCATTATGGGCGAGGAAGTCGCCCAGTTCAACGGCGCCTACAAAGTCACCGAGGGCCTGCTCGAGAAATTCGGTCCGAAGCGCATCGTCGACACGCCGATCAGCGAGGCCGGCTTCATCGGCATGGGCATCGGCGCCTCGATGCTCGGCATCCGCCCGGTGATCGAACTCATGTTCTGGTCGTTCTATTCGGTGGCCTTCGATCAGATCCTGAACAACGCCGCCAATGTCCGGTACATGTCCGGCGGCCTGATCAATTGCCCGATCGTGATCCGGGGGCCGGCCAATGGCGGGACCAATGTCGGCGCCACCCATTCGCATACTCCGGAGGCAATCTGCGCCGCCCACCCGGGAATCAAGGTCGTGTGCCCGGCGACGGCGTACGACGCCAAGGGCCTCCTCAAGTCAGCCATCCGCGACAACGATCCGGTGATGTTCATGGAAAACACCATGCTCTACGGCGACAAGGGCGAGGTGCCGGACGAAGAGTACCTGATTCCGCTCGGCCAGGCCGACATCAAGCGCCTCGGCACCGACCTGACCATCGTGGCGCACGGGCGGGCGGTGCTAAATGCGCTCGCCGCGGCCCAACTGCTCGAGCAGGAGCATGACATTTCCGTCGAAGTGGTGGACCTGCGAACGATCCGGCCCTTGGACGAAGCCACCGTGCTCGCCTCCGTGCGCAAGACGCACCGGGTGCTCCTCGTGGATGAGAACAAGCCCTTCTGCGGCGTCGGCGCCCAATTGGCCTACATGATCCAGGACCAGGCCTTCGACGACCTCGACGCCCCGATCAAGCGCGTCTCAGCCGTCGACGCGCCGTCGATCTACAGCCCGCCGATGGAGATCGAACAACTGCCCAACCCCCAACGCATCCTGAAGGCCGCGCTCGCGGTGATGAACTAATCCCATGGCCAACCTGATCGAGATGCCGAAGCTCAGCGACACCATGACCGTGGGCACGCTGGTCAAATGGCTCAAGCAGGAAGGCGATGCGGTGAAGAGCGGCGACATGCTCGCCGAAGTCGAAACCGACAAGGCCACGATGGAGTTGGAGTCGTTCTTCGACGGCACGCTGCTCAAGATTTTTACTCCGGCCGGCTCCCAGGTTCCCTTGGGCACCGTCCTGTGCGCCATCGGCAAGCCGGGAGAAACCGTGGAGGCGCCCGCCGCTCCGGCGACCCCCGCGGCCGCACCGGCGCCCGCCGCGGCGGCTCCTGCTCCCGCTTCCGCTCCGGTTCCGGCCGCCCCAGCTCCGGCGCCTGCGCCGGCCCCCGCCCCGGCTCCCGCGTCCGCTCCGGCGACCGGCGGCAATGAAGGCCGCCTCAAGATTTCCCCCCTTGCCCGCCTGCTCGCAGCCGAGAAGAAGATCGATCCGGCTCGCATCCGCGGCAGCGGTCCCGGCGGCCGCATTGTGCGCGCCGATGTCCTGGCCGCGGAAAAGAGCGGCCCGCCTCCCGGTGCCTTTACGGGCGGCTCGGTTGCCCGCTCCGGCCCGATCCAAGAGGACAAGTTAGTCAGCCTCTCGAACATGCGCGCCACCGTCGCGCGCCGGCTCGTCGAATCGAAAAGCCAGATCCCGCATTTCTATCTCGATATCGAGATCGACGCCGCTCCCCTCCTGGCGCTGCGCGCCCAGCTCAACTCCGGCTTGGAAAAGGAAGGGGTGAAGCTCTCGGTCAACGACTTCATTCTGAAAGGCGCCGCCGAGGCCCTGCGCCGGGTGCCGGCCGTCAACTGCTCCTGGGAGCCCGGCCCGGCCGGCGGCGCGCCGGCCATCCGTCAGCATAGCGCCGCGCACGTGTCCTTTGCCGTGGCCATCGAAGATGGCCTCATCACCCCGGTCATCCGGGATGCGCACGCCAAGACGATTTTTGCCATCAGCACCGAGGCCAAGGCCCTCGGCAAATTGGCCAAGGACAAGAAGCTGCAGCCGGCCCAATTCACGGGCGGTACCTTCTGCGTCTCGAATCTGGGCATGATGGGGATCGCGCGGTTCTGCGCGATCATCAACCCGCCCAACGCGGCCATTCTGGCCGTCGGCACGACGGTCGAAAAGCCCGTCGTCGCCAATGGCCAGATCGTGATCGGCCAGCGCCTCACGCTGACCCTTTCCACCGACCACCGCGTGGTGGATGGGGCCGTCGGCGCCGCGTTCCTGGGTGCGCTGCGGGACGTGCTGGAAAAGCCGGCCCTGCTGCTGATTTGAGTGGGATCGTCGGGAGTGCAATCGCCGGTGCTCCAGGGGCAAGGGCAAAAATCGACGCCAGCTTGACAAAAACCCCCGGTGTGGGATAATCCCACCATGGTGCTTACCCTCGATGCCAAACACCGCCTGACCGTACCGGCGTCGCTCGCGCCGACGCATCCGGGCGACCATTTCGATGCCGAATTCCATCCGGACGACGACACGCTCGTCTTTCGGCGCATCGCTGTGAAGGACGACTGGCTGGCGGTCTTGAAAGCGTGCCCGGTGCCGATGGATGACTTGCCGACCCGGAGCCGCGAATTGCCCCGCCGCCGGAAGCTATGAACTGGCTCTTGGACGCCGATGTCCTGAGCCAACCCGCCAAACGCAAGGGTGATCCGCGGGTCGTCGCTTGGCTTGAGGCAGAAAAGGATTCCTGTTATACCAGCGCGGTTGTGATCGCCCAGTTGGCCTATTGGGTGCGGAGCAAGGAGGGAAAATCACGGGAGGCCCTGCAAGCGTGGCTAACGCGGCTCGTCGATGCCATGCATGGACGCATCCACGGCTTCAATGTTTCGGTCGCGCACGTGTGGGCCGAACAGGAACGCTTGCTGGAACAATCGGGGCAGCGGATGCCGGTTGAGGACAGCTATATCGCGGCCACGGCCCGCCGTCACAATTTGACCATCGCAACCGGCAATGAAAAAGACTTTCGCCGACCGGGGTTGAAGGTCTTCAATCCCTTCAAGGCATTGCCCCCGAGCGGGACGTAGGATTCCATCCATTCAGCCGCGACCGGTCAGCGCAAATTTTCTAAGCCGCAAACCGTGTATTCGATTCCGTCCGTCCGGCTCACGTACGGTTCGCCCCCAATCGGCGCGACCAGGTAATTGTCCCCTTTCGGATAGTTTCGTCTGAATACCTTGAGCGCATCGATGTCGAACTCGCGGGGATTCCATTTGCACTCGTAGGCATCTACGGCGTCGCGACCGCGGGGGCGGACAAAATCCACTTCGTGCCCCGCTTTATCCCGCCAATAGCGCACCGCTTCGTCCGGCGCCTGCGCCTGAAATGTCTCGACCACCAGATGTTCCCAGAGCAGCCCGCGATCAGCCGGACGCAAGGGATCCCACCCCCGGGCAAAGCTCACAAAGCCAGTGTCAAACGCGTAAGCCTTCGGCTGGCGCACGATCTCGCCCTGCCCGCCACCATGAAACGGGCGGGCCAGGGTTAGGGCTTGGGTGATCTCCAGGGCCCGCAGATGGGTTTCGACGGTCGGACGGGAAATTCCCAATGCCGAGGCCGCCCGGGAAGATTCCAGCTGGCCACCGCTCTGCCGCAGGACATATTCAAAAAAGGAGTTGAATCGATTGATATCGCGGAAGGCGAAGAGCCGCTGGATATCCCGCGCGAAGAATGAATCGAGCCACTCCCGGTAAAATGCCGCCGGCTTCGTCGGAGCGAGCAAAGCGGGCGGCAAACCACCGTGATAGAGGCGCTTCTCCAGACTCGCACCGAACGCGGGAAGCTCCGCGGAAAGCACCGGAACCAGGTGAATCAAGCGCTTGCGTCCAGTAAGTGAATCCCGGAACTTGCGGCTGGCCGCAAGGGTGGACGAACCGGTGGCCAGTACCCGCAGTTTCGGAAACTCGTCGGCGGCGATCTTTAACACCCGGCTCGGATCCTCGAGTTGGTGAATCTCGTCCAAAACCACCACCGGTCGATCGCAGTTGCGAAAGAACAGCACCGGATCGCGGAGTCGGTCTTCGGCAGCGGGCAGATCGCAGTTGATGTACAGACTGCGGTCGGTTCCTAGACTTTGGGCGAGCGTCGTCTTACCGGAGCGTCGCACTCCGGCTAGCCAAACGATCGGGGCTTCTTGCCATGCCCGCTCCAGGCGATCTTGCCAATAGGGTCGTTTGATCATGCAACCGTACTTTACCAATAGTACGACTATTTGTAAAGTACGGTTGCACTATCGACCGGGCGATTTCCGATCTAATTGCACTACAGCAACAAACAATAGGGCCTCGCTGCCCTTAAATCTGCCCGCGGACCTTAGCGTCGGCTTCGATCAGGCCCTTGATGAGGTCGAGTTCGGTCTGTGCCCGTACCTTCACGGCGCCCAGGTCCGCCGCCGATCCCAACTTTCGCGCTCGAGAAAATATAGAACTTCATTTTGGGCTCCGTGCCGCTGCCCCGCGCGGCGAAGCTCATGCCATTGGCCAAGGTCACCAGATAGAGATCTTGCTTGGGAATCGTGTCCTCGTCCTCGTCCAAAATGTCCTCGCGGCCGAGATTCGGGCACAGATTCGGGCATCCCGGCGCTAAAGCAATCATAGCCATCGGGTAGACTCGGCCGCATTTCCTTTCGATCCTGGCAATGCCGCCAGAATGTAAAAACAGATCCCAGGATCGTCGGTTTCTTTTACGGAATCTCGGTTACGAGGGAATCCACTGTTTTGATCGATATTTGTATAGTATTTAAAATCAATCATTTATATATATAAATGAAAACCCAATCATGCATAGCATGAAAAATGCTGAATTAGGCGACCCCACTGAACAATTATGAATAAATTCGCATGCTCAGCCTTCGTCGCGGCGATGTTTGCCATCGGTCATTCCGCCAACGCCCAAATTGTCCATAACGGCGATTTTGGAGCCGGCAGTCCGTCAACCCCCACTACCACGGTGCTCGATTGGACCGTGACCGGCGCTACCGGACAGGTCTACTTGGATCAGACCGGAAGCTATTCCGGGCTGCAGGCTTATTCCGGCAATGCCAGCGATTACCTGCTCGATCTGACCGGCGGGGTCGACGGTCCCTCTGGCTCTCTATCCCTCGGGACGGCATTTCCGCAATATGGCGAGATTTCACAGACACTCACCGGTCTGACCTCCGGCGACGATTACCTGGTGTCGTTCGCGCTGGGAAATTGGTCTGCCTACGACTACAACGGCAACTTGCCCGGCATCCAAGTGGCCGCGACCGTCGGCAGCTCGACCACTTACGAAGATTTTAAAGCCAGCCCTGTGGGCAACGGCGATTACAATCTTTGGAATTACGAAGACACCTTTGAATTCACCGCTGATGCTTCCGGCACCGCCGCCCTTTCCTTGACTGGTTTTGCCTATGATCCCGATGGTGGCGGCCTTCCCACCTCCAGTATCGCCTATATCGGACTGGACGACGTCCAGGTGACTGATGCGGGTCCGTCCGTGCCGGCAGGCAACGGCGTACCGGATTCCGGTTCGACCCTGATTGTGTTCTCCGTCGCATTGGCCGGTCTCGTTCTTAACCGGAAGTTTCGGGGCCAGCCGGCCTGACCTTCGGTTTGCGGTACCCGATTCCCCGTCATTTCCTCCGAGACGAGGCGACGGTCCGTCCTGAAAATCGTCCGGGCTGTACGCCTCCCCGGCTTGGATCTCCGTGCAGACGGGCCGGTGTGAGCCGCGTCCGTTCGGAGCTTAAACCGTCGGCGGATTCTTCGGCTGGATATCTTCTTGGGATGCTTGCTCACCGCCGCAAAGAAGGAGAACCGATTTTCAGGTGCGACTTCTGCGTCGCGCAGAAGAGCGTAATCTGAAACCGGCCGAACCGTGCCTGAAATCCCTTAAATCTGCCCGCGCGCCCTCGCATCCGCCTCAATTAGGCCCTTGATGCGCTCGAGTTCCGCCTGCGCCCGGACTTTCACGGCGCCCAAGTCCGCCGCCGATCCCACCTTCGCGCTCGAGAAAATATAGAACTTCATTTTGGGCTCCGTGCCGCTGCCCCGCGCGGCGAAGCTCGTGCCATTGGCCAAGGTCACCAGATAGAGATCTTGCTTGGGAATCGTGTCCTCGTCCTCGTCCAGGATGTCCTCGCGCCCAAAGTCCTGAAACTGGGCGACCTCGAATTCCCCAAACGCCTCCGGCGGATTGGTGCGGTAGCTGTCGATGATCCGCTTGATTTGGGCGTTGCCGGTCGCCCCTTCGTAGTAGAGGTTGATCACGCCCTCGACGTAGTAGCCGTAGCGGACAAAAATCTGATCGAGGTATTCGGGCACCGTCAGTCCCTGCCCTTTCACCCAGGCGCACAATTCGGCGAACATCAGACAGGCCGCGTTGCCATCCTTGTCCCGGACCAGGTCATTGGGCAGGTAGCCGTAGCTCTCCTCGGTGCCGAAGGTGAAGAAGGTGCTGTGCTTGAGGAGCAACTGCGCCCGCTCCGCCAGAGGCGCCGCGTCGTAATCGTAGTTGGGCCCCAACGCGGCCCGCAGCCGCTCCTCGTACTCACGCAGCTTGGCGGCGATCCATTTAAAGCCGGTCAGGGTGTTGATGACCTTGACGCCGTGCCCATGCCCGATCGCGTCCTGCAGCCGGGTCGTCACGAAGGTTTTAATCAAACAGGCGTTCTCCGAGCCCGCCGCCGGAATCCAACCCATTTCCTTAAACTTGGTCAGCCGATAATCCGCCAGCAAAGCGCCCACCTGATTGCCGCTCAATAGCTCCATCTTCCCCTCCCGGTTGCGGACCGCCGAACCCATCCGGTCGCAGTCCGGATCGGTGGCCAAGACGACGTCGCAGTCCGTTTGCTCGGCCAGCGCGACCGCATGGGCCAAAGCGGCGGCGTTTTCCGGATTCGGCGACTTGACGGTCGGGAAGCGAGGATCGAAAGCCAACTGGTCCTTGACCAGATGGACCTCGCAGCCGGCATGCAACAGCAGCGGAGCGCAGTGCACGCCGCCCGTCCCGTGAATATTCGTGAAGGCGACCTTGAGCTTCACCGCGCGAAAGACCGCCGGATCGAGGGCCGCATGGCTGGCGACCGCCAGGTACGCGTCGTCGGCCGGGCGGCCGAGCACGGTCACGCCCTCGAGATTGACCGTCAGGAAGTTGGTCAATTCGTCCAGGGGCACGGCGTTCACTTCCTGCACAATGCCCTTGTCGTGGGGCGGAATCACCTGGGCGCCATCCTCAAAGTACGCCTTGAAACCGTTGTCGTGGGAAGGATTGTGGCTCGCCGTAATCACGACGCCCGCATGCGCCTTCAGCCAGCGCACGCTGAAGCTGAGCTGCGGGGTCGGGCGGGGTTCGTTGAAAATGAACGCCTCGCCGCCCAGCCGCGTCCACGCGGTCGCCGCCAGTTCGCAGAAATGCCGCGAAAAATGCCGCACATCGTAGGCGATCACCAGCCGCGGCTTCGCCGCGTCGCCCCGCGCTTCCAAGTATCGCAGGGTATAGCGAAAGAGCCCGATCACCGCGCGCACCAGCGTGAAATCGTTCAACAGATTGCTGCCGATCGCCGCGTGCGCCGGCGTGCCCGCCGCGCTCAGCCGGCCCGTTTCCGCCGCCGTGCTGATCACCCCGATCGTGCGCCCGCGCATCCCGCCGGTCCCAAATTCCAAAAAGCGGTAGAACCGGTCGTTCAATTCATCCCACGCCTCCCGCTCCAGCAGTTCGCCGATGCTGGCCACGGCCCAGTCGGGCAGCGGGGCGTCGAGAAAGGCTTGGAGATTCTCGGCGGCCGACGGCAGGATCTGGCCAGCGGCTTCGGCGGCAACGAGGCGTTCAAGGGTGGTCATCGGGGTAGGGAAAAGATCAGGCGAGGTAGAGGCCGTCGACGAGCGCGGGCTTCGGCGCCAGCTTCGCCCAGGCCGCGGCGAACGAATCCTCGTCGTAGCCAAAAAGCGGGGAGACCTCCACCGCGAAGGGCGGCAGGCCCGTCGAATCGGTCGCCAGCACCGCTCGCTGGGCCCGCAGCCAGCGGCTGAACTGCCGCAGCTGATCGTCGCGGCAGCTGAGCGGGGAATCCACGCCGGTCGCATTCTTAACCGGCGAGAAATCATCGGCCCGCGCCGTCTCGATCACCAGCGGATTCCGGGCGAAGGGCAGCGCGTCGAACACAAACAGTTCGAACTTGATGCCGTTGGGCCGCTCCGGTTTCACCGGCAGACCGGCCGCATCGACGGTCGGAATTTTCTTGTCTGCGCGGTGGAAGGGCAACGCGCCCGCCCCGCCCGACCGGGCCAGGCGCCGGATAAACTCCCGGTCCAGCAAATGAATGGCGATGCTGCCCGAGCGGTAGCGGAGCTGTCCGGCGGGATCAATCTCGCGCTGCAACTCCATCGGCAAATCGGAATACTCAATCACGATTAACTTCCCGTCCTGCACGCAAAAGTGGCCCAGCTTCTCCTCCGCATACGCCTTCGGCACCATCTTGCTCGACATCTCCGACTGGCGGCGCACATGCCAGCCAATGAAGGCCGAGTCGATGCAGCGGACCAGGGGATTATCGACCTGGAAATAGCTCAGAATGTCCACCCCCTCCGCCGCCATGAGATCCAGCGCGCCGCTGCGGTCCAGCGCGCGGAGCGAGCCGCCATGGCCGTCGGGCGACAAGGCGATCGCCCCGGGCGACTCGAGCAGGATCTTGCCCGAGAAATCCACCACCGGCATCCGTCCCTGGCGGAAGCAGTGCACGCGCCCGCGGTCCAGGCCGAAATAGCCGTGCTCCGCCAGAAACGCTTCGGTCGCCGCGTGGTTCTGGTGGCTGGTCATGATGAACCAATGCAGCGGCCGCCCATAGCGGCGGCCGGCGGCGAGCAATTTTTCGGCGAAGACTTGAAAAAGCGTCTTCCCCTTCACCGGCGTCACCGGAAAAGTCCCTTTCGGGCCATCGTAGCCCAGGCGCGTCCCCTGGCCGCCAGCCACGGTGAACGCGGCGACCCGTCCGGCCGCCAGCGCCGCCTCTCCGGCCGCCTTCGCCTTCGCCCAGTCGCCGGCATGGCCGCCGTGTTCGGGCCGCGCCTCATACGGCGCCGGAGCCAGGCCGGCCAGATTCAATCCGGCCGCGGCATGCTTGGCCACGAGCGTTTGGTTCAGCCGCGCCACCTCCGCCAAGTCGATCTCCCCGGCCTCGGCGAGCAACCGCTCCTGGGCGGCGGGTTCGAGCTGATCGTAGAAGGCAAAAACTTGGCCTTGGCCGGCGGCCTGAAAAGCAGCGATCAACGAATGCGGTGAACTCATGCGGTCCGGCGGGCGCAGCCCGAATCTGACATGAACACGGCGCGAAGATCTATCCCAGCGGTGGAGCGGAAAGAGCCGAAGGCGACCGAAGGTGGCCACTTTGGCCATCGAGGGAGCCTGAAGGGCTTTCCGCCCGGCGATGGGATAGAGATTTGCCCGTGCTTCATGCCAGATTCGGGCAGTTAGTCGTCGAACCGAAAGATCATTTCGTCGGGTTTGGCGTAGCCCAGCTTCTGGCGGATCACCCGCTCCACATAGGTCGGGTCCGTCCGCAGGCGCCGCAAGATCTCCTGCTGATCGGCGAGTCGCTTCTGGGCTTCCGCCAGCCGCCGCTCGTTTCCGATCTCAATCCCTTTCAAGCGGTTGTATTCGGCGCGCGTATCCGTGAAATAAATGCCCGCCATCACGCTGACGCCCACAAACAGCGCGAGGTACAGGCTGAGGATAATGCGGCGCAAGTTCACAGTCGTCGGACCCCCATCAACGCGCCGGGCGCTC
>Ga0182024_10023385_pt1 | contig 11071 bp, 5 predicted proteins | sample P32metaG_FD_120480 | JGI IMG/M metagenome (GOLD analysis project Ga0182024, IMG submission 120480) | Permafrost microbial communities from Stordalen Mire, Sweden - P3-2 metaG (Illumina Assembly) | ecosystem: Environmental > Terrestrial > Soil > Wetlands > Permafrost | place: Sweden: Stordalen... | reverse complement strand
GAATACCAGCCCGGATAAATGTTCCACCCGAGCAGGTCGGTAATTTTATTCATCTGAGGCCGGTCGCTGATGCAGGTTGCCGCAATGGTCGGACGCGTCGGGTCTTCACTGTTGGCGACGTTTTTCAAATCCTGCAACTCGCGGTGCGGGTCGGGCGTGTTGGCACGGATTTCGTTGAAAAGGCTCCAGACGAAAATGGACGGGTGATTCACATTTTGCCGGATCAAGTCGAGCAACTGGTTGCGCGACGTCTCCTCGAATTGTTCCGAAGAATTGATTTCATTCACCTGCGGAATTTCCGCCCAGACCAGAATGCCAGCCTTGTCGCACAGGCTGTAAAAATAATCGCTATGCTGGTAATGCGCACAGCGGACGGCCGTGCAGCCCATTTCCTTGATGAGCAAAATGTCCTCGTCCAGGTCCGCCTCGGAAACCGCCCAGCCCTTGTTGAAACGGTCCTGGTGCTTGTCAACGCCGTGCAGATGATACGGCTGGCCGTTCAGAAAAAATCCCTTGTCCGGATCCACCGAATAATAGCGCAGGCCGATGTTCTGCTCGACCGAATCCATCAGCGCGTCCGCCGAACGCAGTTCAACGACGGCCTTGTAAAGATACGGATCCAGCCGTCCGTTCCACAAATGCGGCTGCGGCACGGTGACGCGCAGGCTATAAGGCGCGGTGTCGCCACGGGCGAGCGTGATGTCTTCCTCCGTGCCGGCGATGCGGTTTCCATCCGCGTCAAAAACGCTTGCCACCAGCGTGCGCGGCTGAATTTTCTTGTCGCCGTTGGAGATTTGCGCCGTCACGTCCAGCACCGCCTCATTTTGATCAACGCTGGTTTGCAGCCACGCGACGCCCGGCGAACCGTGGTCCAGCGGAGTGAAATTTTCCATGCCCGTCACAATCAAATGAACCGGCCGATACAATCCGCCATACACCGAAAAATCTCCGGTCAGCGGCGCGATGTCGGGAAATTTTGTGTTGTCCACGCGCACGGCGAGCAGATTCGTTCCGCTGGGAGACAAATTGGTCGTAAGCTCAAAGCAAAACGCGCCGAAGCCGCCGCGATGTTCGCCCAGCAATTTGCCGTTCAAATAAACGTCGGCCACCAGGCTCGCCGCCTCGAACCGCAGAAAATACCGTTTGCCGGTTTCCGGGGTGACGTCCAGTTCGCGCCGATACCAGCTTGGCCCGCAGTAAAAATCTTTTCCAAGCTGCGCCTGTTCCCAGCCCCAGTTGTGCGGGATGGAAACTGTTTGCCAACTGGAATCATTCCAATTCACATCCGCCGGACTCATGGCCTGCCCGGACAAGGTGGCGGGGTCGCCTTGCTGGAAGCGCCAGCCGGAATCGAGTCGTGTGTCGTCGCGCGCAGCAACGCGCAGCGGCAGGATTGCAAAGAGGCAAACCGCAAACAGCGCGAGCGATCGGAAAAAATATTTCCTTTTGGAATTCATGGATTTGATTTTAATTTCAGCGCGGAATCATTTGCCGACCAGATTGTCGCCGACATAAATCTGATAATCCTTGATGCGTCCGCCGACGGTATTGTCGCCTTGACGCGGCACATAGCGGAAACCGGAAATGGTCTGCGGCTTGCCGAGGTCGAGGACGAGGTAGTGCGGATAATTGGGCTGCGCGCTGCCCCATTGCGTGTGCCAGAAATTGGCGGTCTGGCCGTCAATCGCATTTTCTGCCGAGCCGTCCTCCTTGTCGCGCTCCTCGCTGTCAACATAGGCGATTGTCCAGCCTTCGTGGCTCAGCGACTTGCCGTCGGCGCCGAGCAGATCCAGTTCGGCAATTGAGGCGTAAGGCTGGCCGTCCAGCGACGAGAGCGGCTCGATGCAAAAATAACGGCCGGTGGCGGGCGCGGTGAATTTCACTTCCTGCATCGCGGAACCGGGCGCGAACGACGCGGTGAGAACCGGCGTTGCCGAATCCAGTTTCAACGTCGCCGCAGGACGCCGCGATCTGGCAAAATCTTTTTCGGGATGCAGTTCGTTGAGGATTGGTTTGGCGAGCCCGGCGATTTCCGGTTTTTCCGGGCCGAGCAAATCGAGAATCACAATTTCATTTTTGCCGGACTTCAACCACGGGCCGGGGACATACATCGTCTGCGACGGGCCGATGTTCCAATAGCGTCCGAGACAATGGCCGTTTACCCAGACAACGCCTTTGCCCCACGGACGCATATCCAAAAATGTGTCGCCGGGGTTTTCAACGTCCACCGTCGCGCGCCAGAATGCCGGAGCCTCTTCTTTAAAGAATTTGTTCATTGAGTTTGTATATCCATTTGGGTCTCCTTGGTATATTGGGGTTGGCGCTGGATGAAATTTTAAGCCCGCCAGCATTTTATCATCGAGTGGCAGATTGAAAATTTTCCAACCATTTAATTCATGGCCGCCCAGTTTCACCGGCGCGTGAATTCCTTTCTGGTCGAAAACTTCCTGTCCGAAATTCACATGGCCGACGGCTTCGACCAAAATGTCCAGCGTCGCAGATTTTTCGAGTGCGGGCAGTTGCATTTTGTAACTGTTGTTGCGTCGGTCAAAAATCCCGACGCGTTTGCCGTCGAGAAAAACAAATCCGTAATCATGAATGCTTGTTGCTTCGAGTGTTTGCCCCAGACCGGCGGGAATCGTCGTGCGATACAAAATGTCGCCGTGGCCTTGATCGTATTTTTCCATTGTTTCCGGCGTCGCGTCGGCAATTGCCGACGGTAGGTTTTCAAAAATCGGCGCGACTTCCGTCGCTTCAACAGGCGCGATGGTGATGACTGCGTTGGTCGGCGGAACGTCGGGAATTTTTTCGCCGGGCAAAAGATATTTGGCGAACAGTGCGCGCGTCTGGAAAAATTTTTCAGTCGGCCAGCCCGCCTCGCTGATGGGCGCGTCGTAATCGTAGCTGGACGTGTCGGGCTTGAACGGCCGGTCCGCGCCGGACCAAAGTCCGAACGTTGAGCCGCCGTGAACCATGTAGATGCTGAACGACTCGTCGTTCTTCAGCATGTATTCGAGGTCGGCGAGATATTGCGGCGTCTTGCCGAGATGATGCGGTGCGCCCCAGGTGTCGAACCAGCCAGGATAAAATTCGCCGCACATCAGCGGGCCTTGCGGGAGGATTTCGCGAAGCGCCTTGAACCCGGCGGCGGGGCCAGCTCCGAAATTCACGACCGGAAACAGATCAGGAACGTAAGCCTTTTTCAAATCATAGGTAGGATTGCAGTCGAAGAGCGTCACATCAAATCCGGCATCGATCATCACCTGCCGCAGTTCGCCCATGTATTGCGTGTCTCGGCCGAAAGAGCCGTATTCATTCTCGACCTGCACCATGAGGATCGGCCCTCCGTGCGTAATCTGGAGCGGGGCAAATTGTTTTGCGACTTCGTGCAAATAGTAGGTCGCGGCTTGCATGAAATGTGGGTCGCGCGTGCGGAGCTTGATGTCGTCGTATTTCAACAGCCACCACGGCAGGCCACCGCCGTCCCATTCGGCGCAGGCATACGGTCCGGGCCGCAGAATCACCCACAATCCTTCTTCCTGCGCGATGCGGCAAAATTCCATGACGTCCGCCTGGCCGCTCCAGTCAAATTTTCCCGGCTGGAACTCGATCTGGTTCCAGAAAAGATAGGCGCAGACGGTGTTCAATCCCATCGCCTTGGCCATCTGCAAACGGTTGCGCCAGTATTCGCGTGGCACCCGCGCGGCGTGGACTTCGCCGCAGCGGATTTGAAACCGCGCGCCGTCCAGCAGGAAATCATTCGTGCCGATGACGAAGGTATGAATTGTGTTTGTTCCGGTATCGGCCAACACCGGCCGCGCGGCCAGAACCAAAAACAGCGGGGCGCAGAAAATGAGCCGTTTCATGCAGCCGGAAAATCTTGCGGGAAAGTGCATGGCAGGCATTATTTCCAATAATCGCAAAACTGCAAGTCTCGCGTTACGTGGTTGAAGGCCAGTTACGATTTCATCCGCGAAAATTTTTTGAGTGACCGGAAACGTGATGGCGGAAGATTGCGGAAGAAAATCCATCGCCCGAAATTCCCATTTTAACGCCGTATCTGGTAACTAACAGCCGGCTGTTTGCGTCCAAACAGTCATTCTTGCATGGCAAAAAAAAGATTTTACATCATTTGCGCCGCCGTGGCCTGCCTTTATGTCAGGATTTTGTCTGGCGCGGATATGCTCACTTATTTCGGAACGCAACGCACAGGGACAAACGCCGGTTTCTCGCTCGCGCATTTTGACACGGACACCGGCGTGCTCACGAAGCCGGAATTTCTGCTCGCCGCCACCGCGCCCGCATTTTTTGTGATCCATCCCGATGGCCGGCATCTTTACACCTGCAACGCCGCCAGTTCCGGCGGCGTTTCCGCCTATGAAATCGAACCGCACACCGGCGCGCTGAAATTTCTCAACCGCGTTTCGTCCGGCGGCGCCGGGCCATGCTATGTCAGCCTCGACCAGACGGCTCGTTTCGCGCTCGTGGCGAATTATGCCGGCGGCAGCATCGCCGTCTTCGCCATCCAGCCCGACGGCAGCCTTGGCGAACGCACGGCGTTTGTGCAGCATACCGGGAACAGCGTGAACCCTCAGCGGCAGACGCACGCCTACGCGCATTCCATCATCGTTGACCCGTCCAACTGGTTCGCGCTCGTGGACGATCTCGGCGTGGATAAAATTTTTGTCTATCGTTTCAACGCGCAGGACGGCTCGCTCACGCCGAATGACCCGCCTTTCGCCGGCATCAGGCCCGGCTCCGGCCCGCGTCATCTGGCATTTCATCCGAATGGCCGCTGGGTTTATGTCATCAGCGAAATCGCCAGCACCGTGACTGCGTTCAATTGGAATCCGGCAAACGGCTCGCTCGCGGAATTTCAAACCATTTCCGCGCTGCCGGAAAATTTCAACGGCACGAACACCTCCGCCGAAATTGCATTGCATCCGAACGGAAAATTTCTCTACGCCTCCAACCGCGGCGATGACAGCCTCGCCGTTTTCGCGATTGACCCGGCGACCGGAAAACTGGGATTGGTTGAACGCGTTTCCTGCGGCGGGAGGACGCCGCGCTTTTTCACGTTTGATCCCACGGGCAAATGGCTGCTCTGCTCAAACCACGGCAGCGACACCACGGTCGTTTTTCGCGTGGATGAAAAAACTGGAAAACTGGCGCAAATCGGCCAGCCTGTGTCCGTGTCCTATCCATTCTGCGAACGATTTTTGCCCGTGCAATGACAAGTGAGATTTCCATGAAAGTCAATTCAGCCAATCCATCGCCGACCCTTGCCCGCGCGCAAAAACACTTTCGTCGGCAAACTGCCCGTGCATTCGGTGACGGCTGCCATCAGCATCGCGGCGCAGGCGCAGCAATTTCCCGGCGCGCAGGAAATCGTCACCGAACGGCCACTGAAGCTGCGTTCTGGATCGCATACCGTTCATTTGAATTTTTCAAGAATCCGAAGTCGAAACAATAAAACTGAAATCAACACATGAAAAAAAGTTCAATCCTGATTCCACTCGCAGCTTTGTATATGGCATTTCCATCGCTGACGATGGCGCAGACGAGCAACCTGATGGCCGACGGCGGAAATTCCGAGGGCTACGACATGGCGCCGGAGACGACGCTCGAAGTAGTCAACGCCGCCAACGCCATGATTCCGACGCCAAATCCGCCGGGGCCTTTCCAGCCGACGTGGGATTCGCTCAAGGAAAATTACAAGGTGCCGCAATGGTTTGTGGATGCGAAGTTCGGCCTCTTCATGCACTGGGGGCTTTATTCCGTGCCCGCGCATCACAACGAATGGTATGAGAAACACATGTATGGCGCGGACAGCCAGTGGCACATTGACCATTTCGGCCCGCAGGACAAATTCGGCTACAAGGATTTCATCCCGATGTTCACGCAATCAAATTTCAATGCCGAAGCGTGGGCGGAACTGTTCAAAAAATCCGGTGCGAAGTTCGTCGTGCCGACGGCGGAGCACCACGAAAACTTTGCGATGTGGGACAGCCAGGTGACGCCGTTCAACGCGATGCAAATGGGGCCGCATCGCGACCTCATCGGCGAGTTGTCCAAGGCCGTGCGCAAGCAGGGATTAAAATTCGGCGTGTCGAATCACGGCATCGAAAATTTTCAGTTCATCAATCCGCCCGCCGCGATGATTGCCGACATGAAGGCGAAGCAGGTTGATCTCTTTGACCCGAAATGGGCGGATTTTTACAACGTCGCCGACCGCAGCGACGCCGCGTGCGAACGATTTTTGACGAACTGGTTCGCGCGCAACGTCGAGCTGATTGACAAATATCAGCCGGATATGCTGTGGTTCGACAACGGCGTTGACCAGCGCTACCTCGACCCGTTGAAGCTGCGCGTCGCGGCCTACTACTACAATCGCGCGAGCGAATGGGGCAAGGAAGTTTCCATCAGCACCAAAAAAGCCGCCTACGCGCCGAGCAACAAAAACACCGAGACGATTGGTTCCATCATTGATTTTGAAAAAATCGGCGGGCGTTCGCCGTCCGGCATCCGCACCGGCGCATGGCAGGTGGACGAACCCATTGGCAGCACCTGGGGTTACACGGAAGGCGAGCGCATTTCCGGCCCCGCGCCGATCATCGCCAAGCTCGCCGACACCGTCAGCAAAAACGGCACGCTGCTGCTGAACCTTTCGCCCAAGGCGGACGGCACGTTTCCGCCGGAGATTCCCGCGACGCTGCTGGAAATCGGCGCGTGGCTCGGCGTGAACGGCGAGGCGATTTACGGCACGCACAACTGGACGAAATTCAGCGAAGGCGGACGCGGCAGCCTGAACATCCGCTTCACCGTGAAGGGCGACGCGCTTTACGCCATCATCCTCGGCAACTGGCCGGGCGCGGAAGCCGTCATCACGTCGCTGCCCGCAACGGCGGGGAAAATTGAAACGGTCACGATGCTCGGCAGCGACGGCAATCTGCAATTCACGCAGGACGCCGCCGGATTGAATGTGAAGCTGCCCGCCGCCGTGCCGTGCAAATACGCCTACGTCCTGAAAATCACCGGCCTGAAAATGAATCCGCCGACGTGGACGGCGTCGGGAAATCCGCAATAAGGAAAACATCAAATGAGCGCATCAAACAAAACATTCCAAATGAAAATGCCGCGACTTTTCAAGTGTCTGGCGGCGGCGATGATTTTTGCCGCGACGGGAAAAAATCTTCTCGCGCAAACGAATAATGAATCCGCGATTCCGCCAACGGACATTCTGGCGCGCACCACGCGCCTGGAAAATGTCCCGGCCAACACCAACCTGCCGTCGCTGTTTGTCATCGGCGATTCCACCGTGCGCAACGGCCGGGGCCGCGGCGACGGCGGCCAGTGGGGCTGGGGCGATGAACTCGCCATGTTTTTTGACACGAGCAAAATCAACGTCGTCAACCGCGCGGTCGGCGGCACGACGAGCCGCACGTTTTACCGTGACCTGTGGACACGAGTGCTGGCGATGATCAAGCCCGGCGATTTTGTCCTCATGCAGTTCGGCACGAACGGCGGCGTGGTCAACGAGGCCGTTTTAAGCCCGAGCGCCCGCTCGCGAGGCGAACTTCACGGCATCGGCGACGAGACGCAGGAGATCACCAACATAATCACCAAAAAATTCGAGGTCGTTCATTCCTTCGGCTGGTATGAAAAGCAGATGATCGCTGACGCGCGGGCCAAGGGTGCGACGCCGATGGTCTGTTCCTTGATCCCGCGCAACAGCTGGAAGAACGGCAAGGCCGCGCGTTCCGGCGCGGACAGCGCCGCCGGCTGGGCGCGCGACGCCGCGAATTCCGTGAACGCGCCGTTCATTGAACTCAACGAAATCATCGCGCGCCAATATGACGAACTCGGACAGGAAAAAGTGAACGCGCTGTTTGTCGCTGGCGCTGGTCCGCACACGAGCCTGGCCGGCGCGGAGACGAACGCCGTTTGCGTCGTTTCCGGACTCAAAGGCTTGAATGAAAATCCGCTGGCAAAATTCCTTTCGGAAAAAGGAAAAGCGATTGAACCTTACGCGCCGGTCGTCCAAGCTGATCCGAACAAATCATCCGCACACCAATAATCATGAAAACCTTCTGCACTTTTGCCTCGGCGATTTTTCTGGCCGCAACATTGCGCGCGCAAACCGATTTGAAATTTTCGTTTGGCGCGGACGCGAAAGCCGGCTGGACGCCGGTTGCGCCGACGAATTTATATTCGCCGGAGCAGGGCCATGGCTTTGAGCCGGGCGCCGATGTCGTCGCAGGGAACGATTCCATCGCCAGCGACAAGCCGTTTTATTTTTCCGCAAAATTGCCGGAGGGAAATTACAAAGTCACCGTGACGCTCGGCGGCGACACAGAATCCACGACGACCATCAAGGCCGAGCTGCGGCGGTTGATGCTCGAAAAAATCCACACGGAAGCCGGAAAAATGGTGACGCGCTCGTTCATCGTGAACCTGCGCACGCCGGAAATTTCCACCGGCGGCACGGTGAAGTTGAAAGATCGCGAGAAAACGAGCGAGTGGCGCGACTGGGATGACAAGCTGACGTTGGAATTCAACGGCACGCATCCAAGCGTTTCCAAAATGGAAATTGAAAAGGCGGATGTGCCCACGGTTTATATTCTCGGCGATTCGACCGTTTGTGACCAGCCTGCCGAGCCGTGGAACAGCTGGGGACAGATGCTGCCCAGATTTTTCAAACCGGAAATTGCCGTGGCCAACCATGCCGAATCCGGCGAGTCCATCGCATCGTCGCTTGGCGCGAAGCGGTTTGAAAAAGTTTTCAGCCTGATGAAGCCGGGCGACTATTTTTTTGTGCAATACGGACACAACGACCAGAAGGACAAAAAGCCGGACGCGCTGGAGACTTACAAGACGAACCTGGTGAAAATCGTGGCCGAGACCCGCTCCAAGGGCGGAACGCCGGTGCTGGTCACTTCGATGGAACGGAAAGGTGGCGTGGAGAACGACACTCTCGCCGGCTACCCCGACGCGGTGCGCGAAGTTGCCAAGTCTGAAAACTGCGCGCTGATTGACCTGAACGCGATGAGCCGGGTTTTTTACAAGGCGCTCGGCGACGACATCGGCAAGGCGTTCCAGGACGGCACGCACCACAATAATTACGGCAGCTATGAGCTTGCGCAATGCGTCATCGAAGGGATCAAGCAGGACAAACTGCCGCTCGCAAAATTCATTGCGGACGATTTCCAGGATTTTGACCCGGCGCATCCCGATGCGCTTGCCACGTTTTCGATGCCGGTCAGCCCGGCGTTTTCAACGGTGAAGCCGCTGGGGAATTAATGCAGTTGCAACAGGTAGAAACTTTGCGCGGCATTTGTGTTCATCGCATTGGTAAAGCTGAAATTGCCGCCGGCGTCAAATTGATTGGTCAGCAGGCGAGTCCAATTTGTCAGCGGCGCGGCGACGTTGGTGGATGTCAGTATATAATACGTCCCGAATGCCTGGCCGCCTGAACCGTTCAGGATCAAGTTGCCGCCCGCTAATTTAATGCCGCCGATGACGGGCGGTGCCGGCAATTGCACGATGAGGTTGATCTGTCCCGGCGTGTTCGTGCTGATCGTGCAAACAAAACCCGCCGGCGCGGACGCGATGGAAAGATTTCCCATCGTCAGCGCGCCGCCGTATGTGAACAGCGTGTAAGTGCCCGCGCCAAATCCACCGAGGTTCGTGATGCTCAACTGCCCGCCCAAAGTCAAATTGCCCGACACAGCCACTTCGTCGCCGTTCGTGCCGAGGCCGAATTGCAATCCGGTCTGGTCGCTCAAATCCAGTTCGTTGCTGATCGTTAGAATGCCGCTGGCGCTGCCAGTGCCGGACTGATTTCCGGGTGAAAGAATGGCACCGTCATCAAACGCAGTGAGCCCGGCAATGATGCCGCCGCCGGAAAGCGCCGCGCCGCTGGCGACAAAAACCTGGTTTGTGCCGGTCGCGCTGCCGGTGGTGTTGTTGACCTGCAACGTTCCCGCGCTCACGGTCATGCCGCCGACAAATGAGTTGCTGCCGGTGAGCGTCCATGTGCCGGTGCCGATTTTTTCGATGGCGGTGATGGCGTTGGTGGTTTGCTCGGCAATGGTGCCGGCGAAAGTCGCGTCAATATTTGCGCCACCAACCTGCCAGGTGAAAACATTTCCGGCCGTCGTGCCGCCGAGCAAAGCCGACGAACTGCCGCCGGAAAGTGCGCCGATTTGCAGCGTCGTCCCCGCCGGATCAACCGCGCCTTGAAAATCCATCCAGTTGCCGTTGGTCAGATTGATCGCGGCGTTCGGATAGCCGGTGAAATTCAGGACGCGAAATTCGCCGCCGCCCGTCACATTGATGTTGCCGGTGAACGCCGACCAGTCGCCGTAAAGACTGGTGCGAACATAAGTCACGTTGAAATTCAGTGTGCCGCCGCCAGTCAGCGATCCCCACAAATCGCAGCGCGAATCCGTGATCAGCGTGCCGGTGGCATTTGCCGGAACGACTAGATTCCAATACGAGCCGTTGTAAGTGTTCACGTTGTCATACATTGCGAGCGTGCCGCCATTGAGCGTGACGTTGCCGGTGCCCAGGCCAAACTGGTTGGCGATGTCGTTGCTCAAATAAATCGTGCCGCCGTTGATGACGGTGCCGCCGCTGAAACTGTTGCTGCCGCCCAAAGTCAGGGTGGCGGAACCGGCCTTGACCAGTTGGCCGACGCCGCCAAGCGCGCCGCCGCTGATGGTGTAATTCAAGACGGAATTTGTGACCGTGACCTGGCCCGGCTGCACGCCGCCGAAAATGACGACGTTGCCGTTGGTCGAAGTGTCGTTAAAAATCACGGAATCAAAGTTATAGAAAATGTCGGGGTTGCCGCCGTTGAGCCAGTTGACGGTGCTTGTGTCCCATGCGGCGCCGTTTGTGCCGAACCAGACGAGCGTGGCCGGCGGCGAACCGGCGACGTTGAGCAGCACGGTTCCCGGCGTGGCCGTGTTGAAGGAGAATGTCTGGCGCGATCCTGACGATCCCGCCCAAGAAAGATTTGCAGCGCTTCCAATTATCGAACTACCGCCGCTGATGAGCGTGTAATTTC
>Ga0182024_10023384_pt1 | contig 11072 bp, 14 predicted proteins | sample P32metaG_FD_120480 | JGI IMG/M metagenome (GOLD analysis project Ga0182024, IMG submission 120480) | Permafrost microbial communities from Stordalen Mire, Sweden - P3-2 metaG (Illumina Assembly) | ecosystem: Environmental > Terrestrial > Soil > Wetlands > Permafrost | place: Sweden: Stordalen... | reverse complement strand
GGTGTGGACATCGCCCGCCGGACGGTCGCCAAATACCGTGAGGCAATGCGCATCCCCTCGTCGGTGCAGCGCCGACGCGAAAAACTGATGGCGCTATGAGCGTGGCGGAGGCCCGGTATGGAGGCTGATCAGACCGGCGGCGACATCACCGATCTGGTGACGCCGCGCGGCGTCATCGCCCAGCTGCGCGCGCCGACCAAGCGGCAGGTGCTGCAGGAGCTGGCGCGGCGCGCCGCCACGATGACGGGCATTCCCGACCGGCGGATCTACGACGCGCTGACCGAGCGCGAGCGGCTCGGCACGACCGGCATCGGCACCGGGGTCGCGATCCCGCATTGCCGGCTGCCCGAGCTCACCCGGCTGTACGGGATGTTCGCCCGGCTCGAACGACCCGTGCCGTTCGAAGCGATCGACGACCAGCCGGTCGACCTCGTGTTTCTGCTGCTGGCGCCGAGCGAAGCCGGGGCCGAGCACCTGAAGGCGCTCGCCCGCGTCTCGCGCCTCCTGCGCGACCGCGTGATGTGCGAGAAGCTGCGCGGCGCCAACAGCGCCGACGCGCTCTATGCGCTGCTGACAGGTGGCGCGGCCGGTTAAGGAGGGGTGTCCCTCTCCGCCCCCGGGGCGGAGAGGTTAGGCGAGGTGGGGGATTCCAGAGGCGTTCGAGCATGCCCACCTCACCCTCCCATCGCTTTGCGATGGGTCCCTCCCTCTCCCCCAATGGCGGAGAGGGATTTAATCAATGCACGCTGACCGGCTCCAGCTCGTTCTGGCGGACCACCGCGAAGGCGATGTCGCGATCGCCGATCAGCGCCATCTGGGTCCCGTCGGCGGCGTGGATCGCGTAGCCGGCATTGCCGTCGACCATCACCTGTTTGACATAGGCGACGTCTTGCATGCCGAGCGTCGCCAAATCGTTCGCGGTCATCTGCCGCATCTGTTCGATCGTCTGCATCCCTACCTCCTCCTGCTCCGGTCTTGAGCCGGTCGGCAGGCGGTTAAGTCCCGGCTAAACCCTCGCCGGGAACATGCGAATTTCACGCCAAGCTATTTAGACGAACGCACCAGGGTCGCGGTCGTTCGCGTCAGCTCTACCGGATCGGCCTTGCCGGCCGCGTCCCTGATCTCGATCGTACGCACCCGGGTCTCCACCGGCGGGCGCGTCAGCTCGATATGCAGCAGGCCGTTGTCGAGCCAGGCGCCGCGCACCTCGATGCCCTCGGCGAGCACGAACGAGCGTTGGAACTGGCGGGCGGCGATGCCGCGATGCAGGTAGAGGCGGCTGTCATCGTCGGTTTGCTTGCCGCGAACGACAAGCTGGTTGTCCTCGATCGTCAGCTTCAAGTCGCTCATCGCGAACCCGGCCACGGCCAACGTGATGCGCAGCGAATTCTCGCCGACCTGCTCGATATTGTAAGGCGGATACCCATCGCTCGAGACCTTGCTGACCCGGTCGAGCGCCCGCTCGAAATGGTCGAAACCCAGCAGGAGCGGGGAATTGAACAGCGACAAACGTGCCATGGCGGCTTCTCCTCACCGAGCGAGACACCCCATCGGACCCGGTTTCGGCACCCGACGGCATGGTTTATTTGGGGATGACCGATACCCCGATCAAGCGAGCGCGCGGAGTACTCCCCGCGGGCCCATGTAATGGCAATGCTGTTGCAAAGCCTCGCGGCACCCCATATGAGCGGCGGATTAGCTCCGCGCCGCCGCCTTTAATAGCGGGTGAACACGACTATGACCAAACGAACCGCGCAGTGGCGCCTCTTCGCGGCCCTGCTATTCAGCCTCACCCTCGCCTTGACGCCAAGCCTCGCCGAGGCGCGCGCCGGAACGAGCTTTGGCGGCGGATTCTCGGGCATGGGCAGCCGCGGCACGCGCAGCTTCGAGAATAACGGCGCGGCGCCGCTCAGCCGCTCGATGGAAACGCCGTCGGCGGGCATCGGTGCGGGCGCCGGCTTTGGCGGCGGCAGCTTCTTCTCGCGCCACCCGTTCCTGACCGGCATGTTCGGCGGGTTCCTCGGCTCGATGCTGTTCGGCGGCGGGTTCTTCGGCCACATGTTCGGCGGGCTGTTTTCGATCCTGCTCATCGGGTTCGTGATCTTCTTTCTGGTCCGACTGCTGTCCGGCGGGTTCGCCAGCGCGGGACGCGGCGGCTTCGCGCCGCGCTCGGTCGGCGCCGCGGCGGCGCCGGCGCCGCGTTATCGCGGTCGCGAGATCACCGTCGACGACGCCGACCTCAACGCCTTCCAGTCCCTGCACGCGGCGATCCAGGAGGCCTGGAGCCGCTCCGACCTCGCCCAGATGCGTCAGCTGATGACGCCGGAAATGCTCAGCTACTTCTCCGAGGAGCTGACCCGCAATTCGAGCCAAGGCATCCAGAACATGGTGTCGAACGTCAGCCTGGTGAAAGCCGAGCTGACCGAGAGCTGGGAAGAGGGCGATTTGCAATACGCCACCGCCTATATGCGGTGGACCGCCCTCGACTACTCGGTGCGGATCGGCGCCGCCCCGTCGAGCCCCGGCGCGCTCGTCGCCGGCGACCCGCGCGTGCCGACCGAGGCCGAGGAGGTGTGGACCTTCGTCCGCCGCCGTGGCGGCCATTGGCTGTTGTCGGCGATCCAGCAGGTTTAGCTACTGCCGCAAGCCGCGCAGCCTCGCGTCGCCGAACCCGGGCGATTCGTCCACGCGGAACCCGAAGCGCTTGGCCGCGGCGATGATGTCGTCAAGGAACTGCGCGTAGTCGCGCCCCGATGCCGGTGCTAACGCCGGCACCAGGAAATACGGCGTCTCGGGCTCGCCAGCATGGCGATTGGCGCGCTCCAGCTCGAAACATCCGCTCTCATCGGGGGCGGAGCCGACGCGAACGCCGTACTGGACAGCGTTCGGCGCCTCGTTCCGCGCCGCGTCGCTGGCGAACGCGTCCCGCGGGTAGGCGCGCTCCAGCGTGCCGCGATCGTTGGCATTGACCTTGCTCATCCCTGGCCCAACGCCGCCGGGGCCGGCGGCGTTCCCGGCGGTTACGGCCAGGCGGCTTCCGGCGGCAGGGACATCAGGATGGCCTCGACATTGCCGCCGGTCTTGAGCCCGAACCGGGTGCCGCGGTCGTAGAGCAGGTTGAACTCGACATAGCGGCCGCGGCGGACGAGTTGGTGGCGGCGCTGCTCGGGGGTCCATTCGAGGCGCATCCGCGCCCGCACGATCGGCGCGTAGGCGGCGAGAAACGCCTCGCCGACCGCGCGCGCGAAGGCGAAATCGCGCTCCGGGTCGCCGCCGTCGAGATAGTCGAAGAAGATCCCGCCGGCGCCGCGCGGCTCGCCGCGATGCGGCAGGAAGAAATAGTCGTCGCACCATTTCTTGAATTTGGCGTAGGCGTCCGGCTCGTAGGCGTCGCACGCGCCGCGCAGCGCGGCGTGGAACTCGGCGGCCGCCGGCTCGTCGGGATAGATCGGCGTCAGATCGGCACCGCCGCCGAACCAGGCCTTGCGCGTCGCGATATGCCTTGTGTTCATATGCACGGCCGGGACGAGCGGCGAGCACGGGTGCGCGACGAGCGAGATGCCGGCCGCCCAGAAGCGCGGATCTTCCGCCGCGCCGGGAATTTCCGCGCGAAATTCGGGGGCGAATTCGCCGAACACGGTCGAGACATTGACCCCGATCTTCTCGAAGACGTGGCCTTTCATCACCGCCATCGTCCCGCCGCCGCCGCCGGGGCGCCGCCAGTCGCTGCGCACGAACCGGGCGCCCGCGCCGCCGGTAAGTTCGTCCTCGATCGCCTCGCATTCGGCGCAGATACGGTCGCGCAACACCGCGAACCAGTCGGCGGCGCGCTGCTGGCGGCCGGCATCGGGAAGCGAAGCGTTCACATCCTCGGCCATGGTCGCCGTCACGAAGCGGGCAGCCCGCCGGTCTGACGCAGCGCCTCGTAGAGCGCGATCGCCCCGGCCAGCGCGACGTTGAGCGATCGCGCCTCGCCGCGCAAGGAAATGACGACCCGTGCGTCGGCCGCGTCGTGCACCTGAGGCGGCACGCCGGCGCTTTCGCGGCCCAACAGGAGCGTGTCTCCCGGCGCGAACGCGAAGCGGTCGAGCGCGACGCTGCCCGACGTCGTCAGCAGGATAAGGCGCGAATCGGCCTCGCGCGCGGCGCGGAAGGCCGCCCAGGAAGGATGGCGGCGGATCACGGCGAGTGCGGCATAATCGAGCGCCGCGCGCTTCAGGCGACGGTCGTCGAAGAGGAAACCGAAGGGCTCTATCAGCTCGACGACGACGCCAAAACACGCCGCCAGACGCAACAGCGCGCCGGTATTCTGCGGAATGTCCGGCTCATAGAGGGCGAGGCGCACACCAATTCCCCAAGGGTTGCAAAAAGAACGCGCGAGCGACATCACCGGAACGCGTATAGTGTGCCGCGTTCCTTGCCGATTTATGCGGCAGTCTGTCGCATAGTTCGGGTTCTTCAACGGTATAGCTTGCGGTTTTCCGGGTCGCCGGACGGGTGGCGGCCGCCTCACGAGGTTTCGCATGTCGGATGTGGCGCAATCGCAGGTTTCCCATGGCCACGGCTCCGGGCACGACGGCGATACGCGGCGGGACTTCCTGACGCTGACCGCCTCGGCGCTCGGCGTCATTGGGCTCGCCAGCGCGATCTGGCCGTTTATCGACAGCCTCAACCCGGCCAAGGACACGCTTGCGCTGTCGACGACCGAGGTCGATTTGTCGCCGATCCAGGCCGGCCAGCGGCTGACCGTCGCCTGGCAGGGCAAGCCGGTGTTTATCGACCACCGCCCGGCGGCCGAGATCAAGGCGGCGCAGGATGTCGACGTCTCGACGCTGCGCGACCCGCAAAAGGATTCGGACCGGGTGCAGAAGCCCGAATGGCTGATCGTCGTCGGCGTCTGCACGCATCTCGGCTGCATCCCGTTGGGGCAAAAGCAAGGCGACGACCGCGGCCCGTTCGGCGGCTGGTTCTGCCCGTGCCACGGCTCGATCTACGATACCTCGGCGCGTATCCGCCAGGGTCCGGCGCCGCTCAACCTGCTGGTGCCGCCGTACAAATTCACCTCCGACGCCAAGATCACGATCGGTTAGGACACGCCATGCCCGTAACCGGAACCGGCCGGACCAGCCGGATCATCCGCTGGATCGACTATCGGCTGCCGTTCGTCGCCATGCTCGAGCATGAGCTGAACGAGTACCCGACCCCGCGCAACCTGAATTACTGGTGGAATTTCGGCTCGTTGGCCGGGATCATCCTGGTGATCATGATCGTCAGCGGCGTCGTGCTGGCGATGTACTACACGCCAAACGCGGCGATGGCGTTCGATTCGGTCGAGCGCATCATGCGCGACGTCAATTATGGATGGCTGCTGCGCTACATCCATATGAACGGCGCGTCGATGTTCTTTCTGATCGTCTATATCCACATGTTCCGCGGGCTCTATTACGGCTCGTACAAATACCCGCGCGAGCTTCTGTGGATGCTTGGCGTCATCATCTTGCTGCTGATGATGGCGACGGCGTTCATGGGCTACGTGCTGCCCTGGGGCCAGATGAGCTTTTGGGGCGCGACGGTGATCACCAATCTGTTCTCGGCCATCCCGGTGTTCGGGCAAAAGATCGTGACGCTGCTCTGGGGCGGGTTCACCGTCGGCAACCCGACGCTCAACCGCTTTTTCTCGCTGCACTATCTGCTGCCGTTCGTGATCGTCGCGGTGATCGGCCTGCACCTGGTCGCGCTGCACACCCACGGCTCGAACAACCCGCTCGGCATCGACCACAAGGGCCCGCAGGATTCGATCCCGTTCCATCCGTACTACACGATCAAGGACATGTTCGGGCTGATGGTGTTCCTGATCGTCTTCGCGATCTTCATCTTCTACCTGCCGAACTTCCTCGGCGACCCGCAGAACTATATCCCGGCCAACCCGCTGCAGACGCCGCCCGATATCGTCCCCGAATGGTACTTCCTGCCGTTCTACGCGATCCTGCGCTCGATGACGTTCAACGTGCTCGGCATTCCCAGCAAGCTGATCGGCGTCATGCTGATGTTCTCGTCGATCCTGGTGCTGTTCTTGCTGCCGTGGCTCGACACCTCGCGGGTGCGCAGCGCCCGGTTCCGGCCGATCTATAAATGGGTGTTCTGGCTTCTGGTGATCGACGTGCTGGTGCTCGGCTATTGCGGCGCGCATCCGCCGGCGGGGACGATCGTGATCGTCGGGCAGCTCGCGACCTTCTATTACTTCCTCCACTTCCTGATCCTGTTCCCGCTGATCGGCAAGATCGAGCGGCCGCGACCGTTGCCGACCAGCATCGGCGCCGCAGTGCTCGGACCGTCCGGCGCGGCGGGGGGAAACTGACATGCCACGGTTTGTTCTTGCCTTCGCCGCCGCGCTGGCGCTTGCCGTCGTCCATGGCGGCGGCGCGCGCGCCCAGGAAGAGGCGCCGCCGGCGCCACACCAGCAATGGTCGTTCGAAGGGGTGTTCGGCACCTATGACGAGGCGGCGCTGCAACGCGGCTTCCAGGTCTACAAGGAGGTCTGCTCGGCCTGCCACGCGCTTAAGCACCTCTACTACCGCGACCTGACCGACCTCGGCTACAGCGAGGACCAGGTCAAAGGCTTCGCGGCGCAGGCCCAGGTCACCGACGGGCCGAACGACCAGGGCGAGATGTACCAGCGCCCGGCCAAGCCGTCCGACCCGATCGTGGCGCCGTTCCCGAACGACCAGGCGGCGCGCGCGGCGAACAACGGCGCGCTGCCGCCCGATCAGTCGCTGATCGTCAAGCAGCGCGAGGGCGGCCCGGACTATATCTACGCCATCGCCACCGGCTACAAGGACGCGCCGGCCGGGTTCAAGCTCAACCCGAACATGTATTACAACGAGTATTTCCCCGGGCATCAGATCGCGATGCCGCCGCCGCTGACCGCCGATGGCCAGGTGACCTACGCCGACGGCACCAAGGCGACGATCCCGCAGATGGCGCACGACGTCACCACCTTCCTCGCCTGGGCCGCGGAGCCGAACCTCAACGAGCGGCATCGCATGGGCGCGAAGGTGATCCTGTTCCTGATCATCGCCGCCGGGATATTCTATGCTGCGAAGCGCAGGATCTGGGCTGCCCTGCACTGACGGGTCGCCCTGCGGAAGCCTATTGCGTCCTTCGAGACGCGCTCCGCGAGCGCTCCTCAGGATGACGAAAATATTGGATGGCATAAAGAAAGCCCGTCATCCTGAGGAGGGTGCGCAGCACCCGTCTCGAAGGACGCACGGATGACCACGCCTGTTATCGGCATTATCGGCGGCAGCGGACTTTACGAGATCGATGGGCTCGCCGATGTGGCGTGGCGGCGGGTCGCGAGCCCGTTCGGCGAGACCTCGGACGAATTCTGCTTCGGCAGCCTCGACGGCCAGCCGGTGGTGTTCCTGCCGCGACACGGGCGCGGCCATCCTCTGCCGCCCTCCGGCATCAATTTTCGCGCCAATATCGACGCGCTGAAACGTTGCGGCGTCACCGACATCGTCTCGCTGTCGGCGGTCGGCAGCCTGCGCGAGGATCTGGCGCCGGGCGATTTCGTGCTGGTCGACCAGTTCCTCGACCGCACCTTCGCCCGTGAAAAGAGCTTCTTCGGACCCGGCTGCGTCGCTCATGTATCGATGGCGCACCCGGTCTGCGGCCGGGTCGGCGACGCGCTGGCCGCGGCCGGCGGTCCGGCCAGTATCGCGGTCAAGCGCGGCGGCACCTATATCGTCATAGAGGGGCCGCAATTCTCGACCCTCGCCGAGAGCCGGCTCTACCGCGCCTGGGGCTGCGATGTGATCGGCATGACCAACATGCCCGAGGCGAAGCTCGCCCGCGAGGCCGAGATTTGCTACGCGACGGTGGCGATGGTCACCGATTACGATTGCTGGCACCCCGGCCATGACGCGGTAAGCGTCGAGATGATCTTGCAGGTGCTGCTCGCCAACGCCGAGAAAGCCCGCGCGCTGGTCAAGAGCGTGGTGCCGCTGTTGGCCGGGCATGACGGCCCGTGCCGGCAAGGCTGCCAACATGCGCTCGACCATGCGCTGATCACCGCCCCCGCCGCGCGCGACAAGGCGTTTGTCGCTCGGCTCGACGCGGTCGCCGGCCGCGTGCTGAAGACGTAAGCGATGAACGTCAACGGGCGTGCGATGCGCACGATCTGGCTCGCCGAGGATGGACGTTCGGTCGAGGTCATCGACCAGCGCCTGTTGCCGCATGAGCTGGTCGTCGCCAGGCTCGCGACGCTCGACGACGCGGTGCGGGCGATCCGCGACATGGCGGTGCGCGGCGCGCCGCTGATCGGCGCGACGGCCGCCTACGGCGTGGCGCTGGCCGCTGCCGATGACCCATCCGATTACGGCGTCGCACTTGCGATCGAGGTGCTGGCCGCGACGCGGCCGACCGCGGTCAATCTGCATTGGGCGCTCGAAGCGATGCGGCAGGCGCTTGTGGAGCTGCCGCCGCGGCGGCGCCAGGACGCCGCGCTCGCCCGCGCCGCCGAAATCGCGGAGGAGGATGTCGCGATCAACCGCGCGATCGGCGAGCACGGCCTGCCGCTCATCGCCGAGGCCCGGCGGCGCAAGAATGGCGCCAAGGGGGATGACCGGGTCGAGATCCTGACGCATTGCAACGCCGGGTGGCTGGCGACGGTCGATTGGGGCACCGCGCTGGCGCCGATCTACCGCGCGCATGACGAGGGTATCGCGGTGCATGTCTGGGTCGACGAGACCCGGCCGCGCAACCAGGGCGCCAGCCTCACCGCCTGGGAATTGCTGCAGCATGGCGTGCCGCACACGGTCATCGCCGACAATGCCGGCGGGCATTTGATGCGCCACGGCAAGGTCGATCTCTGCATCACCGGCACCGACCGCACGACGGCGACTGGCGATGTCGCCAACAAGATCGGCACCTATCTCAAGGCGCTGGCGGCGCGCGACAACGGCGTACCGTTCTATGTCGCGCTGCCATCGCCGACCATCGACTGGGCACTCGACGACGGCGACCAAATCCCGATCGAGGAGCGCGACCCACGCGAGGTGACGCACATCGCCGGCTGGACCGAAGACGGCGAGCGGGTCGAGGTGCGCCTCACGCCGGACGGCAGCCCGGCGGCGAACTACGCCTTCGACGTGACCCCGGCGCGGCTCGTCACCGGCCTTATCACCGAGCGGGGCGTGTGTCCGGCGTCGCGCGAGGGGCTGCTCGGGCTGTTCCCGGAGCGGCGCGACCACGGCGCGGTTTGAGCTTTCGACATTCGTTCATCCGGCAAGCAGCGCTTCAAGCAACGGCTGGGGCGAAGCCGCGAACGGATTAGCCACCGTCACGCCGCGCCATGAGAAACCGTCCTGAAAATCTTCCGACAGCAGCAGCCGGCAACTGGTCTCCGCGGCGACCGAGAGCATCACGCTGTCCCAGATGCTGAGCCGGTGTTCGGCGGCGAGGTCGATCGCGTCGATCATTGCGGAGGCGGTGGTCGGCGCGAGGGTAAAGCCATCCCGCCACGCGGCGATCGCGCCGCGCGCGCGGTCGACGGGCCACCCCGCCTTGCGAACCAAAACGTTGTAGAGCTCACCCAGCGCCTGCACCGGGATCAGAATCATCTCTCCGGGCAAACGCTGCATCAACTGACGTGAAGCCGCTTGACGCTCGGCGTCGTCGATGCCCTCGGCATAGGCCAATATGTTGGTATCGACCGCGATCTTCAACGTTCGTAAAGCTCGTCCCTGGTCCAATGGCCGATGTTAAGCGCGGGCTGGGCCGACAAGCGTTCGAATAGGGCGCGTCGAGCCGCGTGGCGCAACCGCTGCGTCTCCTCGTCTTGCTCACTCGCCGGCACCAGCCTTGCCACGGGCTGCCCATGCGATGTCACGACGTAGCTGCGGCCGTCGCGCACCCCGCGCAGCAGCCGCGAAAAGGCGCGATTGGCTTCGGCGGCGGAAACAATCTCATCGGTCGCCACAAGGCACCTCCAATATAGGCAATTTCACTACATAATGGCGATTGGGCTGACGGGCAAGCCTCCGCGCTAACCCTCCCCCAGGCTGGCGAAATACAACGAGGGGTCGGCGGCGCGGACATGCGCCTCGGGCAAGCCCAGTTCGCGGCGGACGATGTTGGTGCCCTCGACCAGGCTGACGCATTTGTAATAGGCGATGCGGCGCGACAGGCCCTCGCGGCCGAAACCGCAATCGGTGGTGATCACCAGCCGCTCGGGCGGGATGTGCTCCAAGGCCTTACGGATCAGCGCCGCGACGTGCTCGGGCGGCTCGACGACGGTGTTGCAGTGGTTGACGACGCCGATGCCGATCTTCTTGTCGGTCTTGTATTTGCCGAAAAGGGCGAGGTCCTTGCCGTCGCTGCTGCAGCATTCGATCGTCAGGACGTCGCAATCGAGCTGGAGCAGATGCGGCAGGGCGCGCTCATAGCTCGGCACCTCCCAATAGACCCGCTGCTGGTTGGGGTTGCCCCAGCAGGTGTGCACCCAGATCTCGGCGTCGACCCCGACAAGCTGGCGGTTGAACGCCTCGGTCTGGAATTCGAGCTCCTTGTCGGTGCAGTCGGGGCGCGTGGTCAGGCCATGGTGGCGCGGCTCCTCCACCTGGATCACCTTGCAGCCGGCGGCGGCCAGCTCGCGGAACTCGGCGTTCATGATGTCGCAGAGGTCGAGGATCAGCGCCTTGTCGTCGCGGTAATGCTCGTCCCACAACATGCTGGCGATACCCGGCGCGCAGATCGCGCCGAACTTGACCGGCTTGTCGGTGAGGCGCTGCGCGACCTGCCACAGAGCGGCGTATTCGAGCGGCCCGCGGCTGAGCTTGTCGGCGACGATCGCCGGTTGGTAGGCCTCCTGCACCTCCCAGAGGATATGGCCGGGCTTCAACCCGTGGCGGCCCATCCAGCCGCGCGAGGTCGAGCGATGGCCCTTGATCCCGTTGAGCCGCTCGATCGGGTAGAAGAACCACGACTTGCCGCCGACCGCGAGGTCGAAGCGGCTGTCGCCGTCGGTGACGATGTCGAGCCCGGCCGCCTCCTGCGCGTTGATCACGGCC
>Ga0182024_10023383_pt1 | contig 11072 bp, 9 predicted proteins | sample P32metaG_FD_120480 | JGI IMG/M metagenome (GOLD analysis project Ga0182024, IMG submission 120480) | Permafrost microbial communities from Stordalen Mire, Sweden - P3-2 metaG (Illumina Assembly) | ecosystem: Environmental > Terrestrial > Soil > Wetlands > Permafrost | place: Sweden: Stordalen... | reverse complement strand
GTACCACGCATCGCCGAGGCGATAAATTCCGCCGCCTTCGAGCATCAGCAGGCCGTGCTCCATCACGTGAATCTCCACCATGCTCAGCGCCGCGCCGGGATCGTAGGTCATGGTGTTCACGGCAAAGTCGTAAGCGGGGCCGTCGGGCATGAGCGAACAGACGCGCAGAGCATCATCGCCCATCAGGGCCACGGGGGCGATCGTGGCTTCGTTGCCGACAACGATCTGCGCGGTTTGGGCTTCGTCGCCTGCGAGCTGCTCATAGGGTTTCTCGATCACCACGGCCCGCGAGAGGACGGTTGCGCGCACGGCGTGCGGCGTGCCTTTCGGCAGAAACGCAAATCCGCCGGGAGCCAGAACGTGCTCGCGGCCGGCGGCAGTCAGCTTCAACTCACCTTCGAGGACATAGAGGAAGCGCTGTGCAGGCGCGGACCCCAGCGTTCCATCCGCCGCAAACTCCGCGGTCATCTGGGTGAAGCGCGCGCCCAGTTGCGGCGCGGCGTGCACCACAAACTCCACGCCCACAGCGCCGGGCAAGGGCGTCCGGATAAAGGTGTTCGGCGTTTGCAGCAGGTGATCCAGCTTGCGGCTGCTTCTTGTCAGTCCCAGATGATGCAAGGTCGACCTCGTTTGTGCATTCTATCCAACATTACTTGCAAGGCGCAGCAGAAACTCGCGGCCCACGCGCAGGGTGGCTTCAACGTCCTCTTCGAGCACTGTCTCAGAGGGGTGGTGGCTGATGCCTCCGGGACTGCGCAGAAACAACATTGCCGCCGGCACCCTGGCGGCCATCACCATGGCATCGTGACCGGCGCCGCTGGGCATGGTTTTCGCCGCGTATCCAGCCGCTTCCATGGCATCGGTGAGTAGCCCTGTCAACCACTCGTCCATGGGTACGGCGGGCTGATTGAGGCGGTCTGTGCGTTCCAGGGTAAGCCCGCGTTGCGCGGCAATTGCTCCAGCCCTGGCGACGAGGTCTTCCACGGCGGCGGCGCGCGCTGCATCGTCGGCGTGGCGCAGATCGAGACTCGCCTGCGCCAGTCCCGGAACCACGTTGCCCGCATTGGGTTCCACGATCAACCTGCCCACCGTCGCTACCAGGCCATCGGTGTTCCGCGCCAAAGCCTCGACTTCCGCAATCCACTCCGCTGCGGCGGCCAGAGCGTCGCGGCGCAGGTGCATGGGCGTGGTCCCCGCATGGTTGGCGTGGCCGCCGAAGGCGAGACTGAGCCGCGTCTGTCCCACGATTGCCGCGACCGCAGCCACGCGCAGTCCTTCCGCTTCCAGCACCGGGCCCTGCTCGATGTGAATTTCGAGAAAACCGATCGCATCGGCATCCATTACAGCTTCGCCAATGCGGCTAGGGTCGAGACCGAAGGCGCGCATCGCCGCTTCCATCGAAACGCCGTCCGCGTCGGTGAGAGTCAACAATGCATGATCGAATCGCCCTGAAACCGCGCGGCTGCCCAGAAACGGCACGCCATAACGCACGCCTTCTTCTTCTGAGAAGGCAATCACTTCGATCGCCATCGGAAATCCGAGTTCGTGTGCGATGCTCACCCATTCCAACGCCAGCATCACGCCGAGCACGCCGTCAAATGCTCCGGCATCGGGCACCGTGTCGATGTGAGAGCCCAGCAGGAGCCGTTTTCGAAGCGCACCTGGCGGGCTCCAAATCCCGCGCAGATTGCCGGCTGCATCCACATGGAAGCTCATGCCCAACAACTCCATGCGGGCGCGCAGATGCTTGTGAACATCGTGCGTGGGCGGGGTGAGAAACCGCCGCGTGATGCGGCCAGGTTCCCCGGTCCCCCGTTCTTCACTCATGGTGGCGATATGCCGGCATTCGGCAATGGCTCGCAATGCGCGCTCCTTCATTGGCGCACCAGTTCGCGGCCGCGCGGCTGGCCCAGGAATCCGTCCGCCGCAAAGACCTGCTCTCCGCGCAGCCAGGTTTCCAGCACGCGGCCATGCAGGTGCGCGCCCAGATACGGCGATAGCTTGTGGCGAAAGCGCAGATGCTCAGCGGCAACCGTCCACGCCGCTTCGGGATCGAAGACCACGAAGTCCGCGTCGGCGCCTGGCGACAGCGCTCCTTTGCGCCCGGTCAAGCCAGCCAAACGCGCTGTTTCGGCGCACATCCATGCACCTACGCGTTCCATTCCTGCTTTCAAATCAATTCCGCGACGAGCCAGCGCAGTCCACATGACCGGAAGCGCCAGGCCGAGGCTCGAGATCCCGCCCCAGGCCAGATCCCAGCGGCCTTCTTCGCGGCGCTTCATTGCCGGCGGGCAGGGCGAGTGGTCAGTCGTCACCATGTCGATCAGTCCCTCTTCAAGCGCTGCCCACAGCGCTTCGCGATTGTCCTTTCCGCGAATGGGCGGAGCGCATTTAAACTCCGTCGCTCCGTCGGGAATCTCTTCCGCGGTAAACCAGAGATATTGTACGCAGGTCTCCACCGTGATGGGCACGCCATGGCTGCGCGCCTCCGCCAGCAACGGCAAAGCCTTGGCGCTGGCCAGATGCACGATGTGAACCGGCGTTGCGAATTCACTGGCCAGCCGGATGAGCAGTGCAATGGCTTCGACCTCAGCGGCGTCAGGGCGCGAGGCCAGGTAGGTGGAGTATTTGCGCCAGTCCGCTCCCGTTGCATTCAGCGCATCGGTTGCAGTGTTCACCGGACCAGCCATTTCGGCGTGGGCCAGCAGCGGCAGGCCGGTGCCCTTGAGCCGCGTCAGCGCCAGCCGTAATTCGGGCTTGTCGACCCAGGCGAAGCCGTCGATCCCGCTGTGGATGAGAAAACATTTGAAACCCGGAATGCCCGCGCCGGCGAGGGCCGGCAGCGCCTCGGCATTCCCGCGCACCACGCCGCCCCAGGCTGCCCAGTCGACCCATGCTTTTCCTTTGGCCGCGGCACGCTTGGCTTCCAGTGCATCGATGTTGGTGATCTCGGGCACGCAGTTCAGCGGCATATCCACCAGCGTGGTCACGCCGCCGGAGGCTGCGGCCTGCGTGGCGGTCGAGAAGCCTTCCCACTCCGTGCGCCCCGGCTCATTGATGTGCACGTGCGAGTCCACCAGGCCGGGCAGCAGAACCGCATCGCCAAAGTCGCGCACCACCGCCCAGGGCGGCGAGCTATCCCAGCTTTCAACCGCAGCGATGCGCTCTCCCTCCACCACCAGGGAGGCCGGCGCAAGACCCTGCGCGGTCAGCACGCGGGTCGATCGGAATACCTGTGACATACTGTGATTACTTTCGCTCGTCAGAGAGGGAATGAGCAAGTTGGCCTCGACCAGCCCACCGAATCCCGAGTTTCTGCGCCGCACCATCGTGCTGGCTATCCAGAACGTCGACAGCGGCGGAGGCGGCCCGTTTGCCGCAGTGGTGGTGCGCGACGGCAAGATCGTTGGCGAGGGCGTGAACACGGTGACCGCGGGCAACGATCCCACGGCTCACGGCGAGGTCAATGCCATTCGCGCGGCGTGCAAGACTCTGGGTACATTTTCGCTCGCGGGCTGCGAACTCTACTCCAGTTGCCAGCCCTGCCCGATGTGCCTGGCGGCCTGCTACTGGGCGCGGCTCGACGCCATCTACTACGGCGCCAGCGCAGCCGATGCCGCACGTGCAGGCTTCGACGATGCTTTTCTCTACGATGAGTTTCGCAAGGATCAGCCCGAACGCGTGCTGCCGGCCACGCAGTTGCTCGGCAATGAGGCCTGGGCCGGCTTTGCCGCATGGATTGCTTCGACCGGCAAAATCGAATATTAGAATTGGTCCGGTGTGTTGCAATTGCAGGGGAGGGCGGACGATTTCCTGCAGCCGCGTTATTTTGCAGGGTCTTTCTGGCGCGTGGCTTTCACTGCCGACAGAACTCCGATGCCGCAAAGGATAACCGCGCCCGCGGCAATCCAGTGCGGCGGTACATGCATCAAGTGCGCGGCATAAACCAAACCGCCGATCAGGATTGCGAAACCGGCAGCGTAGATTCCGAACGACATACGATCTCCTCTTCAAGCAAGTCGCGGCTTTAAGCAAATCCCGGCTGATTCAAGATCCTGCGAACGAGCCATGCGGTGGTCGATTGATCTGCTTACAACGCCGGCTTTGGGGGTGCGGCGATTCGAGCTTTGCGCTCCGGCATATTGAGTAATTTGGGCTGGGATGCGTTTTGCTCCGGCAAATGATCCTGCAGGACCACATTGAGCAGCGATTTGTTCACCCGAATGCGGCCGTTGTACTCGATGTAACCAAGCTTCCTGAACCGATTCATGAAGAAGCTGACCCGCGACCGGGTGGTCCCGATCATTTCCGCAAGCGTCTCCTGGGTGACGGGAGGAATCAGCATCTGGGGCTCACCGGCCTTGTCGAAATCCGCCATCAACAGCAGGGTCCGGGCCAAACGCCTTTCGCTGGAGTTGAACAGTTGGTCGATCAGATCCGCCTGGGTGCGCATGCCCCGCAGCAACATGAAGTTCAAAAAAAAGGCTGAGAATGCATGTTCCTCGTGCAATAGGAGCAGTGCTTGTTCGCGGACGATCTTGAGCGCCGAACACGCCACCAGTGCGGTGGCGGTGACGGTCCGAATCGCACTCGTTCCCGTGAGAGACTCTTCGCCGATAAAGTCACCGGCAGACAACAGCGTTACAGTGGCCTCCTTCCCTTTCTTGGAGACGACGGTAAGCTTGGCCCGGCCTGCCTGGAGGTAGAAAATGGAGTCGGCTGGGGCTCCCTGGGAAAAGAAGAGTTGCTTGGCCCGCAGGCGAACGATTTTGCGTCCTTCTCCTTCGCTGGCAAGATAGCCGGCAGTATCAAAAGCCCTATTCGTTTCTCCATCCATTTGAACGGCCTCTTCCTCAACACGCATTCGGGGCAAATGCAATTTCAGAGCCTGAGCGGGTCGCTGACTATGGCGGAACCGGAGCTGATGTAACCGGGGCCTGCTCTGCCAATAGGCTTTTTCCTCAAGGAAAAAACCACCTTCAAGAATCTACGTGAGGCTACGCTTGCTCTGGTTCCGCTCTGGGGTCGGCAAGCCATTCCAGGGTATGCAACCATCGCATACCCACCCAGCATGGCACCCGCACGCTGAATAAACTGAGCGCTTTGGCTCACTTCCGCCTTATGTTCCATGAGAGATGTTCCGAAAGCCTTGTTGTCCTGGCAGAAGGCGTGAAGAACGCGAGCAGGGAAAGGGAAGCCGACAGCCGGATCATTCCTTCCGCATAGCCTGAGCCTTGGCCCCGGAGGGAACGAATTCAATCGTTTGTTGGCGCTTCCGGATCGGGCACGCTGTTGGCCTGGGGTTTTTCCGGCTGCGCAGGCGGCGCAGTGTCCGGTGCGGCCGTGGCCGGAGGCGCCACACCGGCGGGTTCAGTGGGGGCAATGGCGGGATCGGCCGGCGCAGCGACCGGTTGTGGAGGCGCAACCGGCGGCTGGACTGCGGGCGCCTGGGCCGCCGACTGGCTCATTGGCGTCACCGGCATCGTCAGTGTCTGCACCGTAGCCGGGTCGTCGCGCAGCTTCAAATAAAGCGTCCCATTCGCGGGGTGCGGCAAGCTCAGCTGGGTTCCCGTAAAGTCCGGCGGCACATCTGTTGCGTTGTTGAGGTCCGCTGTGGCTCCGATGGACGAAGCCAGAAAGAGATTCGTTCCTGTCAGCGTGCAGGGCTTGACCACGGAGCGCGGGCAGCGGAGATCCTTGAACCCAGGCAGGCGCACCAGGGTTCCCAGCGGCAGCCAATCCCCCGTAACTCCCTCTGCCGACATCGCGCGCACCGCCACTGGTCCAAAGGCTGAAGCACCGAAGCGTTTCAGCGGTTCCACAGTGGCCATGGCCGTCTTCGCATCCTCCAGCATCAGGCTGGAATCAGCCAGCGACAAAACCGTCTGGAAACTGCCGTCGACAGCGGCCACCTCTACCTTCTCGTTGCGGGGAAAATTTGCCGGCACACGCGACTTGAGAAAGAAGACCAGCCGCCCATCCAGGGGCAGATCGTCCTGGCTGCCCAGGTGAACCGGCGAGGGGGTTGCGGAGGCATCCTCCTGCACGCCCTTGTTGAGAAGGAGAATCTGCGGGCGCGCCAGTTCCACGGTGACTGGAACCTTGAGCTTGCGACCATCCTGCAATTGCACTTTTGCGACATAGGACTTTTCCGGGTCCAGGCCGGCGGTTGAACCATCCACCTTCATCGCCAGCTGGTCGAAATCCTGCACCCGGCTCAGCGTGGACGGCTTCAGCGTAATGCCTTCCAGGTCGGCCTTGGCCACTTCGTCCAGGCGGTTGCCTCGCAGCAGCGCCACCTGGTCCCCGGCACTCAGGGTGAGCCGGTCCAGGGATGCAGCTTCGGCGTAGGCCGTCAGGGCCAGGCTCTGCGGCTTCTGCAAACCATACTGGTGGATCTCCAGGGTCACCGCTCCGGGAGCCGCATCTTTCATGGGCATGGCGACGTCCATCGACTCCGGTTTGGGCGACTTCCAGGTCAGCTCCACGGGCATGCCGCCGGCGGTCATTTCTTCAACCTTGTCGACGCAGATGGAGTCGTCGCCCTCCAGGTGCAACGTGTCTTCGCGACCCACCACCAGGGCAGACTGGTCGGCTGCCGCCGGGGTCCACTTTCCCGGTTGCGCAGCGTGCAGATGAAAGTGCGGCCCTTCCCAGTCGTCAAAACCCCACTTGCCGCGCAGCACGGCGGTCAAGTCGCCCACCGGCAGCGGGGGAATCGGACCCGTCGGCACCAATCCCCCTTGCGCTGGATCGGCTATTACGGGCAGGTCGACCGAAGCCGTCTTGCCATCGGCCTGGGTGGTCATTTGCAACGTCAGCCCGTAGGCCAATTGGGTGGAGAATACAACCGGCGCTCCCTCCACGGGCAATACCAGGCCGGGCTTTTGCACGCAGAATCGATCCGCGGGGTTGACCGTGTGCAGCGGAGGCGGCTTGGCCGGCGCCACCGGGGGCAGCGCCACTACCACCACGGATTTTGGATCGCGAAACGAAGGGGGGACGCTCAAGCGTAGATTAAGCGTGTCTCTGGTTGGCAAGGCGAGCGCCGGAATGTATTGGAAGTGCGCGGTATGCAGCGAGGACAGAATCCTGGCGGTATCGACGATTGCGCCGACGTAGGGGCTGAATTCGCCCCCGCCGGCCAGCGCCGAATAGCTCAACTGGTTCATCAGATCTCCGGTTGCGCCATTGGCCAGCTGGTTGACCATCGACTGCGCATTGGAATCGTCCAGCACCAGTCCGTTGCTGTTCTGCACCAGGCACGGGCCCTGCTGGTCGCTGGGCTTGTCGAAGCATTGCTGGTCCACCTTGATGCCCAGGCTGCGCGCCAGCATCTCGGCTCGATCCTTCAGCAACTTCACATCCAACTGGGGAGTGGATTTCACGTCGGCCAGATAAGCTTCCAGCCGCATTCTTTCCAGACTGGCGGCCTGCAGATCCTGGGTGGCACGCACAAAGGCCCCCGGCCGCCCACGCACGGCTGCCCGCAGGGTGCTGAAATCTCCGCCCGTCTCCGGCGCCAGAAAGATCAGGGCCTGCTGCGCTTCAGCGGGAACGGTGATAAACACGCCCTCATCGCGCACCTCCTTGTTCCAGGTCTCCACGCGCGTAAACCAGTCAGGCGGCGGCGGGTTGGTGGCCCCGCGCAGAAAGGCGACGATGAGAACAAAATGGGCGGATTGGCTCTCCGGCAGATCGGGGTGAACCCACAGCCTGTCTCCCGGCTGCAGGCTGGGCACCTCGCCAATGGGCAGAGTGATCTCCCCGCGCTTCACATGCACGTCCACTTTTGGCCCGAATAGATCGAAGGCCGGACCATCGGCGTACAGTCCGGCAGATGCCAGACCCCAGAACAACAGAAGCTGCAGGCAACGGCGCATACCCTCCATTGTACGAACTTCAGCTGCGCAAAAAACACTCTCAGCAGCTCAACTTGCCGCGAAAAGTGGTCGGTGGAGGCCGGATTTCGGGCTAACCCTTTCGTTTAGAGCTTCACAAAAACGCAAAATCGGTTAAACTGTCGGTTGTATAGCTTTGAACTGGGGATTAGTCTAAAGTGTTTCTCAAAGTGCTGTAAGGCAAAAAGACAAGCGGGAACTGGCTCTTATTTCAAAAAACAAGCCAACCAATTGCCGGGGATCGCCTTGCAGAAGATCTGGGAATCACAACACACCCCATCCACTTTATTCCCGTGGTATAACCTTGGCCGTACCTTGCATAACTCCAACCTGGGATTGGGGATAACTCCAGGGCGGGGACGATTCAGAACTTAAGCTGCCCTCCTACGCTGGCGGCGCTGGATGCAACATTTTGCCCGACGATGGCCAGGGGGCCATTCGAAGCGGGGTTGCGCGCGCTGGCGAAGCAGGACTATACGGAGAAGAAAATGAAATCGATAAGAGCTGCACAGGGCAGCGTAGATGTAAGCAACCTGAGCATTCCGGATGCTGAAGAGATTATTGAAGAAGCCCTCAACGAACTGGGGTTCTCAGCCGATCCGGGCCTGGCGCGCGCGCTGCACTTCCTGGCTCCTCCGGGCTACCAGGCGATCGTCGAGTTATGCAGCGAAAACGGCCGCAGCAAGCGGCGCAACGCGTCGGCCGAGAACTGGTCGCCGGAAGAGGATGAGGTTCGCATCTACTTCGAACGGGCCGACGATGCCGAGGCTTCTCCGCGTGCAACTCGCGCGCCGCGCGCTGTTGTGGACCACGAATACAACGACGCCGAGGAGGAAGACGGCCAGGAAGCTCAAATCCCCGCCGACCTCGATGCCCGCGTGAAAGAGTTGTGCGCCGCGCTGGCCGAGGCCGAGCGCGGTGGCCACGCCTTCATCGCGCTGAAGTGGTTTCGCGACTCGTTTCTGCCGCGCAAGGCTTTTCGCTGGAACCAGCATCCCGAGTCGCGCCAGGCAGTGCTGGCGGAGGCCATCCAGCGCGGCGTGGTGCTCACAAGCAAGATCGCCAACCCCAAGACGCCCGCCTATCCCACCACCACCATCCGCCTCAACCGCGCCGAGGCCGGCATCCCCGAGGAGGCGCAGCGCTTCCATCCTGTCGCCATCCATGGCGACTCGATCGCCGAAGCCATTGAAGAGGAACGGGGGAGCCTGTGAGTTGTTACTTCCTCGAGTCCACGGCCTTCGCCAAGTTGTTTGTTCAGGAGCAAGGCACGGACGCGCTGATCCGTCTGATGGAAGCTGTCGAGGACAACCGCAAGCTCATCTCCGCATCCACGCCCCTTGAGGTCTATGCTGCCATTCGCCGCCGCGAGCGGGCTGGCGGCATCTCCACCGTGGATGCGACCGCCGCGCTCGACATTCTCCGCCTTGAAGCCGCGCGCATGGTCCAGGAGCCGCTCAACCCCGCCGTGCTCGAAGCCGCCCGGCAACTGCTCGACCGCACCACTCTGCGCTGGCCAGACACGCTGCAACTGGCCGCCGCGCTCGTCGCCCGCGACATGTTTCAGAACACCGAGATCATCTTCGTCTCCGCCTCGCCGCAGTTGCTGGAAGCCGCCAAGGCCGAGGGCTTCCACACCATCGACCCAGCGAAAGAAGCGGTGCAAGCTGCAGTGAGAGAGCCTGCAGCTCAGGATTGAAGCCCCAGAGACAAATGCGAGTTCGATTTCAGTGGGCGAGTTTATTCGCGCCGGAATCGATTGGCCTTCTCGAATTCTTCCCGCAACCCCGGCGTGCGCAGGTTCTCGCGCAGATGGGCGAGGCGCTGTTCGAGAGCGTGCAGCGCTGCTTCGACCGCCGCTGTGTTGGTGTGAGCAATATCCCGCCACATGGAGTAGGGGCTTGCGCCCAGCCGCGTCATTTCGCGGAGCGCCCGCCCGCCTACGTCTTTGAGCTCCGGGGCGTCGCCTACTTCTTCTTCGAGCAGTGCGCTCAGGGCCGTAGCCACAAACTGCGGCAGGTGGCTTACCCAGCCCACCAGCTCATCGTGGCGCGCGGCGTCCATGTCGATCGTCCTGGAGCCCATGGCGCCAACCAACTCCCGCCAGTCTCTTACAAGCGCGGCCGCCCGTTCTGAACGCCTCCATCCTGGGTTGTCAGTGAACAGCCAGACAGCGCCACGGAAGAGCCGAGGGTCTGCATTATCAGCTCCGCCGCGTTCTTTCCCGGCCATTGGATGGCCCGGTAGAAAGCCCGCCCGCTCCGGTGTGTTGAAGAGCCGCTCCGCTGCTTCGGTGATCTGCGCTTTGGTACTTCCTACGTCGGTGATCAGATGGTCCGGCCCAAGGATGGACAGTTGCTCCATCAAGTCAAGCGTCGCAAAGATCGGAGCGGCAATTACCGTGACATCCGCCTCTCGGGCCCCAGTGATTGGATCAGGGGCAAAGCCGTCTATGGCGGCGCATTCGAGCGCATAATGTGCGCCAATAGGTCCACGGTTCCAGCCGGTGATCGTGCCGCGAAAGCCGGACGCACGCAGGGCGAGGCCGACCGATGTGCCCAGCAGGCCGGTGCCGAGGATTGTGATGCGCTCGATCATGCGAACTCTGTTTACTCCGTCAATCTAAAGCGCCCGTCCCACCGCCGACGCAATCACTCTCAACTCGCTCACCAACTTCTCAAACTGGTCAAGAAACAGCGTCTGCGCCGCATCGGAAGCTGCCTTGTCTGCATTGGGGTGAATCTCAATCAGGAGCGCATCCGCGCCGGCGGCTACTGCGGCCTTGGCCATCGCGGGAACCATGTCGCGCCGGCCCGTGCCGTGCGAGGGGTCGGCCACGATGGGCAGGTGCGACAGCTTTTTCACCACGGGAATGGCGGAAATGTCCATCGTGTTGCGGGTCGCAGTTTCATACGTCCGAATGCCGCGCTCGCAGAGAATCACGTCGTAGTTGCCGCCGGAGAGAATGTACTCGCTCGAAAGCAGCAGCTCCTCGATGGTGGCTGCGATGCCGCGCTTGAGCAGGATGGGCTTGCGCACCTGGCCCAGCTCGCGCAGCAGGTTGAAGTTCTGCATGTTGCGCGCGCCCACCTGGAAGCAGTCCACATAGGGCAGCATGGCCTCGATCTGCGCAATCTCCATGACCTCGCTCACCGTCAGCAGGCCGTGAGC
>Ga0182024_10023382_pt1 | contig 11072 bp, 12 predicted proteins | sample P32metaG_FD_120480 | JGI IMG/M metagenome (GOLD analysis project Ga0182024, IMG submission 120480) | Permafrost microbial communities from Stordalen Mire, Sweden - P3-2 metaG (Illumina Assembly) | ecosystem: Environmental > Terrestrial > Soil > Wetlands > Permafrost | place: Sweden: Stordalen... | reverse complement strand
GAGCCGCTGGGCCCGACTATGACGCCGATAGCCCAGGGCTCGTCAAGGGAGGGGATCTCCACGTCGAAGACAGATTGCTTTCCAGCCACGGGCGACAGGTCGAAAATTCCGGCGACCTGCCGCACCCGAAAGCTGTCGCTCGCCTCGCATTGAACTACAGCGTGAACAATCGGCACGTGAATCCTTCGCCGCGAAGACGCTCAAACAACTCCTTCTGCTGAGCCTCATCGCGGCACTCAATAACTACTTCAAATGTCGCGGAAATGGCGTCCGCTTCATCGGCATCCTTTTCCCGCTCCAGTCCGGCAAGCAGCTTCAGCTCGTCTTGCTCAAACCCCACGTCGCCCAGTTCGCCGTCACCGGCAAGCTTGGCCAAAATCTCCGTGTCCCACTGGGCCAGCTCGGCGGTGCGGTTGTCGGTGATGGCGTAAGCTGTCAGCTCCATGGCCGGTAGATCGGAGCGGACGATCTGGATATGCGTCCAACCCAGCGCCCTGGCCGCCTCCAAGGTTCCGTTGCCGGCCCGCACCGTGCCGGCCGTATCGACGACGATGGGCTTCTGCTGCCCGAACCGCCGCAGGCTGGACTTGATCGCATCGATATTGCGCCGTCCGTGCTTTCGCGCATTGGCCGGATCCGGCGAAATCGCGTCGATCGGAATAGTTTCAATTTGCATCGACAAAGAATCGACCTCAATATCCCGTGGGCGCGGTGGCTGTGGGCCAACGCCGCGCCGCGTTGAGTTTTTCCGCGGAACGATAGCGAAGCATCTCGGCTTCAACTTCCGCCGCCAGGCGGGCGATGTGGTCGCCCTGGGCGTCGTTGTCGCGAAGTCCGCGCGATTGATATAGCCACGCGCCGCCGATCACCGCCGCCCAGTGCGTCACGATCGCCGCGTCGGTACCCATCGGCGTTAGCGGGGTCAGGTAGTTTCCGTAACCCGCAAAAGTGTTGATGATTTTCGCATCCGCGAAATTCAGCGCACTTTGGATGCGGGAAACATCGGCCGACGTTTGCATATTGTCCAACTGCGACCAGACCCGAACGTTGTCGATCCCGAATTGGGATTCGACATCGCTCTGCTGGGCATAACGGCCGCTTGCAGGGCCAGTGTCAATCGGGGTTGCGGTGACGGGCATCGTTCAAACCTCAAACGGTGAAGGGCGCGGAAACATCGGGACCGTCCAGGCCGATCTTGGTAAAGACCGCCACATACGTCCCGTGCGACACGAAAGCGGGCGATAGCCAGCGGCCATCGGATCCGGTTACGGCGACGGCTTGTACGTTGCCGGGGTTGGCGGGCCAGTCGGTTGCCAGGTAGATCAGGATATTGGCCTCGCCAATGCCTTGGCCGCTGGCCGTCACATAACGGAGGTTATCGGCGCCGCCGGTGTTTGTATTGATTGCAACCGGTCCGCCGCCTGACCCCGCGGCGGCTGCGGCGATGGCGTCGAGAAACGTCGTGCTATTGGTCAGCAGGGTTGCAGGATCTTCACCGCTGGAATAAGCGCCGACAGTGACATCCGCGCCGATGCCGGTGATCGAGGAGGCTCCGCCGCCCAGCACTTTGCCCTGAACATCGCCGCCGATGCTTCCGCCCACGCTTCCGGTGACACTGGCCACCGCGCCGCCGGAGTAGCTGCTCGTGCCGATGATTGACGGGAAAGTGACGCTGCCGCTGGCCAAGGCCGCTTGGCCGTTGATTTGCAGCACGTTGGCCGGCAGATTCGAAGTTTGGCCCGAATTATTAAATGCCTGCGGAGTGGCAATTGCCCCCGCGCCGATCGTTGCCGGCATCGCGCTGGTCTGGCCGGTATTATTGAACGCCTGCGGGCTGGCGATTTGCCCCGTTGCAACCGACGCCGGCACAGTGGACGTTTGCCCAGTGTTATTGAAAGCCTGCGGTGAAGCAATCTGGCCGGTTGCGATGCTCGCCGGAATCGTGCTGGTCTGCCCCGTGTTATTGAATGCTTGGGGGCTGGCGATACCGCCGCTGGCTACGGTGGAAACCGCAACCTGGTTGCTCCCATTGACGGTCGGCAATCCGCCGCTGGCGCCCGCCGCCGCATTAGGCGCGAACGTCGCGGGCGATTGCATCAGCGTGGTCCCATCGGTCCAGTTGACCCAGGTGATTCCCGAAACCGTTACCGACACCAGCGCCCGCACGCTGTCGCCGGCGCTGTAGCCCGATGGGACGGTGGCGCTGAGCGTGTACGCCCCGGTCACGGCGCTAGTGACGGTGACCGTGACGGTGTTGTCCAGCGCACCGTTGTGATAGAAGGTCGCTGTCGGCGTGGAATCCGCGTTGACCGCCACGCCGGTTGTCGAGCGCAGGGAAAAGGCATCGCGCCAGGTATCGTTGGGCCGGATCCACTGCATTTAGACTCCCCCTCCTTTGTACGTGGGGATCGACGTTGCCTTGGGCACAGTTGCCGGCCTGAACAAGCTGGCGATCGCGGATCCGTTCCACAGGGCTGAGTTGGCCAGGTGTCCGCCGCTGACCTGGTTGATCGTGACAGTGACCCCCAGGTTGCTCATCGCCGTCTGGAACGCCTGCAACTGCGCCAGCGGGATCGTCGTGTCGCTGGTGCCGTGCCAGAACTCCATCGGCAGGTTCACGAACGCGCCCGGTCGCAGCGTGGGATCGTGATCGGCCAGCTGCGACATCGCCGTTGCGTTGGAATAGACCACCTGGCCCGAGGCGTAGGTTGTGCCGCTGGAATAAGCGCCCTCGTTGGTGTCGGTGGCATACGGGGCCTGCAGCAATCCACCGGGCAAGGTTACTTGCTGCCACCAGGTCGTGTTGCTCAGCGCGTTGCCGGTGTTGCTGTTTTGCAGGCTGACGTAATAACTCGGGTAGACCGCGTCGATCGTCGAGCTCTCAGCCGTGCCGCTGTTGGATCCGTTGTAGGCGGCGGTCATGTTGGCCACCGCGGAAATCCCCGCGTAGCCGGATATGCTCGATGGATCATTCATGAAGAGATTCAACCCATCCAATCCGCCCATGCTCTGGCCGATGATGAACAGGTTGTTCACATACGGCAGGTTGGCCGCGATCCAGGCGAGCAATTGCCTGCGCACGCCCAACCCATTGGCCCCGCCCCATGGGCTGGCGTAGTTGTTCGAGAAGGAGCTGGGGTCGCCCCGGATCAGCGACATGATGAAGCCGGCATTGCGCAGGTAGGCGAAGGCAGCCCCACCATCTGGATCGGTCGTCAGAAATCCCCGCTGCTCCGTGCTGTTATTCGGATGCGTGACGTGGATGTGGTTCACCAGATACTGCGGCTGGCCGGGCGAAGCATCGTGATAGGTCTCCGGAATGAAGACGATGCCCGTGTTGTCGACCGTTCCATCGGGGCGCGTGATCGACACCGGGCAGATCGCCGGCGGCTGCATGCGCGAATCAGAACCACCGCTCAGCGAGCCAATGTTGAAGAACACGCCTTTGACGATGTTGGTCGTGCTCTTCTGCGTGATGTAGATTTGCCCCATGCCCTCGAATGCCGGGGTGTGTGCGCCGTTGGCGTAAGTCGCGGCGTAGATTTTATAATTCTCGTTCGCGGCGGTGCCGCTCCCCGCGATGATCCCCCCGTGGGCGGCGGGAATGATGGCGGTTATCACCTGGTTGCCATCGGAAGCGGCGACGAACCAGTAGCTGTTGCCGCTGACCGCACCCGAAACGCTCAGTTGGGAGTTGCCGCCAACCGAGGTGCATAAATTCCCCCCACTGATATAGAAAATGAAGTTACCGTAGCTGGTGTCGTTGGGGTTCTGAACGTAGACGTCGGTATTATTGGTGCTGTCGCCGTTGTATTGGATCAGCGCCGCGAACCGCCAGACCATCGTCGATCCGTTCACTATTTGCGGCAGGTTGATGATGCCGCTGGCGGTGGTGCCCGCGGTGGTGGCGATCAGGCCACCGCCGGATGCGATGACGAAGGTTCCGCTGATGCTGGCGAACCCGCCAACGCCCTCGAACAGCGGCTCGTAAACTCCGTTGAAGGTTCCCATTTACAGGTTTCCTATTTGCCGGTGAACAGGGGGACGATGAACCAATGCAGCCACAGCGCCGCCAAACAAAATGCCAACAGCCAATTGCTCCGCTGATTGATAAAAGTGACTTGGCTGCTGATGCTGGCCTGGCGCAGCGATATCAACAGGATGTCGACACCGACCAGGATGCAGATCGTCGCCAGAACGATAACGCGGGCAATAATTTGGTCTTTCATTTGGGTAGCGGCTCCGCGATTAGAGATGTGCCGCTAATCAGCGGCGCGGATAGTGGCTCGTCGCCGGGGCTCAGAACGTTGTTCGCCCAGACGATGGGGTCTCCCACGTAATTGCCGTAGATGATCCCGTACTGCGAATCCAATGCGATTTGGTTGTTCGCAATCGTCACCGTCCCCTGCCCCATCAATTGCAGCATAAACGAGCCGCCGCCGTCCAGGTCATTGTTCTGGATAATCACCGTCCCGACGACATCGCTCGGGTTGAACGGATCGATGAAGAAACATCGCAGAGCCGAATAATTCGTGCCGTCAATATTGACGCTGGATGGTGTGTCGAAATTGTTGTTTATGAACTGGTATCCGCTTCCAGCTTCAATGAACACATCATCCGTATGAAAGTCGCCCACCTGGCCGTTGTTCACGGTGCCAAGCGTCTGCCAGCCAATGCGCTCCAGCCAGTTGTTTTCAACCGCAATATTGTTTCCATCGAGGAAGAAAACCGAGCCGGCGGTGTTAAAAATGTGACAATTGCTGATCGTGACGTCGCCGCATCCGTGGTTTGCCGAGATGACGTATGAGCCGTCGCCCGTGCCGGTCATCGAACAGTCGATGATCCGCGTACCGGTGATGCCCGGCGCGATATAGACGTCGCAACCGCTGAGCATCCCATTGCCGTCGATCGTGCAGTTCTGGATCGTGACATCGTCATTGGTCACCTGGATCACGTGATTGGCGTTGGCGCCCGAACCGGTGATCGCCAAATCCTGGATCACCTGGCCGTTGGCCGTCGTCCCTAGGCCACCGTACAGCGCCGTCAGCACGGTTCCAGCAACCGGCCCGGTGTTGGATGCTCCGGGCGTATTCCACGGCCCAGCGCCGCCGAACTTGGCGGGCGGTGACTTCACCACGACGATCGTATTCGTGCCGGCAGTCTGCTTGGCGACGATTGCCGCCATCTCGGCCTTGGTATCCACGCCGCCGGCGAAGTAATTTCCGCCGTCGATGGTGACCAGCCCGGCTCGACTGTCTTCGACCCTGAGGCTCTCTTCGAGCCTGAGCCTCAGAGCCGAAGGCAGACCCGAAGGGAGCTCGCCGAAGTCCGACAAGAGAACGCGGGGCTCTAATTGTTCATAACGAATCACGCCGCCTGCTTCGCCCCGGCAATTGGGTTGCAGTTCGCATCGAAGGTGATGCTCGATGTAGAGTCTGCAGAAGCGGCGAGATTCCCGCTGCTGATCGTATCCATCACGCGAATCGTGCTGCCGTACGCGCCGCCGCCAGCCGTGGCGACCAAGTGATTTGTGCCGGCAGCGGGGACAACCGGGTTGAAGTTAAAGTCGCGGATCGTGCAATGCATTCCGTTCTGGATCACCGCGAACTGGGCGTTGCCGTATAGCTCTGCCCTGCCGCCGTTGAAGTAAATCCCGTCGTTGTTGACGCCGATGCCGGCGTTGGGTGGTTGTGTCGTAAAGAACACGCCGCCTTGTAACTCGGCGGCAAGGTTCCTGACGTGAACGCAGCCGCCCTGGATCAGGTTGATGATAGTGCCCGCGCCTGTCGCACCGATGTCGTCCAGCCAGAAGTTTACCGCCTGCTCGTTGTCGATCGTGATCCCAACCTGGCTGGCCTGCAGGCCGAACCCGACGCGGTGGAATTTATTCTCCGATGTATTGAACGACCCATCGAAGCGAAGCGCCTGCGCGAAATTGGAGAAGTCGCAATCTTCGAAGCAGGAACTAAAGACGCGGCCAGCGTTGTTCGTGCAGGCGAAGCGCAGCCCTGATTCTTTGCCGGTCTTGCCGATGAATTGCAGGTTCTTGAAACCTATCTGCGAAGCAACATCCTGGTTATTGAACAACCACCCGACCCCGTTGCTGTTGAACGTGATTTGTGTCCCACCGTAGCTTTCACCGATGAAGCTGAGCCCCTGGATGCTGCATCCCGGAGGGATCGCCGTTGGGTTAAAGCACTGCGCCTTTTCGATGAGATAATTGGCGCTGGGGAAGAAGATCGGCGGCAAAAAGCTGAATACCGATTGACCGGGAACCATCAGCTTTCCCATTCCGAACGCCGCGTTGACGGCAGCCAGAATGGCCGTGGAATCGTCGGTGACTCCATCGCCCTTGGCGCCAAATGCCCCAACGTTGATTCTCGGATAAGCTGTCATGCTACGCCGCCACCGTTGTAAATCCGGCCAAGACCCAGTTATTCACGGACGCCGCCATGAACCGCGCGTCCCAGCTCCCGTTGCGCTGGTTCTGTGCCGCATAGGCCAGGAAACTGGCGGCGTCGGTTACACCGGCGACGCCCAGGCTCGCCGCGTATTTTGCGGTGCAGCGTGTGGCATCAACATAGGTTGGCGTCTTGATGATGCCGGGCGCGACGATCCCGGGAAAATCGCAGTTCACGTGGGCGATTGTTCCGGGCGTTCCGCTGGTCAGTTGAAAAGATGGCCCGTCCCAGTTGTTGACGATGCAATTTGTAAAGGTCGCGTTGGTGGCGATATTCAGTTGCGTGTCGGTGTTGATCCACTGAACGCCAAATGCGAACCCACTGTTCAAGGGATCGGGTTTGTTGATCGCCAGAACATTGGTGAACGCCGCCGTCGGCGTCGCGTTGCTGAACAAGCCCCACCCGCGATTGCCGGCAGTGCCGATGGTCAGATCGAACAACCCGCCACCGCCGTCAACGACGCAATTGCTGATCTGCGCCGCCGAATTCTCCAGAAAACCGGCGATGGGATTGGCCAGGAACAGGCAGCTATCCAGCACTCCGGCCGTGCGCTGCTCATTTCCCTCGGCGGCGGCGCGGGCAATGATGCTGCGGCAGACGCGCGTCTGCATGTTGGCTGGATCGGAGGCCAATTGTTTCTGCAAATAGGCGTCGTGGGAGAAGATATTTTTCCCGTACCCCGCCCATGCCCCCGCCGGCTCGGCCCAACCGTTATGATCCAAAATGCACTCGTCGATCAGCAGATCGAAAAGGCGGTAAGCATAAATGCCCCAGCGCTGGCCGTAACAATGGTCGATCGTGCAGCGGCGGATGATGACGGTTTGCAGGGTTCCGTTGCTGTTATTTTCCAAATCCAACCCGCCGCCCAGATAGCGCATGCGGCAGTCTTCGATCCACAGATGGCTTCCGCCGGGCTGCGATGCATCCGTGCGAACGGCCGCCTCAATGGCGCTCTGGGTCTTGGCGGCAAAAGCCGCATTGGCCGGATCCGCGGTCGGGTCGTAGAAATCGAGCCCGAAAATGACACAGAATTGCATGGGCCCCTTGGCGTTGCCCAGCCCCATCGCGCTGTTGATGACCGGCCGCGGGTTCTGCACATCCGGCGTTGAACCGACGACGAACGGCTGCGACGCGGACAATCCATTGGTCTGGAAATTGTCATCAACCGTATATGTTCCACCGCGGCGAAACAGGATACACAAAGAGCCGATCGACGCCGCCTTGGCGCAAGCCGTTTTGAAATCGGCGCAGTCCCCGGTTTGAGTCCCCACATACACCGGGTTGTTCGTCGCGAAGATCGTAAACCCGCTGACGTTGCGCGGGAACGCAGCCAGCCACGCATCCGAGGCATAGGTTTGTCCCGGCATCGTCGCAAGCGGCGGATTCGTCGGCGCCACGGTGATCGAAGCGCTGGCCAGTGTCGCCCCATTAGACTGCACGATGACGGGCACGGTCACCGGCTGTGTCGCAGCGCCAGGAACCGATGCTTGCGCGCTGGCAAGCGCGATCTGCCCCTGGCTGATCGTCACATCCAACTTTCCGGAAGTCGATGCATCCAACGAAAATATCAACGGCGAGGGTTGTGTAGAAGAAACGCTCATTTATTTCATTGTCCTCTGGGCAGATGCGATCTGAACCAATCCAAGAGCATGCGCCAGACGATCCCGGCGGCCACAGCGATCCCGCTGCAGACAGCGGCGATTTTCAACTTGAAACGCTCCAGGTTGCCAATACGTTGCTCGATCTGATCCATTCGCTCATGGTGAAGCCGATCCCGTTGTCGCAGTTCCGCCATCTCACTCACCAGGGGCCGCACCGCCTGCCGCATCTCTGCACGCAACACCTCGACCAGCGGATCAAGCACCAGCCGCTTCAGATGCTCCGCGTCAGTGAGTTGCAGTGGTGGCATTGGGGGGCTTGGCTCCGCTTTGTTGATTTGCGACCGTGGTTTTGTTGGCGCTGCCGAGCTTCTCGAGCTGGGTGATGATCCATAGCACGGCCGGAACTGCCGCGGCCCACGCTTGTTCCAGCAGCCATCGAAGTCCACGCAGCAGAGGCACGATAAACGCCGTCAGCAGATGGCCCGCGACGATGACAACCCCGCCGATGGGACCGCCAAAAAGTGGCCCCAGCTGAAGCAGCGCCGGGCCGACCCCAACCAGCACGGCCACGATGATCAGCCCATTACGAATGCGCCGTGCCCGCGGTCCCAAAAGGTCGTTGCGATGCGCATCGATCTGATGTTGCAGCGAAGACGCCGTTTCGTTGAGTTGATTCAGATCCTGGGCAATTGTCCGGTTATCTGCCGAAGCCTGGCGGACTTGGTCATGCGCCGCATTGATCGCCTGGGCGGCCTGATGCGGGTCCGCCTGTGACTGGATGCGTTGGCGCGCCTGGTCCAAATCGGCCAGGGCGCCGGCAAGCTCGCTGGCCTGCTGCGCCAGATGCGCCTGCGAAACTGTCACCCGCGCCGCCAGCGGCGCGACGCCGCATCCACCGCAAGATATGGATATTCCTACAATGGTAGTAAAAGTAAGTCTGCGGATCAAAAACATGTGGTCCCTCTATATTGGGTCTGGCGGGTGAAGGTTTTTGGGGTGAAGCGCAGCGAAATTTTGTCGGAGTCGCCCGACGCCGCTACGATAAGCGCGCCAATGCGTGTTGCTGAAATGTTTTATTCAATTCAGGGCGAAGGCAAACTGAGCGGGATTCCTTCAGCCTTCGTGCGCGTCAGCGGCTGCAATCTCCGCTGCGTCTGGTGCGATACGCCTTATGCCAGCTGGGATGCCGAGGGAGAAGAAATTTCCGTCAGTGAGATTGTTGGCCGTTTGAGCGACTGGCCAACGCGATACGCGGTCATCACCGGCGGAGAGCCGATGATAATGCCGCAAATCGCTCCGCTTTGCGATGCCCTTAAATCCAACGGCTTCCATGTGACAATTGAAACCGCGGCGACGCTTTTTATCCCGACCAGGGTCGATCTAGCCAGCTTGTCCCCCAAGCTGTCCAATTCCACGCCCAACCATCGCGAAGGAGGACGCTTCGCCGCCGCGCATGAAGAGCATCGGCTTAACCTGCCGGTGGTTCAGAAATTCATTGAGGAGTCAACAGACTTTCAAATCAAGTTTGTGGTCTGTGATAAACCCGACATGGTTGAAATCAAACAGATTCTGGGGCAACTGTCCGGTTGGTCGCCCAGCGACGTGCTGCTCATGCCCGAGGGCGTCGAACCGGCGGTGCTCGAAGCGCGCGCGGTTTGGCTGAGCGAAATCTGCCAGCGCGAAGGCTTCCGCTTTTGCCCTCGACTGCACATCTTGTTGTATGGGAATCGCCGCGGAACTTAGGGAACTCGCAGATGCCGACCAAGGTCGCAATGCCACTCTGGGCACCGGGCATGCCGACTTCAGTCAGAATGTTCCCGACAGGCAAACGACTGCTATTCCTCTTCCAGGATCGAAACGGGTTGACGACCGGCAAAGCCGCTCTGGATCTCATGCCAATAGGCAATGTGATCCTCACCCAGCTTCCAGCAAAGGCAGATGTCGTGCCCGCGATGGCGACCCAGAAAATCGACCAGGCCGGTTTGATAATCCTTCAGCTCGCACCCCACCTCGTGCAACTCGTCCACGTAGTTCTGCAGCAGCTCGATGGCACGGTCCAGTTCCCGTTGCTGGGCGGGCTGGTCCTTTTGCTTGGCCGCAGCCAGATTCGCCTGGAGGACGGCGACCTGATTATGCGTCTTGACGATGTCGCCGACGATCCGCTGGACCAGCGGCAGCGCGCGATTCGCCTCGGCCAGCTTAAACCGTTTGGCGGACCTTGAAGGAGAGACGGGCCGGGGTGTGGCGAACTGCGGACCTGCCATTGCAATTGCCGCCTTTCTTTGCGAGGCCGGTCCTTGCGATGCTCGAAACAATCCGAGCACCAGGTGCCGGTCCATCGGCGCGGAAGGTACAAGGCGATTATGATCTGTTGCACGCATCTGTCAACCGCGTTTATTGTCGCATCGTTATCGATCGCCAGTCCAACTCGTAAAACGGGGAAGCAAAGCCGGTCGTGACGCGCCCGATCCGTTGCCGGCGACGTCGTCCGGTAAGAAGTCCGCCTTCTTCGCCTCTTCGAAGCTTGAATTCTCTTGCAAAACACGCGCGATTGGGCGATTTTCACCGACATGGCCGACCCGCCGCTCGAAAATCCGACCGGCAGCTTCAAGACAACCCGCTGGACGCTTGTGTCGGAAGCTGGCGATCCGCAGCATCCCCTTCACGAAGAGGCTTTGGCACACCTTTTGAATCTCTACCGCCCCGCCCTCTGGTCGCACCTGGTACATCGCCGGCGGATCGACCCGCAGCGGGCGGACGATCTGCTGCAGGACTTCATTCTCAGGAAGATTCTGCAATACAACCTGCTTAGGCGGGCCGACCCCACACGCGGAAAATTCCGTACTCTGTTGCTGACTTCCCTGGACAATTTTGTTCGCGGTGCAGCGGGAAAAGCGGATTGCCAAAACGAGTTCCCGCAAGGCCTCGACCCAGCCGATAACCGACCCGGCCTGGACCAGGAATTTGATATCCCTTGGGCACGGCAGGTGTTGCAGGAATCGCTACGGCG
>Ga0182024_10023381_pt1 | contig 11073 bp, 14 predicted proteins | sample P32metaG_FD_120480 | JGI IMG/M metagenome (GOLD analysis project Ga0182024, IMG submission 120480) | Permafrost microbial communities from Stordalen Mire, Sweden - P3-2 metaG (Illumina Assembly) | ecosystem: Environmental > Terrestrial > Soil > Wetlands > Permafrost | place: Sweden: Stordalen... | reverse complement strand
TGACGAAATGCGCCCCCCAATGCTGGCCGCCTTTGACCAAGAGGAACGGCGCGGTGTCCTTGTGGCCGATCATGCCGCGATACATGCCGACGTTCGTCACGCCGGTGTCGGGGTCCTTGGTCACGATCGAGGAGAAGGTGTGGATGTAGCGGCCGCCTTCGAGGTAGTGCCATTTCGGCACCGGAAATTCGGTCTGGTCGATATCCTTGCCGCGGACGATGACCTCCTTGACCGGGCCGCTGTCGACGATCACCGGCGCAATGGTCTCGCGGTTTTTCTTCATCACGTATTGGACCAAGTCGCGATTGGTGGCGTCGTGCGGGAATCCGAGCGCCAGCGCCAGCCGCGATCTGGCGCCGAGACCGCTGGCAAACAGTTTTGTGCAGCGGCCGTTGGCGTAACCCTTGATGTTCTCGAACAGCACCGCCGGGCCTTTTTTCTCGAGCACGCGGCGCGTCACCGCCCCGATCTCGCGGTCCCAATCCACTTCGGCCTTGATCCGCCGCAGCTCGCCATGCTGTTCGAGCTGCGCCATCCATTGCCGCATATCCAAAAAGCCCATTCCGTACTCACTTTCGCATCGCCGCCGCGGGACATCCCCAAGCTTGATAACGGCATGAATTCCCGCAATTCTCAACCTGGCAATGGGGCAGTCACCAGCCGGACGCCGGGAGCGACCATGACCGAAATCTTCGATCTGCACGGCAAAGTCGCATTGGTGACCGGCGCCTCAAGCGGCCTTGGCGTGCGCTTTGCCGAATGCCTGGCCGAGAACGGCGCCGCGGTGGTGTTGGTGGCGCGCCGCGCCGATCGGCTTGCGGACCTCAAGGCGCGCATCGAAAAATCCGGCGGCCGCGCGCTTGCCGTCGAGGCCGATGTGCGCGACCGCGCGGCGATGGCGGCGGCTTTCGATGCCGCCGAGAAGACTTTCGGCACCGTCACCATCCTGGTCAACAATGCCGGGGTGGCGCACGCCGGCCGCGCCGTCGACATGCCGGAAGAGGAATGGCGGCGCATTCTCTCGACCAATCTCGACGCGGTGTTCTATTGCGCCCAGGAAGCGGCGCGGCGGATGCTCGCGGCCGGCAGCGGCGGCGCCATCGTCAACATCGCTTCCGTGCTCGGCTTCGGCGTCGCCAAGGGCGTCATCGCCTATGCCACCGCCAAGGCGGGCGTGATCCAGATGACCAAAGCGCTGGCGCTCGAGCTCGCCTTCAAAGGCATCCGCGTCAACGCCATCGCGCCCGGCTGGATCGTCACCGAGCTCAATCGCGATTATCTGATGAGCGAAAAGGGCGCCGTGCTCAAGCGCGAGATTCCGATCGGCCGCTTTGGCGAAGAACGCGATCTCGACGGTCCGCTGCTCTTGCTCGTCTCCGACGCCGGCCGCTTCGTCACCGGCACGACCATCGTCGCCGACGGCGGCCAGATGGTAGCGCTGCGGGGGTAGGGCGCGGACGCATTAACGCGCAGCCAGCTATTGGGAGGAGTCGCTTGATGGCATATTTGGCCCTCTTCCGGTGTTCTAGCTTGAGCAGGTACGATGCCTTTCTTGAGATGTCGGGGGACCAATGAGGCGGCGCGAATTCATCGCTGGGCTTGGCAGCGCGGCAGCGTGTCCGCTTGCGGCGCGGGCGCAGCAGACGCCAACCCTTCCGACCGTCGGTTTCCTCTGTAGTGCGGCACCGGAAGATTGGGAGCCAAATGTTGCGGCGTTTCGCCAGGGTCTGAGCGATGCCGGCTATACGGAAGGCCAGAATGTAGCGCTTGCCTTGCACTTTGCGGAATATCACTACGACCGATTGGCGGCGATGGCGCTCGATTTTGCGCGCCAAGGTGTAGCTGTGATCTTTGCCAGCGGCGGCGATAATTCGATAAAGGCCGCCATGGCGGCGACGAACACGATTCCGCTCGTCTTCGTGACCGCCAATGATCCAGTATCGGCCGGCTATGTAAAAGCCTCAACCGGCCCGGCGGAAACGTGACCGGCATCACCTTCTTGGCAAGCTCGCTTGAGCCCAAAAGACTCGAGCTGCTGCACGAAATCGATCCGAAGGCGGCGTCGGTCGCCGTGCTCACGGGGTCGGCCAACACGCGGACCGAAAGCGATGCGCGGGAGATCGAAGGGGCGGCAAAATCACTTGGGTTGAACGTGCGCTTCATACACATACGTAACGAGGACGACATTGTTCCCGCCTTCAGGGATATCGCTGCGCATCGGGACGATGCGATCCACATCGTGACCGACCCCTTCTTTGCTGCTCGCGCGCGAACGCTTGCCGCGCTTGCAGCGCAAGCGGTCTTACCCGCAACCGCCGACAATCGGGGATTCGCCGCCGCCGGCGGGCTCTTGAGCTATGGTGCAACCCTGCATTTGGCCTATCACGACGCTGGCGCCTACGCAGGTCGGATTCTCAAGGGTGATAAGCCAGCCGAATTGCCCATACAGGAGTCGACAAAAATCGAACTCATCATCAATTTGAAGACCGCCAAGGCGCTCGGCATTACGGTCCCCCTCACGCTGCTTGGGCGCGCCGATGAGGTGATCGAATAGCAGGGCTGTTTGCTGCAGTGCATGAGTCCCCATTTGACCCTCGCGTCATTTCGCGGCGACGCAGCAATACGTTCACTCTCGGAGCAAAGCGGACATTCAGCGAGCCGCGCTTACCGAACCGGATTCATGAGTACGCGCTCCTAGTCACCGAAGGGCATCTCAGATCGAAATCTGACGGCCGATCTCCACCACCTGCTGGGTTGGCAGGCGGAAATAGTCGGTAACGTGCGAGGAATTTCATGCACGCTAAACCATGCTGGCTGGCGATGTTGAGGCGAGGGCCTGTCGGATGCGTGCGTTGCCCTACTCGATCACCTCATCGGCGCGGGTGAGAAACGATTCCGGGATCGTAAGACCGATCGCCTTCGCGGCCTTCAGATTGATGACCAATTGAAAAATGGTCGGTGCCTGCACCGGCAAGTCGGCTGGCGCGGTGCCTTTCAGAATCCTGTCGACGTACGATGCCGCTTGCCGAAATACGTTGACGGTGTCGAGTCCGTACGACATCAACCCCCCACTTTCCGGGAAGAAACGATATGGATAGACCGCGGGCAAGCGGTATTGCTCAGCCAGTCTTATGATCAGCTCGCGGTGGACCTGCACGAATACGTCCGGAACTACGAATAGGCCGCTATCCGGCTGTTTGCCGAGCGCCGTAATTGAGCGTTCGAGTTCATCGGCATCGAGAACCGGCGTTGGGATCGCCTGCAATTCCAACTTTGGAGCGTTCTCGTTGAATGAACGCAGAAACGACTGATAGGGTGATGTGTTGGGATTGAAGATAAGTGCGATTCGCCTGACTTTGGGTGCGATCTCCTTGATCAACTCCAGCCATTTGCCCGCCATCGGGGCGTCGACATTCATAAATCCCGTTAGCTTGCCGCCGGGATGCGCCAAGCTCGTGACGAAACCGCTACCAATCGGATCCGCAATCAGCACGAAGACCATCGGAGTAGTCGATGTCAGTTGACGCAGCGCTTTAACCGCCGGAGTGCTGTGGACGACGATAATGTCGGGTTTTAGATCGACGATTTCCTTTGCAAGCAGTTGCGTTCGAGCGGGGTCGCCTTCGGTCCAGCGATAGTCAAGATGGATATTCTGGCCCTCCGCCCAACCGAGTTCCTTAAGTCCGTTCTGCAACGCTCCGACGCGAGGTTTTGCTTCTGGATCGCTGTCAGCGATCCCCATCAACACACCGATACGGGTGACTCGGCCGGACTGCTGCGCTTGCGCAGTAGTCCGCCACGATAACACCATCCCGCCGAGGAGGGGTATGAACTCTCGCCGTCTCATAATTTCTCTGCTGCCCGCGACTTGCAAAACCCAAGCCTACCACACGTCAGTACCGGGTTGCTCCCCTGGACGCGGACATTTCGGTGCGCCGCATCGAGCGACGCAACAGGCCAATAGCAGCCATCAAGCGGCTCGGTTGGCCCGAAGTCCCGCCAATGCCGCCTTGCCTGTCCGGGTCGCTTCGGACATCGTTTCAAAAAAATCAGATTGCCGCACCGGTTTGCTCTTGCCGGCGGTGTAAATCTCCCAGCGCCACGATTTGGGTGGACGCCCCCGGTTTTTGATGGCGAGGGAGTAGTCGTACGCCGCATAGTTCTCGGCATCGGCGTACCCATCAAATTCGGGAGCAGCTGGAGCGGACGGCTTGCTGATCATTGGCTGAATTCCCTGCAAAACGGATTAGATTAAGTCGCCGGCGTCTTTCTGCTTATGCTGCTCTTCTTATGCTGCTCTTCGGCAAGTAGCACGAGAATTGTTCGCCGCATCAGACTGTCTGCTCCGAACAAGGCAGTCTGAGCAATTTTGAACACTCGGACGGGCTGGAAGAAAAACAGCCCCGGCCATGTGACCAGGCTACGCGATCACAGCGGCCGGTGCATGCGGCCGAACAGCCAGCCCAGGCCGAGCGCGATGACTACGGCCGTATAGGGCTGGGTCTCGATGGTGTTGCGTAGCGCTTTCTCGAACGAGCCGGCAGTTTTCCGCGCCGCTGTTTTCGTGGCGTCGGCGACGTTGGAGGCACTGTCGCGGGCCTGGCCATAAATGTCACCGGCGGCGTCCTGCACCTCGCCGGCAACGTTGGCGGCCTGCTTCTTGGCATCGCCGAAAGCGCGGTTGAAATCGGAGTTTTGGGTACGGTTCTCGGGCATAGGGTGCTCCCTCGGGAAAAAAGCTTCCCGCGACAACGCCACAGCCGCCCAAAGGTTCGGCAACCGGAACGATTACGGCGTCGCGGGGTTGGTCCGGCAGCCAATTCCGGCGACCGAGGGCGTGCCATGGACGAACCGAAGCGACAACCGCCCGAAATCCCGCCACCGCCGCCGATGACCGAGCCACAACGCAGCCCGCCGGAAATCCCCGACATTCATGCGCCGGAAAAGAACAGCCCCACCACGGGAGAGGAATGATGTTTCAGCATCGTGCATCGCAGTTTGATCCGCGTGTCGCCGCCATTGCCGGCCACCTGCGCGCCATCGAGAATGAATTGGGTTCGCTTGGCAAAAGCGCCGGCCGGCGCGCGTCGTCGGGTGTTTCGACCGCCAGCAATCAGATCGTCGAGGCGATCTGGCCGATCCTCAGCGAGATCGGCGATTCGTTCCGCCGCGGCCAGGGCGTGGCGGTCGACCAAGCGGCGAGTTTCGGCAACGAGGCGGTCAAGCGCGGCGCCAGGATGGGCAGCGATGCACTCGGCCAGATCGCCGACCAGGCCCGGCGTCGTCCGCTGATCACGCTGGCGGTCGCCATCGGCGTAGGCGCTTTGATCGGGGCGGTAGCGCGGCGAAATTAGCCGGCCGCACTCCCGCATAGCCTGTCATTGAGATCGGGCGATCCCGCCTGCTACTTTGCCGTATCGCAGCTCTTCCTGCTGATCGGCAAAGGTGGCGGTCATGGGTTTTGAACAGATCGCCATCCTTCTTGCCGGCGCATTGGCGGGCGGCGTCGTCAATGGGCTGACCGGCTTCGGCACCGCCATCACCGCGCTCGGCATCTGGCTCTATGCGATACCGCCGACGGCGGCCGCTTCGCTTGCGATCATTTGCTCCGTGGTGTCGCAATTGCAGACGGTGCACCTGATCTGGCGTGCCATCCAGTGGCGGCGCGTTCTGATGTTTGTCATTCCGGGCTTGTTTGGCGTTCCGATCGGGACTTGGCTGTTGCCGCACATCGATCCGCGCCTGTTCAAGCTCGGCCTCGGCTTCGTCCTGATCGCCTATCCGGCCTATGTGCTGGCGCGCAGGCGCCCGATCGCGAGCCCGTGGGGCGGGACCGTTGCCGACGGCGTCGTCGGTTTCGGCGGCGGCGTGCTCGGCGGGCTCACCGGCCTGTCCGGCGTGCTGCCGGTGGTCTGGACCGACGTGCGCGGCTGGAGCAAAGAACAGCGCCGCAGCATGCTGCAGTTTTTCAACATCGCGATCCTGTCGCTCGCCTTGGTCTCGCACGCCGCCTCGGGCCTGTTGACGCGGCAGGTGGCCATCGAGGCGGCGATCGTGCTGCCGGCGACGATCGCGGGCGCGTGGACCGGCGGGTTCGCCTACCGGCGGCTCGCCGACCGCGGCTATCAGCGCGTGGTCATGGTGCTGCTGCTGGCCTCGGGGGTCACGTTGCTCTGGACAAGTTGGTAAAGCGCCGAGCTTCTTTGCGCTATGGGCTGGTCGCGACGGTCTTGGTCGACGGGATTTCGTTGGCGTCCCTGCTCAGATTCATGAGCGCGTTCAAAAATGCCAACACGGGCATCGTTTGGTCCGCAGCGGATGCTTCGCGCACATAGTAGGTCTGCCCCCGATAATTCATATGGAATCTGATATTTTCCACTGGATGATCGTAAATATAAAAATTAATAGGCTGCTGCTGTGGCTCGCGCATGCGCAGCAATTCACCAAGATAAAAAAAGATGGCTTCGACGGATCGTGTGTAGATGACGTATCGTTCGGGATTGATCGGGCCGTGACCGCAAGTGCCGTTGTTGCCGGGGATTGGCGTGTCGTCCGGATCTTTGGTGACGCCGAAGGACGCTATACCCACCGCATCGACACTGTTCGGACGTGTTGTGACACAGAGCACGAACTTCTGCTCGGTCTTAGAAAGCTGATAGGCCTGTTTGGACTTGGTTGGACTAAGATCGAGATTTTCGTCGTCGCCCACTTTGACTAAATTGCCCAAGGCATCGCGTTGTTCCAAGAGTATTTTGGCTGGGATCGTAGGACCGATAGCGGTTTCCTTCGAGAGCAGTCCTATTGTTGGTAGCCGGGGAGAATCGGTCCAACGCCTGATGAGCTTTGCACACTCGACATCTACGCAAGTGTTAATAGGGCTAACGCCCGGCCGCCTATATGTTTCTATGCGACTGGTCGCGAGATTGAGAAACAAGTAAATGAAATCACGCTGATGAGCAAAACGCTGAATAAAATAGGCAAATACTTTTTCGTCGATACCGGTAAGCATGCCCTCGGCGAAAATTTTGGTATTCAGCGGCGCGTAGTCGAAGCCGGGCTGACTATTGACGCTCAGCGGTCCGGCCTACACCGTCGATGGGGTCGTCGAGCCAAAAAAGTGCGCATACGGTATTATTGTCTGCGCCGGCTGCACATTGAGCTGCAGTGACCCCCGGATTTGCGCAAGGTCGGTGAAATAGAGCGGCGCATGATCGCGCGCCCGCAGGACATTCGATACCAGGGCGGCGTTGGTAACGTTCTCTATTGTTGTGTTGTAGTCGGCGCTGTTCTCGGTAATGGCCGGTCCCAACGAGCATCCGGCAAGCAAAAGCGCGCCAGCGACCGAGAGACCGGTCAACCGGCAGCAGCCATAGCCCTCAGGCACGTCGCGTCGCCATGTGTGGCGACGGAATGAATTGGAGCTGATACGCATGCCCCGAACTCCCCATTGAAAAATAATAGCAACTACCGATTGAATGTCCAGCGTCGGCCGGTAGCGGCGCTTGAATGTCAGCCGGTAGAGGCCAGCTATGGCCGTCCGCGCTCCGGTCAGCGGGGAGGGCGATTGTGCGGCGGCGTGGGCGGTGGTGGCGGCTATCAGCGCGTGGTCATGGTGCTGTTGCTGGCGTCAGGTCTCGGCCTGATCTGGACCACCTAGTGAATTGCGCCACCGATCGCCGAAGGCCGAATCTCTCAACGGCCCCGCGTGATTATTCGTGGCGGCGGAGGAGGCGGCGGGTTGTTTTGGCTCGGTCCGAAATTCGTTGCATTGCCGAGAATCTGCGTAGCGTCGAGTTGGCCGCCGTCGGACGGCATCCACGGCACCTGCGGACAGTTCGTGCCTTGCACCGAGCCGACGCCGCAATGGCCGATGTTCGCCCCGGTGAAGCCGGGGACGCCACCGTTCTGTCCCGGCGTGCTCGAGGTATGTGCCTGATAGAAGGCGACCTCGGCCGTGGGGATGCGCCCCAGGTCCTGGATCGGCGTGTTCCAGCCCTGGATCAGCGCCCCGAAGTCGGACCGCGTGAGCAGGAATGTGCCGGTGCCGTTGACGATCTTGATGATGCCGGAAACGTTGATGACCTTGGTGCCGTTCTGGCCCTGGATGACGGTCACCGTACCGCCGCGGATGCCGATATTGGCCGCCGACGTCGTGATCGTGGCCGCGCCCTGGTGGCTCAATTGCCCGCCGACGAAGCGCAACGCTCCCTTGGTCAGCGACACCAGCATGTGGCCGTTATTGGCGTTAGGATCGTAAACATATTCGTCGATGACGATGTCGGTGTTCGGCGCGATGCTCATCGTCGACTTGTCGGTGAACAAGAGCTGCACGGTCCCCGCGGGCGTGGTGTGGACCTGCTCCTTATGGACGATGTGGGCGCCGACGACGAGCGGCGCGGTCGCGCCGCCGGGCGGCGTCGATTCCGACAACGGATTGACCGCCGTCGCGGTGCCGACCTGTTGCGCGGAGGCCGATGCTGCGGCGAAGAGCGCGCCCAAAAACGTAGCGATGAGGGCAACGATGAAACGGCGCGGTGGTCGCATTGCTTGCCTTTAAAATCGCATTGTCGGTCCGGCGGTGACGCTGAAGTCATGCATCGAGAACGCCGGGACGTTGGACACGTCGGCGCGGTATTGCGCGAGCATGCCGAGATAAAGCAGTTTCCATACCGGCACTTCGAGGCCGAGCCCCAGGCGCCATTCGAGAATGTTCGGCGTGACAAACGGAGCGATGGTCGGATCGGGCGCGTTATATTGCCACCAGCTCACGCCGGCCGTCGGCATCAAGGTCCAGGTCCGGCCGTCGCCAAGCGGCGAGAAATTCCACGGCAGCCAGACGTCGCCGGCGTAGGCATTGTAGCCGAACGGGTTGAAGTTGGCGTCGGCATGCGCGTAGGTGACGCGCGACTGGAAGCCCAAGCTCGCATAAACCGGCCCGGACGCCTGCAGCCCGACGGTCGACAGCGTGCCGCTCATGCCGCTGGCCAGCGGATAGAGCGTCAGGTTGCGAAAGCTCTGCTGCACGACTTCGGCGTAAGGATCGAGCGATACGTCGCCGAGCTTGATGTGCGCGGTCAGGCCGCCGCCGAGGCCGCCATAATACGCCGCGTCCGCCAGCGTCGCGCCGGTGGCGATAAAATAGGGTTTGATCGACAGGCCGGTGGCGGTCTCGGAGACAATGCCGAAGCGCGGCCCGGCGCGTAATTCCATCACGCCGATATCGAATTGATGCAGCTTGAATTGCTGGGCGTCGTAGCCGACCGCCGAGGCTTCGAACGTATTGCCGTTCTGTTGCTCGAAATCGTGGACGTAATTCAGGCCGAACGCGCCAAACCAGTTTCCATCGGGCCGCGCGGCAAAGGAGTTGTTGAACAGCTTGCCCGAGGCCAGCGCCGTCCCCGCCGCCGGGCCCAAGGCGGCGTTGGTCTGGTAGCGGAAGCCCGATTGGACATAGCCGCTGAACTGGTCGGGCTGCAGCTTCTTGTCGATGGCCGCGATGAGGTCTTCGGTCCTCTGCCGCAACCCCGGCGTCATATCCTTCATCGTCAGCGCCGAAGCGAAATAGCTGCGCGCCATTTCGTAGGAGCCGAGCCGGTAATACAGCACGCCGAGCTCGAAGCGCACGCTGGCGAGATTCGGGTTGTAGAACAGCAGCTGCTCGTAAGTACTGATAGCGGATTCGATATCGCCGGCCGGCGCCAGCGAGGCGTATTGCAATGCGTTGTTGAAATCCGCCGGCCGCGCCAGGATGCCCTGGAACAGCGGATTCAAAAGATCGGACGTGGTTTGTGATTTTGCCGGCAGGCTCGAAACAACAAGCAACAGCGCCGGCGCCAACGCACCCGCAAAACTATTCCACGATGCGCGCCAAGTACGGTCTTTCAAGTTGCTACCTGCTCGACGATGTCGCCTGCCGGATTCGGCTGTTTCGCGTTGCCGGTATTATTGTCCGCTCGCTTTCGCGGAGCCAATCGCAACTTAACGCCGCTGGCCGGTCGAGTCGAGATTTGTGACGGGTGGTGGCCCAAAACCACTGGTTCAAAATGAGACGGTTCGCGGTTCCCTGAACCGGCGTTTGCGCCGGATTTGCAGCGAATGACCGCAAATCTCAGCCGTGAGATTGTTTGCGTACGAGATTGATGACCGCCGAAAAATCTTCGGCGCTGTGTCCTTCTTGCGTCAGTTGCTCGTAAATTCGGGCGGCGTGGGCGCCAAGCGCGGTTTCGGCCTTGACCGAATCGGCCGCCTCTTTGGCAAGCTTGAGGTCCTTGAGCATCAAGGCCGCGGTGAAGCCGGCCTTGTAGCCGTTATTGGCCGGGCTCGCCGGCACCGGCCCGGGCACCGGGCAATAGCTGGTCAGCGACCAGCATTGGCCTGACGACGCCGAGACCACGTCGAACATCGCCTGGTGCGACAGGCCGAGTTTTTCGCCGAGCACAAAAGCCTCGCTGACCGCGATCATCGAGGCGCCGAGAATCATGTTGTTGCAGATTTTCGCCACCTGGCCGTTGCCGGCCTCGCCGCAATGCACGATGCGCTTGCCCATGTGCTCGAGCACCGGCTTGCCGCGCGCGAAGGCGTGGGTCGAGCCGCCGACCATGAAGGTCAGCGTCGCGGCCTTGGCGCCGCCGACGCCGCCGGACACCGGGGCGTCAAGGGTGGCGATGCCGCGCGCGGCCGCGAGCGCGTGCGCCTTGCGCGCGCTCGCCACGTCGATGGTCGAGCAGTCGATGAACAGCGTGCCCTGGCGGGCCTGCGGCACGATATCGTTCCACACGGACAGGACGTGTTCGCCGCCCGGCAGCATGGTGACGACGACGTCGGCGTTTTCAACGGTTGCTTTGGCATTGGCAACGATCTGCACGCCGTCTTTTGCCGAGGTTTCGCGCGACGCCGGCACGACGTCGAAGCCGGAAATATGATGGGCCGACTTCACCAGATTGGCCGCCATCGGCCCACCCATATTGCCCAAGCCGATAAATCCGATGGTCGCCATGTGCGTTTCCTTCCCACGGCGTGAGCTCATAAATGCGCCGGGCGCCCAGCTTACGAGAGTCCGCATTGGCCCGAAAG
>Ga0182024_10023380_pt1 | contig 11074 bp, 13 predicted proteins | sample P32metaG_FD_120480 | JGI IMG/M metagenome (GOLD analysis project Ga0182024, IMG submission 120480) | Permafrost microbial communities from Stordalen Mire, Sweden - P3-2 metaG (Illumina Assembly) | ecosystem: Environmental > Terrestrial > Soil > Wetlands > Permafrost | place: Sweden: Stordalen... | reverse complement strand
TTCACCAGATGGCACAGGCGCGCCAGGCCGACCTGTTGCGCGAGGCCGAGGAGTACCGCCGCGCCGGACTGACAGGACGTCCGGCGGTCCTGAGCCGCGTCACCGCCCGGATCCCGCGCTTCACCGCCGGGACCGGCCAGAGCCGCAAGCATGCCGTCGCGCCCTCGACATCCGGCCGTTCGTGAGAACGGGCGGCCGGGCAAGCCGCTCATGGAGCGCGGCGAGGACCGACTCGGTCGCAGGCAGACTCACGTCCGCCGGCGGCCAGGTCGGGGCCCCGCCTGGAACCCTTCCCGAAACTCAGGGCTCTCGACGCGCCGCCCACACGCCTGCCGGACCAGCCGTAATAGGGGACGGTGGCCGCAGCGTTGGTTTGATCGAAACGCAGGCGTGGTCCCAAACGTCAGGAGCGGGGGGTCGCCACTCGGAGCCTATTGCCGTCAGGGTCTTCGAGATCGCACTCCCGCCCGGCGAGCCCCTCCTCGTCGACGGCGATCCGGAATTCCTCCGCGACTGCATCGATATCGGCGACGTTCAGATGAATGAGCGTGTTTGGGCGAGCGTCACCCTTATGCTCGGACAAGTAGAGCCGAACGCGCCCGCGGGCCACTGACACGAATAACGGGAACCCCGGCTCGAACTGATGCTCCCACTGCTTGTGGAATCCCAGTCGTCCGTACCAGGCCACCGCGCGAGCGGCATCCTCGACATAGAGAACCGGAATCACCTCCTCGTACACGCGCCTCAGTTTATGGCGACCGGCATCAAGTTCGTCCCCGATAAATAGGCGTCCCGCAAACGTGGCTGGTGGCTGCCGGATTGATCGACGACGAGCAGCGCTCGGTCGTAGCCCTTTCCGACAGTCTCGGTATTCAGCAGCAGAACGACGCGGCTAAGGGTGCAAGGCGCAGCGCTCTTCGCTGGCGCGCACGTTTGGGATCGGGAGCGAACCCAGATGATCAGCAGCGGCCCCCGCCGGATCAGCGTCCCGCCCTCCTTGGCGACGTTGTTGACGAGCAGCTGCGCGCCCGGCGGCTGCGAGAGGGCGCGTTTTCCCCGGTGGATCAGGCGGCGATCGATCCGGTGGTGTGGTGCGGGGTTGGTAGCGTCGCGCCGCGTTGCTGGAGGTCTTCGGCGTAAGCGCTGAGGGCTTCCTGGATCCGCTCGGCGACCTCCTGGCGGGTGGTTGCGATCGCGACGACGCCAGGCAGGTCGGGGAGGTAGGCGCCCCACCCGCCGTCATCTGCTTGCTCATAGATCACGACGTACTCGCTCATCGAAGGTGCTCCAAGCCGCTGGCCCGACGAAGGCTACCCAGCGTTCCCGGCGGGACGGTATCGCTGTCCTTGCCCGCGATCACGATCCGTCCGTCCCGGCCGGGAGCTGACCATATCTCGTGGAGCCTTGCTGACGTACGACTGTCCATCCCGCATCGACTAGCGCTTGCCGGACCTCCTTGTACTTCTTTGCCATGCGAGCGACGGTAGGAGACGCCACGAACGCGAGGACGTCTGGAGCGCGCCTAGCTATCTCTCAGAGCCGCAGTCCCGGCGCTGGCCGGAATCATCGGCGGCCAGTGCGCGTGGACGGTATTGATGATCTCGGTGGTGTCGATGCCTTGCAGGTAAGCGCTGGTAACGCCGAGGTGCGCGTGTTGGATATGCGGGTGATATGGCGGTGTTGCCAAGGATCCCGTGGGACCACTTCGAGCACGAGTTAGCGCGTCCGGCTACGCGGTGGGCGCGTAGCGGAGGTCGCCCGGAGGGCGGCCGGAGCGGAGCGCTACCGCGTGCTCGTGGCGGAGTTGGTGCGGAGCGAACCGTCGACGGACCCGGCTCGCGCACCCAGCCGCCGCAGCTCTGCGCGCGCCTCGGTCTGTGACCAAGCACGACCGCGGGTCGCTCCGCCGATGACGCAGAAGAACGGTCCGACCGGCATCTCCAAGCGAGAGCGCCTCCATGGATCGACGTGCTCCCACGCCCACTCATCCATCCCGACCTCACGCCGCTTACCGCCCTTCCCGTGCCGAACCAGAAATCGCGCGCAGCGCCACGCACCACCACGGGACTGCGCGCCAACGCACTCGCCGCTCTGGCGTACCTCGCGACAAGTCGCTCAGCGACAGGGAAACACGACATCCCAGCTCTGCTCCCAGATGTCGGTATCGCCTCAACGCGACTTGCCCGCTCCGATCGCAGGAGCGCGACGCCCAGCCGCCGCTTCGGCCGGTGGCCGAGGACGGCAGCAAGCATTTGAAGAGAGACAACCGCTTGCTGGGGTGGGCGGTTGCGCTGGTCCAGCAAGCGCCTGCCAGCGATGGCTGGTGCTTGTGCTTTGATCGAGAAGAGGCAGCTCGCGCCCGGGTCTGGGGGCGGTAAACGTTCGGAACTGAGACGCCGTTAGCGTGTCCCGACGCCTTGTACGGAGCTGCGAATTTCGGCCGTCGATTAGCGGCCTCAGGTCTCAGGTGGCGTCGAGCTCGGGCTCTGAAAGGAGGTCGTCGAGGTCGAGGTCATCGAAGATCGGAGCGAGACCGCCGGCCTCGGCCTGTGGCCACTCATCCACGGGCCTGTCCCACGCCAGCTCGAGATCGTTGCCGTCGGGATCGGAGAGATAGACGGCTTCGTGGGTGCCGTGATCTGAAAGCTGGCGAAGCGGCACACCGGCTTGCTGTAACCGCCGGACGGCGTCAGCCAGCCCCGCGCGTGTGGGGTAGTTGAGCGCGACGTGGTGTAGCCCGGCGACTCCGTCGGGCTGGGGTCCGCCGCCGGCTGACTTCCAGGTGTTGAAGCCGAGGTGGTGGTGGTAGCCGCCCGCGGACACAAACAGAACGTCTCCAGTCGTGCCCCATCCCGGCACGTCGCGCTCTTCGGCCACGACGTCAAAGCCGAGCACGCCGACATAGAAGTCGCGCACTCGGTCGATGTCGGCGGTCCGTAGGTGCACGTGACCGATGCGCACGCCCGGATCGATCGGGTTCGGCGCCCCCTGGATTGGAGAGATGTTGCCTTGGGTCATCCACCGAAGGTACAGCGCCGAGGACCCGGTCTGACCACCAGGGAGCACCTCACGCGATAGACCGCGGTTTTCGATGCGGTCGACGCTCGCCCTAGCGTGATGTCGATCGGTCTAGGATCCAATCGTGAGCCCGCCCGCGCCGATGTTGAGTACCGCCGCGCGTCGATGGCCCGAGGGTGGTGAGTGGGTGCTGCAGCCGAAATGGGATGGGTTTCGACTGCTGGTTGAGGTGGGCGACGATCGTCGCGTGCGGGCGTGGTCGCGCAACGGCGCAAGCCTGACTTCGCAGCTGATCGGCCTGGCGGCTGCGTTCGCCGAAGCACCGGCCGGATCGGTTTTTGATGGCGAGCTGGTCGTCGTCAGTGACCGAGGAGGACGTCCGGTCCAGGACTTTGCGGCGGTCAGCCGTGCGGTGCTGCGGGGTGATAGCGCAGCCGCGGAGGATCTGCGGTTCATCGCCTTTGACGTCCTCGCGTTGGATGGAGAGGATGTTCGTGTCCGGCCTTGGCGTGAGCGCGATCTCCGTTTGAGCGAGGCGCTGCCCACATCTCGCTTGGTCCGACGCGTGGAGTCGCTTCCGGCCAGCCAGACTGCGCACGCTGCGATCGTGGCGCTGGGGTTTGAGGGCACGGTGTTGAAACGGCCGAGCTCGAAGTACCGGCCAGGTCGCCAGCGGGGCTGGCTGAAGCACAAGGCTCGATACTCAGTCGACGGCGTGCTCCGGAGCGTCCGCCGTGGTCGCGACGGTCAATGGCACGGAGTCTGCGAGGTCGACGGCCGCCGCGTTTCGGTACCTGCGGGTCCGAGCTCGGCTGATCAGATCGGCGAGGTGCTGACGCTGGCCTACTCCCGGGTGGACGCCGACGGGAGTCTGCGCGAGGTGCGGATCGCCCGACCCGCGAGAGGTGTTCAGGCCCCCGCGTGACTCCTGCGCAGGCTCGCTTTGACGTGACCTGCTGATTTGCAGCTCAGTTACCGGACGGGGCCGCTCGGGATGATGAGTCAGGCAGACAGAAGCACTGGAGGCGGGCCGGCGCCGCCTCCAGTAGCAGAGGCGGCGCCGGTGGTCCTATCCGGCTGAACACGGATGCTTACTTTTGAAACACCGGGACCGTTACGCCAGTGGCGAACGTGTTGGCGCTGGGGGTGATCGTCGGAACGTTCTGCGTCCAGATGCCGTAGTACTCGTCGCCTAGCGTGTTGCCGGTGATGACTGTTCCCCGGATCGGGGTGATCGCGCTCCAGACGATGATCCCGACGGAGTGGGTGATCCCGGCGTCGGAGTCGCCGGGCGTATGGCCGGTGTTGCCCGCGATTCCGTCGTTGAGGAACGTGTTGTCGACGATCCGGTTGTCGTTGAAGTACTGACCCGGAGCGTGGCTGTGCAGGGTAAAGCCGCCGAGCCCGTTGCCGTTGGCGGTGTTGTTCTGCACCGTGTTGTCATAGACCGCGGAGCCGGGCGGCCCGGCGGCGGCCAGGATGCCTCCACCCTGGCCCTTGGTGCCATTGTTGTCGGCGGTGTTGAAGATGACGATGTTGTCGTAGACGCCGCTCTTTGTTGGCTGGAGCACGCCGTTGACGAAGGCGGTTGTGTTATGGCCAGCGAGTGTGATTCCGCAGTCGCCGACGTTGTCCAGCGCCTTGTTGAAGGCGATCACGTTGCCGTTGGTGGGGCCGAACTCGTCGGTTGCCAGGATTCCACCGAGGTTGTCCTTCACCGTGTTGTGGACGACAGTTGAATCAGACACCGTCATCAGGTGAAGACCCTCACCGCAGTCACCGGGCACGTCCTGCACGGTCGCGCACTCGCCGGTTGGGGTCTTGGCCGAGATGCCCTTGTCGTTGTCGCGCACGGTGTTCTCGGAGATCGTCACCTTCGCGGTCTGCATCGCCAGGATGCCCTCATCGTCGGCGTTCTCCACCGTGAAGCCCGTGATGACCGCCCCAGCGGCCTTAGCGCCGGTGAGGAGGATGCCATTCGCCTTGCCCTTGGCGTTGATGACCGGACTGCCCACACCAACCAGCGCGATGGCCTTGGTGACCTTCACCGAATCCTTGTAGGTGCCCTTGGCGACCGCCACCGTGCTGCCCTTCGCGGCCTTGCTGACCGCAAATGAGATCGTCTTGCACGGCTGCGTCAACGTGCAGGACTTATGGTTATGCCCCTTCGGGGTCACGTACAGGGTCTTGGCCATGGCGGGCGCCGCCGCCATCGCGCCGATGGCGAGCACCGCCACAGTCGCCAGCGGTATCCGTCGAAACGACGTAATACGTTTCATGCTTCCTCCTCCTTTAGATCCGCAAGGGCTCGCGTCAAATGAAGCAGCCGCGGTCCCGTAGTAGCCCGCACTATTGCGATCGGGCTCGGACCCGGCGATTACGTTCACGTTAGGTCCGCCCGCATCACTTCGAGCGGTCGGCGGATCACTCTACCCACAAGGGGAGCTGACTCGTTCGTCAAATGCACCGACTGAGCTACGCGCTCCCTCGCCCGATCTCCGCGCTACCGCTCCCGGCCGGCAGTCGGCGGAGCCTGGGCGCAGCGTTCTTGTGCGGCGCGCCCGTGGGTCAGCTGCTGCCGATCACGACACCGATCCCCAGCACGATGGCGCCGCCCAGCGTCACGACGATCAACGAGGATCGCAGCGATACCTGCAGGAACCGGTGTCGGACCCACGCGATCACGAGGAGCTCGATGGCCACGACGACCCCGGCGACGATGAGTGCTCTATCGACGTTGCCGATGATGAACGGCAGCGAGTGAAAGATCCCGCCGAGTGCGGTGGCCGCGCCCGTGATCGTCCCCCGCACCGCGGCCGGTCCGCGATTGGTTTCCTCGCCGGTGTCTGATAGCGCCTCGGAGATCCCCATGCTCACACCGGCGCCGAGCGCGGTCGCGAGCCCCACCAGCAACGGTACCCGAAGGCGCCACTGCCGGGACAAGGTCAAAGGACCACTGGGTGTCACCTTCACCCCCTGGTTCGAGATCGACGGGACTTTGACCTTCCATCCGCTGGGCGACGATCTGGCGTTCTTCAACGGTGACCTTCCGCTCAAGGCCGATGAGACGGACCATTTCATCGATGCTCTGATCGCCAACGGCCTGATCTTCCTGGCGAGCTCGGAGCGATGAGCACCACCAACGCCGCCACGAGCTCGCCGGCCGCCGCTTCAGATGTGCCCTCGGTCGATGGGGTCCCGATGCCCTCCAGGGGCTGGACGGGGACGATCGTGCGGGTGCTGTTCGGGGTGATCTGGGCGATCGACGCATTCCTGAAGTGGCTGCCGGGCTACCGCGACAGCTACATCAGCAGTCTGAAGACCGCTGCCCAGGGGCAGCCGTCCTGGCTGCACTGGTGGTTTCACTTCTGGATCAAGCTGCAAAGGCGCACCCGGCCTGTTTGCCACCCTGACCGGCGTGATGGAGACGGCGCTGGCGCTCGTCCTGTTGCTGGGCCTGGCCCGGCGGCTGGGGAACACCGTGGGCGTCGTCTACGCGCTCCTGGTGTGGGCGGTGGGCGAAGGCTTCGGGGGACCGTATGTCTCGGGCTCTACCGACGTCGGCACGGGGATCATCTACACCATGCTGTTCATCACCCTGCTGGCGTTCGCCCCGCCCGCACGGCGAGAGCGCCTGAGTCTCGACGCGGTCCTGACCCGCCGCTGGCGATGGTGGCGGCTCGTCGCCGAACCCCACGCCGTCGATCGTGTCCCCGGAGCGCCTCAGGTGGAGCCGGTGGTAGTCGGGCGCACGTGATCTCACCGCGGTAAGGCAAGAGGTTTCTCATGGCGGGGTTAGAGACCTCTTAGCGCACAGACCAACACTCTCATGCGAGAGATGGTCAATAAGACTCGGACCAGCCCGCCCAACTCGCCTCATCGGCCGCGAAGGGGAGCGGCTCCCGACCCGAAATCCGGCGCTGCAAGCTCCACATCCCGGATCCAGCGTCTGACTGCCGGGGGGACCGCCGGCAACGAGCGCCTGACCATGCTCACGGGATTGCTGCTGATCGTGATGTTCGCGGTCCTCGGCGTGACCATCATTCGCATCGGCCAGCTGCTCTGGCTGCACCTGTTCCTGGGGCTGCTGCTGCTGGGGCCGGTCGCCCTCAAGATGCTCAGCACCGGCTACCGCTTCGCGCGTTACTACAGCTCTGCGCCCGCCTACCGCCGCGAGGGCCCGCCCGCCCCGGGCCTCCGTCTGCTCGGGCCGCTCGTGGTGCTCTCCACGCTGGCGGTGTTCGTCACCGGGGTGGCGCTTCTGCTGCTGGGTCCGAGCTCTCGCCAGCCGCTCGTCCTGTTGCACAAGGTCGCGTTCTTTGCCTGGCTCGCCGTCGTCGCCCTGCACGTGCTCGGTCACCTGCCGGAGATCCAGCGCTTCTTGAAGAGCGCCACGGTCTCCCGCCGGGAGATGATCGCCATGCGCACCCCGGCGCCAGCGCCCCCAGCGGGCCGCGGTCGCGCTCGCGTTAGTAGCGGTCCGCCCGGGGGTGGCGCGCGCGCTGGGTCGCTGGTGGCCGCGCTGCTGGTCGGTCTGGTGGTGGCGGTGGCCCTGCTGCCGCAGTTCGGCGCGTGGACACATTGAGCATCCGATCGGCGCGCAGGCGGATGGCGAGGGTGGGGCAGGCGCTGGCCGCGCGCCGGGCCAGAGTCTCCAGGGCCGGTGGAATCGGCTCTCCATCGACCACCGGGTAGCCCCAGTCGTCGAGCGCGACGCGCTCGGGCAACAACTCGGCGCACAGCCCGTGCGCCTCGCAGGCGATCGGATTGATCTCGATTCGCACTCGTCTCAGGCCACCGGGTTGCCGACTGCGGGAGTGAACAGCACGGGGCGACGCTCGCAGGCCTCGCACGGGCCATGGCGTGCGTGATCGGCAAACGCCTCCGCAAACACCGTCACCGCGCTGCTGACAAACCGCCCGGCACCGTCGGGATGCGCGCAGGCACCACGTCCGCTGATCTGTGATGCCCAGCGCCTGATCTGAGACAGGTCGTCACGATCGGCCTCGCCCTGCGCCACGGCGGCCAGCGCGCCGGCGATGGCGCCCAGCCCGTTGACGCACGCGCCGCATTGGCCAGAGCTCTGTTCGGCCATCCAGCTCCCCACCCGGGTGACCTCGGCCACCGGACACGAGCTCTCGGGCAACGCCACGATGATGCCCGCACCCAGCGAGGCGCCCAGGGGCTGTAGGCCGGCTCTGGAAAGACGGGCCCGGGAAGCATCGCGGGCATCGACCCAGGTGCCGGCGTAGCCGCCGAACAGGTAAGCCTGGACGGGCTCGGTGACTCCCTCGGCGGCGGACAGCAACGACCGCACGCTGGATCCGTACTCGATCTCATATACGCCCGGATAGCGCACCGCTCCCCCGAGGGTCAACAGTGCCGATCCGGGCTCCTCGGGCACGCCGAGCTTGCGAAACCACGTGGCGCCGTGACGGGCGATCAGGGCGGCGTGGGCGAGCGTCTCGGCGTTGGACATCAGCGTGGGCCGGCGTTCGACGCCGCGCTTGGTGATCCGCGCTTCAATGTAGGCGGGCTTGGCCGGTCCGCCGTTGAGGAACGCGACGATCGCGGTCTCCTGGCCGCTCACATAACCGGGTGGTACCTCCACGATGGACGTCTCCAAGCCCTCGTACAAGTCGGGACGTTCGTCGAGGGCCCGTTGGAGCGCGTCGATCGCCTGAACGCTCGTCTCCTCGACGGCGATCACGATCCCAGACGCGCCCACGGCCTGCGCACAGACCACGGCGCCGTCGAGAACGAGATGGGGAAGGGACTCCAGGAGCAGGCGATCCTTGACGCTCATCGGCTCGCCTTCGCACCCGTTGACCACCACCACCGGGTCGCCTCTGGAGCGCCGGACGGCGTCGAGCTTGTCGGCCAATGGGAATCCCCCTCCGCCGCGTCCCCGCAGGGCGGCGCGGCGAAGCTCGTCGCCCAGTGCGAGCCGGCGGCCGGGGCCGAGCGGCAGCGCTCCGTGGACGCGATGGTGCTCTGGGTAGGACATGGGGACCTCCTCGACCCCACGCAGCAGCCGGGGAAGAGTCATGTCGATCCTCTCGAGGACGGGGCCAGCAGGGCGGGCGGCGTGCCCGCGCGCCGCGCCCAGTGGGGGCCAAACGGACCGCCCGGCAGCCACGCCAGGAGCCCCAGGACGAAGGCGAGCGCGGCGCCCAGCGCGCCCACCCGCAACCGGGGGTGCGCGGGCCAGCCGATCGCCACCCGGGTGACCACGCCGGCCAGGAACGCCACCGTGCACGCGACGTCGATGACCAGCATCCACGTCTGGTGCACATCACTACCGGTGCCAAAACCATGCACGAGCGCGACCGGCCACGACAAGTAGGCCAGCCAGTGAACCGCCCTCCACGAGGCATAGCCCAGCCGCTGCCTGACCAGACTGGTCACGATCACCGCCAGCAGGAGATCGAAGGCGACCGCTCCGAGGCCGAGCCATAGCGGTCGGTAGAGAGCGCCGAATGGCACCACGGCGTTCACGAGCGTGATCGGCGCAAAGCTGTCCAGAACGGCGGTCAGGATGTGAACTAGGAGAAAGGCGAGTGCGAGCAGGGAGCTCGTGCGGTGTAGGCCGTCGATGGCAAAGCGCGGAAGGCTTGCACTTTGCAGGCGCCCAATCGCCGCGATTCCGATGACCACGCTCAGCGTGAGCAGGACCAGCGACACCGCGCCCGTGGCGCGGGTCAGGTACCAGTAGACGCTCGGACCGGCGCTCACCGCGGCCATCCGCTCCGCACCTCCACGGCTCCGCCAACCGATACCAGACGAGCCGGGAGCCCCTGCTCCTGCAGCCAGTGCGAGGCACGTCTGCCCAGCACGATCGCCGCCGTGGAGGCGATGTTGGCCTCGGCGCAGCTGGCTGCGGCCACGCTCACGGTGCGCCAGCGGCTCCGAACCGGCTGACCGTCACGGGGGTCGAGGATGTGATGCATCACGCGGCCCTCGTGCATCCAGCGCCGGACGCTGATGCTGGAGGTCGCCAATCCGCCGGCCTGGATCGACACGGTCTGTCCGGGAGCCTGCGGTCCGGCTCGGTGATCATCGGTGACGTGAACCTTCCAGCCGGTTTGCGGCGCGGGACCGGAGGTGGCGATGTCGCCCCCCAGCGCAACCAGGGCTCCGGCGCCGCTGGCCAAGTGAGCCGCTGCAGCGGCGCGATCGGCGGCCAGCGCCTTGGCGGTGGCCCCGAGGTCCAGTTGCACCCCTTCGGGGGCTCGCACGCGATAGGGATGCTGCTCAAGCTCGACCATCCGCCACAAGGAACGCCGGCGGCGGGTCACCGCAAGCCGACGGATCGGAGGCGTGAAGCCTGCTGGTGCGGACGGGAGCGAGTGCCAGTCACGGTCATACCCATTGGCGATCAGGCTTTCTCCCAGGGTCGGGTCCACGGCGCCTTCAGAGACCGCGGCGGCTCTCAGCCCGAGCGCGATCGCCTCCCAGAGCAGCGGGCTGACCTTCACCCAGCCGCCGGCTCTACGGTTGACCCGAGTCAGCTCTGAGTCCGCCCGGAACCGGCTGGCGACAGCGTCGATGGCATCAATCTCTCTTTGGGCGGCCCGCCGGGCGTCGCCGCTCTCGGGCCCGGCGACGCTCAGAACGGCGGTGGTGCCCAGTGCCTGCCACGTGTCGGTCATAGCGTCTCGGCGGCGTTGCCCGGCGTCACGATCCGCCTGAGACAACCGGAGCCGGGGCGCTGGGGGCTGGTGCGCTGGGCAGGGCGGCCGGTGCGCTGGCAGAGGAGGTGGCCGGCGCGGCTGGCGCGCTCGCGGCCGGTGCGCTGCTGGTAGCCGTGCCCGATGAGGATGACGAGCCGCTGGACGGCGCGGCGGCCGGCCGAGCCAGCCGGGTGGGTCGCGAATGATGATCGCGCCCGGCGGCGTGGCGCCGGCGCCGGGCGGACGAGGCTGAGCGGCTGCCGGCGCGCGGCGACCGGCTGGTCGCCGATTCTCTCGGGGGTAGCGTGCGCGCTTGGGCGTGCCCGGGGAACGCCCGGGAGGCCAACTCGGCCGACAACGCCGTCAGGGCGATCATGGCGCCG
>Ga0182024_10023379_pt1 | contig 11074 bp, 9 predicted proteins | sample P32metaG_FD_120480 | JGI IMG/M metagenome (GOLD analysis project Ga0182024, IMG submission 120480) | Permafrost microbial communities from Stordalen Mire, Sweden - P3-2 metaG (Illumina Assembly) | ecosystem: Environmental > Terrestrial > Soil > Wetlands > Permafrost | place: Sweden: Stordalen... | reverse complement strand
CGACGAAGCTGAAATTCTCCTGCACGGTTTGCTCGACGAAGAGGTTGACCCCCAACAGGCGTACGGCATCGAAAGTCACATCGCAGACTGTGTCCGCTGCGCCGCGGAACTCCGCCTGCATCGCGCCGTGCGGAGAATGATGGCGAACGCCGACCTGCGATTCTCGGCGTCTCCGCGGCTGCGCACGCGCATCAAGGCAACGCTGCCGGCGACCGCGGCCGCGGCCGCGCCGTCCCGGCGTATGCTGTTCAAGGGCTTCGCGTTTGGATCCGCGCTGTCCGCGGCGGCGGCGCTGCTGCTGATCGCCGTTATCCGCTCGGACCAGGATCAGGTCATCGTCAGCGACGTGGTCTCGGCGCATCTGCGCGCGCTTCAGGGCAACCACCTGACCGACGTACAGACCGGCGACCAGCATGGGGTCGGGGCCTGGTTCAGCGACCGACTCGGTGTTGCACCGCCCGTCCCCGACCTGACCCCGCAAGGGTTCAATCTGATCGGCGGGCGGATCGACTACGTCCTCGGGAAGCCGGTCGCGGCGATCGTGTACCGCCGAAGCGACCACCTCATCAATTTGTTTGTCGCGCAAGGCGCGGACGCCGAGCACGTCGCCAGGCTCGAGACCATGCAAGGCGTCAACGTCGTGCTCTGGTCGGAGAAGGGCCTCAATTTGTGCGCTGTCGGCGATTTGAGCGCCGAAGAGCTCGCCGAGTTTCGCAGGCAATTCGAGGCGGCGGCCTGGACGGATCATATCTAGAGCGTCGGTACTTTTGGCGACAAGACTCCGGAATAAAACGCCACCTTCACTGATCTACTCTGCGGAAGACGCATCCAATCGATCTACAGCACAGGAGATAAGACAATGTTCAGCAAGACGAAAATCGCTCTTTGCGTTGCCCTCGCCCTCGGCACCGCTTCCGCGGCCTTGGCCGCCAATGAGCACGATGACAGCGTAAGCGAGGCCCAGGCCGCGCGAGAAGCGCAAGGGAATGCGCTGCCGTGGTGGTGGAATAGCCCGGCTCAAGGTCGCGGCAGCTTCGCCCAGGCGGGCAATGCCTATGGTTACGTCGCAGTCCCGACCCAGCAGGAGCAAATTTCGCGCAAGAAGAGCCACAAGCACTAGAGCATTTTCAGGAAAAGTGGAATCCGGTTTTCCGTCCAAAATGCCCTAATGCAGAAATGCCGGAGCGGTTTCTGCTTCCAGTCTATGTGAAACCGCTCTCGGACGCCGGGTCGCCGAACATTTCAGCCGAAGTGAATACCGGTTGATCCGGACAGCGCGACCCCTGCCTCTCGTCCACGCCCCGGGACAGAGGTACCACCGATCCCTCCCCCTTAAGTGTGCCTGAGTGTGGGGGGAGGGGTCGGTGGACGTGTTGTTCGGAGGAAATCGAGGGCAAAAGGTTTTATCTTTGGGGCCGGGAATAAATCGGCTGCCTCATCGATCTTCCTCTCGTCTGGCCCGATTGGCGGGCTCCCACAAGGAGGAAGAGTTCATGGCGCACGATCACGACAATCACGAAGACGGCGTCAGCCGCCGTCATGCTCTGGAGTGCATGCTCTGGGCCGGCACCGGCGTTCTCTGGACGGTCTCAGGCGGCGTGCCGAAGTCCTTCAACCTGCTCGGTCGGGCCGAAGCCGCACCGGCCGCGACGTCATTCACGTTCCTGCAGATCTCCGACAGCCATGTCGGCTTCGACAAAGCCGCGAACCCGAATGCGCTCGGCACGCTGCAGGAGGCCATCGCCAAGGTCAAGGCGCTCCCCACCAAGCCGGCATTCATGCTCCATACCGGAGACATCACCCATCTGTCGGCGCCGGCCCAGTTCGACAATGCCGCACAGGTCATCGGCACCGCCGGTCTCGACGTGCACTACGTGCCGGGCGAGCACGACATCCTCGACGACGAGCCGGGCAAATCCTATCTCGAGCGCTATGGCAAGAACGCCAAGGGTTCGGGTTGGTATTCATTCGACCAGAACGGCGTCCATTTTATCGGTCTCGTCAACGTGATGAACCTCCAGGCCGGCGGTCTCGGGATGCTCGGTCCCGAGCAGCTTGCCTGGCTCGCCGACGATGTGAAGGGCCTTTCCGCCTCCACTCCGATCGTCGTTTTCGCTCATATCCCGCTGTGGACGATCTACAAGGATTGGGGATGGGGCACCGACGACGCGGAGCAAGCGCTGGCGCTGCTCAAGCGCTTCGGCTCGGTGACGGTGCTCAATGGTCATATTCATCAACTGATGCAGAAGGTCGAGGGCAACGTCACCTTCCACACCGCCAGGTCGACGGCCTTTCTGCAGCCGGCGCCCGGCGCGGCTCCCGCGCCGCTGCCTCTGGCCGTTCCGGCGGACAAGCTGCGCTCCGTGCTCGGCATCAGGACCGTCGTCTACACCCAGGGCAAAGAGCTGCTCGCCGTTACCGATCAGACGCTGGCTTAGAGCTGATCCCGCCTCGTATCACCGGCACCGGCTTCTTCGCCAACGTGTCGGTGACGCGGCGCCTTGCATTCAAACAGCCGGCCTTCGGTGCCGAAGTTCGGATCCAATTGTCAAGGTCGGAGAGCCGGCCGGGGATTGGACATTCAATTGAGGAGCCCGCAGGGCATCCATCAGGAGGACGATCATGAAGACGCTTGTGATAGCCGCGGGCATCGTTGCCGGCCTTGCTTTCGGGGCGGGCGCGGTGGCGCAGACCAAGCAAACGGTCCCGGTCATCGTGAAGGATACGAGGTCGCCCTATTGGCAGGCCGTTCTGGCGGGCGCGCGCAAGGCGGGTCAAGACCTCGGCGTCAATGTCGTCGAGCTCGGCGCCCAGTCCGAATCCGACGCAAACGGCCAAATCGACATGCTGGAGAAGGCTGTCGCGTCAAACCCGGCGGCGATCGTGCTCGCGCCCGCGCAATCCGCCGCGCTCGCAAGGCCGATCGACGAGGCCGCCAAGAGGGTCAAGATCATCGGTATCGGATCTGCTGGCGATAGCAAAGCGATGACGGCGCTGTTGGCGACCGACAACGTGAATGCGGGTCGCATCGCCGCGGACGCTCTCGCCGGGGCGATCACGAAGACCTATGGTGACACCGAGGGCAACATCGTGATCATCACCGCCATGCCCGGGCTTGCCGCGCTCGATCAGCGCGCCAAGGGCTTCAGGGAGGTGCTCGGCGCGAAATATCGGGCACTGGCCATCGTTGCCGACAGGGTCGCCGACGGCAAACCGACGACCGTCATCAACATCATGAGGGATCTCATCGCCAATACCGCGGACCTGCGTGGCGTGTTCGTTTCGGACCCGATCATGACGCAGGCTGTGGCGCAGGTGGTGGCGGAGGGCAAATCGGCCGACAAGATCAACGTCGTCGGCGTCGGTGCGGACGAAACGCTCGTCAAGCTCCTGCAGGCTGACACGCTCGCCGGGCTTGTCGTGGAGGACCCGTTCCGCATGGGTTATGACGGGGTAAAGACGGCGCTCGCCGCTGCGAAGGGCGAGCAGGTGGCGGCCAAGGTCGATACCGGCGCCACCCTTATTACCAAGGCCAACATGAGTTCCGCGCGCTCGCAGGAACTCCTCAACCCGAAGGTCAATTGATCCGGGGCGGGCCACTCCAAGTGGACGGCGCGGGTTGTTGCCAGTCTATCCCACGCGTACGTCCATGAGCGGCCGGCTGCTAAGCCGGCCGCTCACATTTGTGCGGGTCGCGGCATGGCTTCCCGGAAGAAACGGCCAAGTGGCACCTCATTGCCCTTTTGATGTGGTTCATCAGCAGTTGCATGTTCAGGTCGCTGTAACTGCCGCGGAGTGACTTCGGTCAGGACAACGTTCTGGTCAAAGATCGGTAGCCTCGAGATCCGCGGGCATGATCCCAGGTCGTCGAAATGGCGACTCCTTCTGGCGCGGCTTCATGTCGCAAGGCTCGGTCGAACGCCTTCGCGGCGGACTGGATGCGAAACTTTGCCTCGTCAAGGAGCTCCACGGAATTTTCCATCATGATTGTCGCGGGAATAAATAGCCGTCAGCCGCGATCTAGTCCCCAGTAGCAACCAGGTTCTTCGGAGACTGGCTATGGCATCCGATAACGGCAATGGCGAGGGTTTTCGCCGGCGCCTGCACAATCGCCAGCGCCCGGATTACCTCCGTCGGCTGTGCCCTTGAAGGCGGCAGAGGACAAGCTGCGCACGGAGCTTGGCGTTGCCGAGGCGACGTTCAAGCGTGGGCAGTGACGGCTCGCCATCATCGACACCGCACCGCAGTCGTGAACCAAGGAGCCAGGATCATGAGAATAGGTTTTGCTCATTCCGCCGTGGCGGCATGCTTGCTCGGTTGTGCCGCCGGCGTCACCCTCGGCGCTGCATTCGCGGACGGCGACGCTGCTGCGGTCCTCAAGATCGACAACTTCGCCTTCATGCCCAAGAGCGTGACGGTGAAAGCCGGGACCACCGTCACCTGGACCAATCAGGACGACGAGACGCACACTGTCACGTCGATCACCAAGGAATTCAAATCCAAGCCACTCTCCGCCGGCGACAAGTTCACCTACACGTTCACGACACCGGGCACCTACAAATATTTCTGCTCCTTGCATCCGTTCATGACCGGAACCATCGTGGTTGAGGCACCGACGGGGGCTGGCGGCACCCCATGATGCTGGTCCTTCACCGTCAATCCGGGCTGGGTCCGACCACGGAAATCGGAAGCCGACCGATGACATCCATGGCGGGAAGCCGCGATGATGACAGAGCGCGCCGTTTTCGCGACGCCGCGTTGCCGCACCTCGACGATGTCTACACGCTAGCACGCTACCTGCTGCGCAACGTGGCCGATGCCGACGACGCGGTCCAGGAATGCTATCTGCGCGCGTTTCGGCATTTCGACGGGTTTCGCGGACAGGCGATCAAGCCCTGGCTGATGGCGATCCTGCGCAACGTCTGCCACGCCGAATTTGCGCGCCGGTCCGGGCCGCTATTGGTCGGCGCGGAAGCGGCTGCGGCAGAGGACGCTTCGCCGTTGTGGCAGGAGGAAGCGCACACGGCCGAAGCCGAGATGCTGCGCCAGCAGGACGCGGAGATGATCCACGGCCTGCTTGACGCGTTGCCCGAACCGTTCCGGGAAGCGATCGTGCTGCGTGACATCAATGATCTGTCCTATCAGGATATCGCCGAAGTGATGGGCGCGCCGATCGGCACCGTCATGTCGCGCCTGGCGCGCGCGCGCACCATGCTGCGCAACGCCTGGCTCAAGCGGAAAATGATGGAACAGCATGTGTAAGCAAATAAGCAGAAACTACGCAAAAACGCGGGGGAAACATGAGGAGTATTTCAAGTGACTTGTGAAGAAACACATATCCTGCTGCACGCGCTCCTCGACAATGAGCCTGACGCCGCGCCGGCGCCCGAACTGGAGGCGCACGTAGCGAGTTGCGCGTGCTGTTCCGCGCGACTGCGCGACTATCGCGGGATGGGAGAGGCCTTGACGGAGCCGGGTCTGCGTTACCAGGCGCCGGAAGACTTGCGCGGGCGGATCGAAAGAGCGCTGCTGACGACGGCGTCCCAGTGCCCACGCGCAAACGCGCCCGGCCGCCGAGGCTTGTTGAGGGGAATTGCCGTCGGCAGCGCAGTCTCCACCGCGTTGGCCGGGGTGGCGGCGGCAGGGGCGCCATATTGGCGTACGCTGTTCAACGGTTTCGCGTTCGGATCGGCGCTGTCCGCGGTGGCGGCGGCGCTTCTCATGATCGCCGTCATCCGCCCGGACCAGGATCAGGTCATCGTCAGCGACGTGGTCTCGGCCCATCTGCGCTCGCTTCAGGCCAACCACCTGACCGACGTGCAGGCCAGCGACCAGCATGGGGTCAAGCCATGGTTCAGCGAGCGGCTCGGCGCTGTACCACCCGTTCCGGACCTGACCTCGCAAGGCTTCAATTTGATCGGCGGGCGGATCGACTATGTGCTCGGGAAGCCGGTCGCGGCTCTGGTCTACCAACGCGACAACCACGTCATCAACGTCTTCGTCGCGCAAGATGAGGACGCCGAGCGCAGCCCCAAGCTCGCGACTCTGCAAGGCGTCAATGTCGCGCTCTGGTCCGAGAAAGGTCTCAATTTGTGCGCCGTCGGCGATGTGAGCGCCAAGGACCTGCAGGATATTCGCAAGAAATTCGAAGCGGCTGCCTGAGGAAGTCAAATGATGATCGCATCTCATTATCCCAACAGGTCGAATCTCAGCTTGGAAGCAGCCCAGGCGCCAAGCATCTTCGGCCAAAGCGGACGCGATGTATACGCGTAAAAAAGAGGTCGAAAGTCGATGTTCAAGAAGCGGACGGTCGTCAAGGACGATCTACGTTTTCCGCTTCGGCGAGAGCGGACTTTACGCATTCACAACCGACCCCATGGGTCACATCCTTCCGTCGCGGATATACCCTCGTATGCGTTGGCGGTTTGAGCGTCGTGTGACACTGCGGCCGGATAGGAACTCGCCGCCGGCCGAAGTCGTGAGGGCGGCACTCGACGCCATTTCAAAGCAAGGTTTCCATTTGGCTCACTCAGCAATCAACGCTGAGCTGCTCACTGTCGCCGCCCAACGTTGCAATCAAGATATTGATCAACAGGAAAAGATGCCGGAACTTGGCTCGCGCGCAAGCGCGTAAGTCGGCCACCTTCGCGATGCGCGATGCGTCTGGTTTCTGAATTGGCTGCCGCTTCCGCTGATCTATCGCCCGGCCGGACCCGCGCGGCGCGCTCGCCCGCGCGGCCCCGGAATAAAACCCCGACCTGCCTGATCTACACCGCGGAAGACCGAGGCTCGTTCAATCATCAAGCACGCAGGAGAAACAAAGTGCTCACCAAGACCAAGATTGCGCTTGCAACCGCTCTCGTTCTCGGCACCGCTGCGGCGGCTCTGGCGAACGATATTGAGACCAATCCCAGCGAGGCCCAGAGCGCGCGCGAATGGGCGGAGCTTCGGGGCCTGAAGCAGAAGCACGAGAATGCGTTCGCGCCGGGGGCCTACAAGAGTCTCGATTCGGCATCCGTCCCCGCCTCGCGGACCATCCGGCGCATGCCGAAGGCGGCAGGCGGGGCGCAGGCCGGCGCCTTGCCCTGTCCCACCCTCGAGGGCTACCCCGACTGCCACTAGCGTCGCCCTGCGTCGCGACCCAATATGCTCCGGTCGCGACATGCCGTTATTGAGATCGGATCGAATGAGTGCGTCGCCCCGGCAAGACGTTCGTACTTGCCGGGGCGATCCCTGCTCCTGACCGTATCAGTCTGCCAACGGGTCAGGGCGAAGCTGGAAATGCACGATCTTCGGCAAGGTGCCCTTGCCGCCCTCGGAATGGAACGGCGTGCGGTTGCCGGTGGCCGCCCACAGGCCGCGGCCCTTCCAGCCGCCGTCGGGATCATCGATGCGCCCGTCCAGGCCCTTGGCCATGAAGCCCAGCGGATAGGGCACCACCAGATTGATCATCTTGCCGTCCTTGAAGGCGATCAAGGAGCCGTTCTCGTTGCCGGTGGCCAGCGGCACGTCCTTGCCCAGCCCCAGCGTGTCGTGCTGGTCGACCCAGCTGTAATAGGCGCCCTCGGCGCTGCCAGGGTCGGTCACGCCGCTCATTTGCGGACCCGGGAAGGGATAGAAGCTCCAGCCTTTCGGGCAGTGCTTGCCGGTGGCGGTCGGCCCATTGAGGATCTTGCACTTGCGGCGATCGAAGCTCGCGAGATGGCCGCTGGCGAGCGGCAGCCAAGCCACGCCCTGGCTGTCGACGTCGAGCCCGCGCGTGCCGTAGCCGGGCAACGGGACCTCGTAGACCTCCGTCAGCGCGGTCGCGGAGGGGTTCGGGCCGGGATCGACCCGCATGATCGTGCCCGGATAGCCGTTCACCGATCCCCAGATCGAACCATCCGCCGGGCTCGGCGCGACCGCGTAGAAGCCCGAATTGAAGCGCCGGTCCTTGTCGGGATCGAGCGGCTGATTGGGCTCGGTGTACTCATCGCGCTTGCCGTTGCCGTTGGTGTCGACAACAAGCGCCGTCCAGCCCTGCGACTTCTGCGCGTCGCCGGTCTCGTCGAACATCTTGGTGTTCAGCCAGCCGAGGACGGGCGTGCCCGGGCTGCTGAACCACAGCGTATTGTTGGCGTCGAAGCCGAATTGCAGGTGGTGGGTGCCGAAGCAAAGATCGATCAGGGTGAACTTGCCGGTCTTCGGATCGAACATCGCGGCTTGGCGGCCCGAGCTTTCAAGCGGAAACAGCTTGGCGGAGGGATGATCGGATCCTCGCCGGCAGAAGTCCGGGTTGGCGGGCGGACGAATCCGCGTCGTGAACCAGACCCGTCCCTTCGCATCGTACATCGGATTGTGCACGACCGCCTGGCTGTCCCAGAGCTTCTCCTCGCCCCAGTAGGGCGACGGTGCCAGCAGCGGAAGCGCCGGATCGTCCTTGCTGCTGCGGGTCTTGGGATCGCGCACCGGAATCCTCGTCTGACTGACGGCGTTCTTGACCGGATCGAGGATCGGCAGATCGTCGGTGGAGAATTCCGGCGCGCCCCAGATCAGGCCGTTGGCGTTGACGGTGGGGTTGCGCTTGTCGGTCGAGATTGCATCGTGCATGTAGGCCTTCGGGCTCGACCAGTCCCAGACCGTGACGACCAGATTGCGTTCCACGCCTTGCGGGCGTGGCGGCTGGGCGGCCGGCAGCTCGCCGGCCGCGATCCGATCGGTCCAGTCGCTCATCATCCGCAGCGCGCGTTGCGTGCCCAGCCGGTCGAACCGGTCGATCATGTCGCGGCTCGACTGGCCCGACTGGATGCGCCGGATCCAGGCCTCATAGCCGGAGTTGAAATGGCCCAGGCTCGCCGGGATGGTGCGGGTGGCCTTGTTGCCGACCTGGTGACAGCCGACGCAGCCATTGGTCCTGACCGTGTTGAGAAACTCGGTCTGGCTCTTCATCGCCGGATTGATCCCGTTGCCGCCGGGGCCGGTGCCGGGAAACTCGCTCTTGTCCGGAATCTTGATCATCGAATACCAATAGATCGCCGGATAATATTCGGCGGCCATCGCCGGGCTCGGGGCCGGGACCGCGGTCAGGTCCAGCATCCGGCCGGGCGCGGCCTGAACCTTGGGCGAATCCACCAGCCCGTAGCCGCGCACCCACACGCTGTAATTGGCCATCGGCAGTGCGGGCAGCACATAACGGCCGCGCTCGTCGGTGACCACCATCTTGGCCATCCGGGTGGGCAAGTCGGTGGTCTCCGCAATCACCCAGACGCCGGCCTCCGGCCCATTGGGCCCGCTGACCATGCCGCCGAAATCAGACTCGCCGATATGGATCGCCGCATCTTGCTGCGCCCGGGCCGGCATAGGCGCACCGAGCAGAAGCGCCGGAACCGAGACGGCCGCCACACCCAAATACAGGCTCTGCTTCATCCTCATGTCTTGCCTCCCGGGCTTCATTCGCTGCTTCGTTTGATGCAATACTCCGGCGCGCCAAAAAATGCGGGATGAGCGCGCATCGGCTCAATCGGTTCGCGCTGCATCCGACCCTACGAGCCGAGCCCGGGCGGTAGAATATCGGACAAGCGGGCGTCCGTCAGCGGCTATGAGCTTATTTCGCCAATCGCGTTCGACCGCACAACCTGATGTCGCCATTTGCCGAACCGCCCCAGCGTCTCGCCCTTCCCGCACTGCTGCTCGGCGGCATCGCGATCGGCTTTTCGCCGATTTTCGTCCGCTTGTCCGAGCTCGGGCCGATCGCGACCGGGTTCTACCGCCTGTTCCTGGCGTTGCCTTTGCTGTGGCTATGGATGCGGTGGGCAGGGCGGCGTGCCGCGCCGGCGACGAGCAAGGTCCGATGGCTTCCCATGGCGGTGCCTGGCGTCTTGTTCGCCGGCGACATCTTGTTCTGGCATTGGTCGATCACCTACACCACGGTCGCGAATGCCACCTTGTTTGCCAATCTCGCGCCCGTCATCGTGACCTTCGGCGCATGGTTTTATTTGCGCGAGCGAATCAGCTTGCGATTCCTTCTCGGCATGGCGCTTGCGATGGGCGGGGCCGCGCTGTTGGTGAACGCAAGCGCGGCGATGGGCGCACGCTACGTGTTTGGTGACATGTTGGGACTGATCACCGCCTGCTTCTTCGGCTCCTACGTCGTGGCGGTCGCGCGCTTGCGCGATCGGAACTCCGCCTCGACCATCATGTTTTATTCAAGCACCGTGACTTGCGTCCTCCTGCTGGCGGCGACCCTGGTGTCGGGCGAGCGCTTGTGGCCGGGCACCTCGAACGGCTGGACCGTGCTGTTTGCGTTGGCGTGGATAAGCCAGGCGATGGGTCAAGGCCTCATCGCCTATGCGCTCGGTCATCTACCGGCTTCCTTCTCGGCCTTGGCGATCCTGATCGAGCCGCTGACGGCAGCGATTCTGGGTTGGGTCTGGCTCGGCGAGGCATTGGGCGTGCTGCAAGCCGTCGGCGGCGCTGTCGTGCTTGCTGGAATCGTGGTGGCGCACCGGGCGAGCGGACCGGTCGTGGCGTGAAGGATCGCAGCTTGCGCCAAGAAGGATGCATGCGTGGCGATCGCGTTGGGCGAGCCCGGCGTCCGAGTCTTGACTCGATCGTAAGCCTTAATCACACTCTTTATACATAGGACATATCTCGCTATGCCGAGGTTCTGGACCATTTGACCGGCAGACCAAGTGAAGCATGCGGCAGGACGAGAACGAGACACTGACACGCGTCGGGCCGGGCACGCCGGCCGGTGAATTGCTGCGCCGCTATTGGCATCCGGTATCGATTGCCGCGGAGCTGACCGAGGAAAAGCCGATCAAGGCGGTCAAGCTCCTCGGCGAAAAGCTGGTCGTGTTCCGCCTGTCTGTTGGTCCCGATGAATCCGAGCCGCGCTATGGCCTGGTCGCCGAGCAGTGCCGGCACCGCCTCGCGTCGCTGGCCTACGGCCGGGTCGATCACGAAGGCATCCGCTGTCCCTATCACGGCTGGAAATACGACCTGCAAGGCCGCTGCCTCGAGACGCCGCCGGAGCCGTCCGAGAGCAAATATTATCGGGAAATCCGCCAGCCGGCCTATCCGGTGCAAAAGCTGG
>Ga0182024_10023378_pt1 | contig 11075 bp, 10 predicted proteins | sample P32metaG_FD_120480 | JGI IMG/M metagenome (GOLD analysis project Ga0182024, IMG submission 120480) | Permafrost microbial communities from Stordalen Mire, Sweden - P3-2 metaG (Illumina Assembly) | ecosystem: Environmental > Terrestrial > Soil > Wetlands > Permafrost | place: Sweden: Stordalen... | reverse complement strand
TCGTCAACCTGGCCGGGGCCGGCGTGGCCGACCACAGGTGGACGCCCTCCAGGAAGCAAGTGGTGCTCGAGAGCCGCACGCGGAGCACTGCGCTCCTGAGCGAGACGCTGGCCGGCCTGAAGAACCCGCCACGCGTGCTTGTGAGCGGCTCGGCGATCGGCTTCTACGGCGACTGCGGTGACGAAATAGTCACCGAAGGGCGCGGCCCAGGCGAGGACTTCTTGGCCTCGGTTTGCCAGCGATGGGAAGCAGCAACCGCCCCAGCCTCCAAAGCAGGCACCCGGGTGGCGTTCGCCCGGACCGGGCTCGTCCTGGCAACCAACGGAGGCGCTTTGCCGAAGCTGTTGCGACTGTTCCGCCTGGGCCTTGGCGGCCGGTTCGGGCACGGCACGCAGTGGTGGAGCTGGGTCACTCTCGATGACGAAGTTGCGGCTCTGCTCTGGCTCCTCGGACATGACCACGACGGGCCTGTCAACCTGACGGCCCCTGGCGCAGTCACCAACCGGGACTTCACCAAGTCTCTCGCCGCTACCCTCTCGCGGCCGGCCGTACTCGCAGTACCGCGTTTCGGCCCGAACATTGTCCTCGGTGCCGAGCTCGCCGGTTCCTTGCTGTTTACCAGCGCCAGGGTGCGTCCCTCAGTCCTCGAAGCCGGAGGGTTCGTCTTCACCGACCCCCAGCTCGAAGGAGCCTTGCGGCGCTTGTTACCGCCGACCGCCGGGACGCGCTAACCACTGCGCTTGCATCAACGCCGGCTCCGGGTCGCCCTGGCAATGGTGCCGATCGCGGGGGCGACGCACAGCCACAGACCGATCGTCACCACCATCGACGTGATGTAACCGAAAGGCCGGATCCCCACGTTGCGCGCCTCTATGCCGGCGAACAACATCAGCACCCAAGAGCTCACGAAGAACGCCGGCCCTGCGAACACGACCTTGAAGAAGTCTCTCATCGTCCCTGCTTTCGAGACGTCCGGCGCATTGCGAGTAAAGCAATATCGTCTTCGGGGATGCTCTGGCCGACAAGGCGCTGCATTATCCGGGCACAAAGGACCTCCGGGTCGGCCGCTTCGACTGCACCGAGCAAGCGGCTCAACCCGGCGCCCAGGTCCTCCCCCCGGCGCTCGATGAGCCCGTCGGTGTACAGGACAAATACCCCTTGCTCCGGCAGCGAAATTTCTGTCGATGTACGTTTGAGGCCGCTTATTACACCGAGCGGCGGGTCAACTGTAATGCTTGCAAATTCGGCTTTTCCTCCCAGGTGTGCCAACACCGGGGGCGGGTGCCCGGCGCACGACACCTTGAATTCCCCGTACGGAGGCTTGGAACTGGCGCAAACAACCGTGACCATCCACCCGGGCTCGAAATGCTGCGCCCTGCGGTCCACAAGTTCGAGCACTTCGGCAGGAGACAGTCCTAGCAGGGCGTACGAGCGCAACGCGCTACTTATCCGTCCCATGATGACTGCTCCGCGCAAACCGTGCCCCGCCACGTCACCGGTCACTACCCAAAGCTCGCCCGAGGGCAGGATGAAAGCGTCGTACCAATCTCCACCCACCGCCCGGTCCGTGGGGACGTAGCGAGCAGCGAACTCGAGGCCCGGGGAGAACGGCAGGACCGTAGCCATCAAGCCCCGTTCGAGCAACTCGGCCGCCGCTCGCTCCGTGGCGAGGGAGTGCGACTGGACCGCTCCCGCAACGCTCGCAGCCACCACCTCGATGAGATCTGTGTCGGTTGGCCCGAAGCGCTTATCGGTCAGGCTTCCCACATGAAGGACGCCGATGACCCTGTCATTGCTGAGGAGAGGGGCGCCGAGCATCGTCCGGATCCCCTTTTCCTGAAGAAGGGGGTTGACCGTCGTCGACGAGTCGACCTTGTCAATGACGAGAGGGCGCTTGAGCTCGGCGACGCGCCCCGCAAAGCCCTTGCCGATAGGGATGCGGGCCCCTTGGCGGACCTCCTCCTCGATACCGGAGGCAGCCCGCGCGACAAGCGCTGCACCGCCTTCCTCCAGGAGAAGGACCGCTGCGGTATCAGCGTCGAAAATCTCCCTCACGCTGTCGGCCAGCTGGTTCAGCAGCTGATCGGTGCCCGTACCCCCGTGTGCGACCTCGACCGCCGAGGACAGTTCCCGCAAGCGCTCAAGACCAGATCCTTCTGGGCCCCGCATTGCCGGAGCATAGCGGCTCGTCATGATCGCGAGGCAGCGAGCTACGTGCTAGGTACCGGCCCTTTGCCGGGCAACCTCGAAACAGGCCACGGCCGCTGCGGCGGCAACATTTAGCGAGGCCAATGGCCCTGACTGAGGGATCCGGGCCAGCAAGTCACAGCGCTGTCGCACCAAGTGGGAGAGGCCCCGGCCTTCGGAGCCGAGAACGAGCGCTACCGGCCCGTCCAGCAAGGTCGTCCGCCAGAGCTGCTCTTTGCCGGCCGGGTCGAGGCCGACGGACCAGATGCCAGCACGGGTGAGCTGCTGGATGGCTGCAGGGATCCCGGGGACGATCGAGATCGGGACATGCTCGACGGCTCCTGCGGCGGCCTTTACCGCTGCCGGTGTGAGGGCCGCCGAGCGGTGGTGGGCGATGACAACCCCCCCGACACCAGCGCAGGCCGCGCTGCGCAACACGGACCCGAAGTTGCCTGGATCGGTGACACCGTCCAGGACCAGGAGGAACTGGGGACGCTCCGGGGAGCTCGGGGCGATGAGGGAGCCAAACAGGACGGGTGCAACCGGGTCGGCCCAAGCGATTACTCCCTGAGGTGCGCTGGTGCGCGCGACCTGCATGAGGTCCTCCGCAGTCTTGAACAGCACCTGCACCCCTCGGTCGTGGGCGAGCTGGGCCAACGAGCCAATCGGGCCGCTCGCAGCGTGAGCCTGCACCACCCAGACCCGGTGGGTACGGCGCCGGCCCGCAGCGATGAGCTCATGGACGGCGTGGTGGCCTTCGACCTGCTCCCCGCCGAGCGCGTCCAGGCGAACCCCGTCCTTCATTTCTCCTCTATCAGGGCTACGGCCAGGCATGCAATGCCTTCCTGGCGCCCAAGAGCGCCGAGACCTTCACCCCGTTTGGCCTTGACGGACACCGGCGCGCCGACCACTCCAGCGAGCTCGCGTTCCATCGCCTCCTTGAACGGGGCAAGCCGGGGAGCCTCAGCGATCACGGTGCAATCCACATTGAGCGTGCGCCAGCTCTGAGACAGCGTCCCGACAACGCTGGCGAGCAACCCGACGCTGTCGGCGCCCGCGAGAGATGGGTCGGTGTCGGGGAACAACGACCCGATATCTCCCAGCCCCGCGGCACCGAGCAAAGCATCGGCAACGGCATGACAGACGACATCGCCGTCACTGTGCCCGCTCAGCCCTTTGCCGTCCAGGCGCACGCCCCCCAGGACCAGAGCGCGGGCCGGGTCGTCGCTGAAAGGGTGGATGTCGAAACCCTGCCCGACCCGCATGCTCACGGCGCAGCGCCCCCGGGCTTAAGCGATAGGAGGAACTCGGCCAACGCGAGGTCGTCGGGGGCTGTGACCTTGATGTTGGTTGGCTCACCGGCGACGCTGACCACCCGGCCGCCGATCGCTTCGACGAGGGCAGCGTCGTCGGTCGCCTCCCCCTCACCAGCATGGGCTTTACGCAAAGAGACCGCTGAGAACGCCTGGGGGGTCTGAACTGCCACCAGGCTTGCCCTGTCGAGCGTCACGAACTTGCCGTCGTCCCCACGCTGCTTGACGGTGTCCAGCACCGGGACGCAGGGTACGGCACCATCGGCGCCCTCTTCGATGGCGGCGATGACCGAGGCCCACATTTCCTGGCTCGCCAGAGGCCGGACGGCGTCGTGCACGACCACGACCTCTACGTCGTCCGGGACCACCTGAAGGCCGGCCCGAACAGACGCCGCGCGGGTCTGCCCGCCCGCGACAACATGGTCCGCACGGCCCGAGTACTTTTCGACCCAATCGGCCGGCACCACCAGGACCACACCCGCGCAGGCCCACGCCGCGGCCTGGAGCGACCACTCCAGCACTTCCTGCCCGGCTAGCAACATGAACTGCTTGTAACCACCGAAACGCGCACCACTGCCACCGGCAACGACGACGGCCCAAGCCGCCGTCGCGTTGGGATGGTCGGCCTCAGCCGGGCCGTTGACCACTAGGGCAGTGCTTCGTCGAGCTTCTTTTCGGCCTCGGCCTCGGAGACACCGATGGCAAACGTCAGCTCAGAAACGAGTATCTGGCGGGCGCGGTTGAGCATTCTCTTCTCGCCTGCGGAAAGGCCCTTGTCCTTGTCCCTGTTCGACAGGTTACGGACGACCTCGGCGACCTGGTAGATGTCGCCGGACTTCAACTTTTCGACATGGTTCTTGTAGCGACGCGACCAGTTCGTCGGCATCCGCACGTCCTTTTTCCGCAGGACCGCGAAGACCTCCTCGACCTCTTCGTCGTTTATGACTTCCCGGATTCCCACATCTGCGGTGGAATCGACGGGTACTTTCAATGTCAGGTCACCGTATGCGAGGCGCAGCACGAGGTACTCGCGCTGCTCGCCGAAGTCGGCGCGAACCTCTCTCCTCTCGACAACGGCGGCCCCGTGGTGGGGGTACACGACCTTGTCGCCAACATCAAATGGCATACGTCTCCCAAGCGGTCCTAAATAACTTTGCGCTAGTCCAGGGTACGACCTTTTCAGGACCTTGGTCCAACTGGCCTACGACCGCCGGGCCCAGCGCGCCGGACGGGCAACGGCTAGCGTTTGGAATGCATGAAAGGCGTCCCGACCCTGACCAGCTCGGAGCTGTTCTCAGCACTTGACGAAGAAGCGCTTGCGCGGGTCGCCGTCAGGACGTCGACCGTCCAATTGGACCGCAACGACACGTTGTTCAACGAAGGCGACGACGCTGACGACCTCTACGTGCTGCTTACCGGGCGCGTTGCCATCGCCAAGCGTTCGCCCGACGGCCGGGAGTCATTGGTGGCGCTCATGAAGCCAGGCGACCTCTTCGGCGAGATGCCCCTGTTCGACGACGAACCGCGCTCCGCCTCGGTAAGAGCGCTTGAGCGCTCCGAAGTGGCCAGGGTCCCCTTCGACGCAGTCCGGGCCGAACTGGAAGCACGCCCGGGGCTGCTCTGGGACGTCGTGACAATGCTCGCCGCGAGGCTCCGCGCAGCCGGCGACGCGCTGGCCGACGCGGCCCTGCTTGATGTCGTTGGCCGCACCGCCAAGAGGCTCCTCGAGCTGTCCGGCGACGCCGACGAGTTCGTCCTGCCGTTGACCCAGGAGGAGCTGGCGGGCCTGGTGGGGGCCTCGAGAGAACGGGTCAACAAATCCATCTCCGCTTTCATCCGCCTCGGCTGGATCGACCAGGTGGACAGGCACTACCGGATCCTCATGCGGGACCGGCTCGCTCAACGCGCGAGCTAGTGCTGCCTCCAGGACTACCCCTGGCGGGTCAGCCCAGCCGGTCCAAGATGCTCGTCTCGGCGAGACGAGCGAGGCCCTCCTTCACGAAGTGCGCCCCGGCCACTTCGATGCCCTCCACGGTGTCCAGGTCTTCGACGCTGGCGCGCAGTATCTGCTGAAGACCCCCATAGCGGTCCACGATGTTGCGTACCACCTGGTCCGGCAGGCGCGGGATTTTAGACAAGAGCCGGAACCCGTACGGCCGCAGAGGGCCCTCGAGGTCAGCGCTGCGGTCGGCGCCGATCCTCATGACGCTGGCGACGCGCGAAAGGTCCAGCAGGCGTTCGGTCGTCAGTTGGCTCAGCGCGGCCAGGGCATCTCCCACGTCCCAGGACGGGTCGGCCGGCAAGTAGTCGCGGAGGATCTGGCGGCGCTCCTCCTCAACACCTGCCAGCATCTCTTCGAGCTGGAGCCGCACAAGCCTGCTGTCGGTCCCAAGCTCGGTGCTGTAGCCATCGACCTCCTCGGCGATGCGGCGGACCATCTCGGTGCGCTGCAGCACAGTGATGACATCCCTGAGAGTGACCATGTCTTCGACTTCGAGGGCGGAAAGAGCATTCGTCACGACGTCGAGACGGTCACGGTAACCCTCGAGCGTCTCGAGCGCCTGGTTGGCCCTGGCAAGAAGGCGCTCCACGGGCACGAGCGGGCGTTGCTGTTCACCTCTATAGACCGCAATGACCGACCGGTCTTCGGAGACCGTGATGACGGTCACATCCAAAGAACGGGCGACCCGTTCGGCGGTGCGGTGGCGCGTCCCCGTTTCGGACGTGGCTATTGCGGGATTGGGCACCAGGTGCACGTTGGCCCGCGCGATGCGGCTCGAGTCGTAGGCCAGGATGATCGCCCCGTCCATTTTGGCGAGCTCGGAGAGCCGCTGAGGGCTGAACTCGGCGTCGAGCAGGAAACCCCCTGAGCAGATCGACAGGACCTCAGGGCCGTCCCCGACCAAGATCAGTGCTCCCATGTTGGCCTGGAGGATGCGGTCCAAGCCTTCGCGCAAAGGGCGGCCTGGCGCAATTGACCCCAGCGCCTCGATCATCGCTGCGCTCAGCCTCTCCGGCACCGGCTGATGCTAACCCATCACGAGCCGTGCCCGCCGAAAGCCAACAACAGCGCCTCACTCAAGGTTGCGGCTGGCACTTCGCGCAAAATAGGGCGGGGCGCCGCCCTTGTTTCGGGCTGCTCAGGCTTGCTATTGGGCGAAGCGGGGACGAGCGCGCGGTGAAAACCTAGGCGTCCGGCCTCTGCCAGCCTCTTAGCCATGCCGCTGACCCGGCGGACCTCTCCGCCAAGGCCCACCTCCCCGATCGCGACCATGTCCGGCCCGACGGGCTTAGCGAAGAGCGACGACGCGAGAGCGAGGCACACGGCAAGGTCAGCAGCTGGTTCGCACGCCCGTGCACCGCCCGTCACCGAGACATAAACATCGCAGTCTCCCACCGGCACCCCCGCGCGCTTATCGAGCACAGCCACCAGGAAACCGACCCGGCCGGCGTCGAGACCTGTTACGAAGCGACGGGGCACCGGAGTTGACCTCCCCACCAGAGCCTGCACTTCGACCAGGAGCGGCCTGTACCCCTCCATCGGTACGGTCACTGCCGACCCCGAGGCACCCACGAGACGGTCACCAAGGAAGAAGCTGCTCGGGTCCGGGACACCCGTGAGCCCGGCCTCACCCATCTCGAAAAGACCGGTCTCGCCCGTCGGCCCGAAGCGGTGTTTCACAGCACGCACGGCACGCAGCGTCAAGTACCGGTCGCCTTCGAAGGAGAGGACAGTGTCCACTAGGTGCTCGAGCGCTCGGGGACCGGCTAACGCCCCGTCCTTGGTGACGTGGCCGACCAGCACGAGCGCTGCACTTACCGCCTTGGCGAGGGCGACAAGGCTGTTAGCGCAGCCCGCCACCTGCGCCATCGAACCAGCCGGTGACCCGATCTCTGGGTCGCTTATGGCCTGGATCGAGTCAACGACGACAACGTCGGGCGCAAGGTTGGCAATGGCTTGTTCGACCGCCGGCAACTGGGTCGCTTCGACCACGAACACGCCAGGCACCTCCGCTCCCAGACGCTCGGCCCGCCGGCGCACCTGGTGCGCCGCCTCCTCGGCAGCTACCAGCAGGCACCGCTGGCCCGACGACGCCATCGACGCGAGCACCTGCAACAGCAGGGTCGACTTGCCGGTACCAGGCTCGCCTCCGAGGAGCGTCGCCGACCCCGGGAGCAACCCCCCGGAGAGCACCCGGTCAAGCTCCCCAATGCCCGTCGGCACTGGTTTGTACGAACTCAGGTCGACCTCACCTAGCGCAACTGGCACCGGCGCTTCCACCATGCCCGCTTTGGGTTGGCCGGCGGCAACCAGCTCCTCTTGGAGCGAGTTCCACTCGCCGCAAGTCGGGCACCTGCCCGACCAGCGAGCGGCCGTTGCACCGCAAGCTTTGCACCGCTGTACCGTCCGCACCTTGCTCATAGTCCGGGAACCTAGCGCCGCCCGGTGACCAGAACTCGCCTTTTGCTGCGACCGGAACGGCGGCGGCGCCTGCGCCGACGCCACAGTAGGTAAGACGCCGTGAGGACGACCACGAGCGCTCCTGCCCCAATGGCGGCAGCGAGAGCCCGGACTAGCGCGACGTTCTCAGTCTCGCTCGAAGCGGCAACCGTAGTCGCCTTGCCGAGCACCGGGGACCAGACCAGGGCTCCCCCAGCGGCGCGCCGGCTGGCGTCTGAGGAGCCGACGGTGCCCGGCAGCAGGACTTCGAAACCGAACCTAAGCTCGTGGCCGGGGTGCGGGCCGAACAGGCGATGGACCTCGGCGGGCGACAGGCCGAGCGGGTAGCCGACGCTAGCCGCCAGGCGTGGGTCATTGAAGCACGACAGCCAGCACCGAAGGTCGACAACCCCGGTAGCTGCGTAATGGTCCTGGAGCAAGCCAGGAAGCTTGGTGACGGACAGGCGGAAAGGCCGGCTCTTGTCCGGACCACTGCCAGCGACGTCGGCAACCAAGGCCGGGATCTGGGCGAGGTCGGCAAACGCGTGGCTCGCACCGACTACGGTGCTGCCATTTGGGCCAGGCTTTGGGCCCTCGACAACCCAACCGGCCGCCCGAAGGTCTGCGACACGAAGGCCTCCCGTCAGATCCTCGAGCTGGGCAGCGGTGGCCTTAGGAAAGCTGACCACCAGGGCGACCGAGCCGCTGCCGGACCTCCCGATGACGACTCGGAGGTTGACGGTAGCCCCACAACCGCTGATCAGGACCGTTATTACTAAAGCCAAAGCGGCAAAGGACAATGACGTCCTTTGCCGCAGGCTCACAACACCGCCTCCGCGGGCGCTCAGTGGCAGGGGCTCTTAGTCGCTGCTGCCGGCGCCGGCCAGCTCGACCGGCGGCGGTTCGAATTGCTCCATTGCCTTGAACGTGATCTCGCCGTTTTCGACATCGGCGATGATCGTGTCCCCGGCGCGGAACTCCTTCCAGAGGATCTTCTCCGAGAGAGGATCTTCCACCATCCGCTGCAAGGCCCTGCGCAAGGGGCGGGCGCCCATAGTGGCGTCATAGCCCTTGTCTACGACCAGGTACTTGGCGGCCCTGGTCAACTCGATGCTCAGGCCCTGAGTCTCGAGCTGCTCGCGGACCCGGCGGATCATCAGGTCGATGATCTCTGTGACCTCGTCCTTGCTGAGCTCGTGGAACACGATGATGTCGTCGATCCTGTTCAGGAACTCGGGGCGGAAGTGCTGCTTGAGCGCCTCGTTGACTTTGACCTTCATCTTCTCGTGGGTCACGGCCTCGTCTGTCTTGGCAAAGCCCACCGAGGCCTTGCGCAACTCGGCTGTGCCGAGGTTGGAGGTCATGATGATCACGGTGTTCTTGAAGTCGACCGTGCGGCCCTGGGCGTCGGTAAGCCGGCCATCCTCGAGGATTTGGAGCAGGGCGTTGAAGACGTCCGGGTGTGCCTTTTCGATCTCGTCGAAAAGCACCACCGAGAAGGGCTTGCGCCTGACCGCCTCGGTCAGTTGCCCACCCTCTTCGTAGCCCACGTAGCCGGGAGGAGAGCCGACGAGGCGGCTCACCGTGTGCTTCTCCATGTACTCGGACATGTCCAGCTGCACCAACGAGCTCTCGTCACCGAAGAGGAACTCGGCCAGAGCCTTGGCGGTCTCGGTCTTGCCGACACCCGAAGGGCCGAGGAAGATGAACGAACCGCTGGGCCGCTTGGGATCTTTCAAGCCTGCCCTGGTACGCCGTATCGCCTGAGACACGGCCTTCAACGCATCGTTCTGGCCGATGATCCGCCTGTGCAGCTCCTCTTCCATGCGGAGGAGCTTCGAGGTCTCTTCTTCTGTCAACTTGTACACGGGGATCCCGGTCCAGTTGGCCAGAACTTCGGCGATCACTTCTTCGTCGACGACGTCAAAAAGATCGACGCCTTCGGCACGCCACTCCTGCTCCTTGGCAGCCTTGCGCTGGAGGAGCTCCTCTTCCTTCTCGCGCAGCTTCTTGGCCTGCTCGAAGTTCTGCTTCTCGATCGCCAGCTCCTTGTCCTTGCGAGCTTTGGCGATCTCTTCCTCGATGACCTTGTAGTCAGGAGGTGTGGACATGCGCCGGATGCGCAAACGGCTCCCGGCCTCGTCGATAAGGTCGATCGCCTTGTCCGGCAGGTAGCGGTCGGCAATATAGCGGTCCGCCAGGTTGGCGGCCGTTACCACGGCCTGGTCGGTGATCGTCACACCGTGGTGAGCCTCGTAGCGGTCCCGCAGGCCCTTCAGGATCTCGATGGTGTGTGCGAGCGAAGGCTCCTCGACCTTGATCGGCTGGAACCGGCGCTCGAGGGCCGCGTCCTTCTCCAGGTGCTTGCGGTACTCGTCGAGAGTGGTCGCACCGATGGTCTGGAGCTCGCCGCGGGCCAGCATCGGCTTCAAGATCGAAGCCGCATCGATCGCGCCCTCGGCGGCGCCGGCGCCCACCAGAGTGTGCAGCTCGTCGATGAACAAGATGATGTCGCCGCGGGTGCGGATCTCCTTCAGCACCTTCTTCAGGCGCTCCTCGAAGTCGCCGCGGTACCGGGACCCCGCCACAAGAGCACCCAGGTCGAGGGTGTACAGCTGCTTGCCACGTAGGGTCTCAGGCACGTCGCCTGACACGATGCGCTGCGAGAGGCCCTCGACTATGGCCGTCTTGCCGACACCGGGCTCGCCGATCAGCACGGGGTTGTTCTTCGTACGGCGCGAGAGGACCTGCATTACACGTTCGATCTCGCGTTCGCGGCCGATGACCGGGTCGAGCTTGCGCTCCCGTGCAAGCTGCGTGAGGTTACGACCGAACTGGTCAAGCACGGGACTACCCGCCGGGACATCGGCGGTGCTGGGCGCGGCGCCGGTTGCAGCCTTCTCCGGCCCGGCTGCCTGGTAACCAGAAAGCAGCTGGATAACTTGCTGGCGCACTCGCGAGAGGTCTGCACCCAGGCTGACCAGCACCTGCGCGGCTACGCCTTCACCCTCGCGCACTAGGCCGAGCAACATGTGCTCGGTACCGATGTAGTTGTGGCCCAGCTGCAAAGCCTCCCGTAGGGAAAGCTCAAGGACCTTCTTGGCACGTGGGGTGAACGGCGGAGACCCGGTTGT
>Ga0182024_10023377_pt1 | contig 11075 bp, 8 predicted proteins | sample P32metaG_FD_120480 | JGI IMG/M metagenome (GOLD analysis project Ga0182024, IMG submission 120480) | Permafrost microbial communities from Stordalen Mire, Sweden - P3-2 metaG (Illumina Assembly) | ecosystem: Environmental > Terrestrial > Soil > Wetlands > Permafrost | place: Sweden: Stordalen... | reverse complement strand
TAACATTTGACCAAGCAGGCCGCGCAATTCTTCCTGACTGGCTTGCGGGTCGAACTGCCAGAGCCACTCGATGGCGGTTAAATCGGTGACCACCGAGTCGCGATGATCCTGCGCGAAGTAGCCCACCGAGACTTCGTGCCCCCATTTCACGCTGCCGCCGTCGATAAGAAAATCCTTTTCGGCAGGGTCGATGAACTCGCCGGCGTTGCGAATTAGTGATTTCAGCAAAGTGGTCTTGCCGGTTCCGTTGCGGCCCGTGAGCGCGACCTTTTCTCCGCGCGTGACCGCCGCCGTGAAGGGCTTAATCACTTTCAAGTCGCCGTAATTTTTTGCGACGCTCTTGATTTCCAGCGGATGGCGGCCGGAGGCGCGCTTCATATCAAAGCGTATGTACGGGCGAGCGATGTTGCTGCGGGCGAGCACGGTGGTTTGTAAGCGCTCCACTTCTTTTTTGCGCGAGGTGGCTTGCGCGGAACGAGTACCAGCCGAAAAACGGGCGATGAAGTCATTGAGTTGTGCGATTTTCTTCTCGCGATTGGCGTTGTCCGTCTCAATGCGCGAACGAATCTGCGTCTTAGCCAGAACCATATCATCGTACCCGCCGTTGTACATGATCACTGTTTCGTAATCGATGTCGGCGGTGTGTGTGCACACGCTGTTTAGAAAATGGCGGTCGTGGGAGATGACGATGAGCACGCCTTCGTATTCGAGCAGATACGCTTGCAGCCAATGAACGGAATCGAGGTCGAGGTTGTTGGTGGGCTCGTCGAGCAGCAGTGCCGGGGGATTGCCAAACAATGCCTGCGCGAGAAGCACGCGAACTTTTTGTCCGCCCTGCAGCTCGCCCATCTGGCGCTCGTGCAGAGAACTTTCCACGCCGAGCCCGTCGAGCAAAATGGCCGCGTCAGCTGCCGCGGTGTAGCCGCCTTCTTCGCCTACGATGCCTTCGAGCTCGCCCAGGCGCATGCCGTCCGCGTCGGTGAGCTGGTCATGCGGCTTGGCGTACAGCTGGTCCCGTTCTTCAAGGGCCGACCATAGGGGCGCGTTGCCCATGATAACCGTGTCGATGACACGGAACTGGTCAAAAGCGAACTGATCCTGGCGCAAAATACCGAGCTTTTTGGGGCGGGTGACGGTGCCTTTTGTCGGCTCCAACTCCCCCGTCAGGATTTTCATTAACGTGGATTTGCCGGCTCCGTTGGGGCCGCTGATGGCGTAACGGCGGCCGTCAAGGAAAGAACAGGTCACGTCCTCAAAGAGGATGCGTGGACCGAAGCGCATCGAAACATTTTCTACGAAGATCATCTTAGATAATTATAGCGTGTAACGAGGCGTTTCACGCGTTATGGGCATATGAAAGTAGTGGGACAAACTAATTAGCTTCTAATGGTGCCTGAGGCTTCGCGTAGGAACCAGCAAGGGGGATGGCAGTTACAATCTTCCAACAAGTGGGCGGGAACCCTGCGCGTTTGTTAGCTTCATGCCGGGCGCATCGGTTGGCGCTTGCTGTGACGACTGTGGGCGGCTAGACTTCGCGCGCATGGCCACTCAGACCCGGGATTTGGGAAATCGGGATGCTCCGACGGCGGGCTCACCGAAATCGGTGGGCTTCTGGGCGTTGATCGCGACACAGTTTCAGGGGGTGTTTTGCGATAACACATTGAAGTGGCTGGTGAGCTTTCTGGTTTTGGAGACGGCAGCTAGCAAAGAAAACCGCGATTTGTGGTTTGTGTTGATTGTGCCCCTGCTGTTTTCAGTTCCCTTCTTGCTGTTTTCTATTCCCGGCGGATTTCTGGCCGACAAGTACAGCAAGCGCAGCGTGACGATATGGACGGTGGCTGGCGAATTCGTGGTGATGGGCCTGGCGACGTGGGCGCTAGCGGAGGGGCGGCTGGGCTGGGCGGCTGTGGCGCTGTTTTTCATGAGCACCATTGGCGCGATATTTGGCCCGACAAAATATGGGTTGCTGCCTGAGCTGTTGCCGGAGTCGAGGCTGAGCTGGGGCAACGGTGTCATCGAATTTCTGACCCTGATGGCGGCTATCATCGCGGCTCTGGCAGGCGGGTATTTCGCGCACGCGTTTCGCGGCAGGCAGGTTTGGTCGGGCGTGATTTTCATGGGGCTGGCGGCGACAGGTTTACTGACCAGTCTGGCGATTTCGCGCGTTCCTGCCGCCGATCCCGAGCGCAATTTTGACTGGAACTTGTTTCGAGAGTTTTTTTCCGAAGTCCAACATATGCGCAGCGACCGTTTGCTGCTGATGGCCGTCGTGGCCAACACGTTTTTCTGGTTTCTCGGATCGCTGCTGCTGCTGAACATCGTCTTGTACGGAGCTGACATTTTACATCTGGATGAGACGCATAGCAGCTACCTGCTGGCGGGGCTGAGCATGGGGATCGGGCTGGGCAGCCTGGCGGCGGGCTTCGTATCCGGAAAAAAAATTCAAACGGGAATGGTTTTGCCCGGGCTGGTCGGCATGTTTGTTCTCGCTGCGCTGCTGTCGTGGACCGGCATTGGGTTTAGCTTGGTGCTGGCTTACCTGACGGCGCTTGGCTTTGCGGGCGGATTTTTTGTTGTGCCCGTAAACGCGCTGATCCAGCGCCAGCCGGCACCCGCGGAAAAGGGGCGAACCATTGCGGTAGCGAATCTGCTGTCGTTTGTGGGCGTGGCTCTGCAACCTGTCGCACAGTTCGCGATGCTGCGGTTAGGGCATCCCAATCCGTCCAGAGTTTTTCTCATCGCCGGGGCCTTCACCCTGGTGATGGGTTCCATTTTGGTTCGAATGTCGCCGGAATTATGGCTGGAAGCCCTCGACTGGACGGGGCTCCATCGAAGGTCTACGCTATAAGTTCGTTTGGCAGGGGATTTTCCCGAACGATCATCGAGTTTAGCGTCGAGGTAAGTTCAGATGGCTACTGTTGCAACTCTCCCCCCCGGTTCGCCGGAGGACGCCGGGGCATCTACAAGCAAGCGCCCAGCTCACCGAGAATTGTCCGAATCTATGGACAAGGTACGTAGCGAACTGGATCAAGTTCGGTCTTCCCCCAATTCCGACAACGTACATGACCTGCGAGTAGCCATCCGGAGGTGCCGGTCGGTTGGCAAGGTGTTTGGAGAGGTCGATCCTGATCCGGCCTGGCTGGAGATGCGTAAAACGGCAAAAAAGCTTTTCCGGGCGCTGGGAGCACTGCGCGACGCACACGTCATGGAAGACTGGATCAAGGAGCTGATGCCCGCGAGCGATCCGGTGCGGGTTAGCATGCACAGTTTATTTGAGACGGAAGAACCGGAAATGCGCAAGGAGGTTTTGCGCGTTGCGGCTAAGTTCGACGAGAAAACGTGGAAGCGCCTACAAAGACATTTGCGCCAGCGAGTGCGGTTCATTCCGCTTGGCGGATTGGCGGCCGAGTGCCTGGCATGGGAGCGATTCGAAGACATTAAGCTGCTCCACGCGCACGCGCTGCGCACCAACAAGCCAAGGCCCTGGCACGAGCTGAGAATTGGGCTGAAGAAGTTGCGGTACACGGTAGAGAGCCTGCTGCCCGAGCATCACGCCGCGTGGAGCGAAAACCTCAAGCGGCTGCAGGACCTGCTGGGCGATATTCATGATCTGGACATCCTCGCCGAGAGAGTGAAAACCTGCGCGGGTGTGGGAGGACCGGAGCGCAAACCCTGGAAGGAAACGGTGCAGCAGGAGCGCGACAAGCGCGTCCAGACCTATCGTCAATTGACGCTGGGTAAGACCAGCATCTGGAATAAATGGCGGCATGCTTTGCCACATGGGGAGCGGCTGGAGGCCGCGTCGTTCGCGCGCTTGCACGCAACTTCGCGGGCAGCGCAGGCGAAGCCGCGAAAGGCGGCACGGGTGGCACGCATATCGCTGCGGATTTTCGATTTACTGCGGCGTGCCAAAGCCGCGGCCGTATTTGGCGACCTCAACCTGCGCGGGAATCTGCGTGCGGCTGGCATGCTACATGCGGTGGCGCGCGACCAGAAGCACCGGCGAAAGGCTGCCCGCGAATTTCTTTTGGGCATGAATATGCCTCCGCGGTGGACGCGCGAAGATTGGGAACTGGTGGCTTGGGCGGTGACGTTTCATCGTGGTCCCGAGCCGACGGTGGCCGATAGCAAGTTTGCAAAGCTGACCGCCGTGGAGCAGGAGCGCATACGAGCTTTGGCTGGAGTGATCCGGCTGGGACGAGCGCTGTATAAAACCGGAGTAGACACGGCGACGGGATTTAAACTGGAAAAATCCCTTGAAGCGATCACGTTGCTAATTCCCAAATTGCAAGACAGCCTGGAGACGGCCGCTAAACTGGCGGCTGGGAAACATTTACTAGAGACGGTGCTCGGTGCGCCTCTAGTGGTGAGAAGTGCAGAACGACCTGTAAAAGCTGCCATCATGGAAACGCCGCCCGAGACTATCCGAGAGGGTTGGTATGCGGTAGTTGGGGCCGTAGCCTCCGATTAGCCTAAAGGCCGAGAATCTTCCAAGGAAAATCTATTTGGCGGCCCGGCGCAGCAGGCGTGGTGTACCTACCCAGAGCAGCTCGGCGCTGGGCGGAGAGACGCGCTTGAGTTTGAGAGCAGCCACGCCCGCTTTTTTCAGCGCGGTGATGTTGTGTTTGAAGGCAAAGGCCGCCGCTAGAATTTCGTCGAGTTGCGGCGCGTGGCCGAACAAGAATACCGAGGAGGAATGCTTATCCTTGGCCAGTTCGCGGAAGAGCATGGAAGGGTCAGCCCCGGGCAACAAAAGGTCGGTGCGACGGATTTTTTGCTTCGGGTATTCGAGGGCGTTGGCGAAAATTTCGGCGGTTTGCGTGGCACGCACGTAGGGACTGGAGAGCAATAAGTCCGCGGTGACACCCAGCGAGGCGACACCTTTCGCGACCTGCTTGGTTTTCTCGATGCCCTCCTCGGTCAGGTAGCGTTCCGGGTCGGGCGGGCACTTGGGATCTTCCCGGTCAATTGCGATGCCGTGTCGCACGATGTATAAGTCCATTTAGAAGCTCCTCTGCGTTCCTTGAATCAATTCTACGGGTCCTCATGCAAGTTCCGCCTTAGGTTTCAGCTTTAAGTTTCCAGCAGGAATCTGGCGCCCCGACACCGTTACAAACGTTTTCTTTACAGGCTCTGCGATAAATTGAAGAGAGTTTCCTGGGCTTGCTTCGCGCGGAACGTCAGCTTTGGCCGGTAATGAGAAGAACCGCCATGCTGAAAGCTCATGCTTCGCTTTGGCGAAAGTAGAGACGGACGTGAAATTGTTTTTCGAAAAGATCGGCACAGCGAACCGCATCGCGCAAATCTTCGGCAGCATCGCCGCGAGCCTTGACCTGCAGGCCGACCGCGCCACTCTGAAACGAAGCATGAATGTTGGTGACGCGCTGGCGATGAGAATGGTCGAGCCCCTCGGCGATGCGCAGGATGGAAGCCAGGCGTCGGGTCATGCGTTTGTCCAGATTGGACAGCGTCGAGTAGGCCACGTGATGGCTGGCAGGCTCAGACTTGCGATTGTGATAACGCACCAGCGCGGCTACCACCATGCGGTCCCGGCCAGTTAGGCCGGGAATGTCCCCGTTCATCGCGAGATATTCGCCGTGCTTGTGATGCCCGTGATGGCTGACGGCGTGACCAACATCGTGGAGCAGAGCGCCGGCTTCGAGAAGCACGCGCGACTGCGCCGGAAGGTGATGTGCAGCTTGCAGCCGGTCGAAAAGGAGAACGCTCAGCTCGCGCACATGCTCGGCGTGCGCTTGATCGTATTCGAGGCGGCGCGCGAAGCTGCGAGTGCTGGCGACGAGCTGTCGAGCGGCGGCACTGTAGCGATGCGGCTCTTTCCGAGAAAAAGCATCGTGCGCAATTTCCTGCAAGATGCCTTCGCGGACGCCGACCGCAGGAATGGCCATGCAGCGCACGTTGAGATAACGGCCCAGAGTGAGCAGCGTGATGGCGGCAATGCCCATCACATCGGCGCGATCGCGACGAACGCCGTAAGTTTTCATCCGTTCGCGTACATCACGTTTCAAAATATCAGTCAGCCGGTCGCGTAGAAGAGAGACCTGGAGCATGGGTAAGCCGTGTTCACGCGGGCCGGGTGCGATGGCCGCCAATGTTTCCGCATTGCCGCCAAGGGCGACGGCGATTTGTTCGCCAAGATTCGGCCGCGAGGGCAATTTCGATTCAAGCAGTGCGCGTACATATTTGCGAACCTGTTCGGCTTGCGAAGGAGTGATCACGCCTGGCAAACCCAAAGTGGTCATCAGGCGCACGGTGCCCACGCCAAGATGTGCGCTTTGTTCGACGGAGCGGTCGCGCAATATGCTCACTTCCAGGCTGCCGCCCCCTAGATCGATGATGCAGCGAGGCATAGCTTCCGGGCCCAACGCGGCAAACACGGCTTCCCTGCCCAGACGGGACTCTTCAGCAGCGTTAATCACTTCCAGGGAGATGCCGGACTTTTGTTTAATGGTGCGAATAAACGCGTCGCGATTGTGAGCTTCGCGCGAAGCGCTGGTGGCGACGGCGCGATATTTCGTAACACCGAATTCGTCCATCGTTTCTTTGAAGTCACAAAACGCTTTGATGCCCTTCTTGAAAATCTTGTCGCTGAAACGATGACTCAGGAAAACGGATTCGCCCAGACGCAAGGGGTAACGCTCGTCGTAGAGCGGCTCGATGTCGAGCGCGGAATAGGCACGCGCCACCGCTAAACGCACAGCATTCGAGCCAGCGTCTATGGCAGCGATATGAACCGGCTCTGACATTCAGTGAGTTAGCGCCAAAGATGTGCGAGCGCGGACGAGGGAGTGTACTTACTGGCGCGGATGCCGAGTTGTTCGCCGATGCGCTGGCGGAGTTGCTTGTTCACGGTGGCGACGCTGGCTTCGCCGTCTAACTCGATAAAATTGTGACGTTTGGCCATAACTTCGAATTCGCGCTTGATCATAGTCTGGTAGCGAATGAACGACCAGTACAAATCGTGCGAAAGGGACATATCGCGGCCGGCTTCCCAGTAACTGATGGCCTGGGCCTTCTTGAATTCGCGGCCGAAGGCGGTCTCAGGGCGAACGTTCAGCCAGAACGTGAGGTGCGGCCGCAGCGCCATGGCATAGAGCCCACTCATGTAGTCGCGATTGATGCCCCGAACGACGCCTCGCGCGATCAACGTAAAAATAAAACGGTCGGCGAGAACCACGGTGCCGGAACGTAGCGCCGGAAGAATGCGATGCTCGACCTGGTCGAAGAAATCGGTGGCGTACATCAACGCGAGAGTTAAGCGCGTGACGGCATTTTTGGCCAGGAGTTGGTCTATGTCGCTGCCCACTAGATTCGAGCGGCGCAAGCCGCTGGTCTGCACGGCGAAACCTTCGGATTCTAGCCACTCCTGTAGCAAGGTGATTTGCGTGGACCGACCAGAGCCGTCCATGCCTTCGATGACGACCAGCGTGCCAGTAATTTCCGCCGGGTCGAAACCCACCAAAGGTTCGCCAAAAAAATAATGCGAAGCCTCTTCTTCAGTGGCGGCTGCAACTTTTGGCGCAGGCGGCGCAACGGAAGCAGCGGACGGTTCGGTAGCTCCGGCCGAGGCGGGTGATTTTTCCCTGATGCTTTCCCTGTTTTGTTCCTTGTTATGCTCTTTCTCTTTTTCTCGCTCGGAAACCTTTTCGTGGTCTTTTTCCTGGTTGGGCATGCTCACTCCACTTCCTCTACCCGGGGCGCAAACCGTTTGAGATCGATTTTGGAGGCGACGATGTCGCGCATCTGCTTTTGCAGCTTGTTAACGGGAATAGTGCCGTCGAGCACAACAAAATTATCGGTGTCCACCATCTTGTCGTATTCCTCGAGAATTCGCGCCTGAAACAGGCGGAAACTTTCAGCGCGGTCGTAAGACATGCCCAGGTCCATGCCTGCTTCGTAATATTTTAATTTGGGGCGGCCGCTAAGGATGCGATGCACAGCGATGTCGAGCGGGGTGCGGAAATAAAAAGTGATGTCAGGAATCGGAGCAAAACGATAAAGGTTACGCAGCCACCGAGCCGGGCAACCACGCGCGGCATCACGAGCAAACGCGGTGTAGATGTAGCGATCAGCGAGCACCAGATAATCGCCTTGCAGCAGTGGCATGATCTGGCGTTCGCAGCGGTCGGCAAAGTCGGCAGCGTGCAGCAGAGAAAACGTCGTAGGCGTGAGCAGCCGCCGCTGTTTTCCGCGCCTCGTTGCAGATTTCACCAGCGGCGATGAATTCCACTCGGTAAAGTGGAGACGATAGCCGCCAATCTCGAGCCAGCGTTTCAGTAAATAAAGCTGGGTGCTTTTGCCGGAGCCGTCCGTGCCTTCGACAACGATAAGCGCACCGGGGTAGGCGCGGCTGGGAACGGGGCGACCAGGTTGAGGTAACGTCGATTTCGCAGCTTCAGGGCGCTGCGATTTTTGAGGAACTTCCTGATTTTCCATGAGTTTGAGCCGTGTGTACCGCGACCGGCGTGCAGGCCACAGTGGATACTATTGTCGAATTGTTACAAAGACATTACAAGTTCTGGCCAAGACATTTGCCAGACAAAATCGGCTAAAAGACACTGACTTTTATGCGCAAAAACTTAGCGGGATTCTGGCGAAATTCACCTATCAGCAACCGCAAATCGCCGGTAAGACCAGCAAGATTGTCATACAGCTTGGGATCGGAAAAAAGCTTTCCGGCGGTTGTAGTGTTTTCGTTCAATTTGGCGGAAGCTCCGGCAAGATTGCTGCTGGTGTCGCGCAATTTATTGTAAAGCGTGTCGTCGTTCATTAACTTGCCGATGCTACCTTTTCCTGCGCGCACGTCACCGAGCACCGCATTGCCATTGTTCAAAGCCTGTTTGGCTTCGTCATAAAGAGTGGGGTCGTTGAGCAGTTTGGCGATGGTGCCTTTTCCGGAGCGCGCATCGGTGACCAGGCCATTCACGTTGTCGATACTTTTATCCACTTTGCTGTACAGCTCGTCGGAAGCCACAAGCTTGCCCAACGTGCCGCGGCCCGCCTTCACATTTCCGATCATCTTGTCGGCGTTGTTCAGGATGCCGTTCAGATGATTGTACGCGTCCTCATCGGTCAGCAATTTTCCGATGGTGCCTTTACCTTCCTTTACATCGTTTAGAATTTCCTGCATTGAGTCTGAAAGCGCCTGCAGACTGCCAAGCATTTCTTTCACATCAGAAGCGGGAACTTCCTGGCCTTCTTTAAGCGGCACGCCCGTGAAACCACGCGAAATATTGATGTATTTATTCCCGAGAAGACCTTCGGTGACCAAGCTGGCAGCGGAATCGGTAAGAATATCGGGTTGATAGCGGCGGTCCAAACGCATGGTGACTTCAATATTTTTGGCCTTCCCGCCGGCTACAGCCTGGCTGCGAGGAACGAGTACAATGGACTCGACGTTGCCCACATCCACGCCATCGACGCGGACAGGCGCTCCATTGGCGAGGCCGGAAACATCCGACTGGTAGGTCTTCAGGCGATATTTCGGACCCAGCACTCCTGCGCCGGTTACGTAGAAAATTCCGGCGGCCAGAACAAAAAGCCCGACGAGCACGAAGAGTCCCACGCGAAGCTCTGTCCAGGTGAGCTGCTTCCTCTGCGGCATTGCCACTCCCCTCCCGAGTCTGGCAACAAGACTACAGCATAATCAAACCAGAAAACGCCGTAGATACGGATCCTTCGTAGTAAGCAGGCCCTGCGGATCGCCTTCAAAATAGATGCGGCCATCCTTATAGACAAGAAAACGAGTTGCGGCTGGTTTCCGTCCGTCGACCCGGGGTGCATTCACAGCCGAATCACGGACGACCCGTTTGCTGTTTTTATCAAAGTAAAAGTTTGATAGCGCAAAACCATCCTGCAAGCGTTGCGTAGCGAGCAGCGCGGTAACGCCAAAGACATCGCGCAAACGCAAGATCAACGCGATGATGGTTTGCGAGGTTACGGGATCAAGGCCTGCGGTTGGTGAGTCGTATAAGACGAGGTCCGGCTTATTGATCAAAGCACGCGCAATGGAGACACGTCGGCGCATGCCGCCCGACAACTCCGAGGGCAACTGATCCGCGGTGTGTTCGAGCTCTACGAATTGCAAAGCTTCTTTCACGCGCGGCTCGATTTCTTCCTCTTTCACCCGCTCTTCGCGCAATCGAAAAGCGACATTTTCGCCGACGGTCATGGAATCGAACAACGCGCCCTCTTGAAAAACGAAACCGATGCGTTCGCGGAGCTGCAACAATTCCTTTTCCGACAAGCTAGACAGGTCCTGGCCGAGAACAGTGACAGAGCCACGGGTGGGGCGCAGCAAACCGGCGGCCAGTTTTAACGTTAAGGTTTTGCCCGTGCCCGTTTCGCCGAGCAGCACGAGCGTTTCGCGCTCCGGCACAGAAAAAGACACGCCGCGCAAAACGTCACCCTCTTCAAATCCGATGGAGACATCTTTGAAGATCACCGGGTCTCCGGCGATTTTGGTTTCCTTGGAAGTGTTGGAAATTGTCGATTGTTCCATCGAGTATTTGGCGATTATCGAATCAATTTTTCGCGTTGCTCTGCGGAAACGCAAAGGGTAACGCGGACAGATCTATAATGGCCTAGAAAAGTTTGTCTCCAAGATACAGGGCCAGCTTGGTGAGGAAAAGATCGGCGGCAATAATCATGACGGATGCAACGACCACGGCCTGGGTGGTCGCGCGGCCAACGCCCTGGGTGCCTCCGCGGACATTCAGCCCCTTGTAGCAGCCGATGGTGGCCAGAATGAAACCGTAGACGATGGGTTTGGTGAAGCCCTGCATCAAGTCGGCGAAATCCAAGGCTTTGATAGCGCGGGTCCAGAATTCAACGGCGCCAAGGCGTAAGGAGAAAACCGAAGCCACGCAGCCGCCGAGCAGTCCCACGAAATCGTTAAGCGCGGTGAGCAGCGGCAGCATAAGCATAGTGGCGATGACGCGCGGGGTCACCAGCTTGCGACTGGGATCGGTGCCCATGGCGCGCATGGCGTCGACTTGCTCCGTAACCAGCATGGAGCCCAGTTCCGAGGCGATTCCTGACGAACAACGGCCGGCCAC
>Ga0182024_10023376_pt1 | contig 11075 bp, 8 predicted proteins | sample P32metaG_FD_120480 | JGI IMG/M metagenome (GOLD analysis project Ga0182024, IMG submission 120480) | Permafrost microbial communities from Stordalen Mire, Sweden - P3-2 metaG (Illumina Assembly) | ecosystem: Environmental > Terrestrial > Soil > Wetlands > Permafrost | place: Sweden: Stordalen... | reverse complement strand
TAGACCGGGACCTTGCCGAACGCCGCAGGCTCAAGAATATTGTGTCCCCCGCTCGGCACGAGCGATCCGCCAACAAACACAACATCCGCAAGGCGATACAGCCCCGCGAGCTCGCCGATGCTGTCCAGCAGCAGCACATTACCCGGTTCATTCAATGCTGAATTGCCTGTGCCGTTCAGCGATAGGTCGCGCCGGCGCAGCAATTTTCGCCCTGACTGCTCCACGATGGCCGCGGCGTTGTCGAACTGCTCCGGTTTTCGCGGCGCGAGGATTAAGAGCGATCGCGGGAACTCGCGCTCGACCTGCGCATACGCCAGCAAAACGAGCGCCTCTTCGCCGGCTAAAACACTTCCCGCGACGATCACCGGGAGGCGCTCACTGCGCGCCACTTGGGTTTCGAGCCACGCACTAAGCGGCCCTACCGCGGGCTCCGCGAGATCGTATTTCAAATTTCCTGTCACGATGACGCGGTCCTGCGGCGCACCCAATGCAATCAGGCGCGCTGCATCGTCTTGGCTCTGCATCAGGAAAAGCGTCGCATCGCCCAAGACTTTTTTTAAAAATCCAGCAAGCATTCCAGCGGAATACGAAAGTGCTCGGTTAAATCCGCGGAACGAACGCTCCGATAGCCGTCCATTCACAAACGCGACCGGCACACCGGCGCGCCGGCACTCGTGCAGAAAATTAGGCCAGATTTCCGTCTCCACAATGATGACCGCTGCCGGATTGGCCGCTGTAAGCGCCCGCCGCACGGGACCGCTCCAGTCCAAAGGAAAAAAGAAAGTTGCATCTGCGAACGCCAATCTCTCCCGGGCCAGCTTCTGCCCTGTAAGAGTCGTCGTGGAAACGACCAGGCGCAGCTCCGGATATTTTTCCTTAAGCTGCTGCGCGAGCGGAAGCGCCGCCAGAACTTCGCCCACTGACACCGCATGAATCCAGATCGATTTTTCTTTTGAATCCGGCGCGCCTTTGCTAATCAACTCCGGCGGAAACCTTCGCCCAAGACGTTCGGGAATATTGCTTAGATATTTCCCCTGGACCATCCCGCGCAGCAGGAAATACGGAGAGAGCAGGAACATTCCCGCAGCCGTCAGCAGACTATAAATTGCATACATCAAATAAGGCTCTCGGCGAGCCGTCTCCTGTCCGCAGAAATTGCGGAATGACAACTGTCGCGCGTACAAAACGGATATTATAGGCGCACTGTGGGCATTGGCATACTGATAGTGGAGCAAGGTGTCGCACAGTCGTCTTTTCATTCGGCCAACGGCTGCCCGCCCAAAAATCGGGCGGCCTCTACGAAAACCTAAGCGAACCTATTCCGGGAAAGGCGCATCATAGCCAGCCAGACCATGCTTCGGGGAATCCTACTAATCGTCATGCTTCTTCCTGTGGGCGCTTTGGCTCAAACCGCGCCCTCCGATCCGATGTCGCTGCACGCTCGCGACGCGCATCAAGACCTTACCATTATTGCCGATCCGTACCTCAAGGCAGACCGCTACAAAAAAGAAATTTTCGGCAAAGATTCTTTCTACAATTCTGGAATCATTGCCGTCGACGTGTATTTTAAAAATGATAACAGCGCGCCGATTCGTTTAAATGGCGACACGATTGAGCTAATCATCTCGCAGCCCGGCCAGGATCGCCAACGTTTAGGCCCTCTTTCTCCGGAAGATGTAGCTGACCGAACTCTCCTGAAAGCCGAATCGAATATTCGCGAGCACCGCCCATTTCCTTTCCCCGGCACAGGATCCGGCTCGGGACACAGTAAAGATTGGGTGCAGATGACTACGACGCTTCGCTCCGTTGCGCTCGGGACGGATGTTTTGCCGCCACATGCAACCACGCACGGCTTTCTTTTTTTCGATTTGAACCACCAATTCGATGCGATTCATAACTCGCACCTTTATATTCCCGACCTTGCCTTCATGACCGACAAAAAAGCCCTGTTTTTTTTCGAGATCGATCTGGCGGATGTGCCTCAAAGATAATTTGTTGGCTGAGCGCTGATTTGCCGAACGCTTGCGTGTCAGATAGAATGTGTACTCCTAAACGGGCCCACTCCCCAAAAAAAATGACACTCTTAGACGAATTGAATTCCGGCCAGCGCGAAGCCGCCACCACTCTAGAAGGCCCTGTGCTGATCCTTGCGGGTGCGGGCACGGGAAAAACGCGCGCCATCACCTACCGGATCGCCAATCTGATCGAACAGAACGTTCCCGGCAGTTCCATTCTTGCCGTCACATTTACCAATAAAGCCGCCGCGCAGATGAAAGAGCGCGTGCGCGATCTGCTGGTGCGCCAGGGAAAAGCATTTGACGATCCGTGGATCGGAACTTTTCACGCCTTTTCCGCGTGGCTGCTGCGCCGCGAAGCGAAACGCCTCGGACTGCCGCGCGATTTCAAAATTTTTGACGCTGACGATCAAATCGCAGCCGTGAAACTTTCGCTGGATCATTTGAATATCAAAGACCCCGGCGAAAAAATTCGCGGCCTGCTCGAACGCATCAGTTCGGCAAAAAACCACGCGCAAACTCCCGCGCAGGTTTCCGCCGAAGCCGCCCGGCGAGGCGACCCTCTCGGAATCACTGCCGCAAAAGTATACGGGGAATACGAAAACATTCTGCGCAAAGCGGGCGCGCTCGATTTCGACGATCTGCTTCTGCGCGCCGTGCAAGTGCTGCGCGAATTTCCTGAAGCGCGCGCTTCCTGGCAATCGCGCTTCCGCTACATTCACGTCGACGAATATCAGGACACAAACCGCGTACAGTACGATTTATTAAAACTTCTCGTAAATGAAAAAAATAATCTGTGCGTGGTCGGCGACGAAGATCAATCCATCTATCGCTGGCGCGGCGCCGATATCGGCAACATTCTCCGCTACGAAGAGGACTATCCCGGCGCGCGCGTCGTTCGCCTCGAAGAAAATTACCGCTCGACGCAAGTCATTTTGGACGCCGCAGCGGGCGTTGTTTCCAATAACCGCCGCCGTCTGGGAAAAACTCTTAAGGCCACGCGCTCGGCCGGAAGAAATCTGGCATTTTTTGAAGGGCGCGACTCGAAAGCCGAGGCCGAGCACGTTGCGGATCGCATCCGCATGCTGCATGGCGACGATCCGGCCGTTCACATCGCTGTTCTCTACCGCACGAACGCACAATCGCGTTCCTTTGAAGAAGCCCTGCGTTCGCGCGGCATGCGCTACCGGATGCTCGGCGGCTTTTCGTTTTACCAGCGCGCCGAAGTGAAGGACGCGCTGGCTTACGCGCGCCTCGCCCTCTTTCCGGACGACGATATCGCGTTGCTCCGCGTGATCAACACTCCGCCGCGCGGCATTGGAAAAACGTCCATCGATTCCCTTTCCGCGCTCGCTCGCGAGCAGGATATTTCACTGTGGGTCGCCATTGGAAAGGCGCTCGATCCATCGTTCTCGGGCCGCGCACTTGCTCCGCTCCGCGATTTCCGCACCTTGATCGAAGGCCTGCAACAGGAAATTTCCAGCAGCACGCCCGCCGATTTCCTGCAATCGATCCTCACTCGCAGCGGTTATCTCGACATGCTCCTGCAGCGTGACAACGTGGAAGACACCGCGCGCGCCGACAACCTGCGCGAACTGGTGAACGCCATGGCCGAAGGCGCCGAGCGCGGCGAAACGCTTACCGATTTCCTCGACCATGCCGCACTTGTCAGCGACGCCGATAACTTTGACGAAGACGCGCTGATCACGCTGATGACGCTGCACAGCGCCAAAGGCCTCGAATTCGAGCACGTGTTCCTGACCGGCATGGAGGAAGGCATTTTTCCCCACAGCCGCTCGCAAAATGACAATGAAGAGCTCGAGGAAGAGCGCCGCCTGTGTTACGTCGGGATGACGCGCGCCAAGACGACGCTCACGCTCACGCGCGCCGTGTACCGACGCATGTACGGCTCCGAGCGACTCTCCGGCTCCATGCCGTCGCGCTTCCTGCAGGAAATTCCCGCGGAGCTGATCGACACCGCCGCCGGTTCTCTCGCTGAAGCTGGCGAGACGCGCCGCTACGAAGCGGATCCCGAGTACTCGTACAGCCAGGAAGAATTTTCGCGGCGCGTCAAGCGCATCGATTCCCCGTCGCGCTCCTCAAGCGCCGTCGCCAGCCGTCCGCGTTCGACGAGTGTCTCTCCGCGCGGCGGCAAAGCAGGCGCAAACCCGCTCATCGGCCAACGCGTGCGTCACGCCACCTACGGCACCGGCACAATCGTCGCCGTAGAAGGCGATGAGCCTGAACGCAAATTCACCGTGCGCTTTGCAGATCACGGAACAAAAAAACTCGTCGAGCAGTACGCGAATCTCAGCTGGGCGTAACTGGCGCCAAATAAAAAAGGTATGCCCCTTTGTAAATTGTGATTCGCGTCACACGCATTTGTAACTCCCGTCACATCCCGCCCAAACCCCATTGCCTAGACTAAATCTTGAGTGATTGGCAAGAGGATCAATACTCCGCCATATTCTTGGAGGCAAGATGTACGCGATCGATCAGGAAAAATGTTTGCAGGTAGGCGACTGCGTCACCGCATGTCCAATCGATGTAATCGTAACTAGGAGCGACGGAAAATTTTCAGTCGGCGAAGATTGTACTGATTGCGGTGCCTGCGAACCAGCCTGCGACGCCAAGGCCATTCATCTAGTGCAATAGTTTTTTGCGATAGCGGCCCTGGATGGACCACTACTCGCTCGATCTGCCTGTCTAATGTGCCGCATCCCCGGCAGGAGCAGGCTGCTGTTTCGTGAATTCAAATGTGCAGGGCCGACCTACGATGCCCAGACCTTCGTTTCTCAAACCAGTGCCAGCCGCATCCTTGAATTGGGCTTTGCCGCTGAAACTGTATTCGGTGCCCTTTCCGGTAAAAATTCCCCGCGCATATTCCTTGTTGCCGACAATGCCGGAGGCAGACAGCTTGACGCTGCCGTCATCAGCCACCTTGCCTTCGATCAGAAAATACCCCGGCTGTCCCGCCGCGCCTCGCTCTCCGCGAAGGTTGCCCTTCTGGATGACGGTGGGAAACGCAAACGTGAACCCTTTGGTATTCCCTTTTTCCGGACACGTATACTTCGTGTCCCAAGTCCCGTCAAAGCTTTCACCCGCAATCGAAATCACCGGCAAAATCGCCAGCGCGCAAACCGCCAGCACACGAAGCATTTTCCTCATTTTATCCCCTGCTATCGAACCGTTGCAGCATTGTCTTGATCCGCAATAGTATGCCCATTTTCCGTTCATCCTCTCGATCTTTTCTTATGTTCCATTTCCAGTGTTCCGTCGGTGACATCAATCTCTTTGTAGTGTGACATACGGCATGCACGGTCCGCTCAAGCTCCGATTGGTACCCAACTACGAAAGAGTCTCGCGCGCAGTGCTGCGTTGCGACGCCCACTTAAGCGCGCGGTAGACCGGGTAGCTTGCGGCTAAAACGAGGAAAGTAAGCGGCGTGTTTTCGCGATCGGAGGCGAGCGCGCCGATCAGGAACACGAGGGAGGCCGCGAGGGCGATTGCGGTGGTCCACGGATAGCCCCAGGCGCGATGCGGACGTTCGGCATTCGGCAGGCGCCTGCGCAGAACGAAGAGCGAGACAAACGTAAGCGCATAATCGGCCACAAAAAATGACGCGAGAATCGCGGCCACTCGCTCAAAGCTGAACATCGCAAAGCACAGACCCACGGCGGTGGACAGCCACAAGGATGGCGCGGGGATTCCACCGGCGTTCACGCGCGCAAAGAGCGGAAAGAAAAGTCCGTCACGGCTCATGGCGTATAACGCGCGAGAAGTCGCCATCTCCATGGCATTCACGCTGCTCAAGAGTCCCACCACGACCACGACGCGAATAAAATTGTCTCCCGCGTATCCAAGAACTCGGCGCGCGGCAAGGCCCATCGCAAAATCGCTGCCGGCAAATTCGCGCACCGACACCAGGTGTACGATCGCAGCGTTTACCAGAAAATAAATCGCCAGCACGGAAATCACCGTGCCAAATATCGCGCGCGGAATTTCCTGCCCCGGATTGTGCACTTCCCCGCCGAAATACACGACGCCGTACCAGCCGTCATACGTGTAGATCACCGCCTGCAACGCCACAATGAACGATACGAACAATGGCCAGCCAACGGGGACAGCGGCACGCGAAGCGACTGCCGTAACGGGCCCCGCATGATGAAAAAAACACACGGCGACCACCGCCAGAAACAGTACTGCTTTCAAGATGGTCGTAAAATTTTGAACGCCGCTGCCAACCTTCATGCTTTTCCATTGCAGCAGCGCGAACAGCAAAATCACGCCAGCGGCAATGGGACGCACGCGCCCATGCGCGAACGGTAATAAATCGCCCGCATATTCCGCAAACACAATCGAGACGGCGGCAAAACTTCCCGCCGTCGAAATCCAATCGCTCCAGCCCACAACGAAACCCGCATAGTCACCGAGCGCGGCGCGAGAAAAATTGTATTGGCCACCGCTCTGCGGCAAGAGCGCGCCCAGTTCGGCAAATTGCAGCGCGCCCAGCGACATGTAAATTCCACCCACCGCCCACGCGGCAAAATAAAGCCACGTCGATGGCAACAGATTTGCGATTTCTCCCGGCGTGCGCACAATTCCCGCGCCAATTGTATTGCCGATGGCCACGGCGATTCCGAAGCCCACGCCCAGCGTGGTGATCAGTCTGCCGTGCCCGGCGAGTCGTTTGCCTATGGTCCTGGATTCCGTCGCCAAAAAATTTAGCCGCCGTTCATTTCACGCATGAAAACCAACGAAAAGCCATCATAGCCGAGCACACTCGCAGCGCAAGCTCAAGTTACGAAATGCGATTGATCGGGGATTCAGACCCTGGGCCTAATTGTTTGTTTCGGTCAGATCGACGCATCCGCAGTGAAGGGTTTTGTGGCGCTGGCACCACAAAACCCGCCACGAAATATTTGGTGAGTATCCAAAATGAATCTGTACTCAACTTTTGAAATTCGGGCTGGATTCGATTCTTTGTTTGGCTAGTAATCCGTAATATGGTCTACTTTTCATATTATCGGAACCGCAACGCGCGGCGCGATTCGCCGGGAGCCAAGAATTAATGAACACAATTATTTCCGAAAAGATTTTAACCTCCATCCCAAAAGCTGAACTGCACATCCACCTGGAAGGCGCGATCGCGCCGTCAACGCTGGTGGAATTGGCCGCGCGCCACGGCGTTACCCTCACGCCGCAAGAAACCGCGCCACGTTATGCACCTAGCGATTTCGATCAATTCATTCAAAATTTTATTTGGATCACTTCGTTCCTCCGCGGCCCCAAAGATTACGCGCTGATTGCGCGGCGCTTTGCCGAATCCTTGCAACGGCAAAATGTCTTGTACGCCGAAGTCACTTTGTCCATCGGCGTGATGTTTCGACGCAATCAGGATCCCGCAGCGAATTTCGCCGCGCTGCGCGATGCCGCCGCCGAAGTTCCCGGCGTTCAGTTGAAATATATTTTCGACGCGGTGCGCCAGTGGGGCGCCGAGCCCGCCATGGAAGTCGCAAGAATCGCCGCCGAATTGCGTTCGCCGGACATTGTCGCCTACGGAATTGGCGGCGATGAGCTGGGCCTTCCGACAAAAGATCTGCGCCGCGTGTACGATTATGTAGCCAGCCAAGGCATGCACCGTCTCATTCACGCCGGAGAAATCGGCGGACCGGAAATTGTTCGCGAATCCGTGGAATTACTTGGCGTAGAACGCATCGACCACGGCATCTCGGTGATGCGCGATGAGCGCACCATGGATTTCATCGCCGCGCGAAATATTCCGCTCGATGTTTGCCCCACGAGCAACCTGCGCACGGGCGCACTGGCGCGTCAAATCAGCCAACCCACTGCCGGATATGAGCAACACCCGCTTCCCTTGTTCCTCCGGCGAGGCCTTCCGGTTACGCTTTCGAGCGACGATCCCGCCATGTTTGAGACCACCGTGACGAACGAATATATCCACGCGCAGCGTATGGGCCTCACTCCCGCCGAAATTGTCCAACTAGCCGAGGCCAGCTTTGTACATTCGTTCCTTCCCCCTGATGAAAAACAAGCCATGGTCGATAAATTTCGTACCGGCATTGCGGCGCTGGGCTTGGTATAATTCCGGCCATGAAAGCACACGTATGGGTAATGCCAAAACGCACCGTTCTTGATCCTCAAGGCCAGGCAATACAACATGCCCTTTCCTCTCTAGGGTTTAGCGATGTTACGGATGTCCGCCAGGGCAAATTTTTCGTGCTCGATTTGAACGGCGTGGCCCGCGAAGCCGCCGAAAAACAGGTCGAGCGAATGGCCAAGGAGATCCTGGCCAATCCGGTGATTGAGGAATTTCGCTACGAAATCCTGGAATAGTTGTTTTCTTCCCGAATTCACCTATTTCACGAATTGACTACAGGTTGTTCGCTTCAGGAAACACATTCCTTCACTTAAATAAATACGCATTTCTCTTGTGTTACTCTTTTTTATGCGGGCTTCCTCGTCTGTTGCCCAGCTAAACCTGCGGAGATGACCCTGTGTGTGGAATCGTCGGATACATCGGCCCTAAAAAAGTTGTTCCCCTGATTCTGGATGGACTGCGCCGACTCGAATATCGAGGATATGACTCCGCGGGTATCGCCGTCGTCGATACAGACGGCAAGGTACAGATCCGCCGCGCTCCCGGCAAGCTACACAACCTGGAAGAAGTGATCCGCCAGTCTCCCATCGAGGGATCTTATGGCATCGGGCACACACGATGGGCCACGCATGGCCGCCCTACAGAAGAGAACGCGCATCCGCACCGTGACTGCACGGGAAATATCGTCGTCGTCCACAATGGGATCGTGGAAAATTATGTGGACCTGAAGCGCGAACTCGAAAAAGAAGGCCACAAGTTTGTCACCGAAACCGATACCGAAATTATCGCGCACCTCGTCGAACGATATATGAAAGATGGCGGTCCTCTGGAGGACGCCGTGCGCAAAACTGTGCGTCAGCTTACGGGCGTTTATTCGATTGCGATTTTGTCGGCTTCGGACCCGAATAAAATCGTCGCAGCGCGCACCGGTCCGCCTTCTGTGATCGGATTGGGCCAGGACGAGTTTTTCGTCGCGTCGGATATACCCGCGATTCTCGCGCACACGCGCGACATGTTTTTCCTCGCCGATGGCGACATCGCCGTGCTCACTCCGGGCGGCGTGCGCGTGATGGATCTCGACGGCAACACGATTCAGCGCGCTGTCCAGCATATTACCTGGGACCCGATAATGGCCGAAAAGGGCGGGTTCAAGCATTTCATGCAGAAGGAAATCTTCGAGCAGCCGCGCGCCGTCCGCGACACTCTGCTTGCGAGCGTCGCTCTCGATTCGGGCAAAGTGTTCCTCGACAAGATGGACATTCATGAAAGCGAGTTCCGTGACTTCACGAAAGTAAAAATCGTGGCCTGCGGCACCAGCTGGCACGCCGGGCAGACCGGCAAGTTCATGATCGAAAAGCTCGCGAAAATTCCTGTCGAAGTGGACTACGGCAGCGAGTTCCGTTACCGCGATCCGATCGTCGATTCTAAAACGCTCACCATCTGCATCAGCCAATCCGGAGAAACCGCGGACACTCTTGCTGCGCAGCGCGAAGCCAAGCAAAAGGGCTCGAAAACACTGGCCATTTGCAATGTGTTCGGTTCGATGATCACGCGCGAAGCTGCCGGCACAATTCTGACTCACGCAGGACCGGAAATCGGCGTGGCCTCCACAAAAGCTTTTACCGGACAATTGACCGCGCTCTTGCTGCTAGCCATGTATCTCGGCCAGGTGCGCGGCACGCTAAATGAAGATTGCGAAAAACTTTTGCTGCAGGAAATCATGCGCATGCCGCACAAAATGGAAACCGTGCTGCAAGGCGACGAAGCGGGAATTTATGAAGGCCTGGCGCGCACGTTCTTCCGCCACACTAATTTTCTATATTTGGGGCGCGGCATCCACTTCCCCATCGCCCTCGAAGGCGCATTAAAACTGAAGGAAATTTCCTACATTCATGCCGAAGGATATCCGGCCGGAGAAATGAAGCACGGCCCGAACGCGCTCATCGACGAAAATCTTCCTGTCGTTATGCTGGCCACGCGCGATGAAAGCGATCCCGAATCCATGACGCGGTACGAAAAGAGCGTCTCCAACATCAAGGAAGTAAAAGCGCGCGACGGCATCGTCATTTCCGTTGTTTCCGAAAACGACCATCTCGCGCGGGAAGCCTCCGACTACGTGATCGTCGTGCCGCCCACCATCGAATTGTTCGCGCCATTACTCGAAGTCATCCCCTTACAGTTGCTCGCCTACCACATCGCCGTCCGCCGAGGCTGCGACGTGGATCAGCCGCGCAACCTGGCCAAATCCGTCACCGTTGAATAGGTGTAATGCCCGCCTTCAGGCGGGCATCTGATGGAATGTGGGGTGCCCGCCTGAAGGCGGGCGCTACTTTCCGTTTCAATCCCGCGTCGCTCATCGCGTAAGATGTAGCCATCGTGAAACGCTACCTTCTCACGTGCCTCGCCATCCAAGTCTTTTTCATCGCCGCAGTCGCAGTTCGCGCGCAAGCACCACCCGCCAATTCTTCCCCCAGTTCTACAATCAATTCGATCAAAGTTACAGGCTTACAGAGATTTCCGCAGGACCAAGTTATCGCCGCCAGCGGCCTAAAGACGGGAGAGGTTGTCACGGCCGCGCAGATCCAGGACGCCACCAACCTTCTTGCCGCCCTCGGAATTTTTTCGGCGGTAAATTTTCGCTACACATCGAAAGGCAACGCGATCGATCTTGAATTCCAGGTCAAGGAAGCCCCCACCTATCCAATTTCGTTCGACAATTTTCCATGGTTTACCAGCGCGGAGATCGGCGACGCGATCCGCAGCCAGGACGGCCTGTTTACGGGCGAAGCACCCGACAGTGGAACCATGATCGACGAGATGACCGCTGCCTTAGAAAATCTTCTGGCCTCGAAAAAAATAAGCGGAAGCGTGGCGCACCAGTTCATCGGCATGCCCGTAGGCGACGGCATAGAGACGCAGTTTCGAGTCGAGGGCGTTCC
>Ga0182024_10023375_pt1 | contig 11075 bp, 14 predicted proteins | sample P32metaG_FD_120480 | JGI IMG/M metagenome (GOLD analysis project Ga0182024, IMG submission 120480) | Permafrost microbial communities from Stordalen Mire, Sweden - P3-2 metaG (Illumina Assembly) | ecosystem: Environmental > Terrestrial > Soil > Wetlands > Permafrost | place: Sweden: Stordalen... | reverse complement strand
GTAGGAACCCCTCTTCATCCGCTCCGCGTTACGATCGAGGATTTCGGCCCATTTGGTGGCGTACTGCTTGAACTCGGACTCGTAGGTAGCCACGGCCTCTTCATTCATTGAAGGCGAAGGTGGTAGCGGTCGCAGCGACTCGACGCGTGATGCGTTTGACATAGGTGACCTCACTCGAAGGTTTGATAATCCGGAATATAGGAGATATTGATAATACTGTCAATAGCCAATATGCTGAAGAAAGTGAAACGGAAACCTTTAACAAAGCGTGCAAGAGCGCGCCGGCTGGATCCCGCCGAGCGACGGCCGCAGCTACTGCAGTGCGCGATCCGGGTCTTCGCCCGGCGCGGCTTGGGCAGCGCTCATCACGCCGAGATCGCCAGAGAGGCGCGCGTCTCCGTCCCTACAGTGTTCTTCTACTTCCCGACTCGCGAAGCGCTGGTGATGGCGGTGCTCGACGAGGTCGCGCGATTTTTGACCGAGATGACGGTGACGATTCATTCAGGCGGCGGCGCCGCTCCCCAGATTGTCCTCGCTCATGCGAAGGCGTTTGCCGACTCAGTCGAGACGCATACCGACTACGCGCGGGTCTGGCTGGATTGGAGCACTGCGATACGCGAAGAGATCTGGCCGCACTATCTGGAATTTCAGGAAAGAATAGTAGCGATCATCGCCGACACCATTCGGCGTTGGCGACTTGAGCATAGAATCATCGATGACGAGGCCGAAGACGATGCACGATTAATCGTGGGCTCGGCCCACATGATTGCGCAGATGAAATTCACCCGCTGTCCGGCAGATAAAGTCGAGCACTTTCTGCGTACGCTGGTACGGTCTACTCTGAGACAGTGAAACACAGCAGGGTAGTGCATGAACGCAATTCAGGAGAGCTGACAGATCCGGCAATGATTGAATGGGCCGGCCGCGTCCCGATTGATCAGATTCCGGGTGTGCTGCTGTTTCTCACCGCCCGCTGGCTATCTGAAATCGCAGCGATAGCCGCACGATCCTGCGCAGCCGTGCCGGCCCTCGAAAAGCGCAGTCTCGCGCCCGCGATCCGACTCGCAAGCTTGGCTGAGTCTCGGGTAAGGCTGTGCCCGCGGCTCAGAGCCCTTGCGTGAACTTGACCAGCAGCTCGTTTACCTCTCGAGGCCGCTCCTGCTGCACCCAATGGCCGCATCCGCTTAACACGTGCGAGCCACGCAATCCGGGCAGCGTCCTGCTGAAGTTAGCGATCGCCGCGCCACCCCATCGTGTCGGCCCGTCCTTCTCGCCGCCGACGAACAGCGACGGCACGGTGATCGGCTGCCCCGTGAATGCGGCCAGATCTTCCCAGTCGCGGTCCACGTTGCGATACCGATTGAGTCCGCCGGTGAGGCCTGTGCGCTCAAATTCGCTGACGTAGAAATCGAGGTCTTCGGCCGTCAACCAGCCGGGCAGCTTTTCCGGAATCGCGAGCCGGTCGCGCATCCTGCCGCCGTGAGGAATCGTGGCCATAGTGCCGCCGCCAGACGGCGCGGGCGCATCGCCCGAAGCGCAGTAGTAAAAACCCAGCAGCCACCCTCTAACGTCGGGCTCGATCTCGGCTTCGGCGCGACCCGACTGCTGAAAGTACTCAATGTAGAATTCTTCCTTGCCACCCATCACGCGGAATGCCTCGCTTGGCCGGCGTGCTCCTCGAGGTGAATAGGGGACACTGAGGAGCGCCAGCGCGCGGAACACGTCGGGGCGCAACAGTGCGGAGTTTGCTGCGATCGGCGCGCCCCAGTCGTGGCCCACAATAGTCGCGCTCTTCTCACCGAGGGCCTCGACCACGCCCAGGTTGTCGGCGACATGCTTCGTCATACGGTACTCGTCAACCTCCGTTGGCGCCGACGAGCGACCGTAACCGCGTACGTCAATCGCCGCCGCGCGGTAGCCCGCATCAGCGAGCGCATGAAGCTGATGCCGCCACGAGTACCAGGATTCCGGAAAGCCGTGGACCATCAAAACGAGCGGACCCTTGCCTGCCTCGACGAGGTGGATTCGAATACCGTTGGCCATCACGACGCGGTGCTTGAGTTCAGCCATCTGTGCAGACTCCTGAGCGAAGTAACCGGACACTATCTCAGGTCAGGGCGCATTTGTATGGCTCCGTCTTGTGCCTACTGAAACTCTTAAAGATGTCTGAACTCCATTCTTCTCGACCATAGCGTTCACCGGGGGTTCAGCAGCCCGGCGGCCGCGACTATTCTCTAGGCAGTACTCTATTGAACTACTTCAGCGGCTCGTCGATCAAAAGTCGGGGCGGCAACCGATCAAGATTTTCGATTCCAGAACCGCTGGATCTGAAAAGTCTCGGCCAGGTCTCAAGCGCCGACTCGGTTGGAGAAGACAGCGAAAGAAGTCCTGGCTAGGCGGGATTCAGCTCCTGACGAAACCCCGGCCTCCGCCAATGGCGAGTGATCTCTTGCAGCGCGAGGTCTTCCGGGAGCACCTTTGGAGGCACGATGAGCACGTCCCACCAATCGACATCTGCGTCCGCCCGCAGAATCCAGTTCGCTTTCACCGACGAGCAGGAAGAATTCCGCTCGGCGGTTCGGCGATTTCTAAACGACAAATCTCCCACTACTGAGGTTCGGCGCCTGATGGCAACTGCCGAAGGTTACGATCCTGCAGTGTGGCGCCAACTGAGCGAGAATTTGGCGCTGCCCGGCATACACGTACCAGAGCAATACGGTGGCGCGGGGTTTGGCATGGTGGAGCTTTGCATCGTTACGGAGGAGCTTGGCCGCGCCCTGCTTTGCGCTCCTTATTTCTCCTCGGCCGTGCTCGCTGCCAATGCGATTCTGAGCGCTGGTACCGAGGAGCAGAAATCCGCCTTGTTGCCCGAGATCGCAAAAGGTGCACGCCTGGCGACGCTTGCAGTCACCGAGCCCGATGGCAATTGGGATCCAGCTGGCATCAAGGTTGTCGCCACTCCCGATTCGGACGTCTACCGTCTCGACGGAGTAAAAAGTTTCGTCGTGGACGGCCACCTGGCAGAGCTGTTGGTTGTCGCCGCGCGCGCCCCGAAGACTACCGGCCTTGCGGGGTTGGCGTTGTTCACACTCGATGCGAATGCCGGCGGCGTGGAACGACGCCTTCTGGAATCCATGGATCCTACCCGCAAGATCGCACGCATCGATTTTCGCGGCGCTCATGCGAACCTGCTGGGCAACCTCGATGATGGTGCGGAGCCAATCCTCCGTACTCTCGATCGGGCAGCGATCGCGCTTGCTAACGAGATGGTGGGCGGCGCCCAGACCTTGCTCGACTCGGCGGTAAATTATGCGAAGCTGCGGGTGCAGTTCGGGCGGCTCATAGGCTCGTTCCAGGCCATCAAGCACAAGCTCGCCGATATGCTGCTGGACCTGGAGCTTGCCAAGTCGGCGGCCTATTACGCAGCTCAAGCCGCCGCGGCCGACGATCCCGAGTGGCCCGCACTCGCCAGTCTGGCCAAAGCTGCCGCGTCAGAAACGTACCTGCATACGGCGGCCGAATGTATTCAGATTCATGGCGGCATCGGCTTTACATGGGACAACGACACGCATCTCTGGTTCAAGCGAGCCAAAAGCTCGGAGGTGTTCCTCGGTCAGCCGAGTTATCACAGGGAACTCTTGATGCAACGTTGGGGAGTTTGATCGATGAGTAAAGTCAGCGAAGCCGAGGTGCGTGCCGAAGTGCGCGAGTGGCTGGCCGCTAACTGGGATCCTGATATGCCGCTGGTGGAGTGGCGCAGCAAGCTGGCGGACTCCGGATGGGGAATGCCGCAATGGCCGAAGGAATGGTACGGCCGCGGGCTTCCGCACGCGCTGGCGCGAGTGGTGGAGGAGGAGTTCGCCAACGTCGGCGCCGTCCGCGCCGCTAACTCCGGAGTGCGATTGCTGGCCGCGGCAACCCTGCTGGAGCACGGATCGGATCCGCAAAAAAAGAAGTTCCTCCGCCGTATTCTCACCGGCGAAGACACCTGGTGCCAGTTCTTCAGCGAGCCGGGCAGCGGTTCCGATCTCGCCGGCGCCACCACACGCGCGGACTTGAAGGGAGACTTTTGGATCATCAACGGACAGAAGGTGTGGACGACCAGTGCGCATCATGCCGACCACGGCCTGCTGCTCGCCCGCACCGATTGGGACGCGCCCAAGCACGAGGGGCTCTCGTATTTCGTGATCAATCTGAAGCAACCCGGTGTCGACGTGCAGCCGCTCAAGCAGATGAATGGCCACGCGTCGTTTAACCAGGTGTTCTTCACCGACGCGAAAGTCCCGAAGGAGAATCTGGTCGGGCGTGTCGGCGATGGATGGAAGGTCGCGATGACGACGCTCGCCCACGAGCGCCGCGGCGCCGACGGGCTACCGGCACCGTCAAAGCGCGGGACGCGGGTCGGAAGGATACACGCCGAAGAGCGCGCCGAAACCGAAAAGGCGAATCAGCCCTACAAATGGTATCCGCAGCGCGCTGGCCGCGTGGACCTAATCATCGATCGCGCGAAGGAGACGGGCGCGAACAAGGATCCTTACGTCCGCCAGGAGATAGCGAGGCTGATGACCCTGGCCAAGTGTGCCGAGTGGACCGCGCGCCGCGCGCGCGCCGCTCAGCAACAGGGACGGCCGCAAGGTCCGGAAGGCTCACTTGGAAAGCTCGCAGCCAGTCACGTCGCGCGAGCCTGCTCCCGCGTACATACGCTGATTACGGGCACAGAAGCGATGCTCACTGGACGCGAAAGCCCGCGGGAAGGAATCATCGCCGAAATTATGGTCTCGGTGCCCGCCGTTTCCATCGCCGGGGGGACCGATGAAATCCAGCGCAACATCATCGCCGAGCGTGTGCTTGAGCTACCGAAGGAACCCCGGTTCGACACCGGCCCATTCCGGAACGTGCGAAAGAACTAAGGAGGAATCCTTTGCCGGATGTTCATTGAGGACAAGCCCGCGTAGATATTCCGGCGGAGTCAGTATGGAGAAAGATAGATCGAACTCTGTGAGCCGTACCTTCGGGGCTGAGGAATTCTTTTTGGTAACCGCCGAGCGGATCGCGAGCTTTTGCGCCTCGATCCGCGATGACAATCCTCTGTACCTCGATGCGGCCGCAACCACGCGCACGAAAGCCAAATCCTGCTAAGCGGTATGATGAAATCCGTCACAGTAGGTAACGTCGCCTATAAGATGATGATGCTGGCGGGGGCGCCGATCTGACTCAGCGCCGGATGACTGCGCGCCTCAAGATCAGTGCTGCGCAGGTCGCCATACTTGGAAAGCGGAAACCAATCACCGAGCGCGGCCTGGCACAGCCAATCAAGCATGTGTAAAAGCGGAGCCGGGTTCTCTCGGGAACGCACAATCGAAGTTACCAGGGCGAGCGATATTGCTTTTATCCGAAGCGGGCGTAGATACTACGGCGTCGGAATCGATATAGGATTCGAGTCCGAATTTGATCCAGCCCGACCAGTGGCCCTTTCGCTCGCCTTTGACCACGCCCGCTAGACCAACACAAATCGTCAGACAGGAAGGCTTGAGGGAAGCCCTATGGGACGACCTCGTTTCCAGTCAATCCGGAATACTCTGACCGCGATCACGGTGGTCGGAGCAATGATCCTGACAATCGCCGTCCCAGCCGCGGCTGCGCCGTGGCAGAACTCGTGGGGCGACTACGACAGCCACCTGCAATGGCATGACGCCAATTGGTGGCTGCAGAACCGGCACCGCTGGGTCACCCTGCATCACCCGGAATGGACTGAAAACTACGCCGGAACGAGTGGCCGGGTCGGCGATTCTGACCAATTTCACGTGTGGCATTACGGCGACGGAGGATTTGATCGATCTTCAAACGCGGTAACGATTGACGCCGCGAAGAACTAGGCACGTAAGGCACGCGGCAACGGAACCCGACGCGTCCGTCAAAAACGGTTGCGAATCTTATGGGCGAATACATAAAAACGATTAACTGTCTTGCGACGTGCTTTCCCCGACCTTAGCCTACGTCGCCGCAAATTCGTGAGACGGGGATAACCGAATGGAAGTGAATCTGTCTTCCTGGAATACGCATGATTGGACTAGTCGCCTTCTCGAAATTGTCCCCGGTCAGCATCTCATTTACCAGGAATGCCGTGAATGCGGTCGCGGTTTTGTTGATGAATTTTCAACGGGTAAGCGGTACTCTGTTTCTCCTTCAGTCTTCAGATTTTATCGCCTCTCCGATGAAGTTACATCTCGATGGCTTTCAGAGAAGTGCCCCATCAAAGGCCAAGGCCTGATAGCTGATGAGGCGGATCGGCAGACCCGTTTCCCGGACGGATCGTTCCGTTCTGCTCCCGGCGAAGTAGCAAACGACGGTTAGAGATTTCGGTTCGTCACCGAATAGAAAATCAGCTAGAAGTTGCGGGCTCGACTACCGAGCCTAAGACTCTATTGGCATCGCCAAAGATCGCCTCAGTTCGAAAGGGACTAAGGCTGTCGTGGCGATCCGGTTCTGACATTTCCAAGCTCGCATCTAGGATTGACTTATGTGCTGGTCCTGATCGATCGGCAAAAACAAAACGAGCTGCGGAAGCTGCTCATCACGGCTGGAAGGTCTCGGAGGAATCCGAAAATGTCTAATGTCGAATTTTCTAGTCTGCTCCGCGAACTCAACCAAAGCGCTAGCGAGCTGAATGCGGGAACCGAGACGGTTAATTCCGTATTGGCATCTGTGGAAACCCGGCTCACTAAGATGAATCTCGGGTTTGAGGTATGGATTCCCGATTCGCTTTCGAGTATCCAAATCAGCGAATATAAGTACCAGGATACCGAGCTTGGTTTTTCGAAGATCGGCGCCGATTGGTCCCTTGCCGTGCGGGTCCGAGAGGGCAAAATAGATCCGCGCAGCGGCGATTTCGATTGGTATCCGCTTCCGATTCTCGGGTCGACTCGGCTGCTCGATGCCTCACGTCAGGTTCGAATTAAGGCGTTGCAGCACATACCGGAACTACTCGAGGCGATGAAGAGCAAGGCTGACAAAGCAGCCGATACGAATAGGGAAGCCAAGAAGCTCATAGAGTAAGAATCGATTTCAACCAATGGTCGATCGGTCACGAACCCCCGGAGCAATCCTGGGTTTTTCGCTCAAACTGACGCGGCATGACTCGCGCCCAACGTCGTCTCAATAGCCGTTTGGATTAGCAAATGCTCCCTACTGACTCCAAAGAACTAGGTCGTAGTCGCTCCTCAAAACCTGATCCACGCCAACGGGGACCCAAAAGGAAATCGCGGCGATCATCGGACGCGAGTTCGCCTTCTGATTCCGCAGCAATTGAGCCTAAATGAAGGTGTGACAAGGATAACCGATCGCGTCGAATAAATACTTTCGTCGCCGTGTCAGCCTGATCGCGTGCAAATGAACCTGCTAGATTCTAGCTATGATTGCTGTTCGTGCATCTGCTCCCCGAAGACTAGGAGGCCTTAAGAATATCTCCTGGCTCACCGCGTCCCAGCTCAACAAGCTCGCCGGCGCGCTGACGGTCAGCACTGTCGAAAAACGCGGGATCATTTTCGACGAGGAACATTCGCCCGACTCCGCATATATCTTGCTGGCAGGAGTGGCACGAATCACATGCCGCAATCGCAAAGGTCAGCGGACCTTGGTGATCATGGTCGCGCCCGGTATGGTGCCCGGATTCCCGCCGTCAGTACCCGGCTTCAGTTACAATTTTCGCTGCGAAGCGGTTACCCCTTGTCGGATAGGGGCTATCGAACTCGAGTCGTTGATCGAAATATCACTGGGCGTCGCTTCGGCAGACTTCAAACGGATGGCGGCAAGCTACCTGGGCCGCTGGGATTTGGTCCAATTACGCTGTGCAAATTTCATGAGCTGTACTTTGGAAGAGCGGTTGGCCCTGATTCTGCTGGAATTGAGTGAAAACTTCGGCGTCCCCGACCTGAAAGGGGTGCGGCTGACACTGCCGGCCCGGCACAGGGACCTGGCTGAACTAGTCGGTGCCTCGCGGCCTCGAATGACCGAGCAGTTGATTTTGTTCGAACGAAAGCATCTGATTTCGCACAACCGTCGCCAGCTCGTCGTCGATCGCGATCGATTGGAAAGCTTTTTGGCGCAAAACTCACATCTCTGAAAATAGCGCTGGTACCGTGGTTTAAAAAAGAGGGCTGCTAAGAAACAACGGGTCGCGGAGTCGTCATATCGGGCCGCAGTCTTAATAGAACTCGTAGATCGGGGACTAATGAGTGCTCGGATGGTAAAAGGTCCACCATCGAACAAGCGCGATCGCCACAATCACCGCCGCAATCAGGATGTGAGGATTGGTGTTGCGCAGTGTCACGACCGATGGCTGCGACAGTCCGGTCGCGACTGCTAACTATTGCCTCGCTATATTCTCAACGGTGATCAGCAGTCCAGGCATCACTCGCAGAATTCCGAATAACGACGGCAATCCTCGATTGATTAGATGAACACCGTGCGCTGCCGCCAAACCATTTTCCTGGCAGCTTCGCTCAATCAGCGCAAAAGGTACAAAGAGTGATGCTGGATGCGTGTCAGGCTTTTCCGCCCGATGGGCATCCGCCTGAGCCGGCAAGTTGCCGAGTCGGACGCGCTTCATCTCATTCTCCAATTCCTGGCCTATTGTCTCCGCTTCGATCTTTTTGGCATCGGCTCTCGCCCTCTCGGCATCGGCTCTTCCCCTCTCGGCATCGGCTTTTGCCTTCTCGGCGTCGCTTCTTCCCTTTTCGGAAGTTCGATTCTGCCAATTCAGCGTCAGATCGATACACGTGTGGACAGCCGTTCCTGCTACGAGAGGAGCAGAAATCACACCGACCCCGCACGTAGTGAGTAGGCTCAAGCCACCGACGACTAAACCAGGCCCCCTTGCTAGAAAGTCCACCGAGCCTGCGGCAACCCTAACAGTGGGCATCACGGCATCCGCGCCAAAGGACCGATTTGCCGCCAAAAGCGATGTAATGAGTTCGGTCAGCGCCAATGAAGTGGCTGCGACTTCGGAAAGGGGCAGCCCACCATCGACGGCACCGCGCATCGCCGGGTGGTTAAATCGAACAAGATATTCACGCGGATCCAGCAGACTGCGGTCAAAGGGCACCATTCCGCTCTGAACGAGCTGAGCCATCTCATCGTCTGAAGGATCGACTCTTCTTAAGAGGTGCGGAAGTATCTTGGCGCCATTTTGAGTTACCCAGGAATCGGCCTCTTCGACAGGTCCGTCCTCTGAGTTTCCGCGTAAGAGCGACGGCCTGTCGTCACCTACCTCCGCCTCGCGGATGATCTCAAGTCGATCGGGTTCGGTAAGTTTAAGAATGAGCTCTCGCAGTACTTCACTCATCGCGGCACCTCTGGGCATCTTGCCCCTGACCCGCATAGCATCAAGCGTACACTCGCCCATAATTCAGCCGGAAAAGCAAAAAGCGAGCCCGGTTTCAAGCTCAGCGCCTGATCGCGGCAGATCTTTTGCCGTAGATTTGGAAACTCAATGCAAGGAAAAGCCAACTACGGGAGTTCTCCCGAGAACCCTTCACGATGGGTTTCCATCAGAAAGGCTTGCAACCCCTCGCGGTCCACCGTCAAATGCAGGCCTTGCCAAGAAATAAGGTGTTTCTTTGCAAACTCGAGCAAATGCTCCGTTACTCGCGCCCGTGAGGCTCCAACCAGATCGGCTAGGTGGCCGCGGTTCAGCTGCACGTTCAGTAGCACTCCTCCATGTTGGTCGGGGACGCCGAAATTCTCGCTCAAATCGAGCAAAGTAAACGCCAGGCGTTCCTCAAGCCTACAGCCTGCTAAGTTAGAGCATCGCACATGCACCCGGTCCCAACGCCCCAAAAAACTCGCGGCCATGTGCTTGTATTCCAGCGATCCGATCCCAAGGCAAATCTTCACGAAGGTATTCAATCCTATGGTTCCGACCTGGCAACTCGTAACCGCTTCGCAGCGAAAGTTAAAGGTAATACCGGCTACAGCTGCTGGAAACTCCGGAATCAGTCAGGGCGACAACAAGATCGCCATCGTTCGCCGCCCCTTGCGATTGTCGCATGTAATGCGAGCAACCCCAGAAAGCAAAATGTAAGCGGACTCAGAGGCAGATTTGTCAGAGAAAATAGTGCTCCGCTTTTCGTGGCCGGTCACCGTCATTGCGCCGGCCACTTTCTCCAGTTGGTCGACCGTCAGCCAGGAAATGTTCGGCAGGGCCTTCAGCATTCGCACTCTCGGTTTTCCCGCGGACCCCATCGTCGTGACAACCACTGTTCTCTGCACAGTACTCCGGATGCAGATCCACCTCTAGAGAAAACTGTGAACTAACTATCATTTTGGAATCCCCAAGTAGAGAAAAACGCTTGTTACCATCCACAAGACGTACAGGGCAGTTAGACTTCTGATCGAAAGGCACGTTATATCCATGCCCTGGATAACACTTCTGTCCCGCCTTGACAGGCGGTATCGATCGGCTGACCGACAAATGAAGGTCTGATTAGTTCCTTTCGTAACACTACAGGATTAACATCGGTCCGAAGACCTGCGATTATCTCTTACATGAGGAATTCCGCATCGCTCAATGGCGTCAAACAGAAGGCGACCGAACCGAAATGCTGCCAAGCGAAGGGATGTCCAAACCTTGGCACGCTTCGTTCCATTGTCGATAATGCTGGAAATTGTAAATGGACTTATTTTATGTGCGATGAGCATGTTCGCTTACTCAGCGACCGCGATAAGAAATACATCGCACGAACCGAAGGAACCAAGAGCGAGTAGTCGTGTCTGTCCGCTTTTGCCAAGCCTGCAACTGCCGATTTCCGTTCATGAACTGAACAAGCCGCTCGCAAATCGCGTCTATCACAACAACTATGCGTGTCCTCGGGGTCGTGAGATACCGCAGAATCAGCGGAAGTATGGCTCTGTCGCGCTGGTGGGTGACGTGCCTTCGGCGCGCGACTTCATCTATATCCTGAATATCCTGCGCCACGGAGTCGGAAGCTAGGAAATATCCGGTCAAACTCCTAAAGCTCCCGAGGCGAGAAACACCCGGCCCCCGAGGTATCAAGATAATCTTGAAGGACGTGCTG
>Ga0182024_10023374_pt1 | contig 11076 bp, 10 predicted proteins | sample P32metaG_FD_120480 | JGI IMG/M metagenome (GOLD analysis project Ga0182024, IMG submission 120480) | Permafrost microbial communities from Stordalen Mire, Sweden - P3-2 metaG (Illumina Assembly) | ecosystem: Environmental > Terrestrial > Soil > Wetlands > Permafrost | place: Sweden: Stordalen... | reverse complement strand
TGGGTGAGGCCGTAGAGGCTCGAGATCGTCCCGAACGTGAGCCCGGTCGCCATCATGAGCGTAAGATAGCCCGCGTTCCTCGGCGTATGCTGGAATGCGCGCGCAGCCGGAAACACACCCAAGCACTTGGCGACGACTTTGACGATGAAGAAGGCGGCAATCGCACCGATGCTCGCGATTCCCGCCGAGAAAGAGACCAGCGTGCCGGCTTTGAGAAAGTAGAACGGTGTCAAGAAGCCCATCGTCATCGAACGCAGACGTCGCGAAACGTCCGGATTCGAGAACAGGAAGCCGGCACACGCGAGACCTAGGAAGTAGGCCGGTAAGACCCCCTCGCTCTTCGCCGCGGTGGCGATCGCGCTCAGAACCACGATGATGAGGAACACGAACCGTAATCCCGGCTCGCTAACCCAGCGCCCGGTCCGATCGAACAAGGCCGGCAGAATCCTCGGCACGATCACGACCGCGGCCACGATCGCGACGACCAAGGCAACGAGCCAGCCGTTGTAGTTCGCGAAGAGCAAGCCCAGCGCCACCACGGTACCGAGATCGGTGATGAAGCACGCGGCCAGAATCAACTGACCGAAGTCTTTCCCGGCGAGTCCGGTCTCCACCATCACGGAATAGACAACCGCCACCGACGTCGTCGACATGGCGATGCCGGCGATCTTCGATCCGTCGACCGACCAGTGCATCACGAAGTAGGCATAGGCCATGGCGGCCAGGAACGGCGCGAAAAACGAGATCGCGCCGATGACGGCCGCGGGCCGCAATTGGCGGCGTAGTACGGTCGGCTCGATCTCCGCTCCGGCGAGGAACGTCAGCATGATGCTGCCGAAGCCGGCGATGAAGTCGACCCAGGCGTTCGATCGCAGTCCGATGAGGTTGCCCGCCAGCACGCCGAGGAGAATCTCGACCAACGCGGCCGCGAGGCCGACGCGCCGCGCGATGAAGGCGGCGGCGGTCGCCAGCAGCAGCCAGACGGCCGCGAACGCCCAGAGATTGTCGGCCGGCATCGTCAAGGTCACGCACGTCCTCCCCTCCGACGGTTCACGTCGGTGAAAGAGGAGTCATCGGCCCTTGCGGGCGGTTTCGCTGGTGCGGGGCGGACTCCACCACCCGTGTCGCCGGGCAGCCGCCCGGATCCATTGCCGCGCTGTTGCCGCCTCCGGAGCCGGATTCCTGGCTGGTGAGGCAGCCTGCCCGGGTCTGCTTACCGGTAGACGCTTACGCTGACGTTTGCCGCTTTGAGTGCGGTGACGGCCTTACTTTCGACCGCACCGTCGACGCTCAAACACAAGCTGGAGGGGGAATGCGCGCCGGGCGGCGTCGGGATCATCCTGGCGGGGACGCCGGAGTTTCGGAGCGTCTGCGTCGCGATCATCGTGCCCGAGTTCGAAGGGAACACCAGAACGACGTCCACGATCGCTACGACTTGGCGGCAGCGAGGTGCTGGTTCAGTTCATCTCGCAGCGCTGAGTTGGTCTCCATTTCGCGCGTGAGCGCCTCGGCCGTCTCTCGCGACGTAAAATCGACCAGATCTTCCAGTCGCTTGAACAGCGCACCAATTGCGAGGGTCAACCAGAAGAGCACGCCGCACTCGATCACCACGGCAATCGCGTGGAGCACGACCCGATCGATGCCTTCCTCGGGGAAGACGTTGGCCGGAACGACGAGATCGAGAATCAGGTGGTGGACCGCGGTGAGCGTGGCGGCAACCGCAATGGGGCGCCAATCGACGTACGCGGTCAGCATCGCGAACACGCCGAAGAAGTACATGTGGTAGTCGACCTGCCAATCGCCGTTGCCGGCGATGCCGCTGAAATGGCCGCGCCCCGCATACACGAACAGGATCGGCCCAAACGTGAGGCATACCGCGATGATCGATCGCAGCGCGAGACCGTCGCGCAGCTTCCAGGCCGACAGGGTGGCGACGAGCGCGACCACGGCCGAGATCGCCATCGGCTCGCTCCACGGGTTGCGCGCTATGAGCGCGACCGCGGCGACCAACAGAACGTTCGCCCAGGCGACCCAGACGAAAATCCTCGTAGCCTGCGCGCGGATAGAGCCGAGCGAAAACGAGCTAGGCAAGCAAATCCTCTTTCGAAAACGATGTCATCAGGTGATGATATCGGCCAGGGGCACACCCATCCCGAACCAGGTGCACGTACTGTAACGAAATCTTTGCTTTGCCCTGGAGCCGCCCCTTAGGTCGAGCCTCGCACGTGGTGCTCGATCGCGCCGCGCAGGTTGGCGAGCTGGACGGGCTTGGCGAGATAGCCGTCCATTCCGGCCGCCAGGCACGCTTCGCGGTCGCCGGCCATGGCGTTCGCCGTCATCGCGACGATCGTCACATGCTCCCCCGTCACCGTCTCGGCTGCACGGATCGCGCGCGTCGCGGTGAAACCGTCGACTTCCGGCATCTCGCAGTCCATCAGCACCAAATCGAAGTGCCGGCTCGCGACCGCTTCGATTGCGACGCGGCCGTTCTCCGCAGTGTCCGTGTCATCGCCGTACCCCAGCTTCTTCAGCTGCTGCAGGGTCAGCTTGCGATTTACGGGGTTATCGTCGACGATCAAGACCGAGTATTGCCGGCCGTCCGGCAGGCCGGAGCTCTCTAGGACGGGCGGCGCCGCGGAGCCTTCACCCTGACCTTCAGCCACGCGTTCGAGCGGAATCGAGAACCGGAACGTCGTCCCGGCGCCGACGACGCTCTCGAGGGTGATCTCGCCGCCCATCAGCTCGACGAGCCGCCTGGAGATCGAAAGTCCTAGGCCCGTTCCGCCGTACCGGCGGGTGGTGGCCGTATCGGCTTGGCGGAATGGCTCGAACAGGCGTGCGGCGAGTTCGGGCGCGATCCCGGGACCGGTGTCGGTAATCGAAAACTGGACGAGCACGGTGCGGTCGTCGACGAATTGCTCGACCGCGGCGCGCAGCCAGACCGAACCGTGCTCGGTGAACTTAACCGCGTTCCCGGTCAGATTCAGCAGCACTTGGCGCAGGCGATGCGCGGCGCCGAGCACCTCGAGCGGCACGTCGGGCGCGACGTCGGCGACCAATGCAACGTTCTTCACGCGCGCGGTCGGGGCAAGGATGTCGGCAACGACCTCGATCGCGGCCAGCGGCGAGAACGGTACGTGCTCGAGTTCGGTAACACCGGACTCGATCTTCGAGAAGTCGAGAACGTCGTTGATGACCTTTACCAGCGCTTCCGCCGAGTCGCGCACGGTGTTCGCGTAATCGCGAGCCTCATCGGTCAACGGTGTCTCGAGGATCAGCTCCGAGAGTCCGACGACCGCGTTGATCGGCGTTCGCAGTTCGTGGCTCATCGTGGCGAGAAAGCGCGTCTTTGCGGCGACCGACTCGCGGGCCTGCGCAATCGCGTCCTCGGCGGCGGCGGCGGCCCGGCGCTGCTCGGTAACGTCGCGCGCGATCAGGACGCCTTCGCCGACGCCGACCTCCAGCGCGACCGAGCTCGATGCGACGACGCTCGCGGAGTCCTTCCCGCGCAACTCGTCGGCGGCGAGCCCGAACACCGCGCAGGCCGCCGGGTTTGCGTCGACGATGCGGCCCTCTTCATCAATTGCCAGCAGGGCGTCGCCGACGCCGTCGACGACGCGCCGCAGCCGCCGCTGAGCGTCCGAAACGATCTCCAGCAACTTTCCGCTTTCGTACAGCAGGCTGCCGAGCACCGAGCTCGACGCGACGAGCGCCAGCACGCGGGCAAGATACCAGCCGACCGTGTAGCGCGCGCCGGCACCGAGCGTCAACGCGATTTCAAGCGCAAACCCGCAGCACGCGACGGCGAGCCAGAGCGGAACGACGGTGCCGCGGCGCACGAGCACCCAGACCAGGCCGATCGTGAGGGCGAACAGCCCCAGCACTAACGGCGCAGTCGGCACGAGCGAGTGATAGCTGCGCCCCTGCTCCATGGGCGGAAAGATCGAGCCGGCTTCGAGTGAGAACACCACGGCCAGCGCGACGAGACCGGCCGTGCCGGCCGCCCAGGCCCAAAGAGCGAGGGGGCGATCGCGCGGCTCGCTGCGACTTTCGCGGATAGTAAGCGCCACGTAGACGCACGCGACCAGCGCGAAGCCGAAGTGCCAAATGAAATACAGCCATGCGGCGGGCTCGGAGCCGCGCAATATCCCCGGCGGCGTCCAGTTCTCGGGGAACACGAGCCCGTACGGGATCACGATCAGCCCGGTGAAGAGGTAGCCGCAGGCGAGGACCGCGACCGAAGGCGAACGCGAGGCGGAGGCATCGCGGAACAGCAGATATGCCGTGATCAGGTCGATGACCGCGATCAACGCGACCGAAGCTGCGACGAAGGCCGGAACCTCGGCAAGGTCGTGCTTGACGTACGGCAGCGCCGCGAGGGCGACCGCCGTCAGCGCCGCCGCCACGCCCCCAGCCAAGAAGCGCTGGCGCGGCGTCGATGGAAACGTCGAGAGGCTCCCCGGAACGCCAACTCGGCGACCGCTATCGGCCGACATCGTCAGATTCAATTCGCGACCGGCGCCGGACTGCTTTTGCCGCCCGGCGAACAAGACGAAGACTTAACAGAGTCCCGCGGGCACCCCCGCGCAACCGGGAGGCGGATCCATGAAAGCGACCTCGCTCGTAGCTCGAGTCCTGACTGCCGTCATCAGCCTGCTGCTCGTTGCGGGCACGGCGAGCGCGGCACGCGCTGCCGACGTCACGGTGATGACCTCCGGCGGCTTTTCGGCGGCGCTTCGTGCTCTGGTGCCGGCGTACGAGCGGGCGACCGGGAACAAGATCCTAATCGTAGCCGGACCTTCGATGGGGACGACGCCGCAAGCGATTCCCGCCCGCCTGCAGCGCGGCGAGCCCGCGGATGTCGTCATCATGGTCGGGTACGCCCTCGACGCCTTGATCAAGCAAGGCAACGTCTCCGCCGAGGGCCGCGTCGACCTGGCGCGCTCGCGGATCGGTATGGCGGTACGGGCGGGCGCGCCGAAGCCCGACATCAGCACGGTCGGCGCATTCAAGAGCACCCTGCTCGCGGCGAAATCGATCGCCTATTCCGACAGCGCGAGCGGCGTGTATCTCTCGACCGATCTGTTTGTGCGCCTCGGCGTCGCCGACCAGATCAGGAATAAAAGCACCATGATCCCTGCCGAACCGGTCGGCTTGGTCGTTGCGCGGGGTGACGCCGAAATCGGGTTCCAGCAGATGAGCGAGCTCCTTCCGGTTGCGGGGATCGACGTGGTCGGACCGCTGCCCGCCGAGCTTCAGAAGATCACGATCTTCTCCGGCGGGATCGTGTCGGGGGCGCAGCACGGTGAAGCCGCCAAGGCGCTTCTCGCGTTCCTCGGCTCGCCCGCAGCCGCGGCCGTCGTCGCGCAGACCGGCCTGGATCCGATCCTAGCCGCCGGGAAGTGACGTCCCTCAGCGCCGCCACCTCCCTCGCTTGCGGCGAGGGATCGTCGCCGAGCCTGCGGCCTGGTAGGCCGGCTTCGGCATAACCCGCACCAGCGCGAAGAGCTCCTTCGCGATCCCGGCAAAGGTCTGATGGTTCAGCGGAAACTCGAGCATGACGTGCAGCACGCTCAGAAAATAGAGCGCGATCATCCCCACGTCATACCGGTACGCGTAGACGGCCACCGCGCTCAGCCACACCCCCGCGATCAGCGCAACCCGGCTCTTCGGTATCTCATGCCACTTGATGATCGAGGTCTTCGAGAACCAATTCAGGTAGTGGTAGGTGTACGCGTAGGCGACGAGCCGCATGACGGTCAGCCCCCCGCTCGACTCGTAGATCTCGCTGAGCGACGTTCCGGTGCCGAGATGAAAGAGCTTGATTAGCTGTGCGTTGAGTGTCTGGAATGAACCGTAGCTGTGCCGCACGTAGTCCCCGACCGTCGAGTCGAGCGCCGAGGGTACGTATACGAAGAAACTGACGGCGCACAACGCGAACACGAGCAGCGAGAGAAAGCCCGAGCGGCTCTTGCTTTTCAGCGCGCCGAAGAGTACGAACGCCGCCGTGAACACGAAGACGTGCACGATCGTGATCAAGAAGAATGCCACGAGCGCGAAATACCGGGTACTGCTGAACAGCGCCAGCGAAACCGCCGCAACCGCGATGAGCGCCGCAGCCATCGCCTTATCCTTGACGAAAACGAGCAGCGACGCCGCGACGAAGACGCAATAGAACAGCGCGATCTCGAATATGGGGGATACCGCCAGCTTGAGAATCTTCTCGGCGGCGAGGCCGTACAGCATGACGGCGACGGTCACGATGACGAGCGCCAACCAATACCGTTCGGCTCGCGACGCTCCCCGCGCGGTTCCAGCTCTCACAAAATAGCGTCGATCGTGGAGCCAGGAAATTTCGGTCAGGTAATGCAGCGGGCCCAACACGGCATACGAGAACAGGAAGAGCTCGAACGGAAACGCGTACGCCGCCGCACACGAAAGCAGCATTAAGCCGATGTTCGAGTAGTTGATCGCGTCGGCAGTCCGCCGCGTAACCACCGCGACCTCTTCGGCTAGGGCGCCGGGAGTTGCGGCAACGGCTGCCCGGCCTGCAACGCCGCGGCGAACGGTCGCAGGCCTTCGAGGGCTCTGGCATCCCCATCGCGCTCGTACAGCCGTCCGGCCTCCTTGAGGTCCGCGGCCGCGCCGGCGCTGTCACCGGTTGCTGCTCGCGCGAACGCTCGCTCGCGATACCCGTCCCCATCGTTCGGTTTTCGGTGTATGTACGTTTCGATATCTTGGAGCGCCGCTTTCGCGTTCCCCGTCCGATTGAAGGCGCTCGCGCGGTAGTAGTACGCGGCATCGGAGTGCGCCTGATCCTCGGCAATGTATGCATTCCAACGCGCGATCGCATCCTGAAAGTGGCCAGCCGACATCGCCAGCCGGCCGTTGGCCCAGAGGCCGCGGCGGCCGTGCGGGTCGAGCACGAGCGTCTTCGCGCAGTCTTCCTTGGCCCGATCCAGATGGCCGCTGAGCCGGTTTGCGTCGCACCGCGCAGCGAACAAATAGGGCGACGCCCAGCCGAGCTGCGCCGCTTTGTCATAATCGTCGAGCGCCGCCTGATAGGATTCGCGATCGAAATACACGTCGCCGCGATCCTCATACGCCTTTCCGTCGGAAGGGTCGAGCCGAATGGCTTCATTGCAATCGGCCATTGCTAAGTCGCTGTCGTTGAGTTCCAAACGCGTCTCGCAGCGCGTCTCGTATGCGTACTGATAGCTGGGAGCAATCTCGATCGCCGCGTTATAATCCGCGAGCGCGCCCGTGTTGTCATCGAGGCTCGCCTTCGCGTCGCCGCGCAGCACCAGCGCGCGCGCGTCCCGGGCATTTCTCTTTAAGTACGAATCGAGCAGCGTTATCGCTTCGCGATAGCGCTTTGCATCGAAGAACCCCTGGGCCTCGGCCATCTGGTCGGTTCCTGCGGTCGGCTCCGCGTCAGGTGCCGCACGAACGGACGTGCCGCCGGCCCCAAAGAGGGCCAACGCCAGAACGAGTGCCCCAAGCCGCATGCGTTCAACTTGACGATGCGGCGACCGGGTCCTGCGCTCTCTCGTCACTCTTTCCGCTCGCGACCGGCATACTCGCAGGCTGCAGCGGGCACCGCCTTTTGCATAGCATTACGGGAGGGTGTCCGTTGCATCGAACCGACTCGGGCCACGCGGAACGCGGCTTCACGCTGATCGAGTTGATGATCGTCGTTGCGATCATCGCAATCCTCGCCGGCATCTTGATCCCGAATTTCGTCACCGCGCGATCGCAGGCGCAAACCGCAGCGTGCGAATCGAACCTTCGCTCGATCGCTACCGCGCTCGAACTCTACTACGCCGACAATCAAGTCTACCCGACCGCTTCGGGAGCCGCGGTCCAACCGTCGCTGCTGACCGCGAACGGCGTCGCTTATCTCAACAACACGCCCAAAGACCCCGCCGCACAGAGCAGCTCGGCGACCTACGTCCTGACGACGACGCAGGCCGCCAACGGCAACGCGGCGACGTACACGATCTCGTGCCCCGGCGGACACGTGGGATCGACGCTCGCGAAAATCCCGCTCGCGGGCGGGACGAGCGGATCGGTCTGCGGTGCAAACTGCACCGCGACGAAGATCGAGTACATCGCCGGCCAAGGGCTGCAGGCCGCGCCGTGATCGACCCGGCGGGCGAGGGAGTGCGCGCCGTCGCCGGCGGATCCGCCTGGGCCTACCCGCTGCTCTTCCTCGCCGGGATCGTCACCAGCGCCGGCCCGTGCGTTGCGCCGCGGTACGTCGCGGTCGCCGCGCTCGCCGGCTCGGCGCGTCGCCCGCTCGCCGTCGCCCTCGTCTTCGCGCTCGGCGTCGGCGGCGCGTACGTCGCGCTTGGCGCCGCGGCCGGGTCCCTCGGCGCGTTGATCGCCTGGTCGACGGCGTTGTACGCGCTGCTCGCGGTAACGCTGATCGGCGCCGGCATCGTCACGCTGGTGCGCGCTACCGCGCACGTCCACGAGCATCGCACGCGGGCCTCCGTGAGCGCCGGCGGAACGCTGCTGCTAGGCGCGGCGAGCGCCCTCGTCGTCTCGCCGTGTTGCACGCCCTTGATCGCCGCGATCGCCGGGCTGACGATCGTCAGCGGCCATCCCGCCAGCGGTGCGCTGCTGCTCGCGACCTTCGCACTGGGGCACGTCGCGCCGGTCCTGGTTGCGGCGGTGGCCGGCGTTCGCGCGACGGGCTTCGCGCGAGGGATCGGCACGAGCCCCGTCGCGGCGATCGTCGGCGGCAGCCTGATGATCGCCCTGGGCGGTTTCTACGGAGCGCTGGCGTGAGGGAGATCTCGCTCGCCCGCCGCGGCGCGATCGCGCTCGTCAGCCTCTCGGTCGCGGCGCTGCTCTTTCACGCCAACATCGCGGCGGCGATGGTGACCCGCGGCGACGATCTCGCGCGCGCCGGCGACACCGACCGCGCGATCGTCCTCTACCGGCGCGCGCTCGTGTTGGACGCGGGTTCCACCGTCGCCGGCGATCGGCTCGCGTTCGCGCTCGTCATGCGCGGCGCGAGCGGCGATGCGCTGGCGGCGTATCGGGTAACGGACGCGCTGCTGAAAACGCGGCCGCACGACCCCTCGCTGCTCGCGGATCGCGCGTTCGCCGCGCAGCGGCTGCGGCGCTGGCGCGACGCCGAGCGTAGCTTCGCGGAAGCGGCCCGGATCGCGCGCGATCCGCGCTACGCCCACCTCGCGGCGCGCATGGCACTGCGCTCGTACGATCGGCGCGCTGCGCAGCGCCACCTTCGCGACGCCCTCGCGCTCGACGGCGCGTACGCGCCGGCCCGCGCAGCGCTGCGACGGTTCCCCGGATGAACGCCGTGCCGCTCGCGATCGCTGCCGCCGGGACGGTCGCCGCCGGGATCGCCGACCTGCGCACGGGCCGCATTCCGAACGCGGTCAGTCGCGGCACGGCGCTGCTGGCTTTCGGTGCTGCGGCCCTCGCCGGGAGCGTTTCCGGCGCGGCGTGGGGTGCCTTCGCGGTCGGCGGATCGCTGTTCGCGTTGTACGTGCTGACGCTCGGACGCGGGATCGGCCTGGGCGACGTCAAGCTCGGTGTTGCGATCGGTGCCGGCTGCGGCCCGCTGGTCGGCAGCATCGCGCTCGGAGCGGCGTTCATCGCCGGCGCCGCGTACGGCGCCTGGCTGCTCGCAACCCAACGCGCCGGCCGCAGCTCGGAAATCCCGTTCGGCCCGTTCCTGGCCGCCGGAACGGCCCTCGCCGGCGCAAGCGCCGTGCTCGCGCAGTGAAGCGACGCGCGACCCTTCCGCTCGGCGTCGACGTCGGCACGATTCGGACCCGTGTGGCGCTGCTCGAGCTGGACGCCATGCAACGGCCGCGCCTGATCGCGGTCGCGATGCGCCCGACCGGCGACGACCCGGCGCGCGCCCTCGCGGATGCCGTCGCGGAGTTGCCGACCCACGAGCGCCGCTGCGTGCTGGCACTCGGGATCGCGGAGGCGACCCTGCGCGCGGCAACCTTCCCGCCGCTGCGCCGGCGCGAGCGCGACCGTGCGGCGCGGTTTGAAGCCGGCCGCACCCTAGGGTATCCGCTCGCGGCCGCCACGGTTCGCGTCGTCGGCGTCGACGCGTCGCGCTGCATCATCGGCGTCGCGAAGCGTACCGCGCTTGACGCGCGCGTCGCCGCTGCGCGCCGCGCCGGATTGCGTCCGTTGAGCGTCGACAACGCGAGCCTCGCCCTCTCCCGCGCATTTCCCACGGCCGACGCGATCGTCGACGTCGGCGAACTCGGCACGACGCTGATCCTCCGCGACGATCCGATCCCCGCAACGCGGGCGTTCCCGATCGGCGGGCGCGCGTTCACGACGGCGGCGGCCGTCGCGCTCGGAATCGACGACGCCGCTGCCGAAGAGCGCAAGCGCAACCTCGGCCTCGCCGGCGCCGGGGAGCGCGTGCGCGACGCGCTCGTCGAGCAGCTCGCAACCGCGATCGTCGAGGCACGCGCCGCGTCGCGCACCGAGTTGCGCGCGGTGGCGCTGGCCGGAAACGGCAGTCGGTTAGCCGGCTTCGCCTCCGCTCTCGAGCGCGCGATCGCGATCCCGGTGAGCGCCGGTGCCCTCCCCACGGACGCGGCGGCTCTTCCCGCCGACGTGGTGCGCGCCGGCTCGCCGGATTGGGCGCTAGCCTACGGGCTCTCACTCTGGTCGCTCGCCGTATGACGCGCTTCAACTACGCGTCGTCGCGGTTCGAGCGAACGTTCGGGGCGGCATTCCCGCAGCGCGCAGCGATTGCGCGCGGACCGCTCTTTGCGCTGGCGGCGTCGCTCGTCCTGGTTGCGGGGATCGTCATCGTGCAAACGCTTCGCCTGCGCGCGCTCGACGACGACGCGGCGGCTCTCGCCGGCCGCCGTGCCGCGCTGCAGCCCGCTTTGACGAGCCTTCGCAGCGCACAGGCCGACGTGCGCCGGTTGGAGGCGCTCGTAACAGCCGATCGGGCGGTGCGGCGCACCGGCACGCTGCGCGCAAACGAGATCGCGGCGATCGGAAACGCGCTCCCGGCCGACACGTGGCTAACCGGCGTGCGGCTCGACGCCGTCACCGTCGCGC
>Ga0182024_10023373_pt1 | contig 11076 bp, 9 predicted proteins | sample P32metaG_FD_120480 | JGI IMG/M metagenome (GOLD analysis project Ga0182024, IMG submission 120480) | Permafrost microbial communities from Stordalen Mire, Sweden - P3-2 metaG (Illumina Assembly) | ecosystem: Environmental > Terrestrial > Soil > Wetlands > Permafrost | place: Sweden: Stordalen... | reverse complement strand
GCCCAAAGGATTCACCGCCTTTCGGCGAATGGCGATACCGCGTTGGTGAAAATAGCCTGTGCGTCGATGAACGCCGCAAACTTTGCGGGCGAACTTGGGTTAGATGTCAACAGTAATGGTTCGAACGACTTGGCTCGCTTCCAGCCTGGAACTGTTTTCTTCGACGAAATCAGCGAACTTGACGCGGGCTGCCAACGGAGTCTTCTTTACGCGTTGCCGGATGGCGACCTGAGGTCTCGGCGCGGTTTTCTCGGAGCCCGAGTGATCTCGACGACTAGCCGGAATTTGGATGAAGAAATGCGAGCAGGACGATTTCGGAGCGAACTCTATTATCGCATCACCGGCGCGTGCTTGCGCCTTCCTCCGCTGCGAGACCGGAAAGAAGATATTCCCATTTTGGTGGAATCCTTTTTGACGAGATATTCGACGGAATTTGGACGTCCAAGACCTACCTTGAGCCCGCGCACACTGCGAAGGTTCCTTGACTATTCCTGGCCCGGGAACATACGCCAATTGGGAAATGTGGTTAAGAAAATCGTGGCGCTGGGCGATGAGAATCTGGCGCTGCCGGAGGCCGCAGCCGCACCAGTTGAAGTGCGAACCCCGCCGGTGGAAACGCGCAGCTACTCGTTGAAAGCCGCGGCTCGAGCCGCTTCTCGGGAAGCAGAGCGAGGGATGATTTTAGAAGCTCTGGCGCGCACTCGCTGGAATCGCAAGCGAGCGGCGCAAGAATTGCAGATCAGCTACAAATCGCTTCTATATAAATTGAAACAGATTGGGCTGCCGGAGACCCAAACTGAGTAATGGAAGCAGGAGAGAAGATGATTAAAGGATTGCAACGATTACTAGTGGTTGCGCTTTTAGCCGCGATTCCGACGTTGGCTCAACAGGACGGGAGCAAGCGGACGCCGGAGCCGGACACACAGTCCGCGGCGCAGTCTGGCTCGGGTACGCCACAGCGCGGAGCGACGGAGGATCCGAACTACGTTATTGGGCCGCAGGATCTGATCGACGTGAACGTCTGGAAAGAGACCGATATTTCGCGGACGGTTCCGGTGCGACCGGATGGAAAGATTTCGCTTCCATTACTGAATGACGTGCAGGCGGCTGGTTTGACGCCGACACAACTGGGAGCACAAATCACGGCGAGCTTGAAAAAGTTCGTGACAGACCCGCAGGTTACCGTGATCGTCACCGCCATTAATAGCCAGCGAATTTATGTTTTGGGTGAAGTGACGCGGCCCGGCGCTTTTCCGCTGTTGCCGGGGACCACGGTGTTACGCGGTCTTTCGAGCGCTGGTGGCTTTACGCAATTCGCGAAGATGAAGGGTATTTATGTTCTGCGGCTGGAAAACGGAAAGCAGGTGAAATATCCGTTTAACTACAAAGATGTGGTGAGCGGAAAACATTCGGAGCAGGACATTGTATTAAAAGCTGGCGACACGATCGTGGTTCCTTAGAGGGATAAATGACTAGGATGCATCAGATCGCCGGGATCTTAATTTTTGTGATGGCGATGGGTGTGTCTGTTGCTCGGGCCCAAGAACCGGAGCAACCCCAGCAACCAGATCAGACGCAACAGCCGGAGAAACAACAAGAACCTCAGCAGCCGATTCCAGCTTACAAGTCTCCATTAGCGTCTCAAGCCGATAACGGCGTGGTCCTCGGGGAACCGATGCAATTGGGCCCGGACAATCGCCCGCTGACGGGAATACAGAATCTGTCGCTGGGCGTACCGCTGGATCGTCACAGCTATTGGCAACCGCACGCGGAAATTGATTTGGTGGGCGATTCTGAGCCGCCCAACAGCAATGCGGGCGGATGGACGGCGTGGTCAACGGTAGTTGGGGGCATCGACCTGCACAAGTATTCCGGCAATTCCGAGTTGACATTTGAGTATCTCGGCGGTGGAGTTTTTTCGACCGGTGGCGGCACGGGTAACGGGGTTATACAGGATGTGAATCTCGACGCGCAGTTTGCATTCCGTCGCTGGACACTAACGCTAATCGATGAGCTGAGATATACCCCTGAGATCGCTTTCGGAAGTGTGGGCCTCGGAGGTATTCCGACAACGATTAGTGTTCCGATTGGCTTGCCGTTCGGCACCGATCAGACAATCCTGAATGCGTTCGGACAACGGCTTACTAATGCTTCCGGCATCCAGGCCGATGTGAGAGTTTCACCCCGATCGTCGATTACTTTTTCCGGGGGATATTCGGAACTGTACTTTTTCGATCAAGATTTGCTGAACAGTAAAGCCATTTACGGACAGGTGGGTTATAACTACCGGCTCACCAGGAATGACAGTATCGGCGTCTCATACGTCTACAACGGCTATCGCTACGATAATTTTGCGCAGTCAATTGATACCCACAGCGCACTTCTCTCATACGGACGCCAGGTAACGGGGCGCCTAGCATTTCAGGTTGCAGTAGGGCCTGAATACGCGCTCTTCGCAACGAACATCTCTTGTACAACCGGGATGAGCGTCTCTGCCTGTGGTTCGTCGAACCAACTTCTGTGGTCGTTAAACACTAGCCTGAACTATCAGCTTGAGCGAACCCAGTTCTTTGCTACGTACTCGCATGGAGTGACAGGGGGATCGGGAGTTTTGGCTGGAGCGATTGGAGATACGGTGCTGGGCTCGGTGTCCCACCAGATAGCGAGAACGTTAACTGGAGATGTTGACCTGGGGTATGCGCGAAACAAGGGGTTGGCAGTGGCTATTGCGAATTTGCCAGTTCTGAATGGAACGTTTGATTATTGGACTGCAGGTGGGCATTTAACGCATCCGTGGGGACGAACACTGCAGTTAATTTTAGGGTATCAATTTCAATATCAGAATTCCAATGCGCCGTTTTGTTCAGGATCTAATTGCGGAGCTTCCTACACGCCAATCTGATCATCGTGGGCCTGGCGTGGCGCGCCCGGCCTAAAGCATTTTAAACAGGAATTCAGCCCTGAAAAGAGGATGGAATGACTGACAGGGAATTAACATTTGCTGACTACACCGCAATGCTTCGGCGGCGATGGATTTTGATAACGGTGCTGGCTGTGGTCGGTGGACCGCTGGCCTATGGAGTCTCACGACTCCTCCCGAACCGCTACACCTCGCAAACGCTGGTGCTCATCGAGCAGCCGACGGTACCTTCGGATTTTGTCAAGCCGGTGATCTCGACCCAAATTAACGAGCGCCTGGCGAGCATGCAGGAAGAGATTCTGAGCAGGTCAAGACTGGAGCCAATCATCCATCAGTTTGGATTGTATCCGAACGATGTGAACCACGTGCCGGTGGAAGCGTTAGTTGCGCGGCTGCAGAAGAGTATCCAAGTTACTCCGGTGCAGCCGATGGCGGAGACGCAATCGCAGGCGCTGCCTGGCTTCCATATCATCGTGACTCTGGACAATCCGAAAACTGCGCAAGAGGTCTGCGCGACAGTGACCTCGATGTTCATTGAAGAAAATCTACGTTTGCGGCAACAGCGTTCCGAAGATACCACTCAATTTCTGGCGCAACAGCTGGTGGATGCCAAAGCGAAGTTGGATGCACAGGACGCGAGACTCGCGGAGTTCAAGAGCCGCTACATCGGTTCGCTGCCGGACGAAGAAAAAGGGAATTTAAATCTTTTGATGGGATTGACGTCACAACTTGACGCCGCCACGCAGGCTTTGGCGCGCGCGCAGCAGGACAAGAGCTTTGCAGAGTCGATGTTGACGCAACAAGTGGGCGCGTGGCAAGCAGCCCAGACCGGCGCGAACCCCGAAACGATGGACACGCAATTGACGGCCTTGCAAACACAACTCGCCAACCTGCAGGCACGCTACACGGATGATTATCCGGATGTCGTAAAAACGAAGAACCAAATTGCAGCCCTGCAAAAAAAGATAGCCGATAACGAGACGCCGAAAGTCGCAGGCACCAGCAAGCCACCGAAAACTGCAGCAGAGCCGGTTCAAATCGCTCAATTGCGAGCGCAAGTTCACACAACGGATCAAGTGATCGCCCAAAAAACCAAAGAGCAGGAAAAGATTCAGCAGGCCATTAAGCTTTATCAGGATCGCGTGCAATCCAGCCCCGCAGTGGAACAGCAGTATAAGGAACTCACGCGCGATTACCAGACGGCGCTCGATTTTTATAACGATTTGCTGAAGAAACGAGATCAGTCAGCAATGGCAGCAGATCTGGAGCGGCACCAGGAAGGTGAAAACTTCTCGATACTGGATCCGGCCAACTTGCCCGATAAGCCGTCGTTTCCAAACCGTCCGATGTTCGCGCTTGGCGGTTTGGCGGGTGGTTTAGCCTTGGGCGTTGGGATCGCGTTCTTTTTAGAGTCTCAAGACACCTCATTTAGGACTGAACGAGATGTCGAAGTTGCTTTGCGGCTGCCTGTACTGGCCATGGTTCCTGCCATTGAACCTTTGTTGGCAAAGAAATCCAAGCATGCCGAGAGTGCGAAACCTGGCGATACCCCGGTCCACGCCGGAGCGGGAGCCTAAGGAATATGTACCAGAAATTTTTTGGGCTTCGCGAAAGCCCGTTCAACGTCAACCCCGATCCGCGCTATCTCTTTCTGACGAAACAAATTCAGGAAGCGCTGGCGGGACTGACCTACGGCATTCAAAATCGCAAGGGTTTCATATTGTTGACCGGCGAAGTTGGAACCGGAAAAACGACCCTCTTGAACCGATTGCTTGACTGGTTGCATGGGCAGCGGGTGGCAACCGCATTCGTTTTCAATTCGCAAGTGAACGTCAGCCAACTTTTTGATTTTATGATGGCGGACTTCGAAATTCCGTGCGAGACGCGCCATAAGAGTCAAGTCCTGCTGAAGCTTAACTCGTGGCTACTCGAGCGCTATCGCGCAGGCGAAACGGCGGTTTTGATTGTGGATGAAGCGCAGAACTTATCGCTGCAGGTGCTGGAGGAAATACGTTTGCTGACGAATCTGGAGACTTCCACCGAAAAGCTTCTGCAGATTGTGCTGACCGGACAACCGGAGCTTGAAGAAAAACTGAAATTGCCGCAACTGCGCCAGCTTCGCCAGCGCATTACGTTGCGATGCCGGACGGGCGCGCTGACTTTAGAGGAAACATTCGGATACATTGCGGAGCGCTTGCGTATCGCAGGAGCCAACGGAGAACCGATATTTTCGAAGGAAGCAATTCAGACGGTTCACTTATATTCACGCGGCATACCTCGCGTCGTAAATCTGCTTTGCGAGCACGCATTAATTAACGCCTACGTAGACCACTTGCGCCCTGTTCCAGCGCACTTGGTGGAAGAGGTTGCGCGCGAATTTCAGCTTGACGAAATTGAACCGATTGCGCCAGCCGGGGTCTCAAACGGCAATAAACCGCCGGTAGATGCTCAACTATTGCTGCAGAATCTGGATGAACTTCTGAATCGCCTTCGCGAAGCGAACATCATCCCAGTGACAACCCGCGAGAGGAAACCATGAGTCGTATTCACGAGGCCTTAAAAAAGGCCGAGCAAGAACGAGCGGTGGTCCAATCATCCGAAGGGGCTGTACCAGCACCCAATACGGCGGTGGAAACCGTGATGCCGCCGATTGAGGGAGGAGATGTTCTTCCCGACATTTTCAAACAGCCCGCGGCGGTTACGCCGCAGTCGGCAAGCTTGAGACGCTATGAAGATTTGTGCCAGCGTTGCGCGCATCCACATTGGCATCCGGACCTGAATGTAAACATTTTTCACAACCCAGCTCTCAGCGTACACGCAGCGGAACAGTTTCGAACCTTGCGGTCACGACTGTATCAAGTGCGTGGAAGCCAGCAACTGCGAACTCTGTTGATCGCAAGCTCGTTGCCAGCGGAAGGGAAGACGTTCGTTACCAACAATCTTGCGCAAGCCATCGTTCGTCAACCGGATCGACGGTGCCTGATTATCGATGCAGACCTGCGTTGCTCGCGATTGCATGTTCCCTTGGGCGCACCACCGACCCCGGGCTTAACGGATTATCTGTTGGGTGAGGCAGATGAGATGGCCGTGATTCAACACGGCTCGGAAGGGAATCTTTGTTTCATACCGGGCGGGAAGGAAGTGGCCAACCCGAGCGAACTGCTCTTGAACGGACGGCTCAAGACATTGCTGGAGCGAGTGACACCGATATTCGACTGGGTGATTTTGGACTCGCCCCCGCTGCTGCCAGTAGCGGATGCCAGCCTACTCGCTGATCATGTGGACGGAGTGATTCTAGTGGTTCGCGCCGCTTCAACACAGACATCCGTTGCTGAGAGGGCCTGTCAAGAATTGCAGGGCAGAAACATAGTCGGAGTGGTGCTAAACGCGGTTGAGAAGGCACATGCGTACGGTTCCTACTACTACCATGGCTACGGTTCCTCATACGGACAAGAAGAGATGAAAGCTGCTCAGTCTTAAGGATTAAATGCTCCGGACTCAAGGACGCGAAATGCAATGGTTGCAAGAAGTTGTGTTATGTCCTTTGTTAAGTGGTAGCTGCGACGCGGAAAAGTATTGGAACTATGGGATAGCAATGTTCATGAAATTATGCAGTTGGTGAGTCACATGGGCTTGCTTCGCCAAGGTTCTGGCGTATAAGTCTTTTAATAGCATAGAGTTATCGGGAACGAGTACGAAGCGAGCGCGTGGCAGCAGTCGTGCAAACCTAGTCTAGGTGGAGAGTTCGATTGGGACTCTAATGGCGGTAGCGCAACTAGTCTGGTGAAATGAAAATGACACCACAAGCCGAAGCCAAGACCGCGGCGATGACTTATCCGTGGTTTGCCCTGCAGGTGCGAGTGCGCCATGAATCAAGTGTCGCGGAGTACCTAGGCGGCCTCGGATACGACTGGTTTCTCCCACTGTATAAAAGCAGAAAACGTTGGTCTGATCGCATAAAGGAAGTTAAGTCACCACTCTTCCCGGGCTATTTGTTCTGCCGATTTAATCAGCACGACCGGCTCCCGATCTTGAAAACGCCCGGAGTGGTCCAAATCGTTGGATTCAACCGCATCCCGGCGGTTGTGGATGAGACAGAGATCAGCGCACTGCAAACATTAATGGCGACGGGCGTGGCGAATCAGCCTTGCCCGTTTCTGGAAATCGGCGACAAAGTGAGAATCGAATCCGGTCCGTTACGCGGCCTGGAAGGAATTTTGATGGATTTGAAGGGTCATCACCGCCTAGTTCTTTCGGTCACGCTGTTGCAGCGTTCAGTGGCGGTGGAAATTGATTCTGCGTTGGTGGCTCCGATAGGTTCGGCACAGCCATCGCGTCGCGAGAAAGAAGTTGCGCGGAACCGTCCAGCTCAGCTTGTGGTCTAGGACTAAGGGTCCTACGAATTTATGAAAACGAAATCTGAAGAGGGATTCCAGAATAGCAAGCCTCCGGGGAGTCGTATTCCCGCCGCGAAACCGAACGTATTCGTGAAATCGGATGGAAACGGAAGCGGCTCAGGAGAGGTGGCCAGTTTCCTTCCCGAAGAACACTTCCGCCGGATGCTTGCCCGCGAACGAAAAAGGTCGGAACGGTCGCGAAAACATCTGGTTTTGATGTTGATCGACGGCGGTTTAAAGAACAAGAAGACTGATGCTCTTCTGGAGCAGATCGCCGTTGTTTTGGGAGCGTCGATTCGTGAGACGGACCTGGCGGGCTGGTTCGAAGCAAATTCGGTTTTCGGAGTTATCTTCACCGAGTTCGGCGACAGCGATGTGAACGCTGCGGTGAAGACTATCGAAGCGAAAGTTACTGTTGGACTTCAAAATGCGTTCAAGGCCACACAGCTGAGCAGCTTTCAAATATCTTTTTACGCCTTTCCCGACGGCTGGAAGGGAGGCGGGCATCAGCGTCCGGTTGATCCCACCATGTATCCCGATCTTTTCGAAGTGAAAGAAAGGAAAAAGTTATCGCTTTTGACGAAGCGAGTGATGGACGTGCTAGGCGCGTCGGTAGCTCTGATACTTTTGTCACCGATCTTTCTAGTGCTTGCGGCGGTGATCAAATTGACTTCGAAAGGGCCAATTTTCTTCCATCAGGAGCGGGTTGGCCAGTTCGGTTCGCGATTTGTATTTTTGAAGTTCCGGTCCATGTATGTTTCCACTGACGCTGCGATCCATAAGGAATACGTCAGAAATTTCATCGCGGGCAAGGCGAATTCCGAGGCCCGAGAGGGAAGCAAAAAGGGCGTTTATAAAATTACGAACGATCCCCGCGTAACCTGGATCGGGAAATTCATGCGACGCACGAGCCTGGATGAAATACCTCAATTCTGGAACGTGCTGACTGGCGAAATGTCCCTAGTGGGACCGCGGCCGCCAATCCCTTACGAAATCGAGGCCTACGATATTTGGCACCGCCGGCGCTTGCTCGAGTCCAGGCCCGGTATTACAGGCCTATGGCAGGTGCGCGGCCGGAGTAAGACTACTTTTGATGAGATGGTAAGACTGGACTTGCAGTACTCGAGAATGTGGTCTCCGATGTTGGACGTGAAGATCTTGCTTCAGACTCCCCGCGCGGTATTCACGGGCGATGGTGCGTATTAACGCCATGACGCTGTCGCCAACACTGACGCGTTTCAGGACTTCGTCGATCGACCTGTTTTGGATTTAAACGGTTCTCCGTCTTCTGCGTGTTTTTTCCCTTCCCGGTAAACGCAACGATTCGGCTCCCGCAGGGTTGAATTCCAAGGTGAAAAAGATGGCTACTAGTCTAGACGCTGGTTCAATAAAGGCCCAGAAACCAGGGAACTCAAGCGACGTGATAAGGATGGGTGTTGTCGGGTACGGCTACTGGGGCCCGAACATCGTACGAAATTTTCACGGACAAGAGCGATCGCGCGTGGTGGCTATTTGCGACAAGAGCCCAAAGTCACAAGGCCGCGCGCGGCAGTCCTACCCTGAGATCCGTGTGACCGGCGAGTGCGAAGATATTCTAACCGCCACGGATATTGATGCGATCGCAATCGTGACGCCCGTGTGGACGCATTACGAGCTAGCTAAACTAGCGTTGGAAAACGGCAAGCACGTGTTTGTTGAGAAGCCGTTCACCTGCACCACGGCGCAAGCGGAAGAACTGATCGAATTAGCGGATCGCAAGAATCTGAAAATAATGGTGGATCATACTTTCTTGTTTACCGGTGCGGTGAAGCGCATTAAAGAATTCATCGATAACGGCACGCTGGGAGATCTCTATTATTACGACTCCACGCGAGTGAACCTGGGACTCTTTCAGCACGACGTGAATGTGCTGTGGGATTTGGCGCCGCACGATCTTTCGATCATGGATTACCTGATCAAGGCTAAGCCGGAAGCTGTAGTCGCGACCGGCGAACGCCATCTAAATGGTGTGGCGGATATTGCGTTTCTGACGCTGTATTACCCGAACAACATGATCGGACACATCAACGTGAACTGGCTTTCGCCGGTGAAAGTGCGCACTACGCTGATCGGCGGCGAGAAGAAAATGTTGGTGTGGAACGATCTGGAAGCCGACGAAAAGCTGAAGATTTATGACAAGGGTGTGCAAATGAGCGGCGATGGAGTCTATCAATTGCTCGTTAGCTACCGATCGGGCGATATGTGGGCGCCGCGCGTGGAACAAGTGGAAGCGCTGAAGTTGGAAGCCGCATACTTCGTGGATTGCATTTTGAACGATAAGAAGGCGTTTAACGACGGTGTCGCAGGGCTGCACGTAGTACAGGTGTTGGAAGCAGCAGACCAATCACTTCAGCAGAGAGGCAAAGTTATCAAGCTGTAGCTGAATTCCATCTTTCTCCGCCACTCCAATAAAAGGAAAGAACTGAGCATGGACCAGTACCTGTCTGTTGCGCCGGACGTGAAACTTGGCAAGAACGTAAAGCTATCCAAGTTCATCAACCTCTATGGTTGTGAAATAGGCGACGATACGAAAATCGGCGCTTTTGTGGAAATTCAGAAGAATTCGACGATCGGGAAGAACTGCAAGATTTCCAGTCACACGTTCGTGTGCGAAGGCGTGACGATCGAAGACGGAGTGTTCGTCGGCCACGGTGTTGTGTTTATCAACGATTCCTATCCACGCGCAACGACCGAAGAAGGCCAACTGCAAACCGAGCAGGATTGGAAGGTCGAGAAGACGCTGGTGAAGGCGCGGGCCTCGATTGGCTCTGGTTCGACGATACTTTCCAACGTGGTGATCGGAGAGAACGCGATTGTCGGAGCAGGAAGTGTGGTGACGAAAGACGTGCCGAAAGACACGATCGTGGCCGGAAATCCAGCGAGAGTATTGCGTCAGATCACGCGAGAAAAAACGACAGCTTAGGAATTGTAAGAATCCGCCTGCGAGGCTAGCCGCACCGATTTTCATAAACTGCTGAAAATACATCACCGAGGAATCGAGGATACGTTAATGTCCCTTACCGAAAAAATACCGTTTCTGGATCTGGTTACTCCGCATATGGAGCTGGAAGCTGAGCTCACTGCGGTTCTTCACAAAGTACTAAGCACAGCCGGCTTCGTGGGCGGGCCAATGGTGGAGAACTTCGAAAAGGCCTTCGCGGAATTTTGCGACGCGAAGCATTGCGTGGGAGTAGCCAGCGGTACCGACGCAGTCCGATTTGCTCTGACAGCTGCGGGCGTGCAACCCGGCGACATTGTGGTGACTGTTCCGCATACGTTCATTGCTACCACAGAAGCTATCAGCCAGGCCGGCGCGCGACCGGATTTTGTTGATGTCGATGAGCGGACGTATTCGATGGACGTTACCAACTTGCGCGAGTATCTCGAGCGGGAATGCTACGTGGACCGCGAGACGGGAAAACCCTACCACCGAAAGTTTCGCGCGCCGGTTACGGCTTTGGTCCCGGTGCACATCTACGGACAATGCGCGGACATGGATCCCATCTTGGAGCTGGCTCGACGCTACAACCTGATTGTCGTGGAAGACGCCTGCCAAGCACATGGCGCGGAATACTTTTCACAGAAAGAAAATCGGTGGAAGAAGGCGGGCTCGATGGGCCACGCCGCGGCGTTTAGTTTTTACCCGGGCAAGAATCTCGGGGCTTGCGGAGAAGCCGGCGCAATCACGACGAATAGCGAAGAAATGGCGCGCAAGATGCG
>Ga0182024_10023372_pt1 | contig 11076 bp, 8 predicted proteins | sample P32metaG_FD_120480 | JGI IMG/M metagenome (GOLD analysis project Ga0182024, IMG submission 120480) | Permafrost microbial communities from Stordalen Mire, Sweden - P3-2 metaG (Illumina Assembly) | ecosystem: Environmental > Terrestrial > Soil > Wetlands > Permafrost | place: Sweden: Stordalen... | reverse complement strand
GGAACAGCGCCCAATATCCGTCCCTGGTGAACGACGATGGCGGCGTTGAAGAGCCCGCCCTCAGCTCTCACGGGCGCTCCGACCACGATCACCGGGCGCAGCTCTACGCTCGCTTGCACCACCCGCTCGAGCGCCGTCAGTGTGGCATCGAGCAGTGCCGCCTGGTGGAACAGGTCCTCGTTCGAGTAGGCCGACAGGCCCAGCTCGGGGAAGATCACCAGTCCGGCCTCCAGGTCGCTGGCGCGCCGAGCGAGCTCCAGCGTCCGTGTGGCGTTGAACTCCGGATTGCCTACGCGGACCTGCGGGACGGCTGCGGCCACCCGCACGAAGCCATGGCTATACGGGGAACCGAACGTGGAGCCCATGCCCGCTTGTATACCAGCGGCGCCCGCTCAGCTCTCCTCCTGGGCGACCTGCTGCACCGTGCGTCCCGTCTTGACCGATTCCGGCTGGGTGCTCTGAGGGTTGCGCCGAGCGTCGGCGCCCTCGTCGCGGCGTTTGATCATTAGCCACTGCGGCTTGTCACGCGAGCGCGGCATCTGATACCTCGCTACCCCAACTGCAAACGGTTTCAACGCTGCCGGACTGAGACCAAACGGGGGGTCGGACGGGCCGGGTGCGGATAACTACGGTGCAGTACGGGTTCTCACTGACCGATCCGATCCCAAGTGCATTTGCCGGCTTCTCGATCCGCCCTGCGCGCCCGTCTATCCCGCGGGCGTGGTCACGGACGCGCCGATGAGCTGCGGCTGACCGGGCGCCTGGCGCTGTTTGCCGCGCTGGTGCTGTTGGCCGTGGCCGGCCTGCTGCTGGCGCTCATGCACCAGGATCCCGTCAACGACTCCGAGCAGACCGCCCGTGTCCAGACGAAGTTCATCGCCGACTCGGTGCTCCGCCAGCAGCTTCGTCGCCAGGACCTGCGCTCGCCCGTCTCGGCGTCCAGGCGCCGGGTGCTGGATCGCCTGTTCGACAGGCAGATCCTGGTCGACGGCGTGGTGGGCGCCAGCCTGTACGGGCCCCGTGGGCAGATCACCTACTCGACCGATCATGCGCTGATCGGCAGCAGGCTCGGCGACGTAAATGCGTTGGCCGCGGCGCAGCACACCCAGCTGAGCAAGGCGCCCGCCGGCGGCGGATCCTCGCCGGGGACCGCGGCCGGGGGCGAGCTGCTTCACACCTTCGCGCCGCTCACGCTCCGCTCGCCGGCGCCTGCGGGCGCGGTCGAGCTGTCGCAGGCATACGCCCCGCTCGCCGGTTTCACCGATCTGTCGGCGGTGCTGCTGATCGCGGTGATCGCGCTCGCCATGCTCGCACTGTATGTCTCCATCTCGCCGGCGCCGCGGCGTGTGGCCAAACGGCTCCGCGCCCAGATGGAGCAAATCGAGCAGATGGAGCACCGGGCTTTCCACGACACGCTCACCGGTCTGCCCAACCGGTCCCTGTTCCAGAACCGCGTCGAGCAGGCCCTGGAAGCGGCGCGCCGAGACGGCGGGGCGCTTGCCGTGATGTTGATGGACCTCGATCGCTTCAAGGAGATCAACGACACGTTCGGCCATCAGAGCGGAGATCAGCTGCTGGCGGAGGTGGGGGTGCACCTGAGCAAGGCCCTTCGTCCCAACGACATCGTGGCGCGGCTGGGGGGCGACGAGTTCGCGATCCTGGCCCCGTCAGTCGCCGGCTCGCTGGGCGCGGTCGCGCTCGGAGAGCGAGCCGTCGAAGACGTGCAGCGCAGCCACAAGGTCGCGGGCGTCGAGGTCGACGTGAACGCCAGCATCGGCATCGCGATGTTCCCCCATCACGGAAACGACGTCGACGCGCTTCTGCGCTGCGCCGACATCGCGATGTACGCGAGCAAGGTCAGCGGTGTGCCGACCCTGTATGCGCGCGAGCTCGATCACCATTCCGCCGACCGGCTGGCTCTGGCCTCCCAGCTTCGCCGCGCGATCACCCAGCGCGAGATCACCGTCTGCTACCAGCCCAAGGCCGACCTGGAGTCCGGTCAGATCACCAGCGTCGAAGCGCTGGTGCGCTGGGACCACGCCGAGCACGGCCTGCTCTCCCCGGACACCTTCATTCCCCTGGCTGAGCAGACCGGCCTGATCCGTCCGCTGACATCCTATGTTCTCGACACCGCTTTGGAACAGTGCCGAGCATGGCGCTCGGAGGGGCTCAATCTCGCGGTCGCCGTGAACATCACCGGCCGCGACCTGCTCGATCAGCGATTCGCCGAGGAGGTCAAATATCTGCTGCGCAAGTGGGACGTGATGCCATCGCGTCTCGAGCTCGAGATCACTGAGAACACGGTCCTGACCGATCCCATCCGTGCCCGCTCGGTGCTGATGGCGCTCAGCGAGCTCGGCGTACGTCTGGCCATCGACGACTTCGGCAGCGGCAACTCGTCACTGGGCTACCTCAAGCGCCTTCCCATCAACGTGCTGAAGATCGACAAGTCGTTCGTGCTTCAGATGCACGCCAACGACGACGACGCCGTGATCGTCCGCTCCACGATCGATCTCGGTCACAACCTCGGCCTCAAGGTGGTGGCGGAAGGCGTGAGCTCGGTCACCGCCTGGGACCGGCTACGTCAGCTCGGCTGCGACATCGCCCAGGGCTACTACCTCAGCAAGCCGGTGCCGGGCTCCCAGGTCGCGAAGCTGATCAACGCCGAAGCCGCTCGCGGGGCGATTCCCCTCCGTGGTCGCCGGCTCGGACTGGCCGGCAGCGCCTCCGGGGCACGGCTGGCAAGCCCGAACGAGCGCGTCCTCGAATCCCCCGTCGCGGTCCCTGTGCGCGACGTCAGCTCCCAGCGAGTGTGATTGCCGGATCTACTGGAGGTTGAACGTCCCCTGCAGGGTGGCGTAGGAGCTCCTTGCTCCTCCGGCTCCGGAGCCCGGATACCCCTCAGGCGTTAGTGTCAAACGCGACTAGCGCCCGGATCAGCTCCGGCCGGGGCGCTACCTTTGGCCGGGGACGGCGAGTGTGACCCGCCGCTCGCGCGCGTCCGCCGCGTGCAGCGCCACCGCGACCTCCTCAGGAGAGGCATAGGCGCGATCGTCGAGCTCGCGCGAGGGCATCGCCACCTCGAGCTCCGGTTCGCCGAAGGGGTAGGGGTCGAGCTCGAGCCGTCCGGGCCCGGCCGGCTGCAGCCTGATGGCGAGGTGCTCACCGGCGGCGTCGGTCGGCACGCTGGTGAGGATCCGCCCGCCGCCCGGTTGATCCAGGCGGGCGAGCGTCGCCGCCATGTCGAGAGCCTCACCGGAGCCGCCTGGTCCGTCCAGATCCATCAGGCCGATTGCCAGCGACAGGAGGTCGACCGCCTGGAGCACCTCGTAGGCATGCCAGGTGGCGGCGTCGAAGTCGCTGCGCCGGCCACGGTAACCCCACGCCTCGCGCAGCGCGGGCATCCAGCGAGCCTCCTGCTCGGCCACCACCTGACGTGCGAGCGGGTCCGGCGAGGCCGATCCGCTTCCGCAGCCCCAGCGGCTGGTGTAGAAGCCGCTGAAGTGCATGCTGGCCAGTGCGCCGGCGTGCGGGTCACGGCGATAGACCGATTCGACGCCTCGTCCGTAGGGACCGATGGTCTCGCTCAGCGGCAGCTCGGTGAAATGGGCCGGTCGCTGCTGCTGGGCGTTGTAGGTGGGTCGGCGGTCGAGCTCGAGCCAGCCATCGTCGTGATGCCGTGCCGCACATACAAGGGACTCGCGCGCAGCCGGTATGGCGAACCGTTCGTTGCCCCAGTGCTCGGCGAGCAGCCCGGCCAGGGCGGCGTGATCAGGCTGCGTGATCAGTGCCAGCCCTCCAGCGCGACGGGTCACGAGCACGGCACAGGCCTGGGTTGCTGGGCACTTCCGGTCATCGCGGACCATCCTGCCACCGGCGCTGTCCGGGCAAACGACCGCCGCGGCCGTCGAGCCTCTACCGTGACAGGCCGTGGGTCAGCATCGGGTGATCGTGATCGGTGGCGGGTTCGGCGGCATGCAGGTGGTCAAGGACCTCCGTCGCGCCGCGGTCGACGTGACCTTGATCGACCAGCGCAACTTCCACCTGTTCCAGCCGCTCACCTACCAGGTGGCGACCGGCGCGCTCGCGCCCAGTGACGTCACGTATCCCCTGCGGGCGCTGTTCGGCGCCGACCCCAATGTCCGCGTCGTGCTCGCGGAGGTGACCGGCTTCGACCTCGAGGCACGCGAGGTCCTGCTCGCCAACGACTCGCAGCCCGACGCCCCCGCGTCGCTGCCCTACGACACGCTGGTGGTGGCGGCCGGCTCGAGCTATTCGTACTTCGGCCATGAGGAATGGCGCGAGGTGGCGGCCGAGGTGAAGTCACTGGAGAGCGCGATCTCAGTGCGCTCGCGGGTGCTCGGAGCGTTCGAGCGCGCGGAGCTCTCGATGGTCGAGGCCGAGTGCCGGGCTGAGATGACGTTCGTGGTCGTGGGTGGCGGCCCGACCGGAGTCGAGATCGCCGGGCAGATCGGTGAGCTCGCGCGCGACACGCTCCAGCATTACTTCAAGCGGATCGATCCGGCTGATGCCCGCATCCTGCTCGTCGAGGCCGGCGACCGGATCCTGCCGGCGTTCGCGCCATCGCTCTCGGCCAAGGCCTGGAAGTCCCTCGAGCATCTGGGCGTCGCCCCCATGGTGAACCGTACCGTCGTCGACATCGGCCTCGACGGCGTGTCACTTCGGGCCCCCGATGGCTCCACTGAGCGGATTCCCGCCCGCACGGTCATCTGGGCGGCGGGCGTTCGCGCCTCCGATCTGGCCTCGAAGCTGGGCGAGCTTGCGCATGCGGAGGTCGACAAGGCCGGAAGAGTGAAGGTCGGGCGCGACCTGACGCTCGCCGGTCACCACGAGGTGATCGCCCTCGGCGACATGGCCATCGTCAGTGACGGGGCCGGCGGTGCGCTCGCGCTTCCCGGCCTGGCCCCGGTGGCGATCCAGCAGGGCGCCTACACGGCTCGGCTGATCAGGCATCGCCTCGCCGGCAAGCCGGTGCGGCGGTTCAGGTACATCAACAAGGGCAACCTGGCGACGATCGGTCGCGGCCATGCCGTCGCCGAGCTGGGACCGATCAGGCTCAGTGGATTGCCCGCATGGATGATCTGGCTGTTCGTGCACATTTGGTATCTGATCGGCTACCAGAACCGCATCGTGGTGATCATCCGCTGGGCGATCAGCTTCTTCAGCAGCGGACGCGTGCAGGGCTCGCGGATCATCTCCCGGCAGTAGGAGGGCGGTCGGTGCGGCAGGGGCGGCGGGGCCGGCGGGGCGGCCGAGCCCGAGGTCAGGCGGGCACTCCGACCTCCTGGGAAGGCTCCTGGACCAGTTCGTGAGCCAGCCTGGTCAAAAGGCCGGCGAGGTCGGCGTTCTGCTCGGGCGACCAGCCTTCGCACAGCCGGGCCAGACTCGCCCGGCGCTCGGCGACGAGCCGCTGCGCGATCTCCTCCCCCTCCGGGGTGACAGCGCGCACCGGCGGCGCGCCGTCGGCGCTGGTGGTGACGGTGACAAGCCCGGCCACGGTCAGCTCGGCGAGGGCTCGCTCGCCGACCTCGACGGGGAGGTCGAAGTCCCGGCAGAGCGCGGGAATGTCCGCGGCCGGGTCCTCGTGCAGGCGGACGATCAGCCAGGCGGCGGCCGCCGACAGGTCGACTCCGGCCCGCTCGGCGAGACGCTCCACCAGCTGCCGGCGCTGGTCGCGTCCGATCAGGGTTGTCAGCGCGCGAGACGCCTCGGCCAGCGGGGCGGTGTCCTTCGGCATCGCGAAGCTCTCGCCGATACCGCTGGCGGCGGCCACGGTGTCGCGCAGCGGACGCTGCTCGAGCAGCCAGCTGAGCGCGAACGCCACTGCGGCGACCACCGCCGCCACCTCGAACACGGTGCTCAGCGCATTGGTGAAGGCGTTGATATAGGTGGTGTGGATCGCCGTTGGCAGCTTCGCCAGCTTGGCCGTGTTGAGGTTCACACCGCCGCCGCCGAGCGAGCTCTTGGCGCTCGCCGGCAAAGAGCTCGCCAGCTGCGAGCTCAGCTGGTTGCTGAAGATCGAGCCGAGGATCGCCGTTCCCACCGAGCCGCCGATCGAGCGGAACAGGGTGGCCCCGGAGGTCGCGACACCGAGGTCCCGGTAGTCGACGGCGTTCTGGACGGCGAGCACCAGTACCTGCATCACCAGGCCGAGTCCCAGCCCGAGGACGAACATGAACGCCGAGGCCGCTAACCGGCTGGTGTGGGCGTTCATGGTCGAGAGCAGAACCAGTCCCACGACCATGATCGCCGTGCCGGCAATCGGGAACGGCTTGTACCGCCCGGTGCGGCTGATGATCTGGCCGGAGGAAATGGAGGTGATCAGCAGCCCGCCCATCAGCGGCAGGATCTGAAGTCCCGAGCTGGTTGGGCTGGCGCCGTTGACCACCTGCAGGAACAGGGGCAGGTAGGTGACCGAGCCGAACAGCGCGAAACCGACCACGAGGCCCATGGCACTGGTGACACTGAACACCCGGTTGGCGAACAGGTGCAGCGGCAGGATGGGCTCGGCGGCGCGGCGCTCGGTGATGATGAACGCGCCGAGCAGGACGATGGTCAGGACTCCGAGTCCGATGATCTGAAACGAGCCCCAGGCGTAGGAAGTGCCTCCCAGCGTGCAGAGCAGTACGAGCGCACTCAGCGCTGCGGCAAGCAGCACCGCGCCCGTGTAGTCGATCCGGTGATGCGCCTCATCTCTGCGGGACGGAAGCGTCGCCGCCAGCACCCCGAACGCGATCACCCCGATGGGAAGATTCACGTAGAAGATCCAGCGCCAGGACAGGCTGGTGGTGAACAACCCTCCCAGTAGCGGGCCGATCACGCTGGCCAGGCCGAACACGGCGCCGAACATGCCCTGATAGCGGCCGCGCTCGCGGGGGGCCACGACGTCGCCGATGGCGGCCATCGTCCCCACCATCAGGCCCCCGCCGCCGAGACCCTGCAGTGCTCGGAAGAGGATCAGCTCAGTGAGGCTCTGGGCGATGCCGCACAGTGCCGAGCCCACCAGGAAGATGACCAGCGCGACCTGGAGCACGATCTTGCGGCCGTAGAGGTCGCCGAGCTTGCCGTACACCGGCGTGACCGCGGTCTGGGCCAGGAGGTAGGCGGTGACCACCCAGGAGATGTGAGTGAGGCCACCGAGGTCGCCAACGATCGTCGGCAGGGCGGTGGAGACGATCGTCTGATCGAGCGATGCCATCAGCAGCACCAGCATCAGCCCGATGAAGACGACCAGGACGCCCTGTCGTCGCTCGCCGGCGGGCGCTGCCGCAGCCGCCGCCGCGGCGCTCACGAAAGCCAATCGCCGGAGGCGTACCCGCTCACGTGGCGATCATACGACCGCGCCCACATTTCGTCGGGCGCGCGCGCGGAAGCTGATCGAGGTGATCGCCCAGGTGGCGAGGGCGAGCGCGGCGGTGATCGCACCGAGCACACAGACCCCGCTCCAGCCGTCGCTGGCGTACAGGCTCGAGGTCGCCGCCGAGAGGACGGCGCCGCCCAGGAAGTAGCTGACCATGTAGGCCGTGGTCAACCGGCTGCGGGCGTCCGGCCTGAGGCATAGATCGCGCTCTGATTGCTGATGTGAAGCCCCTGCGCTCCGAGGTCGAGCACGGCGATTCCGATGATCAGGACGAGCACCGAGCTCCGGCCGGCGGCCAGCGCCGCCCAGCTGGCAAGCAGCACCAGGATCGAGACCGTGCTCGCCGTCGAGCCGTGCCCGCGGTCCGCCAGGCGCCCGACCACGGACGCCGCCATGGCACCGGCGACGCCGGCCAGTCCGAACAGGCCGATGACGGCATTGCCGTAGTGATAGGGCGCTCCGGCGAGCAGGAATGCCAGCGAAGTCCAGAGCGCGCTGAAGCACCCGAACGTGAGCGCCCCGAGGATCATCCTCTGGCGCAGCACGGGCTCCTCGCGGACCAGGACCAGCACCGAGCGCAGGAGTCCGCCGTAGGAGAGCTCAGTGGTCGGCGGGACCTTGGGCAGCGCCCGGCGCAGAGTGGCTGCGAGCGCGAGCATGCCGACGGAGGCGAACACGAACACGACTCGCCAGCCCAGGGCCGCGGCGATCAGGCCGCTCACCGTGCGGGCGAGCAGGATGCCGATCAGCAACCCGCTCATCACGGTCCCGACCACTCGGCCGCGCTCGTGCTCGGCCGCCAGCGACGAGCTCATCGGGACGATCACCTGTGCGACCACCGAGGTCAGCCCCACGACCAGAATGGCCGCTCCGAAGACCGCGATGCTGGGCGCGGCCGCCGCGACCGCGAGTGCCGCCGCGGTGACCACGAGCGTGGCGCTGATCAGGCCACGGCGCTCGCGCAGATCGCCGATCGGCACCAGCAGCGTCAGCCCGATCACGTAGCCCACCTGGGTCACGGTGATCAGCAGCCCGGCGGTCCCGTCCGAGACCCCGAACGCCTGAGCGAGCGTGTGCAGCAGTGGCTGCGCGTAGTAGAGGTTGGCGACCGCTGCGCCGCAGGCGACCGCAAGCAGGAGGACCAGGCGCCTGCTGAGCCCGGCTTGCAATGCCGGGCGTTCCGAGGTGCGGTCGCTCACGGCCCGCAACATAGCTGGCCGCGGTCAGCGCCGGCGAGGGTCTAGGCTGCCAGACGCGCAAGCTTGCACCCCGCGCGGTCCGCAGCACAGAGGAGAGAGATATATATGAGTGCCAGTCCGGCGAGCATCGTCAAGCGTCTCTGCCTGCCCTGGTTGGGGGCGATGGTGGCCATTGCCTCCGTTGCCGGCGCCCTGGCCGCCGGGGCGGGAGCGGCGCCGCGACCCGCCGCCGACTGTCAGCCGTTCTCTGGCCGGACGTGCCTGTTCCCCTTTCCCGACAACCGCTTCACGCGTCTGGACAAGTCGAGCCACACCGGACGGCGCGTCCATCTCCCCGCCGCCGCGATGCCCGCGAACACCAAGGGCAAGCAGATCGCCGTCGCACCGTATAACCGCAACGATGGCTTCAGCCCCGGCAGCTCCATCGTCCTGCACATCGCCGGGCTCGACAACCAGCGCGCGCTCACGCGCACCGGCGCCGTCGCGCTGGTCGACATGGCCGGGGCATTCTCCAAGCGCCAGCCGATCGCGGTGATTGACGAGACCACCGGCAAACGCCAGCTGATCTGGTCTGAGCTCGACGCCAACGCCACGAGCGCCGCCAGCACCGATCTGGTGATCCATCCCGGCAAGGGCTTCACCGAGGGTCACACCTACGTGGTCGCGCTGCGAGACCTGCGGACTGCGAGCGGCAAGTTGATCGGCGCTCCGCGCTGGTTCGAGCTGCTGCGCGCGGGCGGCCGGCTCCCCGCGGCCGAGCGCTCGCAGAGGGCGCGCTACGCGCGGATCTTCAAGGTGCTCGAGCGCGCCCGCATAGCCCGCAACAAGAGCCTCTACGAGGCCTGGGACTTCACCGTCGCCTCCACGCCGGACATGACCGGGAGGATGCTGGCGATCCGCAACAACGCCTTTGCCCAGCTGGGCGACCACAACCTCGCCGACAACGTCGTTCAGGGGCGCCCCCCCGCCTATCAGATCACGAGCACGGCGACGCTGGCGCCGGTTACGGGCATCACTGAATCGGTGAGGAGCGTCACCGGGACGTTCCAGATCCCGTGTTACCTGAAGGTCTGCGGGGCCAGCGCCTCGGCCGGGTTTCACTACAGCTCGAGCAAGCCCGACGCGCTCCCGACCCAGATCCCCGGCAACGTCGCCACGGCACCGTTCGAATGCATCATCCCCAGCTCGGCCAGCGCCGCCAACCCGGCCCGGATCTCGCTCTACGGCCACGGACTGCTCGGCTCGCACGCCGAGGTCGAGGCCGCCAACGTCCAGGCGATGGCCACTGAGCACAACATGGTGTTCTGCGCCACCGACTGGTGGGGGCTCGCCGAGGGCGACACCCTCAACGACGCCGCTGCGGTGGCGAACCTGAACCTGTTCCCCGCCGTGATCGACCGCCTCCAGCAGGGGGTCCTGAACACTCTGTACCTGGGTCGCCTGTTGTTGCACTCCGAAGGCTTGGCTGCCAATCCGGCCTTCCAGTCCGGCGGACGTCCGGTGATCGACACCTCGCACCTGTACTACGACGGCAACAGCCAGGGCGGGATCGAAGGCGGGATGACCACCGCGGTCGCGCCCGACTTCCGCCACGCGGTGCTCGGGGTGACCGGGATGGATTACGGAAACGTCCTCATCCAGCGCAGCACCGACTTCGCGCCGTTCGGGGACATCCTCTACCCGAGCTACCCCGACCAGTCCCTTCACCCTTGGATCCTCGACCTGGCCCAGCAGCTGTGGGACAGGGGCGATCCGGACGGTTACGCCGAGCAGATGACCACCCATCCGCTGCCGGACACGCCGTCGCACCAGGTGCTGATGCAGATCGCCTACGGCGACCATCAGGTGAGCATGTACGCGGGCGCCCTGGAGGCGCGGACGATCGGCGCATCCGCCTACGAGCCGGCGCTCGACCTGAATACCAATCGCCGCCGTGACCGCAACCTGTTCTACGGGCTCCCGGCGATCAAGCGCTTCCCCTTCCACGGGTCGGCGATCGAGATCTGGGACAGCGGCCCCGGCCACACGCAGCCGCCGCCGCTGGCCAATCTCGCTCCGGCCGACACGCCCACCAACATCGATCCCCACGAGAGCGTACGCAACACGCGGCTGGCCCGCCAGCAGAAGTCCGACTTCCTGCAGCCGGGAGGCGCGATCGTGGATATCTGCGGCGGGCAGCCGTGCCGGACGTCGGTCTACGTGCCGTGAACTGAAGCCAGCCTGTTCCGCAGGGCGGCGTCGTGCTCGGCGAGCACCGACACCTCGGGCCACAGCTCATGTTCGACCACCGTGGCGACGATCGCCTCGACCGCGGCTTGGTCGAGCGCGAGCGGGTTCGCGACAAGCTGGCGGCGACGTTCCGCGCCGACGTGTCCCAGGAGATCGAGCGCCTCGAGCCACAGGCCCTCCTGCCCGGCGGCCGCGACCAGGGAGGTCAGGCGCGGCTGCTGCAGCAGCCCGATCATGTGGTCGAGCCGGTCCTTGTCCTCGAGCACG
>Ga0182024_10023371_pt1 | contig 11076 bp, 10 predicted proteins | sample P32metaG_FD_120480 | JGI IMG/M metagenome (GOLD analysis project Ga0182024, IMG submission 120480) | Permafrost microbial communities from Stordalen Mire, Sweden - P3-2 metaG (Illumina Assembly) | ecosystem: Environmental > Terrestrial > Soil > Wetlands > Permafrost | place: Sweden: Stordalen... | reverse complement strand
GTTGCCGGCGGAACTTATTCGACTGATTTTCCCGTCACCGCCGATGCCTTCCAGCCCACGCTCAGCACGGGCTTTCTCAACGCCTTCGTTACGGAATTGAGCCCAGACGGTTCAGCCCTGGTGTATTCGACGTTCCTCGGCGGGCAGAATCCGGCGAGCGCATACGCGATAGCTCTCGATTCGTCGGGCAACGCATACGTCGGCGGCCATGGTGGTCCGGGCTTTCCGACGCTCCATCCCTTCCCGAGCGGATTGACCGGCGGGGCGTTCGCAGCCAAATTCGCGGCTGGCGCGCCCGCGCCCAACTCGCCACAAATAAGCGGCGTTACCAATGTCGACGGTTCGACCACAGTTGCGCCAGCCTCGTGGATCGTTATCCACGGTACGAACCTTTCCTCCATCCCCGAGGACTGGACGGGCCAAATCGACAGCGCGGGCCATCTCCCCACTCAGATCGGGGGGACCACAGTCAGTGTCGATGGCAAGGCTGCCTACATCTACTACGTGAGCCCGACGCAGATCAATGCCATCGCGCCGGACGACACGGTAATGGGCCCAGTGCCCTTGGTGGTCACCTCAAACGATGTCGCCAGCACTCCGGTCGACGTGCAGTGGAATACGTATTCCCCAGCCTTGTTTCTGTGGCCACAGAATTATGTCGTGGCGACACACCTCGATTACTCCCTTGCGGTGAAGAACGGCGTGTTCCCCGGGATGACGACAGTCAGCGCGCAGCCAGGCGAGACGATCATTTTGTGGGGTACCGGGCTGGGGCCGGTGACGCCGGCGGCGCCTGCCGGTATCCTGACGCAGGTGACGGGATTCGTTGAGGCGCCGGTAACCGTTCATTTCGGACTCCTGACCCAAGCCGCCATGGCCGCCGCGCTCGCACAGGGCGAAGCAGCCGTCTATCAGATCGCCGTCACAGTGCCTGCGACCCTGTCGGCCGGTGACGTTTCGATCGAGATTGAGATCAACGGGGGCGTGTATTCCACCGGCCTGCTCACGGTCCGCCCTAATGGCCCATCCTAACGATTCGCACGCCTTCGGCACTTCTCTTTTCCAGCTTCCCCCGCGAGAGGAAGCGAATTAATGCCGTATGAGAACGCTACGGCCTGGTTTTCGGCGGCGTACGAATACTTGTATTCGGAGGCCCGCCAGGCCTTGCTCGAGCGCTGGGTGGTGAACGTCAGCATCGCGGGATTTTTCGTCCATCTGGTGCTCGTGTTCCTGTCGCGGACGCTTGCCGCTCCGCCCGCTATCCTGGCCGCTATCGGCCGGAACTACCTATCGGCCATATATACGCCCTTTAGTTTCATTCTGTTCTATGAAGTGTTGATGCTCATCGCCGCTCTGCCGCACTCGACTACGGAGTCGATCGCCAAGCAGTACGAGATCGTGTCGCTCATCTTCATTCGAAAGTTCTTCAAAGACATCGCCGAGCTGGACGACATTGGAAGGCTCGCGCACCTGTCGCCGGACGTCGCTCCGGTGTTCCTGGACGTAGCTGCTGGATTGTTTATGTTTCTCTTGGTGACCATATTTCTCCACGCGGGGCGCTGGCGGGTTCCTCCCGAGACGCAAGGAGCGCAGGTGCCGCGAGAGAACTCGCCTGAGCGGAGGACGGACGTACATCCTGCGGAAAAAAGCCATCGCGGTTGCGCTCACGGTGCTGCTGATGTGGTTGGCGGCCTACAACCTGTGGGAGTTCGGAGCCGATATTGGCAGGGTGGTCTACCGCGGCGCTAAGGCCAGTCATCGTGCAACCTTTCTCCATCGTAGCGGGATTCGCCATTCAGCTTAACGGTGTAGAATCTCTTGGCACCGCAGGAACCGATCATCGGTTGTAACTTTTCTCTGGGACCAGGACGGACGAGGCTGTCAACAAACGCAACCTGTCAACTGGAGAGAACGGAGAATTTGCCGAACAGCCCACTACAGGCAGCCGGCGCCGTCACCCGCCGCGGTGGGGCTTAGCCTTCGGAGAGCGCGAGCACTCGCAAAACATGTAGAATGTTGCGGATGCGAGCGTGTTTCTTGGGAGTTCCGATTTTGTCAACAAAACTCGCGTGAAGTTGGAATTCGAAGGAATGGCTCCCCGGCATGGATTCGAACCACGATTCACGGCTCCAAAGGCCGCTGTCCTACCATTAGACGACCGGGGATCTGCGCTTCAGCCTGCTTCAGAACCTCAGTCTATCATGCGACTTCGCCGCGCCGTTAAAACTGCGAATACAGCCTGCCATCGAGACTCTTCAGGTCCGATGAGCTATGTACGTCCACGATCCCCGGCTGGGTCTGATCCACCATCGTCAGCGAATCCTCCATCACCACCACCCATTGATCGTTTCCGGTAATCGGATCGATCGGCACCGCGCGCAGGTAGCCGTCATTCACCAGATCCACCAACGTCTGCGGCGCTTTCTTCTTATCGAAGGTGTACTCATCGATCACGGTGCGCAGCGTGAACAGGTTGTTCATGAGCAGGCTCTCCTTGGTGCGCAGCAACGCCTTCTGATAGAGCGGCACCGCGATCGACACCAGAATCGAAATGATCGCCATCACGATCATCAGCTCGATCAGGGTATAGCCGAATCGCCGCCGCGACACCTTCCCTGTGCGCGCCGCGGTCACCGTGCGCGCCGCAGTCTCCACGCTGCTCTCGCTACCACTCTGAATATAGAGTTCCATCGCGTGCCCGCTCCGTGCTCTTAGTGTAGACGGCGAAGATATTCTGGCCGCCCCAGTTGGTCGATTTCGGATCGTCCTGCATGCTCCGCTTTCCCCAGTCGTAACTGTTGGTCATGGGGTCGAGCGGAATGCGCCGCAGAAACTTGATCTTCTTTCCGTTGGCGTCCTGAAGCAGCTTCACGCCATCCACCAGTTGCTCGAGCTTCTCCGGATATCCTTCGGTTCCCAACTTGACTTCGATCTTGCCGAGCGCGGAGGCGTCTTTATAGCCGTCGATCGCCCGGTCGATTTCATCGATAGCGATGCGCAGGTCGCGCTCCTTGTCGCGGCGAACCTTGTAGCGCGCAAGCGGCAGCGCCATCGTAGTGAGCAGCGACAAAATGGCCGTGGCGACGATCAGTTCCACCAGCGTCAGCCCGCGCTCGCCTCTATGGTTCCGATGACTTCTCATGTCCCTTCAATCTCCTGCTTTTACTTTACCTATATTTGCCGTTCTTACTGAACCGATTGAACCTATTGAACCAGGACCGTCAGTTCGCCGGGCTTCACCGCCAGCGCCTGCTGCTGCGAATTTTTCAATCCCAGGTCGATCACGCTTACCTTGGTCGTCCCCTTGCCCACCGCCACGAACTTCAGCGTCGCGATGGCCCCCGTTCCGGAAACTCCCGCCGCTCCAGGCAGTCTTGAGACCGTGAGAGTGGCGTCGCCGGTATCGTTGCGAATGTCCTTTTCTGAAGTGACCTTCCCTCCGTCGCGCGTAAACAGGTCGCCCGGACCCATTTCATCCAGCCGCAGCACCGCCGGATCGTACTTGATGCGGATGGGTGAGCCGGAGAACAGGTCACTCGCATTCTCCACCTGCACGTTCACCGACGCGGTGCTTCCCGCCGTGACTTGCATGGTGGGCGGAGTGAAGATAATGCGCGCCTGTCCCCCGGGCGCGGGCGCGGGAATCGGCGGCGGTCCCGGGGCGCGCAGTAGCGTCGGTTGATTGGAGGGTTGAGCCGTGGGTTCAGGCGTGGGCTGACCAAGGGGCTTCGCCGGCTCGGGCTGCGGCGCTGCCGCCGGCGATGCCGATCCGCCGTCCTCCGCCGCCGGGGCGTAGTTCAGTTTGATGGTCGTATCATTGCCCGCGTACACGGTCCGCAGGTTCTCCGGCGAATACTCGGGCGTCCGGATGATATGCGGAATCAGCGCAATCAACAACTCACCCTTTTCTTTGTCGATACTGTTGCTGCCGAACAGGATGCTGCCGAGCACCGGAATACTGGTCAACCCCGGAATGCCATTGATCGTTTTCGAATCCGACAGCGAGCTTAAGCCGCCCAAGATGTTTACTTCGCCCTCCCGCATCCGGATATCAGCGATGTTCTTGTTCTGGCTGATCACCGGCTGCGAAATCCCGCCCAAGTCGATGTATTGGGCTACGCTCGAAACATTGATCTCGATGTGCAGCGTCACTTCTGAGCTCGAATGTATCTGCGGAGTGATGTCCACGTTCACGCCAACCTCGGCGAAGTTGAACTGCGTCGACACCAGCGGACTCACGCCCACCGTGCCCACGCCCGGTTGAAAGCTGCCGGTCGCGTACGGGATTTTCTGCCCTACCGCGAGCGAAACCTTCATGCCGTCCGAGGCGCGCACCGTCGGGCTGTTCAGCACCTTGGTTTTGCTATCGGTCATCATCAGGTTCAACAGTCCGCCCGGCAGCGACGTGGAAAAATCGCTCGAGGAAAGATGCGCCAATGAATTGAGCGCAACCGATTGCGAGCCCGTGGTGGTCGGTGTCGTGGTGGTCGTGGTGGTCGGCGTCGTTACGATGGGTGAGGTCGTCGCGGTGGTGCCGGTGGTCGTCGTGCCCGTGGTGGACGTCGTCGTGGTGATCGGATTGGTGGGCGTAAACGCGAAGGGCACCGAGAGCCCGGCCGTCCCGCTCGAATTCACGATACTTGCCGCCAGATCGCGAGTGCGCGAGCTGTTGGCTTGCATCACGATCACGTCGATAATCACTTCCCCCTTGGGTTTGTCGAGATCCCGCACCACTTTTTCCGCGAGCGCCACCGCGTCCGCCGATCCGCGCACCATGATCGCCCGCTGCGCGTTCGAGGTGAAGGTGCGGCGAATTTCGGTAATCGCGCGCACCGCCGCCGCCAGTTCCTGGAACTCCTGCACCGACGTGGTGTTCGTCGCATAAATCGTCTTCACCACTTCGTCGTCGTAATCCCGATGCTTGGTGGCATTGTCCTCGGCCACGAAAATCGTGTTGCCCGACACCGGCTTCCAGAACATGTGGGTCTCGACTGCCAGATAGTCGAAGGCCTGCTCGATGGGCGTCACCTGTAGATCGACGTTGAAATTGTGCGTGGGCGGTTGCAACTGCGAGTCGAACAGAACGTTCAATCCCGCCAGCTTGCCCAGTGTTTCCCAGATCACCTTCATGGGCTGGTTGTGCATCGTGAGCGGGCCCACCGTGCGTATCACCGGCTTCAGCTCCGGCGGCGGAAGCAGGGAGGCGAGCCTTTGATCGTCCGTCTTTCGCTGACGCTCGACGAGCGTCAGGCCGCGATCGTCACTTTTTGACGCGCCGCCCTTCTTGTCGGCGTCGATCATCGCCTGTGTCCGCTTCATCTCCTGAATGGCGATCGACGACGCCGGGTCGGCAATCAGCGCCTTTTGAAATTCGCCCACCGCTTCGGCGAGCTTGCCCTCCCCGCGAAGCTTCTGGCCCAGATTCACGTGCATCTGCCCGGCCTGAAATCTCGCGCGGCGCATCGCGATCATGTAATTGGTCTCGTCCGGTTTCTTGTCGAGCGCCTGAAGATACAGCTCCAGCGCTTTATCCCAATCCTTCCGCGCTTCGGCTGCCTGGGCCTGCTTAAATAGTTCTTTATCGCCCTTCCCACTGCCCGCCTCGAGGATCCCCACGAGCAGCCCCAGAACGATCGCCACGGCCGGGATCGCCTGCAAACATCTCCGTAAGTACCTTTGCATCATGATTTTACGGCTGACCCGGGCAGCCTGCGTGCTACACTGAGGCTTCGAGCCTCTACGAAGAGCTTGACGCGGAAGGGGTTCCGCGCGTGGAATCAAAAATCAAAATCCTCAGCGACAATCGTTCCGCCGGGCATGACTATCACTTGTCAGAACGGATGGAAGCCGGTCTGGTCCTCACCGGAACCGAGGTCAAGGCCGCCAAAGACGGCAAGATCCAGCTCAAGGAAGCCTTCGGCGAAGTTTCCGGGAACGAAGCCTGGCTGGTAAATGCCCACATCGGCCAGTATTCGCACGGCAACATCATGAATCATGAGCCGACGCGCCGGCGGAAGCTGCTGTTGCATCGCACCGAGATCGATAGGCTGCTCGGCAAAACGCGCGAAAAGGGACTGACCCTGGTTCCCACCAAGCTGTATCTGAAAAACGGGCGGATCAAGCTCGAATTGGCGGTTGGAAAGGGCAAAAAACTGCACGACAAGCGCGAATCGGAGCGGGAGCGGGAAATGGACGCCGAAGCTCGCGCGGGAATGCGGCGCAGATCCAAGGAATGACCGCGGCAAACTGGTCAGATGACCACTTCCGCAGTGTTACGATAAAGTCATGAAATCGCGGGTCGTCAGCGCTACCGAGTTCAAGGCGAAATGCCTGGCCATCCTCGATGAAGTGGATGACCACGGTGGCACGGTCACGATCACCAAGCGCGGGCGTCCCGTCGCGGTCGTGGGACCGGCGAGAAAACCACGCCGAAAATCCCTTCTGGGCGCGTGGGTTGGAAAAGTGAAACTGCCGAAGAACTGGGATAAAATTGAGTTCACCGATCGCTGGGACGTCCTCAAGGAATAGCGCTCGCGTGGACCCGCGTTTTTTGCTTGACACACACATTCTTCTGCGGAGTCTTGCCGAACCGGGGTGTCTTTCGCGGGACCAGCTTCGGTTTATTGAGCGCGCCGCCGCACTAAACGAGCGCATCGCAATCAGCGACGTGACCTTGGTCGAAATTGCGTTTCTTCAGGCTGCCGGACGCCTGCCAAACTTCGAGCTTGACGATCTGGCGCGGGAGACACGCCCACCCGTCCAGATCCTGCCGATTACGCTGGAAATCGCTTCGGAGGTGCGAGTGCTCATTCGCACGCTCCGAGTTCCAGCGGATTGCGCCATTGTCGCGACAGCCCGTGTTCACGGTCTTAGGCTCCTCACCTCCGACCGGCGCATCATCGAGTCCGGCCTCGTCTCCGTGATCGAATAAATTGCCGGTGATCGAATAAACTATAGGTTTCATGGAAACCAAACTCCTGTATCAGCCGCTTGACAAGGTGGAAGCCGACGCGGTCGCGTTCCTGCTGTTTGAAGAGGACCCCGCGCCCGCCGAGCTCAAGTTCGCCTCCGCCTGGCTGGATGAGCTGCGCGCCTCCGGCGAATTTTCCGGCAAGACCGACGAGCTTGCCGTGCTGCATCAGCCGCACGGGCTTCGCGCCAGGCGGCTGGTTCTCGCGGGCGCGGGCAAACGCTCCGTTCCCAACGCGCTCGCCGATTCGGCCGCCGTGCGCACGGCGGTGGGCGCCGCAGTCCGCTGTCTCAAGCAAAAAGGCGTCAAACGGCTGGCGTGGTGCCTCAGCGGCGCCGATGCCGAAGCCGCCGTCGAAGGCGCGATGCTCGGCAACTTCGAGCCGGATGTTCACAAGACCGCTAACCAGGGAAAATCACTCGAGGCGTTCCACGTCGTCGCGGCTCCCAACGGCGCGGAAATCGATCGCGCCTTTGAGCGCGGCGAGATTCTCGCGGACTCGCAGAATTTCGCGCGTGAGCTGGCCAATGAACCGGCCAATCTCATGACCCCGCTCATCCTCGCCGGGCGCGCCCGCGCCATGGCCGCCGAAGCCGGGCTCGATTGCGAAGTGCTCGACGAGGACCGCATGCGCCAGCTCGGCATGGGATCGCTCCTGGGCGTCTCGCAAGGCAGCGCCGAACCTCCTGCGTTGATCATCGTTCGTTATACTCCCGCGGCGCCGTCGAAATCCGCCGATCATCTTGGTCTGGTCGGCAAAGGCGTCACGTTCGACACCGGCGGCGTCTCGATCAAGCCGGCCGACGGCATGGAGAAGATGAAGTACGACATGTCGGGCGGCGCGGCCGTGCTCGGAGCCATGCGCGCCATCGCGCGGCTGAAGCCGTCGATCCCGGTGACGGCGCTGGTTCCCGCGGTCGAGAACATGGTGGGGAGTAAGGCGCAGCGCCCCGGCGACATCGTCACATCGCTCAACGGCAAGACCATCGAGGTGTTGAACACCGACGCCGAGGGCCGCCTCATTCTGATCGACGCGATCACCTACGCCAAGCGCCTCGGCTGCACCCATCTGGTCGACGCGGCGACGTTGACCGGCGCGATCGTGGTCGCGTTGGGGCACGTCAACATCGGCGCGTTCACCAATCACGAAGAGTTGCTTGGCCGCGTGATGGCCGCCGCGCGCAGCGAAGGCGAGAAGATGTGGCACATGCCTCTCGACGAGGATTATAAGGAACTGCTCAAGAGCCCCTTTGCCGATCTCGCCAATATCGGCGGGCGATGGGGCGGGGCCATCAGCGCGGCGTGGTTCCTCAAGGAATTCGCCGAAGACACGCCGTGGGTGCATCTGGACATCGCGGGGACGGCGTGGCTCGACGATGCCAAGCCGTACATGGCGAAGGGCCCGACTGGCGTGTGCGTGCGGACGTTCACCAAGCTCGCGCTGAACTGGTAGGCGAGCCGCATTGCGATGGCGCAGCGGAATATTGTGCGAAGATGAGGTGAGAATGATCACGATCGCCGCCTACGATATTCATGTGGAGCAGCTATTCGAGAAGGTGAAACGTCTGCACGCAGCGCTGTCCGATGCAGGCTTACCGTATCGCGTCATCGGCGGAGTCGCGGTTTTCTTCCAGGTGTTTGAACGGGACCCCGGCAAAGCCCGAATGACGCAAGACGTCGACGTTGCGGTGAATCGTGCGGATCTGACGAAGATCGCGGCGGCTGCCGAGAGGCATGGGTTTCAGTATCGTCACGCGGCGGGTCTGGACATGCTGGTGGACGCGGCCCATCCACGCGCTAGCACCGCGATTCATCTGATATTTGTCTGCGAAAAAGTTCGGCCCGAATACCTGGAGCCCGTCCCGGACTTCTCGGAGCCCACCCTTACCGAAGAAGGCGTTCCACTCGCTCCCGTCGCCGATCTCGTCCGAATGAAACTCACCAGCTTCCGGATGAAGGACCGGGTTCACATCCAGGACTTGGATTCGGTGGGTCTAATTACTCCCGAAATTGAGGCATCGCTCTCAGAACCGCTTCGCGCCCGCCTCGCAGAAGCTCGCGCTACCGAATAGTTACGCCGACTCAAACCTTCGCAGGCGCCAGCACCGGCGCGTTCGCCAGCACTTTATCCTCGAACTCGAAATCGGGCTTGCCGAAGCCGTTGTGCCGCAGATACCACTTATAGGTCTCGTTCAACCCGGAAGTGAACTCCGCCGGCTTGAATTTCAGCACCCGCTGTGCCTTGGCCGTCACTTGGGTGATTGGCGGCATGTCGAAATAAAATCCGAAATACAGTTTGGGACCCATGGGATGCCCGCCCATCCGCAAAATATATTCGCGCGGAATTCTCACGAAGTTTACGGACCGGTGGCAGGCTTTCGCGAACGCTTCTACCGCCTCCATTTGCGAAAGCGGCCGCGCGTTGGCGATGTTGAACGCATGGCCGACCGCGTTGGGCTCCTCCATCGCCTTCAACGCCGCGCGAACCAGATCCCGCACGTAAACGAATTGCAGCAGCCTGCGCCCGTCGCCCGGCAGGATTACCGATCGCCCCGCGCGCAGCCGATCCCAGAAATACGCCTCGCGATAAAACGGATTTCCGGGGCCGTAAATATAAGGAGGGCGCAGCGTCACCACCGGCAGTCCGATGCGCTGGTGCAGACGGAACAGCGCTCGCTCGCTCATCGCCTTATTGCGCACGTACAGTTCCGGCGCGTCGTCCGGCGCGAGCGCGTCGCCTTCATGATGATTCAATCCGTCGCCGTAGGCCGCCACACTCGACATGAAAATGTAGCGATGCAGATTCGCGCCCGCCGCGCGCGCCATGGCTTCCACTTGCGCGGCCGTGGTGCCGCGATCCCAGTCGTACACGTTGTCGAACACCACGTCGAACTTCTTGCCGGCGAGTGCAGCCTTCACCGACGGTACGTCGTTCCGGTCCGCCGTAAGATTCTTCACGCGCCGGCCCAGGTCATGCTTCGGGCGCCGGTGCAGCACCGAGACGGAATGATCCTGCTTGAGTAATTCGGCCACTAACAGCCGGCCGATGAACCGCGTTCCACCGATGACCAGACAGTTCATGCGGGAATGCCGGGTGAGGTTGCGAAACTCAGTCGTAATACTCCAGGCCGAGATGCGTAATTAAGTCCTCGCCCTGCATCCAGCGCAAGGTATTTTTGAGCTTCATCAGTTGGATAAAGATATCATGTTCGGGATACAGGCCCGGCGCGGTCATCGGGGCCTTGAAATAAAATGACAGCCATTCCTGAATGCCGCGCATTCCGGCCCTCTGCGCGAGATCCATGAACATCACCAGATCCAACACCAGCGGCGCCGCCAGAATCGAATCGCGGCATAGAAAATCGATCTTGATCTGCATCGGATAGCCGAGCCATCCAAAAATATCGATATTGTCCCAACCCTCTTTTGAATCCCCGCGCGGAGGGTAATAATTGATCCGCACTGCGTGATAAAAATCCTTGTAAAGCTCCGGATACAGCTTGGGTTGCAGGATATGTTCGAGCGCGCCCAGCTTGCTTTCTTCCTTGCTCTTGAACGATCCGGGATCTTCCAGCACTTCGCCGTCGCGATTTCCAAGTATGTTGGTCGAAAACCACCCGTTCAACCCCAGCATGCGCATTTTCAAACCCGGCGCGATCAGCGTCTTCATGAACGTCTGCCCGGTCTTGAAATCCTTTCCGCAGATGGGAACGCCGCGCTCCCGCGCCATCTCGAGCAGCGCCGGCGTGTCCGTGGTCAGATTCGGAGCGCCGTTGGCGAAGGGAACGCCCGATTTCAGCGCCGCGTACGCGTAGATCTGGCTCGGCGCGATCTCCGGATCGTTCTTCATCAACCCGCACTCGAAATCCTTGAGCGTCTCATGGACCGCGCCGGGGCGATGGAAAACCTCGGTCGATGCGCACCAGATCATCACCAGCCGGTCGGCATGGCTGGTCTTGCGGAATTGCGCAATGTCATCCATCAGCATTTCCGCTTTTTCCATTTTCGACCCGGCCTGTTTCACGTTCGGACCGTTGATCCGCTTCACGTACTCGTGATCGAACACGGCCTTCATCGGACGGATCGCGCTCATCGGCTCTTTCAAC
>Ga0182024_10023370_pt1 | contig 11076 bp, 9 predicted proteins | sample P32metaG_FD_120480 | JGI IMG/M metagenome (GOLD analysis project Ga0182024, IMG submission 120480) | Permafrost microbial communities from Stordalen Mire, Sweden - P3-2 metaG (Illumina Assembly) | ecosystem: Environmental > Terrestrial > Soil > Wetlands > Permafrost | place: Sweden: Stordalen... | reverse complement strand
GGCGGCCTTGGCGCAGGCGTCGGCGGCCTGCAGGAGCGTGGTCACGTTGAAGGATTCGAGAATGCCGAGCGCGCCGGTCGGCTGGACGGGCGAGTTGCGGCCGAGCGCGGTGATGACGTCGGGATGAATGTTGGCGATGACGAAGCTGTCAATGAGCAGGCCGTTGGCGACTTCCGCGCCCGCAGCGACGGCCGCCTCGACTCCGGCGGTTTCGCCGCCGATGAGCACCATGTATTTGCCGGAGCAGATGGAGCGCGACAGGAGCAATCGCACATTGCCGGCCTTCAACATCGTGTCCGCCACCTGGAAACCAGCGGCGACACTCGACAATTCAATCAATCCAACGGATTTCTCGGCCATAAAATTATCTTTCCAAAATGATCTGCTGTTCGGTGACGCTGGAAATTCTTCCGGCGAGCGGCGCGTGCAAGATTGCGCCCATCTGATTCGGCGCGGGTTCGCCGATGATTTGTCCGGCAGAAACGTGGTCGCCGGCTTTCACTTTCGCAAGGCAGGGCGTTCCGGCGCTTTGTTTGAGCGGGATGACGAGGCGGCTCGGTTCGATTTTCCCGGAATACAGCGGCGCGGGCAGGTCGTATTTTTCGACGTGCAATTTTCGCGTGAGCGTTTTGATGGGGACGTGGCGGCCGTCGCGCATTCCGTGCGGCTTGATATCGGGCGTCGGGCCGGTCCATTTCAGACTTTTCCGGCGCATCTCGGCCTTGGAATCGTCGCAGGCTTCCTTCGGAAACAATTCTTCCGGGCACGCATACAAGGTGCAAAGCCCGCACGAGCAGCACATCGCCGCCCATTGGTTCCAATAATCCGCGCCGGTCTCGGTGAATGCGAGGCTGCGCATGACCTGATGCGGCTCGACGGCGTAACCGAGCAGAAATCGCGGGCAATACTCGGTGCAATAACGGCATTGGTCGCACGCGGACTTGCCGATGTGCGCCTGGACTTTCGCGGGCTTGAGCTTGCGCTCCATGACGTGATGGTCGCGCGGTAAAATCACGACGCCCGTCGCAGTCTTCGTGATGGGCGAATCCAGATCGTCCGTCGTCTGGCCCATCATCAATCCGCCGATGGTCAAAACCGGATCGTCCGTTGTGAGTCCGCCGGCAAATTCCAGCACATCCCGGTAAGTGGTTCCAATCGGCACGCGCAAGGTGACGGGCGATTTCACCGCGCCGGCGATGGTGAGCATTTTGTGCGTCACCGGTTTGCCGTCGGCGGCGTGTGCGATGTTGATGAACGTCTCAATGTTGTTGACGATTGCGCCGACCTGGATGGGAATTCCGCCGGGCGGGATCAACCGTTTCGTGACTTCATAAACCAGATCGTATTCGTCGCCAGCCGGATAATAATCACCGAGCAGATGGACGCGGACGTTCGTGCCTTTGCACGCCTCGGTGGCGGCTTCGACGGCGTGTTTCTTTTTTCCCTTGATGCCGATGACGATGTCCTGGGCGCCGACGGCTTCGGCGGCGAGCTGCATTCCGCGGACCAGCGCGGCGGCTTCTGTTTCCATGAGCACGGCGTCCTTGTGGAGGAGCGGTTCGCACTCCGCGCCGTTGGCGATGAGCGTGTCGGCCTTGGCCGCGAGTTTGACGTGTGCGGGAAACCCGCCGCCGCCCGCGCCCACGACGCCGGCCTGTCTGACTTTGTCAACGATGCTCATTAAAAATGGAATCACCGGATTGTCCGATGAAGTGCAGGCATTGTGGCGATTTTGAAACTGAAATCAATGAGGAACGAATTAACTGTTGAACCATTGCGCTTGAAGGCAACCCAGAATGCGCTTGGCTGGTTCAATCACGCCCTAAACGGATTGCGTCTTAGTGTGGCGCCACCATTGGCCTTGTTCGCCTTGATGCCCACTCGAAGCGCCTGTTTGAGCGTGCCAAGTGTGTTGTTATAGTAATGACAGGCGATTTCCTTGATTAACTTTAATGCCCATTCTTTGCAGGCTTGCGAGGTAATTTCATTGAGACGCAAATCCCAAAGCTCAGGCCAGGTATTTTGCAGCTGGCCGAGGCACCGGAGGCGATACTTTTTACTCTGCGGCTTGAGCGTGGTATCATGTTCTAGATCCTGCTTGAACAATTCCACCGCTTCTCTGAATTTTGGCGGATAAACCTTGTTCCGGTTCTCCCGATGCTCTTTCAAAAAACATTCAGTTTCAGTTGCGCCGATGACCACACCGTTGTCTGCAAACTCAGCCGGATCGTCTTGCCGTTAATTTTAACTTTCCCAAAGTAGTTTCCGCTGATAACGTATTGAAGCAGATGCGGCACTTTCGGAAACGAGCGCCACTTGCCATCGTTTGACAAGTGTCTTCCCGTTTCCGTGATCCCGGTTGTTTATCCTGTAAAGAAAGCGCAATTGAATTTTACGGGGTGCAATGGAAAAATGAAAGCGACGAAGCCGCAAAAATCATTGTAAACACACGTTGCCCACGTGGCGGAATTGGCAGACGCGCTAGATTCAGGTTCTAGTGAGTAAAATCATACAGGTTCAAGTCCTGTCGTGGGCACCACTTTTATTGAGGAAAATGCAGATAGTTTGACTTTCCGCACAAGTTCCGCACAGTATTCGGGGACATCCGGCCGCAAAATGAAGTTCCCAGTAATCATTAAACATCGGCGATTTGAGGCGACGATCTACGCCAAGTCCGAGAAATACCCCTATTACCGGCTGGCCTACCGCGCCGCCGGCAAACGCATCGTTCGTTCGTTCGCCACATATTCAGAAGCCAAAACAGAAGCCGACAAAAAAGTCCGGGAACTCGCCACCGGGAATCAAGGCGTGGCGTTGTCGGCCAAGGAAGTTGCAGACGCGCTGGCAATCCGCGACGCCCTGGCAAACTTCAAACAATCCACCGGACACAGGCTAACGGCAATTCAAGCCGTCACCGGCTACCTCGACGCCGTGAAGCTCCTGCCCGCAGGGCACAACGTCGCGGATTCGATTCGCGGTTATCTATCAACGATTGCAGTCGTGCAACGCAAGCCGCTGGCGGACGCGGTCACGGAATTTTGCGACGCGCGGAAGGCAAAAGCCGTGGCGTTGCCGGGAAAACGTCCGGCGTTGAATCCGGTTTACGTTGCAGACACGGCCCGACGGCTAAATGAATTCGCCGGCACTTTCACCGGAACCTCCGTGGCGGATATGGAAAAAACGCATATTGACGCCTTCGTCGGAGCGCACACGGCGCTCTCAGCCAAAAGTCGCAACCACCTCCGGGCCACATTGCGGATGTTCCTCGGCTGGTGCGTTCGCCATGATTACCTGCCAGCCAACCACCGGCTGCTTGAAACGGACGGGTTGCAAAATGAGCCGCTGGACACCGCGCCGATAGATTTCTACCGCCCGAAAGAACTTCGTGCTTTGCTGGAACATTCCACTGACGAGCAGCGGCCCATCATCGCGCTTCAAGCGCTGGCCGGGCTGCGGTTACAAGAAGCCTTGCGACTCGATTGGCGCGAGGTATTCGGTATTGCCGGCCATGTTGAAATCAGCACGTCCAAGAGCAAAACCCGGCAGCGGCGGCTGGTGGAAATCTGTCCGGCACTGAAACAGTGGCTCGCTCCGTATCAAGGCAAGGAAGGCAATGTTGCAACACAGACGTTGAACGGCTACACAGCAGCGTTTATCGTGCTGCGCAAGTCACTGAAAATTCCGTCGCGCCGCAACGGATTGCGCCACGGTTTTGTTACCTATCATTTCGCCATGCACCAAAATGAAAACACGACCTCCGCGCTGGCTGGCAACTCGCCGACGATGATTCATGGGCATTACAAAGGACTGGCCACGAAGGCCGACGCGGAGAAATGGTTCAACGTGCGCCCCGCTAAAGCTGCGGCGAACATTGTTCCGCTCCCTAAACGAGCTGAGGCATGAATACCCCGACCAAGCTCATCTTCCGAGAATGGAAGAAACCGGAAGTGACCTGTGAGATTCACGGTTGGAAGCCGGAGAAATCCTTGGTGTTCGTGTTCGACAAAGAACAACCCCAAGTCTTGGAGTTTGTTCTGCCGGACCAGTTTAATGAGCATGATCGTTCGACCCCGGCCTTCCCACAGCATCCGCCAACCGACGTTACCGAAATTCGTCTGGTGCCGCCTCCGTGCCGTGCCGACCAAGCGGACGCGCACGCCTTGTGGGTGCGCGCAAAGCGGAACACCGATCCAGCCGGAGCAATGTTTCCCAGCGCGAATTGGGACTCTTCCAAGTGGGAGTTGGTGCGTTTGAGCTACGACGAGGAAATCCTGATTCTCACGCCAAAAGACGACGTGCCACTGGCGGACCTCTTGGACAAGTTCAAGGAGGAGAAGCGCCACGAATATGCCGCCCGGAAGCAGGAACTCCACACGCTGCTGGAGCTGGTTCGCAACCGGCAGCCAATCTGCGGTCGTGCGCGCTATTATGCCCACATTGTCTCGAATGGCTACGAGTCACCGAGTCCCGATTCAGTTGCTGTATGGCAACACTTCTTGAATCAGGAGCGCATAAAGCTGGACATGGATTTCGGACAGGGTGGCTACACGAGAGGCTTCCTCCAGTGGACGCGCGAAGACGCCCGCCGGCATCCCGACATCCGCGACTCTTATCTTCAGTCCAAGTGGGCAAAGAAAAACGGTCTCGATCTCCAAGAGATGACCGACCAGCGAAAACAGATTTACGCTTGGACTGGCATTGCCGATGCCATCAAGTCGCGTTTCGAGCGTTTGACGGCCACAATGGAAAATGGCCTTGAGTCCCTCCAATTGCCGAAAGCTCCGTCGCCTGCCATGTTGGAAATGGCAGAAGCAGGCGATCTCGAATTTGGCGCTTCTATCCGTTTCCGCGTCACATTCGCCAACGAACATCAGGAAGCTTGGCTGACTGATTGCCGCAGGCGTGGCCCTAAACCGGACGAACTGACTGAGTTTGGAGCAGCGCAAGAAAGGATCGTGACATTGGAAACCATCAAGGGCGAGCAAGGGCTGGTGCTCAGGAAACTGGACTCGGTGGATAAGAAGACGGACCAAGTCTTGTCGAAAACAGACCAAGCGCTATCCGGCATAAAGACGTTGACCGAATTGGCAGGCGAACAAGCTGCCACCCTTGACAAATGGACGGAAAACCCGTTGGGCAGCCGCGAATCCAGCGCCGACTATCTGCTCGCCATGCACGCTGTGGGTATCAAGGGCGAGCGGGCTGCGGCCCTCGTATATTTCGGATACGGCCAAACCCGTGAGAAGTGCGCCACTATAGCCGGAGTCTCGGTCGAGACAATCAAGCGCGACCTTGCAAGGGCGCGGCAGACGCCTTACGCCAATTTCTTCGCCCGCACCCGGCAGCAAAAATTGGAAGCCCGTAAGGCGATGAAAAAGCCTGATGATGCTTTCGCGCGGATGTCACAACTTGCCAAGGAAGACCCAGAAGCACTGCGGGCCATGATTGACCAATTGATCACCAAGGTTCAAAGGGATTCTAATGGTGACAACCAATGGGTTCAGACGACTTCCGGGTGACACTGATCGGTCGCGCAAATTCATCGCGATCTTGACCCGCATGACCCAATTTCTGACCCCCTACACAATCCTCGCCTTCGCCTGATTTGACAGGCATTTCCTAGCATCCAGTGGCAAATCCATGACCCGCTGCCCCATTGCGTAAGTGCGCCCGCTCCGGCCGAATGTCGGCCAAGGGATAATCCCGGCGGCGCGCAATGACCAATGCGCAATGCAAACAAACATCACGGCTGGCCCGTCCGAGAATCCGGGCGCGGCGATGGCGCTGCCGCCAAGTCTAAGCGCCCCACATCCCAAGTTCATCACCTTCGCCGAACTCGCCCGGCAGGTGCCGCTCTGCGAACGAAGTCTGAGGGAGGCAATACGTCGAGGACGCATACCCAGTATTCGGCTCCCTGGTGCCCGCCGGGTCATGTTCCACTGGGATTCTGTCCAGTCGGCGCTTTTGAGGATGCAACGTGGTGCCGAATAAAAAACCGGAGTGGGAAGCCGGCACCGCCGGCACCGGGGGCGGGGGGGGGTCGCGGTGGCGGGCGGATTGAAACGGTTGATGGGTTTGGTGAGTGAAAAAATCTTAACAAAAGGGGCGATTGGTTCGGACAGACGCGGGTCTTGGGTCAGGGTGAGCGGTAAAAAAATTATTATTATGTCAGAAAATGCTCCAGTGAATGAAAAAAGCGCCGCCGCGCAGGCGAGACGGATGAATTCCGTGCCGCCTGCCTCGCGACGGCTGATGGCCCATTGTTGGGCGAAAAAAGCGCCGCCTCGGCAGGCGATTAAAGCTTTCTGTCAGGAGTGTGTCGGTTACGACCGGTCGGCGGTGACGGCATGCACAGCCTACGCGTGCCCGTTGCACGCATACCGGCCGTATCAGAAAAAAAAGAACCCGCTTTCATGAGCAAGAACCTTTTTGGAACGGTGGTCGTGGATCGCCAGACGGCGGATGATGACCTTTGGCTACGGCCTGACGCGGGACGAGTTGCGCTACATCCTCGACCCGGCGGACGTTCACGGCCCGGACTTCCCCGGCGAAACCTTCCGCGTGCTCAAGGAAAAAGAAACCGCCAAATTCGGCGAATACCGCACCCGGCGGCTGGTCTTGGAGGCGTGGGATAAATTTGATGGGCGCAGTCGAGAATCTCATCATAGCGTCCAGAACCAAGATGCCGGACTTGCGCAACCGAACATGGTTGGGCGATGCCGGGGTTGAGAGCCTTTGGCACGGTGCGATTGAAACGGCGGTCAGGGAGTTCACAGATTATCTCACCAGCCAATATGGTCAGGATGAACACGAACATGCCGCCGTGCTCGCTGATGGTTTGGCCCGGCACTTGAACACCACGAATGCCATCGTGTCACAATGGCTGCGCCAAAAGCAGGCTCTGCCATTGTTTGTTAATGCCTCTGTCCGCCGCCTTCCCAAAACCGCACCAGGCGATTTCGCGCAGGAAGGCGGTCCGGGAGGGATTCAGGCGGACTTGGGGATGTTGATGACATGCGATGTGCCCGGAATGATGAAGGCACAGCGTCTTACTCTAATTCAGGCGAAGAAGCTAAGGCGCGTAGAAGGACCAGAGCGTTGGGGAACAGGATTTCCTTTCAAGGGAAAGGAATACACGCAGCTCGAACGCCTGCTCCTGCTTTCGCAACAGGCGCACTATCTTTTCTTTATCAGTCCTGATCTCGGATGTCCGTCTTTGGTTCTGCCGGCATTCACCGTGAAGGACTCCTGCAAGTCGGCAGCAGCCCAGTCTGTTCCACTGTCCGTTGTGAGGAACGGTGGAGTCTCAATCGCTGATTTCATGTTGCACGGAATCATCGGATTGTGGACCGGCGACGAGAATGAAAAGCTAATCGCCAAATGCAAAGAGGGCTGCGAAATAGGCCAAGGCCCGCGAATCATGATTGAGATTCGGATCAGCAGTGAAGGCGAAGGCCACCAATAAGGGGCTTTAAGCGAGGCGACCTCGAACTTGCTTAAATTGGCCGACTTGACCGCGTGGTCAAGTTCTGGTATTTGGACAACATGAGTCGAGCTTTGCATCAACGACTGGAAGCGGAAGTGCCGAAACGACTGGCGGAATTGCTGGCCGTGCCGATGAGCCGCGTCAAGGTTCAGCGGCAGCCGGACGGCGTGGATTTGGTAGTCGCGGTGGGAGATTTTAATTTTGTGGTGGAGTGCAAAGCCAAAGGCGAGGCGGCGGCGGTGGCGATGGCGGCGCGTTCGGCCAAGGAATTTGCGGGGCGGTTGAAAAAGAAAAGCATCCCGCTGGTGGCCGTGTCCTACATGGGCGACGTGGGGAAACGGTTGTGCGAGGAGGCGAAGGTTTGCTGGCTGGATTTGTCCGGCAACGCGCATCTGGTCGCACCGGGTTTGCGGGTAAATATCGAAGGCAAGCCAAACCAGTTCAAACGGCTTGGCCGTCCCCGCAGCGTGTTCGCGCCAAAGAGCGCGCGGATTGCGCGCTGGCTGCTAGTCGAGCCGAACCGTGCGTTCAGCCAGCGGGAACTGGCGAAAGTCAGCGGGCTGGATGAAGGTTTTACCAGCCGCATCGTCCGGCAACTGGAAGAACAGCAATTGGTGTCGCGCGATCCAGCCGGCGCGGTGAAGGTCGCCGACTTTAATGCACTGCTGGATGCGTGGCGCGAGGTTTATGATTTTTCCAAGCACCATATCGTGCGCGGCCACATTGCGGCGCGTTCAAGCGATGAGGTTTTGCGCCGGGTGTCGGCGCAGTTGAAACGCGGCAAGCTGGAACATGCGGCAACGGGTTTGGCGGGAGCGTGGTTACTGAATCAATTTGCCGGATTCCGGCTCGTCGTTTTTTATGTGGCGCAAATGCCATCCGCAGCGGCGCAGGAGGCGATGGGTTTCCGCGAGGAATCGCGCGGCGAAAATGTGTGGCTCGTCGTGCCGAACGACGCGGGAGTTTTTCACGGCAGCGCCGAGCGCGAGGAAATTGCGTGCGCGCATCCGGTGCAGGTGTATCTGGATTTGAAGAATCACCCGGAACGCTCCGCCGAAGCCGCCGAGGAACTGCGTAAAAAACTATTGAAACCAAGCCATGCCTGAAAAACCAACGACCGCCGCCGGTTATCCGCCCGACCAAGTCGCGCGGGTGAAAGCCACCTGCCTGTATCTCGCGACGAAGCTCGGCGATTTGATGCCGGAACTCGTCGTCGTGGGCGGCCTGGTGCCGTCGCTGCTGATTGACCAGCAGAATTTGCCGAAGAATGTCACGGCGCACGTCGGCACGATGGACTTGGATTTGGGACTGGCGTTTGCGCTGGTGGGTGAAGCGCGGTATCAAGAAGTGGCGGAGCGCCTGCGCAACGCCAAGTTCACGCCCGACAAAAATGAGGAGGGGCAACTCACCCGGCAACGCTGGCGCATCAGCGACCCGGCGGTGACGGTGGATTTTCTCATTGAGCCGCAAAACCCGGAAGCAAAACCCGGAAGCGTATTTCCCCTGACGAAAGATTGGGCGGCGATCATCGCGCCCGGATTGCATCTGGCGTTCAAGAATAACCGGATGATTCGATTGAGCGGGAAGACCATCGTTGGCGAAAATGTTGAACCAGGGCGGGACATCCGAGTTTGCGGTGCGGGCGCATTTGTCATTTTGAAGGCGCTCGCCTTCCGCATTCGCGGTGAGAACAAGGACGCTTATGATTTGTTTTACCTGCTCCGAAATTACGGGCGTGGCGTAACGGACGTGGTGGCGGAACTGCGACCGTTGCTCGCCGATGCGAGCGCAATCAAGGCGATGGAATACCTGCGCGGTGATTTTCAAGACGCCGATTCCACCGGGCCAAGGCGCGCGGCGGAGTTTCTTTACGGACGACCAGACGCGGACACGCAAGCGGATGCCGTCGGCTTTGTCCGTCAACTTCTCGACGAATGCAAATTATGAGCATATTCAACCTCCATTCCACCGTCGTTGAGGACTACCGCGATTTTGTCCGCTCATTTTTCATGGTGGCCGACACCCGCGCCCGCGAGTTCATTGACCATGAATTGCTGGACGAGGCGCGGCTGTGGCCAGAGGCGTTGCTTCAAGTCAGCCCGTCCTACGCCCGCGTTGCATCCGTGGACGACCTCGCTGCTCGCGGCGTCATCCTGCCGGAAACGGCGCAGATTTTCCGCAATGATCGCGGCGAACCGTTTTTTCTCTACCAGCACCAGGTCGAGGCGTTAACCCATGCTAGTCGCCGCGAAAGTTACGTCGTCACCAGCGGCACGGGTTCAGGCAAGAGCCTCACCTATTTCCTGCCCATCATTGATGCGTTCTTGCGCAACCCCACCGCACCCGACCGCGTCGCCGCGCTCGTCGTGTATCCCATGAACGCGCTGGTGAACTCGCAACTTGAGGCGTTGAAAAAATTGAAGCGCGGCTACGAACAGCGCACGGGCCGTCGTTTTCCCATCAGCTTTGCCAAATACACCGGCGACGTGAAGGGCGACGCCCGGCGCGAGGTGCAGACCCACCCGCCGCAAATCCTGCTCACCAACTACGTCATGGCGGAATTGCTGCTCGTGCGTCCAGACGACCAGAGCTTGCTCCCCACCGCCGGGCCGGACGGCTTGCGCTATTTCGTCTTCGACGAATTGCACACCTATCGCGGACGCCAGGGCGCGGATGTTGCCATGCTCATCCGCCGCCTAAAGGAACGCTCCGCCGCACCCAATGTAATATGCGTCGGCACGAGCGCCACGATGGTAGCCAGCCGGGAGGCAACACCGTTGCAACGCCGTGAAACCGTCGCGGCCTTCGCCTCACAAGTTTTCGGGCGAGCCATCACGGAGAATCAGGTCATAGAGGAAACGCTTGAGCCATTCACTTTGGGCGGCGCACCCTCACGCCAGGAATTGACGGCTTCACTCACCGCGCCGATGCCCGCCGCGCTGCCGGAATTTCGCCGTCACCCGCTGGCCCGTTGGTCGGAAGGCGAGTTCGGCGTCGAACCGGAAGCAGGCGGTCGCTTGCGCCGTCGCTTGCCCCGCACGCTCACGGATGCCGCCGCCCATTTGACCGAAGCGACGGGCGCGACCCCGGAAGTCAGCCGCGAACGCTTGCGTGAATTGCTGACGCAGGGCGGACAGTTGCGGCGCGACGACGGCGGAATGGCATTCGCTTTCAAGTTGCATCAGTTCATCGGCCAGGGCCGCGCCGTGTATGCCACCCTTGAACCGGCGGCCACGCGGCAATTCTCACTTGAAGGCCAGGCGTTCGCCGGCCCGGGCCGCTTGTTCGTTCCCATCCGATTCTGCCGTCAGTGCGGGCAGGATTATTATCACGTCGTCCGTTCCCGCGATGGCTCGTCGTATCGCGCCCATCCCGTCGGCATAGACACCATTGAAGAAGGCTCGCAGGCCGGTTATCTCATGCTCGCGCCGCTGGAAAACGATTGGAGCGAGGATCGCATCCCGGACGAATGGCGCGACCGGAACGGACGGCTCAAACCGTCTTGGCGCGACCGCGTGCCGCAGGCCGTGTGGGTCAGTCCCAACGGCGATTTCTTCACCATGCCCCATGCCGGGTCAATCAAGATGTGG
>Ga0182024_10023369_pt1 | contig 11077 bp, 3 predicted proteins | sample P32metaG_FD_120480 | JGI IMG/M metagenome (GOLD analysis project Ga0182024, IMG submission 120480) | Permafrost microbial communities from Stordalen Mire, Sweden - P3-2 metaG (Illumina Assembly) | ecosystem: Environmental > Terrestrial > Soil > Wetlands > Permafrost | place: Sweden: Stordalen... | reverse complement strand
CGTGTATTGCCATTACTTCTTCTATACGCAACGTCCGGAAGACCGGGTCCTAGCCGCGCTGGTTCGAAAAACCAAGACTATTCGAGAAGAACTTGGGAGCTTGTCCCAGGTAATTGATTCAAAGCTCGATGGCCTTATGAAAAACGGCATACGCCGAGCTGAAGTCGATGATTTGAAAAACCAAATCGACTCGGCGGATTTGGAAGGCGGTCAACGGGAGACCGTCGAAGAAGAACTGGAGGCAACGCGCGAGCGTGAAGTCGAGCTGCGCGCGCAAATCGAGCGGCTCAGCACAATGTTGGAGCGATCTCAAGAGTCGCTGTCATTTTCTATAGACCACTTCCGTTCAGCTCTGTCGTGTTCATTGGAAGTGATGGGCGCCGATCCCCTGAAGCCTGCGCCCAACGGTAAGAATCCTGGGCGGTCGGTGTTTCCTGCTCTTGATCAGCGTCCTGGCGCCGATCCCTCGTGGGCCGAGACGATGGACAGTCTCCGCGCTCCGCGTCCTCGTGATCAGAAGTTCTGGGAATGGCGTCGCACTTCTCCGATCCGTCCGGTGGTCTTTGAAGATCCCGGAGTCGTCACCGAGGAAGTAGTTCAGATGCATCTTGAGCAGCGCGTCGTCCAGCGGCTGCTGTCGCGCTTCACCGCTCAAGGCTTTGTTCATCATGATCTGTCGCGAGCGTGCATGGCGCAAACTACGGACGCGGTTCCCAGAGTTTTGCTGATTGGACGGCTAGCACTGTATGGTCCGGGTGCGGCGCGACTCCACGAAGAGCTTATACCTGTGACCGCCCGATGGATCGATCCGGCCGTACGGAAGGGAGAACTGACGCCCTACAGCCGGGAAGCCGAGGCGAAAACGATGTCTCTGCTGGATGCCGCGCTCATCGAAAAGCACGCCAAACCAGTTCCTGATGTTGTCTTGCATCAACTCCAGGACAGCGCTCCGCATGATGTGAGAAATCTTCTTCCGCATCTGGAGGCCCGCGGCGCAGAGTACGCACGCGATGCCATCGCCAAGCTGGAGAAGCGCTCTGAGATTGAATCCAAGGCGATGCGCGAGATTCTCGAGTCGCAGAAGAAGCACCTCGTCGAGACTATGGCGAAGAGCGACAAGATCGAGCAGCTTCACCTGTTTGATGAACAGGAACAACGGCAGTTGGATTCTAATAAGCGCTATTGGGCAAAGCGACTGTCTGAGCTGGATGGTGAGATGAAGACCGAACCAGACCGTATCCGTGACCTCTATCAGGTCTGCGCGCAACGGATTGAGCCCGTGGGCCTCGTCTATCTGTGGCCACTTTCGAGATGAGCAATGCCTAGAGACCCAGCGATCCTCGCGCATCAAGAGTGGCTCGGCTATGTGCAGCCGACAGGCCTTGTTGTTTCCATTCCATCGCTAATTGATGCCAGTGCATTCTTGAATAGGAACTACGGCCCGGAACACCAGCGCCTCTTGTCGGCTCTTCCTCAAGACTCCGATGGCTCCCCGGTTCCCGCAATTACAGATTTTGCTCGTTTTGCTCAAGACGTTTTTGGCTGGGATAGTCAGCTGATGTTGGGTAGCCCAGGAGCAGAACCTGTTCCTCCTGAACTTGAAGTCAATCTTGAGAATTACAACGAAACATTGCGTCCCACCTACGCGCTTCAGAGTTTGAATGGCGAGGGCAAATGGCTCTTGTTGGTTGAAGTGCTTCCAACTGGAACCGATCTCGACACTGCGTACGCGCCGCACGATCGCGGTTGGCAGGCAAGCCCGCAGGCGCGATTCGAGCGTCTGCTACGTCAGACTAATGTGCCGATTGGCTTGCTCGTAAACGGACGCCAAATCCGGCTCGTCTATACACCCGAGAAGGAACTGAGTGGCCACATCACCTTCAACCTTGGGGACATGGTTAAGGTTGCGGGACGCCCGATCTTTGCGGCTTTGCAGATGCTCCTCAGCGCGGAACGATTGTACAGCGTCGCCGACAAGGAGCGGCTGCCGGCGATTCTCGCTAACAGCCGCAAGTACCAGAACGTCGTTTCGACTCAGCTTGCGACCCAAGTGCTTGAGGCACTCTACGAACTGCTGCGGGGATTCCAGGCTGCGAATGACCAGAGCAAGGGCGATCTGTTGCGTGATGTGTTGGCCCGTGATCCGGACCAGGTTTACCACGGTTTATTAACAACGCTATTGCGACTGGTGTTCGTGCTGTTCGCTGAGGACCGTGGCCTCCTTTCGACTGATCCAATTTATTCGAACTATTACTCAATTACAGGTCTTTACGAGCGGCTGCGGGCAGACGCTGGTCGCTATCCTGACACAATGGATCAGCGGTACGGTGCTTGGGCGCAACTGCTTGCGCTCTTCGGACTCATGTACTCCGGTGGCAGCCACGGCGCATTGAAGATCCCGGCACGCGAAGGCTACTTGTTCGATCCAGGGCGATATCTGTTTCTCGAAGGCCGTCACGACAAGAAAGACAAGCCAGAGATTCCACGTGTCTCCGATGGTGTTGTGTATCGAGTGTTAACAAAATTGTTACTGCTGGATGGAGAGCGGCTGAGTTATCGAACTCTGGCCGTTGAACAAATCGGCAGCGTCTATCAGGCGATTATGGGGTTCAGCCTCCAGGTCGCCACGGGGCGGTCGATAGCAATCAAGCCCGCCAAGACGCACGGCGCGCCTGCGACAGTGAACCTAGAGGAACTGCTGGCTACTCCGGCCGATAAGCGCCTCAAACTATTCACCGAGGAAACCGATCAGAAACTCACGGGCCAGGCGGCGGACACTCTGAAATCGGCCAAGACTATCGAGGATCTTATGCCTGCCCTCCAGCGGAAGATCGCGACCTCGGTCACCCCAACGCCGGTTCCCAAGGGCGCGACGATCTTCCAACCCTCGGATGAACGCCGGAAAAGCGGTTCGCATTACACACCCAGCAGCCTGACCGGCCCAATTGTCGAAGCAGCCCTCGCCCCCGTTCTTAAGCAACTTGGTCCAACTCCTACGCCCGCACAGATTCTCAACTTGAAGGTGTGTGATCTAGCGATGGGGTCGGCGGCGTTTTTGGTAGAAGCGTGCCGCCAACTCGGAGACGCTCTTTCCAAGGCCTGGCATTCGCATAATGAAGTCCCCAGCATTCCGCTCGACGAGGACGAAGCGCTCTATGCGCAGCGATTAATTGCACAACGTTGCCTCTATGGATTAGACAAGAATCAGATGGCTGCCGATCTGGCAAAGTTGTCGCTCTGGCTCGCGACGCTGGCGAAGGATCATCCATTTACTTTTCTCGACCACTCCCTGCGCCACGGTGATGGACTGGTTGGGCTTATACGCAAACAAATTGCGGCATTCAGTTGGGTTCCCGCCGCACAACAGACATTCTTGGAAGAGAAGATTCGCAACTTGGTCGATTTTGCGAGCCGACAACGTCGGGAAATACTGAATGCACGTGAGAACACGCCGTACGCGCAACTCGAACAGGAGCTCGCCGTTGCTGATGGCCGACTGAGTCTGGCTCGGATGATCGGCGACGCCGCGGTTGCTGCATTCTTCTCAGCAGACAAGCCGAAACAGCGCGAGGAGGAGCGAAGGCGGTTGCTGGCCTGCATCGAGGCCGATCTCAAGAAGCAAGGGTTCATCTCTGCAGACGGGGAGGTGGACCGAGTGGTTCAGGCATTGCGAAATGGTCCTAAGAGGGTGGCGCCATTTCACTGGGAATTGGAGTTTCCCGAAGTATTCACTGGCGACGAAAAGGGAAATGTCACCGGCGGTTTTGATGCGATCGTCGGAAATCCGCCGTTTCTTGGCGGAGCACGCATCTGGCCCGCACTTGGTGGACCTTACGCGGACTGGATTCGCCATCTTCACCCGAACAGCGAGGGGAAAGCAGTAGATTTGGTTGCGCACTTTTTTCGAAGAGCATTTAGCCTGCTCAGGTACGGAGGGTGCTTTGGGCTCATCGCTACTAACTCGATATCGCAGGGCGACACTCGGGAAGCGGGTCTTAAGCAAATCTGCAAGAGCGGAGGCCAGATATACAGAGCATTCCGGCGGTTGCGATGGCCTGGTGAAGCTGCAGTTATCGTCAGTGTGGCCTTTGTCGAGAAAGGTTCCTCTGAGCCCGCAGTGACGCTAGACGGGCGATTAGTTGCAGGAATCAACTCCTTCCTCTTCCCAAGTAAAGTGGAATTCGATCCGGTGTCGCTTTCGGCAAATGCTGATGAATGTTTTCAAGGTGCATGCGTTCTTGGAATGGGCTTCACGTTCGATGACACTGACACCAGCGGAATCTCGTGTTCGCTCGATGAAATGCACGAATTGATTCGACGCGATGCTAGAAATGCTGAGCGAATCTTTCCGTATATTGGAGGAAGGGAGATTAACTCCGATCCTCAGCAACGGCATCATCGTTACGTGATCGATTTCGGAGATATGTCTCTTGAGGAAGCTTTGAGATGGCCCCTGCTGCTGGAAATCGTGAGGAGTCGAGTTAAGCCCGGACGGGATCAGATTGGTGGATACTCTGTCGCGGATCGCCGTAGAGAGCATTGGTGGCAATTCGGCACTGCGACCCCAGCGCTTAATAGAGCAACCTCCGGACTGAAGCGTGTGCTAGTGATCGCACGGATAAGCAACGCGTTCGCACCGGTTTTCTTACCGGCTGGTATGGTTTGCAACGAGAAAACAATAGTATTCACGTTCGAGGCGGATGCTGCGTTCGCAACGCTTCAGAGCCGCATTCACGAGACCTGGGCGAGGTTTTTTGGATCTACCCTCAAGGACGATTTCCAGTACACGCCTTCGGACTGTTTTGAGACATTTCCTTCTCCCGATAACTGGTTGACGCATCCTGCGCTCAACGCCGCTGGCCAGAGCTATCACAACTTTCGACAGAATCTGATGGTGAGAAACAACGAGGGTCTGACCACGACATATAACCGCTTTCACGACCCAGACGAATGCAGTCCCGAGATCTTCAAGCTTCGTGAGCTGCATGCCGCGATGGATAGTGCTGTACTTGGAGCATACGGCTGGACGGACATTGAACCGGAGTCCGAATTCATCCCCGAATTCGAAGATGAAGATGCGGAAGACGAGAGCGGTCGCCAGCGCAAGAAAAAATACCGCTACCGCTGGCCAGACGATGCGCGCGATGAAGTGCTCGCGCGGTTGCTAGAACTAAATCGTCAGAGAGCACTCGACGAGGGACAGGTGGTTGCGGACGCGGCGGCTGCTCGCGCTGCGGAACCGAAGAAGACAAGCACCAGGAAATCGAAGGTTAAGAAGGATTCCACGTCAGGTCTGTTCGCGATGGACCAAGAGGAGGCTTAGAGCATGCCGGAGGAACTCAAATCAGTAGAAGTCCGCGGCAAGCTGGTCGACGCCTTGCGCCTCGATTTGGTTGGCCCATCTGAGAATCTTGGCGACGGGAAAGAAGCACTGCCTCAGTCGCCCTCGCGCTGGTATCTGACTGGGTTTCTGGTTCCGCTCGATGCAGCACCCGAAGACAAGAGCGACGAAACCGCCAACGATGAGCTCGATGACGCAGGCGAGCCGGGAGGTAGCGAAGACGATGACGTGCCGGAGAAACCGGCCGCTCGTGCGCGGTATTTCCCGTCTTCTATCGGCGTTAGCGTGCTCGTGCCCGCGTCTGCAAAGACTTTGAAGATACGCGCTTCATGGGGCGATTACCGGCTTCGTGCCGAACCTCCAGAACAGTGGGAGCGCATTGCACGTCAAGAGACGGTCGCGATTGAACTGTCCAAAGCCTCTGAGAAGCCAGTTGAGAAAGAGATTCTCAATAGCAACGGTCTCAAGATTGCCTACCTCGCGCGAGCAGTCGGGATGCTTGCTGCTGATGCGGGCGTTCCGGCGGATGCTCGAACCGTCTCCGTGTTCCTAGTGAACCGGCGGACACCACAGCCGGACGTAAAGAAAGACGAAGCGTTCGCTTTTCAAGTCCAGCTTGAAGTCACCGGTGACACGGACTTCTTGCCTCGCCCGGACTTGCGCAGCCTTGCCAGCGGAGAGTGGGACGAACGAGTGTCAGATCTTCAGTACCGTGACATTGGCGAGTATTCCGTTGGGCACAATGTCGCAACGGATGCGGTTCTCGACGGAAAGAGATGCTGCAATGTGGTTCGAACCTGTTGGATTCCACAGGCAGAAGTGGAGCGCGTGGAACCTGCACAGATCAAAGATGTCGAATTGCGAATGGATGCACTTGCGACTCTCAAGGACGTAGCGGAGGCGAACGCGAAGCTGAATCCACTTGTGACGGCCTACCGGGAGTGGATCAAAACGCAGGGGGCAAGTGCGCCCACGTCACCAGCCAAGCGTAAGGCCACAGGGGAGGAATTGCTTAACCGTGCCAAGGTTGCGGCGAATCGTATTCAGGCCGGCATTGATCTCTTGGCTGATCCTCAGTGCCTCGATGCGTTCCGGATTGCGAATGAGTGCATGGCGAAGGCTGCTCGCCAACGGCAAGGCGTGATGCTGCAGAAACCAGTGGCAGAAGTAAATCCGACCTGGCGTCCGTTTCAGTTGGCGTTCATTCTGATGAACCTGAAGGCTATTGCGACGCCAACTGACGATGATCGGGAGACCGTCGATCTTCTGTTTTTCCCAACGGGCGGTGGTAAGACCGAAGCGTATCTGGGCCTAGCAGCGTTCACGTTGGTATTGCGCCGACTTCGGAATCCGGGGATTCAATCGGCTGGCCTCAGTGTACTCATGCGCTACACCCTCCGCTTGCTTACTCTGGACCAACTTGGGCGTGCTGCGACGCTGATGTGCGCTCTCGAACTCTTGCGTAGGAATGACGTAGACAAATTCGGGGAATGGCCGTTCGAAATTGGTCTTTGGGTCGGTCGTGCAGCGACGCCCAACCGGATGGGCAGCAAAGGCGACAATGATCCGAACAGCGCACGCGCTCGCACGAGAAAGTTCTGGGACAGTGATAAGAATCCGTCGCCAATTCCACTGGAAGAGTGTCCGTGGTGCGGAACGAAGTTTACGCGGAACTCCTTCCGCCTGACACCGAATCCAGACAATCCCACAAATCTGTTGGTCAAATGCGTGAGGCCGCAATGCGCTTTTGCTGGTAATTCGTGGCTCCCTATCGTCGCTGTAGATGAACCGATCTACCGGCGGCTTCCGTGTTTCATGATTGCCACTGTCGATAAGTTTGCTGCACTGCCCTGGACAGGAGAGGTGGGAGCTTTTTTCGGGCGTGTGGAGCGCCACGATAAAGGGGGCTTCTATGGGCCGTGCGATCCGTTGCCCGGCTCCAAACTTCCTAACGGTCGGCTCTTGCCACCGGATCTGATTATTCAAGATGAACTGCACCTAATTTCCGGCCCGTTGGGCACGATGGTTGGCTTGTACGAAACGGCTTTGGACGAACTTTGCGTCATTGACAAGGATGGTAAGAAAGTCCGACCGAAGATAATCGCATCGACAGCAACCGTGCGCCGCGCCGACTCACAGATCAGGGCGCTTTTTAATCGGCAAACGGTCGATATCTTCCCACCTCCCGGACCAGATCGGCGGGATTCCTTTTTCGCCGTGACTCTCCCCCCGTCAAGCGTGAACGCTCGTCTGTATGTTGGAGTGGCGGCGCAAGGGCGAAGTCCAAAGGTGGCGATGCTGCGCGTTTACCTGGCACTGCTTGGTTCTGGGCAGCGCTGGCACAACAGCCTGAAAAAGAAAGGCGAAAAGTCGAACGCTGTCGATCCGTACATGACGCTCGTCGGTTACTTTAACAGTCTGCGGGAACTCGGTGGCGCAAGGCGGCTTATTGAGGATGAAGTTCGTAATCGATTAGCTGGGTACGCGACTCGAAAGCGCGTCGGCGAGACTGAAGGTCTGTTTGACGACAGGAAGATCGGTTACGAGCCGGTGGAACTTACAAGCCGCGTCAGTACGGCTGAAGTTTCGACAGCGAAACGACGGCTGTCGCTCTTGTTCTCGGATGAGAGCCGCGTGGACGTTGCCATTGCCACCAACATGATCTCCGTTGGTCTCGACATCATTCGACTGGGGCTGATGGTTGTATTCGGTCAGCCAAAAGCGAGTGCCGAGTATATCCAGGCGACGAGCCGCGTTGGACGCGACGCGGAGCGTCCCGGATTGATCGTTACTATCTTCAATGTTCATAAACCACGGGATCGGTCCCACTTCGAGAGATTCAGCTACTATCACCAAACCTTTTACAGGAGTGTCGAGGCGACAAGCGTAACTCCGTTCTCCCCGCGGGCTCTGGATAAAGGCCTGGCTGCCACGCTGGTTGGCCTATCGCGACAAGGATATAAACCGATGAATCCGCCTTTGGGCGCGATGGAGATATTAAATCAGCGCTCGGCACTGGAGTCGGTCGTGAAGACTCTTGCGGATCGCGCTTTTGCTCACGCGAAGGATCTACCATCAGAAGATAAAGAGAGACTGAGACTTCGAGTACAAGAACGAGCCAGAGATTTGCTCGACGATTGGGCGAAGGTTGCTCAGGACTATCAGAGTGTTGGCACAGGGCTTCAGTACAATCCGACTGAAACAGGCGGTGCTAAGCAGCTCTTGTATGACTTCTTGAGTCCGGAAGTGAAGAACCTTCCTCCGGATCGTTGGCAAATGAAATTCCGGGCAAACCGATCCCTTCGCGATGTCGAGGCTGAAGTGAATCTCTGGGTGAGAACGCTGGCTGACGAAGAATTGGAGGAAGAGACGATATGAAGCCGGCAAAAAAGCCTCATGGCGAGATCCGACAGAGTCAGCTCATCACAACGTTTGGTCCGGGTTCGATGCTTGATCTGCCTAATTATTCCGTCCTTGTTGCGGGGTTGGAGTTCTGGTCAGCCGGCGGAGAGACTATTTCGGAACCGAGGTTGTCCAGGAAGCTTGCGCGAGTGCTCGAAGTTGATTCCGTAGAATTGAAAACACCCCCACCGGCGAACGATGATCCGGGGGCCGCGATGACCGGCATCACCGGGTTCCAGTTTCCGGAATGGTTCATCACTCAAGGTCTGGAAGAGTCAAAGAGTGGCCCATCCGTTCGAACGCGGCTTTTAGTGCACCGCAAAGCGTTAACAAAGGGAAAGTACATTGATCGCGACAAGAAGAAAAAGTCAGTGGTCCCTGTACGCTTCGTTCGAGCGTGTCGTGCGGGTCACATAGCGGACATCGACTGGTACTCTTTTGCTCACAATGGACCATCTGAGTGCGCGAAACAGGGTCGGCAATTGTTTATTGACGAGCGCGGGACGAGTGGCGACCTTACCGAAGTGTGGATTCGCTGTGAGTGCGGTAAAGCCGAACGCAGTATGGCCCAAGCCGCGATTCTTTCGAATAGGGCACTTGGGTTGTGTGACGGCTCAAGGCCGTGGCTGGGTCCGTATACCAAGGAGTCTTGCGGGGAACCAAGCAGACTCCTGATTCGCTCTGCGTCGAACGCATACTTCCCACAAACTATGAGCGTAATCTCACTCCCGGACAGAGACGACGCAGTACGGCAAGCGATTGACGCCGTGTGGTCTTATGTCGAGGCGGTTGAGGGTTTGGACGATCTCAAGTACGAACGAAAGAAAGCAGCGGTGAAAGCCGGGCTTGAAGGTATTTCGGACGATGAAGCACTTGCTGAAATCCAGCTAAGGCGGCTTGGCGGTTCAAAAATCGACAAGCCAGTGAAGATTGCGGAACTGGAAACGTTGGTGGCATCGAAGGACCAGGTTGGAGAGGATCGACCAGAGGGAGTGTTTTACGCACGTGCTTTGCCGCGTGCGATCTGGGAGTCCCCGTGGATGGAGCAGGTCGAACGGGTGGTGCTGGTACATCGCCTTCGGGAAGTGGTCGCAGAGGTCGCTTTTACGCGATTCGAGGCGGCTGCGCCAGACATCGAAGGCGAACTAGACATCGGAGTACGCCGCGCTTCCCTGGCGCGCGAAGTTAGCTGGCTTCCTGCGTTCGAGAACAAGGGCGAGGGCATCTTCCTGCAGTTCAAGACAAAAGCAGTCTTGGACTGGATGCGACTACGCGAGGTTCAAACACGCGCAGTCAAACTGAGCGCGGGATTCGAGGAATGGCGTAAGGAACATCAGGGGACGACGCGAGAGTTTCCGGGTGCCGCATATTTGATGCTGCATTCGTTTTCTCATCTACTTATTACATCGCTGTCGCTCAGTTGTGGTTATCCCGCGAGCTCTATCCGGGAGCGGGTGTACGCGATACCAAATGTCGGTTATGGCATGCTGCTTTACACCGGTACTTCGGATGCAGAAGGGACCCTCGGTGGATTGGTGCAGGTGGGTCGAGGAATACAAGAGACCGTCAAGGCAGCGTTGGATTTGGGGATGCTGTGTTCAAACGATCCAGTGTGTGCCCAACATGACGCGGCAAGTCGACATGAAAGACGATTTTTGCACGGTGCTGCGTGTCACGGTTGCTTGTTAATTTCAGAGACGAGTTGCGAGCAGCAAAATGACTTTCTTGATCGGGCATTGGTCGTGCCAACCGTACAAGACATCGGCGGATCGTTCTTTTCGGAGATTGTAGCAAGTGAAGGATCCACTTCTGTCGTTGGCGCCGTCTGAATTGCGCGCGCTAGCAACTTCGGTGCGTAAGGGTCGCGTGTCGGCTCCGTATTCCGCTTTGAGCCTCCAACGGATGGTTCAAGACGATGCCGCGGAGTCTGTGTCGAGCAAACTAAGCTTCCTCTCCACATCTGGCATGTCCTCAGAGGCTTTGGCTGCTTGCCTTGAACTTGTCGCCGACGCGCTTAGCAGCCGACCGCCGCTTGAAGACCTTGTGGATCTGGTGACAACTGGACCAGAAGCCGGTGGGGTTGCGAATCGCAGCACCGCGGTAGTGGTGAGCGAACTGTTCCGAGGGGCAGAGCATTCGATCTTGGTAGCGGGATACGCGGTGCACCAGGGGCAGCGTGTGTTTCAAGCTCTCGGGAACCGCATGGTACAGCATCCCGAGCTTGAGACTCGAATGTTCTTGGACGTGCCGAGGAAACAGGGTGACACGTCATCTGCAGACGCTTTGATCGCTAGGTTCGTCCAGCAGTTCAAGAGTTCGCAGTGGCCGAAGGGT
>Ga0182024_10023368_pt1 | contig 11077 bp, 6 predicted proteins | sample P32metaG_FD_120480 | JGI IMG/M metagenome (GOLD analysis project Ga0182024, IMG submission 120480) | Permafrost microbial communities from Stordalen Mire, Sweden - P3-2 metaG (Illumina Assembly) | ecosystem: Environmental > Terrestrial > Soil > Wetlands > Permafrost | place: Sweden: Stordalen... | reverse complement strand
GAATCGGGAAACTTGATTGGACCGAGACTGGTGGCCGCTGAAGGTGGGGCCGTCACCTTGACGTCATACTGCGATGCGAGCACTCCGTTGAGGTGATAGATGGAAACGTGCACAACCGCATCGGTGACCGCCTCGGGCAGATTGTTGATGACCTGGAGTTCGCCGGTGGCTTCATTGAATTGAATATGCACCAGCTCGTTGGCGTGCCTGACGGCGAAGAGCGAAGCGTTGGGCTCAAGGTCGTAGTGATAGAGCTGCCACACAAAGCTGGGCTGCGCCGGGTTACTCATCCAGGTGATGATGGCGGTGGCGGGATGGAAGAGCTGCGCGCTGCGGCCTTCATACATTGCGCGGTAGGCTTCGTAGTTCATCAACTGTGCCTTGCGAACGAAGTCGGCCAGGTTGGCGACTTTGCCGTAGCGCCCGGCGAGAGTGGCGGGATAGCTGTCGCTGCCGGAGTTGCCCTTTGCGAAGTCGTGCTCGGCCCAGTCGTCGTTGATGCTCTCCCAGTCTTTTTTGGGCATCATGCCGTGAATGGATTCGAGCGTGGGCACGGAGACACTGCCGGTTTCAGTCTTGAAGAAGTCGTCGGTAATGGTGTAGAACTCGCGCGGCGTTCGCCAGGAATACGGTCCATGCGACCGGACGCCGGCTCCGTCGGTTGAGCTGGGCTGGTAACGGCGCGTGGGCTCAAGCTCGGCCATCACCTTGCGCAGAGCGGCGTCGATCTCCGGCGGCGGAAAGCCCTCGTTCCGCGCGCACCACAACACAATGGCGGGGTGATTGCGGTAGCGCAGAATTTTTTCGCGCACGTTGGCGACGTATGTGTCGATGTCAGTGGGGTCGGGGCCGTCGAGCGGATTGGGTTGAAAGAATTCATCCCAGATTAGAATGCCGTATTTGTCGCAGAGTTCGTAAAAATCTTCCCCTGTGCTCTGGCCCACCCAATTGCGAATGAGGTTGAGATTAGCCAACTGGTGCAGGCGAATCTCGGCTTCAAGGCGCTCGCGCGGGATGCGCTTGAGGCCCTCATCCAGTCCCCAGTTGCCGCCGCGAATGAAAATGGGCACGCCATTGACGGAGATGGTGAGAGTGTCGGTTCCGGGAACGCTATAGGAAATCTTTCTGACGCCGAAGCTCACATCCTGAGCGTCGGAGATACTCTTTTTCACCTTGAAACTTAGATGGAGTTTGTACAGCGGCTGTGCGCCAAACCCGTTTGGCCACCAGAGGCGCGGATGGTCCACGTGCAATGCCGGGGTTGTTTTGGCGTCGAAGCTGACCAGCTGCGTGCTGTGCGGTGCGAGCTCGACCTGCTGGCTGAAGGAAATATTCTCGATGTCGCCGTCAAGTTCTCCCCTGACCGGCTTGTCGCTTACGTTCTCGACTGTTGCCTGGACCCCAATGTCGGTAGAGTCTGTACTGGGCAAAGGAAGGTCGGTGGTTACAAGCGGGTTCTTCACCTGCACGGGGCCGGTGGCGGAGAGAAAGACCTTCTGCCAGATACCGGTTTCGCGATCCCGGATGGCGGGAATCCAGTCCCAGCCGATGGTGCAGAGAAAAGTTGGACCATCGATCGCCGACTCTCCGCCATTCTGTCCCACTCCGTCCCGCAGCGTGTGCTCGTGGGAGACGCCGGGGTGCGGCTGCGGTGAGACCAGCACGGCGAGAACGGCTTTCTTGTCCGCTGTGACGTTGGGCGTGATATCGAAGATGCCGCGGGAGAAGGCTCCACGCGTGGTTCCTACTTGAGTCCCGTTCACCCACACAGTGGATGAGTAGTTGATGCCGTCGAAATTGAGCCAGATGCGCTGGCCCTTGTATGAAGTTGGAACATCGATCTCGGTGCGGTACCACCAGGACGTGCGCGACAGGCTCTCGGGAATAATTTCGGGGCGATTGTTCTCACCAAAGAGCGGCTCGGGATAGACGCGGTTGTTCACCAGGGTAGAGAGCACCGTCTCGGGAACCGCGGCTGCATACCAGCCCGCGGTGTTGAAGGCCAGAGCGGAAACCTCGGCGCCGGCTTGCGGCACTTTGGCCGCGTCCTGCAATTGCCAGCCTCTCGTCAACGCAAGCGGGGCTGAAATAGGGGAGGCTGAGACCGCAGCCAGGAGCGCTGATAACAATAAGAAGGCAAGATAGACTGGGCGAACCAAACGGATTTGCAAGGGATTGATTCCTCGATTTTTCCGGAAGCGTCTTTGTCTTTGCTTGTCGGACACACGGATTATAGCCGCTGAAGCACGTGAGGATTCGAGCTGGCCGTCTGATCCATAATGGGGTATGGAATTCTCGCGCTCGTCCGGCGTTCTTCTGCATGTGAGCTCGCTGCCTTCGTATGGGGGCATTGGCGATCTGGGCCCCGCAGCCTATGAGTTTGTAGCCTTTCTGGTCGCGGCCAAACAACACGTCTGGCAGGTTCTCCCGCTTTGCCCCACGGGCTACGGCAACTCGCCCTATGCGGGATCGTCGGCATTCGCGGGCAACCCATTTCTGATTAGCCTGGAATTCCTTTCCGACTGGGGATGGATCGATGGCGCGCGCATCGCCGGGCTCGCCGGGCGAGACGGCAATGTGGACTTCAATGAAGTGGAGGCGCGGAAGCTGCCGCGGTTGCACGAGGTTGCGGAGAACTTTCTGGACCGCGGACCGCACGACGCAAGTCTGGCGGCACAGTGGGCGGAGTTCGAGCAGTTTTGCGCAGCAGAGGCAAGCTGGCTTGTCGATTATGCGTTCTACGCCGTGCTGCGCAAAGAGTTCAACACCGGCGCGTGGACGGCATGGCCTGAGCCGGTGCGCAAACGCAGGCCGGAGGCGCTGGCGCAGATTGCCGCGAAGCATGGGCGAGCGCTGGCGCGGGAACAAGTGCTGCAGTTTGCTTTCTCAAAGCAGTGGAGCAACCTGCTGGCCGTTGCGGCGCAGGGCGGGATTCGCATCCTGGGCGATGTGGCGATTTTTGTGAATATGGACTCATCGGATGTGTGGATGCATCCGGACTTGTTCGAATTGGACGAGGATCTGAAGCCGGTGCGCATTGCCGGTGTGCCACCGGATTATTTTTCGCCCACCGGGCAGCGCTGGGGCAATCCGCTTTACCGCTGGGATGTGCTGGAGGAGAGCGGCTTCGACTGGTGGATCGACCGCATCCGCCGCGCCTGCGCGCTTTATGACATTGTAAGGCTGGACCACTTCCGCGGGTTTGAGGCGTATTGGGCAATTCCGGCGGATGAAGAAACGGCGATCAACGGTGAATGGGTCAAGGCGGCAGGGCTAATGCTGTTCAAAGCGCTGGAAGCGGCGCTGGGGCCGCTGCCGCTGGTGGCCGAGGACCTGGGCTTGATTACGGCCGAGGTGGAAGCGCTGCGCCTGGAACTGGGCATGCCGGGCATGAAGGTGATCCAGTTTGGATTCGGCGACAAGAGTGCGCATATGCACCTGCCGCACCAATACGCTCCCGGCACCGTGGCCTACACCGGCACACACGACAACGACACCACGCAGGGCTGGTGGAATACGGCCGACGCTGCAACGCGGGAAGCCGTGGAAGCGCTCGTTGGACCAGTGCAAGCAGGCGAAGGGGTTGGCTATCCGGTTTGGCCGCTGATCCGGGTTACGGAGGGCAGTGTTGCCGAACTGGCGGTGGTTCCGGTTCAGGACCTTTTGGGACTAGGTTCCGAGGCGCGCATGAATACGCCCGCTGTGGGAGCGGGGAACTGGGGTTGGCGGGCGCCGGTGGGAAGCTGGACGACTGGGCTTGCGGAGCGGCTGGCTGCAATTGTCGATGTGACAGATCGAGATAACGATCCGCTGGAAGCGCCGGGAACAAAGGAAGAGGCTAAGGAACCTAGCGCCTGACGCCTATGTAGTCAACCGCACGGTCTCTGGGGAATTCGTAAATATCGAGCATCTCGTTGATGAGCGCAAATGCTTCGATGTCTCTAACTCCTGAACCGAACCTGTGCGTTTTATCATCCGCTTCGAAGCAGAATACGCCCGGAATGAAACCCTTGAAGATTCTGAATTCAGAGAAAGGAAGATAACGCAGGTTGCGCACTTCCCGGGTGCGAAAGGTGCGCGTATCCAGCTTGATACCGAGAATCTGGCGCACAATTTTAAACTCGATTGGGTCAAGATCAAGCCTGGATTTGCCCACGAAGCTCCACAACAACCAGACAAACGCAAGTGAGCCCAAGGCCAAAAATCCCAGCAGAGCAATCCATTGACTGGAATTGGGGTGACCGGAAATGAAGAATCGCTCAGGGATAATCGACAACCCGCGCAGTGCCCACAGTTCGATCACAGAAACGGCCAGAATTGCCGACCAGTCCTTCCGTGTTGGAATTAGGACGCGAATGCCGGAGCGAGTCTGCTCCCACCGTATTCTCCCGGCCAGCGTCTCGAACAAAATATGTTCCATGGCTACGATGCTAACGCAACTTCCGCAGAAGGGGTGTAGCTCTTTTGGGGGAGAAAGCGATCCAAAGGATGAGTTGGCCGGGAAGTTATAGACCCCATGATGCGGCGAATTCAGGACGAGATGCCCGAAAGCCTTTATGGTAAAGACAGTTGTCTCCGATGGAGTTAGAACCAGCTCCGGGGAAACTCGTAAACCTGCAGCATCTTGTCGATCATTGCCCGTGACTCGTCCTTTGTAACTCCCTTGGCAAAGCTTTCGGACTTATTGTTCGCCTCGAACCGGATGCAGCTTGAATTGGGGTTCAGGACAGAATGTTGCGTTGCTACTCTGGTTGGTGGAATGAATCTCATGCGATTCACTTGATTGGCTTGAAAGGTGCGCGAGGTCAATTCGATGCCGAAAACACGGCTCTGGATTTTGATCTCGGGCGGATTCAAGATAACGACAGTTTCGCCGGTCAGAGTCCACGCCATCCAGCCGACAAAGTAGATGAATCCGAGCACGTAGACTCCGATGGCGACCATTTGCAAGTTGAAATTGATATCTTCCGGGTGGGGTCCGGACAACAGGTGCCAGTAGCGGACGGTCGCAACAATCAACCAGAGCACAACCAGCGGTCCATAAATGGCCAGAAATGGACCGCGGCGCACCGGGACCTCGATGCGAACACTCTGAGGTGTCCGCTCCCACATCACCCTGCCTTCCAGATTATCGAGCATCGGGTCGACTCCTTGCTTTGAGATAGTAGCGCGCTCTACACTGGGGCGGCCAGTTGCAAATTTGAGCCCGCCCTACGCGACGAACCAGAAGGCGCGCCTAATCTGGCTCCAGGTTGAATTCTTCATGCCGCGTCACAATCGCATCCGCGCCCTTTTTACATTCGCTTTTTCCGCTCTTTTTCTCACGTTGATTTTCCAGGTCAGTATCGTGAGCGCCCAGAGTCAGGACAAGACTTCCAGCATTTTTCGCAATACGGATCCGTCGGTGGCCTATGTGGGATCGAAGAGCTGCACGCAGGCGGGCTGCCACGCTGAGATTGGCAACACTTATTCGATCACTGCCCATAGCCGGGCGATGGCCTCGGCCAATCTCCCCGGCGACCTGGCGCGTGTGCCAAAGCCAGTGACGGTCTTCAACGCGAAAAACAATCACTATTACACCGTCTACCAGCAGAATGGCGACCTCTATCAGAGTGCTTACGAGCTGGACAAGAGCGGGCGCAGGATTTATGACATTGCGCACAAAATCGACTATGTGGTGGGCGGCGAGATCGTGGGCTACAGCTATCTGTTGCAATTAGGTCCGTGGATGCTGCAGGCGCCGCTGAGCTATTACGCGCACTCGAAGACTTGGGAGCTCTCGCCGGGCTACGTTGAGGACGATCTCGGCTTTACCCGTGTGACCACGACCGGCTGCCTGATGTGTCACAACGGCCAGCCTGAGCCAGTGCCACTGCGCGACGGCAGCTATAAACAGCCGCCGTTCCGCTTTGGCGAAGCGAGCATTGGCTGCGAAACCTGCCATGGCCCAGGCGCACTGCACGTGAAAGAGATGCAGGAGAAGAAGAGCAGCCTGTCTGGGATGCCGGGTCTGAAGCCCGGCGAAGTGGACACGTCGATCGTGAATCCCGCGCACCTTTCGCCGCGGCTGGCCGACGACTTGTGCAAGGAATGCCACCAGCAGGGTGATACTCAGGTGTTCTATCCCGGTAAGACGGTGTTGGATTACAGGCCTGGCCAGCCGTTGACAGAGACCATCGCAAAGTTGAAGCTGCCCATCAAGCCGGAGCAGCGGGCTGAGGCCAACCAACTGGAAGCGAAGCCGCCGGTGCCGGGCAGTCTGGAACAGTCCATCGAGTGGAAGAACTCCGCGCTGGAGATGAGCAAGTGTTACCAGGCTACTCATGGTCAGTTTACCTGCGGCACTTGCCACTCCATCCATCATGCGCCGAGGCCGAGCGAGGAGAAAGAGGCATATCGCGCGGCGTGCCTGACGTGCCACACGGTGAAGAGTTGCACGCTCAAGCCGGATAACGTCAGGCGGGTCGCGGCCGCGGACTATTGCATCGAATGCCACATGGAGAAGCGGGCGGTGGCAGGGGTGGCGCACTCCAACGACACCAAGCACCGCATCGTGCGTTATCCGGGGCAGCCGCTTCCTGAGGTTGCATTTGAGCAACCCAGAGTCGACCTGCCCGGGCTGTTATGGGTTAATCGGCCGGAGAATCGGCCAGACGCGCGCATGCCTGATGTGGTCCAGTTGCAGGCCTATTACACAGCCGCGCGCAAGGATGCGAGCCTGTGGCCGCTGTGGTTTCGCAAGCTGAACGAATTGAGCAAGACGCAGCCTGATGATGCGACCGTCTTGAACTCGCTGGGCGCGGTTGCGCTGGCGGAGAAGAAGGATAATGCCACGGCGGCAGATTACTTTCAGCGAGCGCTGAAGCAGGGATCTGAAGAGCCGACGACCTTTATGAATCTGGCCACGGCGCTCGCCAACCTGGGTCGCGGGCAAGAGGCCGAACAGGTGCTGAAGCGCGGCGCGGAGGCGTATCCGTACAACAGCTCGCTCGCGGCGCAGCTTGCGCGGCAGTATGCGATGGATGGCCAGGTGTCGCGGGCGCGCAAGCTGGTCGAAGAGTACCGCAGGGTTTTCCCCGAAGACACGCTGCTCCGTGCTGTGCAAGCTCGCCTGGAGGCGACGAGTGGCGGCGGCCAGCCGCCTGCGATGGAGAAGTAGCTCGCCAAGGCGCAGGTGCGGTGCTGAACTTCCTGGTTTCGGCGCCGGTTACATCCAGGAACCCGATCTTGCTATGCTGGCCATAGATGGAAACTGCGGCGATTCACACCTACGGCCTTACGCGACGCTTCGGCGCGCTGACGGCCGTTGAGAATGTCACATTGAGTGTCGCTCCGGGGCAGTTCTTCGGTTTTCTGGGGCCGAACGGAGCCGGCAAGTCCACCACCATCAAAATGCTCACCGGACTGCTGGAGCCAAGCGCCGGAAGGGTCGAGATTCTGGGCCAGCCATTTGATGCAGGCGCACTGGATTTGAAGCGCCAGATTGGCGTTGTGCCGGAAGGGATGGCGCTGATGGGGCGGCTAACCGCGACCGAGTATCTGCACTTTGTTGGCCGCATGTATGGCCTCGACCGGAAGACGACCGACCGGCGGACGGAAGAGTTGCTGGACTTCATGCAGTTATCCAACGAGAACAAGAAACTGGTGACGGACTTTTCGCATGGTATGCAGAAGAAGCTGGCGCTGGCCGCGGCGGTGATTCACGGTCCCAAGGTGCTGTTTCTCGATGAACCGTTCGAGGGCGTGGACGCGATTGCGGCGGGGATGCTGAAGACCATGCTGACGGGGATGATCAATCGCGGGGCGACTATCTTTCTGACCACGCATGTGCTGGAGATTGTGGAGCGGCTTTGCAGCCACGTGGCCATCATCAGCCAGGGACGGCTGGTGGCCAACGGATCAATCGAAGAGCTGCGGGCCGGCGTGGCTTCAACACTCCCCGGGGCTGCGCAAGAGCAACGGCTGACTCTGGAAGAGATTTTTCTGTCCATCGTGGGGGCTGGCGGCGGCCAGGAACAAGCGCAGGAGCTGTCATGGCTGGCGTAGGCGCAGCGGGCGTGGGCGGTGGCGGTGCAGACGGCCTGGGCGAGCCAGCGCCGGGCAATGCGATCAATGCCGGCGGCGTGCTGGGACCGCTGGCGCGGGCGCAGTACGGAGCTTTGGCCCGGCTGCGCTGGCAGATGTTTACCAATGGGCTCCGATCCAACAAAGGCGCGCTGGAACTTGGCGCCCGCACCTTCTCATTTATCGTTTACACCGTGATGGGCCTCGCGGTCGGCGCGGGTGCGGCCGTGGCAACCTATTTCCTTGTCTCCGGCAACCAGTGGCGATTTCTGCCGGTATTGTTCTGGGTGCTCGGGTTTATTTGGCAGATGATTCCGGTGATGCTGGCCTCGTTTCAGGAGCAGTTCGACCTGGGCATTCTGCTGCGTTTTCCGGTGCGCTTCGGGTCATACGTGCTGCTGTATATAGTGTTTGGGCTGGTGGATGTCTCGACAATCCTGGGCGGATTATTTTGCGCTGGCATCTGGTTTGGCGTGGCAGCGGCGCGGCCGGGGTTGCTGTTGTGGATCTCGCTGGCGCTGGCTCTGTTTGCGGCATTCAACATTCTGCTGGTGCGTGCCGTCTTTGCCTGGATTGAGCGTTGGCTGGCTCAACGGAAGACGCGCGAGATTCTGGGGGCGGTATTCATGGTTGGGTTGCTGAGCCTGCAACTGATGAATCCGGCCATCTACGAAAAGAGGCATTCGGGGCGCAGCGGCCACCAGGAGCAGGCAGAGCAACTGCGCGCGGCCAAGGCGCGCTATGCGCCGCTGCTGAAAAATGCCAACGCGGTGCAGAAGTGGCTTCCGCCGGGCCTGGCCGCGCAGTCGCTGCAGCAGGCCGTAGCGCAACAGCCCGACGCGGGTCTGGGGTCGCTGGGCTTGCTGGGTGTCTATGTGCTGCTTGTGGGGGGCATACTCGCTATTCGTTTGAAGGCCGAATACCGCGGCGAGAATCTGGGCGTGGCTCCGAGCCGGGTCGTGGCAGTCGCGGGCCGAGGCAAAGCGGCAGTGAACGCGGGAATCCCAGGCATGGCCGCTCTCGACCCAGGCGGCGAACAGATGATCCACGGCTCCGGACCCATTGCGGCGATCATGGAGAAGGATGTGCGGTCGCTGCTTCGCACGCTCCCGCTGCTTTATGCCATCGGCGCGCCGCTGCTGCTGGTGCTGGTTTTTTCATCCATCTTCATCAAGAATGGCGCAGTGCAGACGCCGGTATTCCCGCTGGCTTTGCCCATCTGCATGGTGTATGCCCAACTCGGATTCACGCAGATTTTTTACAACAATCTGGGGACCGAGGGAGTGGGGATTCAATTGTATTTTCTTTCCCCTACGCCCATGCGGACGGTATTGCTTGCCAAGAATATACTGCACTCCTTTCTGTTCGCGGTCGTGGCCCTGGTGGCAGGAGTGCTGACCGCTTTGCGGGTGGGTATCCCGGACATCGCGGTTGTCGCGGCCACTGGGGCATGGCTGCTGTTCTCGTTACCATGCAATCTTGCGGCAGGCAACATTTTTTCAATCAAGATGCCTTACCGCGTGAATCCCGGTCGAATTTCTCGGCAGCGTGGATCGCAGGCTAATGCGTTGCTTAGCCTGCTGGTGCAGCTTGGCTTTCTTGCTATTGGAGCGGCGGTCTTTACGCTGTGCTGGTATCTGGACCGCATGTGGATTGCGGTCCCGGTTTTTCTGGCGCTGGCCATTGTGGCCGTGTTTGTCTGGAGGCAGGTGCTGAACAACGCCGATGCCTTGGCCAACGAGCGGAGGGACGTGCTGATGGCGACGCTCATGAAAGCAACGTGAGCAAGCCCGCACGCGCCAGGCTCACTCGACATCGGCCCAATTATCCTCCGGGTTGCGGTCAATGAGCTTGCTGTAGGGGTCGATGGCCGCGCGAGTTGGCTGCTCGTTCACAACAAATTCAAGTGTCGTGCGCGGCTGCGTAATCCAGACTTTCTCTGTCTGCAGCGGTTGCTCACTTTCCTTCTTGCCCTTGAAGACGCCTACCTCAATCAGATCGTGAATTGGAATCTGGGTCTCTGCGCCCTCTCCGTTGGCTCGCATCTTCCGTGCATCCACTACGAGTGTCACCTTGAACTTATGATCGGGCGTGGGCTGCACCTTCGCTGAAACAGCCTTGTTGTCGTAGAGCGTGATGGTATCAAACATGTCGGTGATCATGTACTGCAAATCGGCCGGCGTCTGCTTGCGCAGCGACTCGACAAGCCCGCGCGTGTCTGGATAAGGCGGTCCATTCATCTTCCACTTGTCGAGGAATTCTTTGAGCGCCGCGTTCAGCTTGTCTTCGCCAATGGCGTCGGAAAGCGCGTAGAATGCCATTGATCCCTTCTGGTACCACACATAAGGCTCTCTTTGCACCAGCACCAGCGGCGGTTCGTGGCGCACCTCGCCGGCACGTCCGCGCAGATAGCCGTCCAACTCGTGCTTGAGAAAGCGCCGCATATGCGCATCGCCATACTTGTGCTGCATCACACGCAATGCGGAATACTCGGCCAGGCTCTCTGACATCATGTTCGAGCCTTTCTCAAGACCACCGATGAGCTGGTGTCCCCACCACTGATGCGCGAGTTCATGCGCCGTCACAAACCATGTGTAATCGATGTCGTCGGGCCGTTCCAGCCGTCCAATGAAACCAATCGCCTCTGAGTAAGGAACGGTGTTGGGGAACGACTGTGCGAAGCCGCGGTAACGCGGAAACTCGATAACTCGAAATTGGTCGAACTGATAAGGCCCGTAGTTCTTTGTGTAGTAGTCCAGACCTGTCTTTGCCGCGCCCATCATCTTGTCCAGGTCGTAGGTATGCGAAGCGAGGTAATAGATCTCCAGCCTTACTCCATTCCAGTTATCCCGCTTTACCGCAAATTCACCGGATATGTAACTGAAGAAGTCCTGGATCTTGGTTGATCCCATGCTGTATTCAAAGTATCGGCGGCCGTCTTGTTGCCACTCGCGCGTCAGGTCGCCGGGCGAGATGGCGATCTGGCTGGGAGAAGTGCTGACTACGGAGTGAT